>ENA-UOOI01001157-UOOI01001157.1-fermentation-metagenome-genome-assembly--contig:-NODE-1157-length-29033-cov-6.724757_pt1 | contig 29033 bp, 24 predicted proteins | sample MGYA00245779_ERZ724027 | MGnify/ENA primary metagenome ERZ724027 (study PRJEB28704, sample SAMN03018318) | fermentation metagenome | biome: anthropogenic terrestrial biome; feature: soil; material...
GTGGAGACGCTGTGGCAGAGTAGGTCGTTGCCGGATCTAATTTAGCCCCTCAGGTATAACTTGAGGGGCTATAATAATTTAAATCGGTTATTGCTAGATAAAAGTAAGTGTTCTTTTACTAGGTGAGCATTTTTCCCTTAGTGTAGTGTAAGTATGGTCCCTATTGCTAAAAATTATGCCGATTTACTAGGATGTACATAAGTTTTAAGTACAGAGGGGTAGGATATCGTTCGATCAGGGTGACCAGAGGAGTCTCAGGAAAGAAAGATTCCATTCCAACACCTACTCGAGAAAGATTAGCTACATATTAATTAAATAGATCTACAATAGCTGCGGCTAAGGAACTATGAAATTTTGATCTAATAACATTAACGGTTGTATTATCTCTATTAGGATGAATACGATTAGTAAGTACTATAGAAAAAGAATCTGAAACAGGATCAATCCAGATCGATGTTCCCGTAAATCCAGTATGGCCAAAGGAACCTAAGGGGAATATATCGCCCCGAAGTGTTGATGATATATACCAACCATAACCTCTTTTTACATCAATTCGATAGGGAACTTGGTTTTGAGTCATTAAAAGAACCGTTAAGGGACTCAAGATTCTCACTCCGTCCAATTCTCCGTAGTTGAGAATCATTTGGCAAAAGCGAGCGACATCACTTGCTGTTGAAAAAAGACCAGCATGACCACTTGCACCACCTATAGCAGCAGCATTTTCATCATGGGCTTCACCCCAGATCAAGCGTTTTCGATATACATTATCAATTTCAGTTGCAGCGCATCGTTCTTTCAATTCAGGCGGTGGATTAAACATGGAGTCATTCATTTTAAGAGGGATGAGTATTTCTTGGGTAATAAATTCGTCATACGTAAGTTTAGTAACTTTTTCAATGATAAAACCTAACATCATATAACCAAGATCGGAATAAATATAGGTTTCGCCAGGTTTAGCGTCTAGTTTAAGATTAAATAATTCTTCTAGAGCAGCTTCTTTACTTTCTACAGTTTTATAGAGAGCTTGCCAAGCAGGTAGGCCACTGGTATGAGTAAGGAGTTGAGCTATTGTTATCTTACTTTTACCATTTTTAGCAAAACGTGGGTAGTAGGTTGTCACAGTATCATTGAGGAGTATTTTACCTCTTTCGACTAAGATCATTATTCCTGTTGCAGTAAAGAGTTTAGTGAGAGAAGCAATATCGTAGATTGTTTCTATCTCGGTAGGAATCTTTTCTGGAGTAACTACTTTATGGCCATAAGCTTTGGCGAAAAATATATGACCGTGCCTACCAGCCATAACGACAGCACCAGGATAACTATTCTTTTTTAACCCTTCTTCGATAACTTGGTCAGCATAACTTAATCTTTCAGAAGATACACCTACTTTCTCGGGAACTACCACTGATAAAGCACCCAAAGAACATGGTGTTAAGAGAAACAAGATTAATAGAGCTGATAATAATCTCATTTTAAAGGCAGGGAAGCTGCCATACACCTCCGTTCTTGTTTTAGCTAATTGTACTTAGACACCATATAGTTATCCTTTTTAAAAAGATATCCTTTTTAGGCCAAAGTAAAGATCGATTCTACTTCTAGTTGATCTTTTATTAAAACCAACTAATGATGGATTCGAGGAGTTACAACGAATGCTTATTATGAACCTCGGATTAGGGATCTGTTAATAAAATCATTGCCCCCAAACATCTCTAGTAGAGATAATGATTAGAGGCTTTGATGTGTTTATTGTATAAAAAAAGCCCACAAGGCAAGATAGTGCCATGTGGGCTTTTTGCTTTATTTATCATCTAAGAGACGTTTTTCGCCAGTTAAGTTTTTAATCTCGCTAATATCTTGGGTCACTTCTAATACACCTAAAAATTCACCATTTGCACCCTGAACGGGTAAATAGCGAATATAGATTTGTCTATTTCCTCTGTTAAGCCAAAAATCTGCTGAATTCCTTTGACCGGTTTTTAGCTCGTTAATTATTCTGTCTACAATATGAACACTTTCTGGGGGATGACATTTTTCCACTTGTCTACCCAAAACAGTTCGTGGACGAGGGAAAATACGTTCTTTACCTTCGGTAAAGTAGCGAACTTCTCTATTAGCATCGACATAGGTGATATCTAGGGGTAAGGAATTAAGTATTGCAGTTAATTCATCAACAGTAACTGTACCACTACCTAAATCGATTTGACCAGGAGTTAGGGTATCTTGTTTAGTTGGATTGACAACATCAGCGGTAGCTTTTTTAACTTCTTGGTGACCAAAATCAGATAAACTATTTTTAATTGCTTCCCAATCGTCGGGCTGAAATTTTTCCTGACAAAGGGGAAAGAGAACTTTTTCTTCTTTGTTAATCATATCTTCGATTTGCTGATAGACAGAAAGAGCTCTTTCTTTCAAGCTTTCGAACTCGGAATTATTTAAATTAGTATTTGTAAAAGATTGGCTAATGGATTTAAATTTGTCGCGAATTTCATCATGGGTTGACCACATCACGGATGGAGGAGCATAGACTCCTTTTTTTTCTAGAAAAGGAAATAGTAGATGTTCTTTCTTTTGATAATGGATGTCGATTTGCCAAAGCTTTTGGTGTAAACTCTGCCATTCGGTTATGAGTTCTTGATTTAGCTCGTTATTACCTAGGAGTAAACGGACATTTTCCAGTAAGCTGTGGATCTTTTGGTTTTCTTTTTGAAATAGCTCTAAGGGATGATCTCGGATAAAGTCTTCTTTCTTTGGTTGAAGAGCATCTTCAAAGATACTAAGGTGCACATCACAAAGTTTTTGAATTTCTTCTTCTTTAATGCCTTGTTTTATCAGTTCCTCTTCTAAATGTGCAATTTCGCTTGCTCCAACTTCGTTGATTAGCTTTTTGAATTTTTCTTTTACTGCGTTAGCACTTTTCCCTTGGTGTAGTTCAAGTATGATCTCTTTTAGCAATTTTTGTTGCTTTAGGCGATTATTGTTTATGAGTTCGCTCAAACTACATTTCTCCTTTCAAGAGGTTATTGCTGTTCGTTAACCCTATACCCTTATTTTTGCTCTTTAACCTATAGAGAATACAATTTCTTTTAACCCTTTTGGAATAGATTCTTTTTCATGCTCGGATAACAATGAAGCAATATTAGCTGCATATAAATTTTTAATTTACTAAATTGCTTTCAATATTTAGTTTGGCAACGAAGGTGGTTTTAATTTTAGACACGCTACTCTGGTCAATGACTTTTAATCATGTTTTAAAAAAGTAAGCGGACCTCAAGCTCGCGAAATAAGCGTCCTAAATCGTTTTTAATAATTTAGTTAACGATCTTCAAAACAATGAAATTGACAACAAAGAAGCTGCTGTACGCATTATAACAGCAGCTCTACTAATTATCTGGGTTATTAGACCACATTGAAGGTAATCTTTCAATTGATAAATAACCACCATCTAATATACCACTCTCTTAATGCTTTTTTAGATTGTTTTGCTCTTTTTTCTCCAATATCCCAGCATAATATAAACCAGCATCAGTCAAAAACCTGCTAAAATTACCTTCGTAATATTTGTCTGCAGGCTCCTTTAACAAAGCATGCAAAGCTTCAGGTATTGATATATTTACTCTTTTGTTGGCCATACTGGTTCAACATCTCCTTCCCAATCTTTACTAAAGTGGCCCTGTTTAACTCCAAGTCTAAACTGAAGATCGGTAACTGTTTCGTACAAAGGAGTTTTAGTTGGCTCTGGCCCATTAGAGCTGACCTTTAGAACTGGACTAGTTACTCCAAAAATCATGCTTACAAAATCTGTATACGTAATATCTCTTAGATACCAGATATAAACTTTTCTAAGAAAAGTTCTATGTCCTTTTGGCCAAGTACTTATGTCAAGTTCTTTACCAAAACGTGTTCTATAAATCACATTATCCCCTCCCGCTTTCTTGGATTAAAGAGGTCTAAGAAGAGAGAGAGTTTGTTTTTTTCTAGACCTCGTGTTAACTTAACTTAAATAAACAGTATAATAGCTTCGGTAATTTCTAATTAAATTGCTTCTTGTCCTAGAACTACCTTAGCCTGTTCCAATCAATTGACCAGGGTGCAACCTGGTCTTTTTTCATACTTACTTCAAAGACCTAATTATTATCGTAATAAATCATTCCATCTTCATCTTGCCAAGCTTCTGTAGCTTTTCTAAGTGTATAACCACCGAGAACATATCTATTATTTGCATTTATAGTTTAGCTACAATACCTGTTGGGAAAAGAATACCATTATTATCTGCTTGGGGAATTATGAATGTTGTTTTTATCATTTATTGCCTCCGTTCTTGCTCGTTCTAATTATATTATACAAAATATAGTGCGTAACTTCAAAAAGCAATACATATTAGCATTTTATAAAAAAAGTTGAGCGAAATAAGGTCTAAATTCCATAATTTGTTAAATCTATGGATAAGGGACTTAAGCAGGAATTTGTGGGATAGCTAATTCGAAACAATAAAAAGATTAAAGCAATGATGTTTTAGCAGGTAAATTGGGAATAAAAGACTAATAATTGAAGTACCTAGTCGAATATTAATTTTAGTCATATTGATTTTGTTTAGGGATACTTAGTAATAAATAAATTTCCTAAGCATAAAAGTGGGTTCTAAGAATATAAATATCTTATTGTGTGCCATACGGCTCGTTATTTTAGTGATTATTTAATTCTTAGGGGGCATCAAAATGATTAAAAAAGAATGCATTGCTATGCTGTTGGCAGGTGGGCAAGGAACGAGATTAGGTGTACTTACGAAAAAATTAGCTAAACCAGCGGTTCCTTTTGGAGGCAAATATAGAATTATTGATTTTACCCTAAGTAACTGTGCCAATTCAGGAATAGATACAGTTGGTGTTCTAACTCAATATCAACCTTTGGCGTTACACTCCTACATCGGTATTGGTAGTCCTTGGGATCTTGATAGGGAACGCGGTGGTGTAATGGTCTTGCCTCCCTTTGTTAGAGCTGACGGTGGAGAATGGTATAAAGGAACTGCTAACGCTGTTTACCAGAATCTTGATTATATAGACAACTACCAACCTGAATATGTTCTTATTTTATCAGGCGATCATGTTTATAAAATGGATTATTCCCAAATGCTAGATTTCCATAAACAAAAAAAAGCTACTGCGACTATAGCTGTTATCGAGGTGCCCTGGGAAGATGCAAGTAGATTTGGCATTATGAATACTGATAACGAAAGTAAAATTATCGAGTTTGAGGAAAAACCTTTAAAACCTAAAAATAATTTAGCTTCAATGGGTGTTTACATCTTTAATTATCAAGAGTTAAAAAAACATTTAGAAGAAGATGCTTTAGATCAAGACTCTCATAATGATTTTGGTAAAAACATTATCCCTCGCATGTTACAAGAAGGTGAAAAGCTCTTTGCCTACCCTTTTACCGGTTATTGGAAAGATGTTGGTACTTTGGAAAGCTTATGGGAAGCTAATATGGATCTTTTAGGTTTAAAACCTAAGTTTAATTTATTTGATCGCAGTTGGAGGGTTTATTCGGTAAATCCTACCCAACCTCCTCATTATATAGGTGAATCGAGTAAGGTTATTAATAGTCTGGTTAATGAAGGCTGCATCATTTATGGCGAAACTTATCACTCGGTTCTTTTTCCTGGTGTTTATATTGGTGAACAAGCTATGGTCGAAGACTCGGTGTTGATGCCAGGAGCAAGAATTGAAGCTAAGGCTAGAGTACGGAAAGCAATTATTGGCAGTAATGCAGTTATAGGTGAGGGTTGCCTAATTGGTGAATGGGGGAATAGTTTAGAAGAGACCCCATTAACTGTTATTGGCGAAGGAGATAAGGTATTAGCTAGAGCCAAAGTTAGTAGCCAAAACGGTCATGGGAGGTTTAAATAATGTGCCCAAATATGAAAGATGTCATGGGAGTATTAGTCTTAATCGAACCTAAAGACAAATTAAAAGAACTCACTGTTCACCGGAGTTTGGCTGCTGTTCCCTTCGGAGCCCGTTACCGCTTAATTGATTTTGCTTTATCGAACTTGGTTAACGCTGGCATACGTAATGTTGGGGTTTTCGTCCAAGATAAGTACCGCTCTTTAATGGACCACTTAGGTATTGGTCAAGAATGGGATTTAAACCGAAAAAGAGATGGCTTATTTATTTTACCTCCAGAAAAGTTTGCTGATGGCACTACATCCTGGCTGATGAATGGCGACATTTTAATGTTAAGACTGCATTTAGATTATTTAGCACGTAGTAAACAAGAGTATGTTATCTTAATGACTAGCCCAGTTATTTGGAATGTTGATTTAATGAAGGTTATGGAGTTCCATCTTCGTAAGAATGCTGATGTTACAATGGTATACCATCTAGATGGTAAAGATGAGTGTGTAGGGACCTCCACTGAAATTAACACAGATGATGAAGGAAAAGTAACTCAAATTATGGTTAACCCTCTCTTAAGCCAGAGTAGTCAAGTGTTATTAGATACATTTATTATCAAAAGGCAACTCTTAATGGAACTTATAGATATAGCCATAGCTTTAGGTGGTAATGATTTTGTCCGAGATATTCTTATTCGTAATTTAGAGAAGCTTAAAATTTATGGCTGGGAATTTAATGGTTATGCGGAAAAAATCACTTCGCTTGAGTGTTATTATCGTACAAGTATGGAACTACTCGATTCTAACGTTTATCAGGAAGTATTTTTTAAAAACGGTCCTATATTTACCAAAATTAAAAATGAACCACCAACAATATATGCAGATACCGCTGTTGTAAATAATTCTTTAATAGCTAATGGTTGTAAAATTGAAGGTACTGTGGAAAATAGTATTCTCTTTCGTGGGGTCAAGATTGGTAAAAATGCAGTTGTAAAAAATAGTATCGTAATGCAAAAAGCTGAAGTTAAAGAAAAAGCTATTTTGGAATATGTAATTATTGACAAAGATAGCACAATTAGTGAAGAGAAAAGACTAATAGGTGCAGCGGTTTACCCATTAGTTATTGGTAAAGGTACGACGCTTTAGGGTGCTTTAAGGCCTGCTTCATAATAAACAGGCCTCATTATGCTGAAATAATATATTATATCTTTTAAATAGGTTAATTTCTCCAAAGTTAACTTCTTAAAAAAAGGTAGGTGAGAAGCGACAATTCTCTTTTGTCGCTTACGGATGAAGATATTATTTGTTGCGAGTGAGTGTGTACCATTTGCCAAAAGCGGTGGCTTAGCTGATGTTATTGGTTCTTTACCCAAAGCTCTGCAGGAATTAGGAATTGAAGTTAGGGTTATCATACCTAAATACAAGCATATATCGGAAAAGTATAAAGAAATGATGAAACCTAAAGCTAAACTCAATGTTAAACTAGGTTGGCGTAATCAGTATTGTGGCTTAGAAGAACTAGTTTATCAAGGCATTCATTATTATTTTATAGATAACGAATACTATTTTAAGCGAGATTCTTTATATGGTTATTATGATGAGGGAGAAAGATATATTTATTTTTCACGAGCAGTACTAGCTGCTTTACCTTACCTAGACTATAGGCCAGACATAATTCATGTCCATGATTGGCAAGGTGCGATTATCCCTCTACTTCTAAAAGCTTATTATGGAAGCGAGTTCTTTTATCAAGGTATTAAAACAATCCTTACCATCCATAACCTACGCTATCAAGGAATTTTTCCTAATACTATCTTAGGCGATCTCTTGGATCTGAGTGATGATTATCTGACTGTTGATAAATTGGAGTTTAATCATTCGGTTAATCTGTTAAAAGGTGGCATTGTCTACGCCGATGCTATCACTACTGTTAGTCCTACTTATGCCCAAGAAATTAAGGAATCTTTTTATGGTGAGAAATTAGACGGATTACTTAGAACTCATGCTAAGAAAATTAGTGGGATTATAAATGGTATTGACTACGAGGAATATAATCCAGAAAACGATCCCTTGATCTATGCGAATTATAATGCTTCTAAGCTGGAGGAGAAAACGGCTAATAAAATAGCTCTTCAAAAACAATTAGGTTTAAGAGAAGAAGCCAACCTCCCAATGATTGGCATTGTTTCACGGTTAGTAGGACAAAAGGGTTTGGATTTAGTGGAGTGTGTAATAGACGATATCTTATCTAGAAAACTCCAACTGGTGGTTTTAGGAACTGGTGAAGCTAAGTACGAAAAGATGTTTCTGGAAATAGCTAAAGATAACAGAGATATGGTTTCTACGAATATTCGCTTCGATAATACTCTTGCTCATCGTATTTATGCTGGAGCAGATTATCTTCTCATGCCTTCACTTTTTGAACCTTGTGGTCTAGCCCAATTGATTGCCTTACGTTATGGAACCCTGCCTATAGTGCGCGAGACTGGCGGTCTAAGAGATACAGTGCTCTCTTTTAACGAGTATACTGGCGAAGGTAATGGGTTTACCTTTTTCAATTACAACGCTCATGATATGTTATACACCATAGATAGAGCTCTTAGCTATTATGAAAAGGAACCTTATTGGGATAACTTAAGGCAAAAAGCACTTAATAGTGATAATAGCTGGAGTAAATCTGCTAAAGAATATAGTCGGCTATATAGTAGCCTCATGAGCTAGAGAGTAGGAAAGATGCCAGATGGATAAAGCAAAACTTAATTTTGACAGCTTAGAATTCAACCAAGCATATAATTTTGCTGGCGAGTTAGGAGCTTTTTGGCAACCCCAAATGACTACTTTTCGGGTTTGGGCTCCTACAGCCAGTTCGCTTAAATTAAAATTAGCTAATAAAGATAACATGAATATTTTACCACTAGAAAAAAGTGACAATGGCACCTGGTTTCTTGAGGTTCAAGGTGACCTCTCAGGTGTAGGTTACAATTATTTGGTAACACATGATAAAAATGAATATGAAGTTGTCGATCCTTACGCTAAAGCTTTAACCGTCAATGGCGAGATGGGTGTCGTTATAGATTTAGCTAAAACTAATCCTTCAAACTGGTTCGAGATACCTATACCATATCTAAATAGCTTTAATGATGCTATTATCTATGAACTTCATGTCAGGGATTTCTCCATAGCCAAAGATTCAGGTATTAGAAACAAGGGACTTTATTTAGGCTTCAAAGAGGCCAATACTAGAGGGCCTGGTGGTGTTACCACAGGGTTAGCCCATCTTCTGGAATTAGGGATTACCCATGTTCAACTTTTACCGATCTTTGACTATGGTACAGTCGACGAGAGAAAACCCTTTGCTTCTTATAATTGGGGCTATGATCCATTAAATTATAACGCTCCAGAAGGATCATATGCCACCAGACCCCAAAATCCCCTCAGTCGTATCAACGAATTAAAACAGCTTATTTTAGCTTTAAGGGAAAATAGGATTAGAGTAGTTATGGATGTAGTTTATAACCATACTTGGCAAACGGAAGCCTCAAATTTGAATCAATTAGTTCCTAACTATTACTACCGCCAAGATAGCAGAGGTAATTTTACTAATGGTTCTGGTTGTGGTAACGAGTTAGCTACCGAACGGTTCATGGTAAGAAAGCTAATTATCGATTCGCTTTGTTATTGGGCCAAAGAGTATACCATTAAAGGATTTAGAATGGATCTCATGGGTCTATATGATCTAGAAACAGTACAAATAATTAGAAGCGAATTAGATAAGATTGATTCCAGCATTATTCTCTATGGCGAAGGTTGGGTTGGCGGCCCTTCAATGCTTTCAGACCAGAAGAAAGCCCTCAAAGGACAAGCTACAAAATTTCCCGGTGTCGGTGTTTTTAACGATGATTTTCGCGATGCTATCAAAGGCCATGTCTTTCGCGAAGATAACAAGGGCTTTATAAGTAGTGCTTATGGGATGCAAGAGAGTATAAAATGCGGTATTGTTGCAGCTACTAACCATCCTGATGTTGACTACAGGCAGGTCTTATACGCTCATAATCCTTATACTAAACACCCAAGTCAGTCGATAAATTACGCAGAAGCCCATGATAACTTAACCTTATGGGATAAGCTCCTAAAGAGTAATCCTCGTGACGATGAATTAGTACAGAAAGCTCGCCAAAAGTTAGCTGGAGCGCTACTTCTTTTAGCCCAAGGCATACCTTTTATTCATGGGGGTATGGAATTTTGTCGGACTAAATATGGTGACTTTAATAGTTATAAGTCTGGTGACGAAATTAATCAGATAGTTTGGGGCAGGAAACTACGTTATTATGATGTCTTTAAATATTATCAAGGCTTAATAAGCATCAGAAAAAATCATCCCGCTTTTAGGCTAAAGACTGAAGAAGAGATTGCGACACATCTTTACTTTTTGCCGGTAACGGGGCCATTGTTGTTGGGTTTTGTATTAAAAGATTACGCTGGTGGTGACTGTTGGCGGCAGATAGTTGTTTTGTTTAGTGGTGCGAGAATTAGCAGAGAGGTTCATCTGCCTGGTAATAACTGGGTTGTGGTAGTCGATGCTAGTTCGGCTGGCACTAAGCGTTTAGGTGTTATTAAAGAGGATAGAGTTTTGTTACCAAGACTATCTACTTTAGTTTTAGTAGATAGAGAGAGTTACGATCAGTCAGTGATAACTAGTAGAGATAATTAGCTAGGGGTGAATATATGACTATCAGTAACAGTTCACTAAGCGAATACGATAGATATTTATTCTGCGAAGGTAACCATTTTCAAAGCTATTCTTTCTTAGGTGCCCATCAAGATACAGCAGATAATGTTCTTGGCGTACGCTTTAGAGTCTGGGCTCCACGAGCTAAAGCAGTTAGTGTCATTGGCGATTTTAATAATTGGGATGAAAAAGCTACACCAATGGAACTCATTGAAGAAGCAGGTATTTGGGTTGCTTTTGCACCTGAATTAAAAGAGGGAGCTTTGTATAAATATCTAATTCAAACCCATGATGGAAAGTCTCTAGTGAAAGCGGATCCCTATGCTTTCTTTTCTGAATTGCGTCCTAAAACTGCTTCAGTTTACTGGAACTTACACAAATATAAGTGGAACGATAAAGAGTGGCAAGAGAAAAAAAGAAAAGAAAAAGTTTATAATAGGCCACTCTTAATATATGAAGTACACCTAGGGTCGTGGAAGCAAAAGGAAAATGGCGAACTTCTTTCCTACAAAGAACTAGCCGACGAACTTATTCCCTATGTAAAAGAAATGGGTTATACCCATATTGAGTTATTACCTATTGCTGAACATCCTTTTGATGGCTCTTGGGGCTATCAAGCTACAGGTTATTATTCAGTGACTAGTCGTTATGGTACTCCTGAAGAGTTTATGTATTTTGTTGACCAGGCACATCAAAAAGGTATTGGTGTAATCCTCGATTGGGTGCCTGGCCATTTTTGTAAAGATGATCATGGGCTAAGGATTTTTGATGGTACACCAACCTTTGAATATAACGAACCCTGGCGTAGTGAAAACTTAGGTTGGGGTACAGCGAACTTTGATTTAGGTCGAGGAGAGGTAAAAAGCTTTCTTATCTCAAATGCTTGCTTTTGGTTTGATGCGTATCATCTAGATGGTTTACGAGTGGATGCTGTTGCTAACATGCTTTATTTAGATTATGGCAAAGCAGCAAATGAATGGCGGCCGAATATTTATGGTGGGAGAGAAAATTTAGAAGCTATAGCTTTTTTAAGGCGTTTAAATGAAGCTGTATTCCAAAACCATCCAGGTGCTCTAATGATCGCTGAAGAATCAAGTGCTTGGCCTTTAGTTTCGCGACCAACTTATTTAGGGGGACTAGGTTTTAATTATAAATGGAACATGGGTTGGATGAATGATATGCTCGAGTATATGGAATTAGATTCAGTTTTTAAAAAATATCACCATAACCTACTAACATTTTCTTTGATGTATGCTTTCTCGGAAAACTTCATTCTGCCTTTGTCCCATGATGAAGTAGTGCATGGAAAAAAATCCCTTTTAGATAAGATGCCTGGTGATTATTGGCAAAAATTTGCTAATTTACGTGCTTTCTATGGTTACATGCTGGCTCATCCAGGTAAAAAACTACTCTTTATGGGTGGCGAATTTGGTCAATTCATTGAATGGCGTTATGCAGAAGCTCTAGATTGGCATCTGCTAAACTACCCTTCGCATAATGCTTTGCAGCGTTATGTAAAAGATCTCAACCATTTTTATCTTCAGGAAAGTGCCTTGTGGCAAGATGATCACAATTGGCAAGGTTTTAAATGGATCGATTGCCATGATAATACTCAAAGCACTGTCAGTTTTATCCGGTATGACACCAACAAGCAGGACTTTGTCATAGTTATGAGTAATTTTACTCCGGTAGTACGATATGATTATCGCATTGGTGTGCCTGAATTGGGAGAATATATAGAAGTTTTTAATAGTGATAACCAAAATTATGGTGGCTCAGGGCAATTAAATAATAATCTTTTGGCTAGTCAAGTGCCTTGGCACGGACAGCCTTACAGTATAATGCTCAAAGTACCACCTTTAGCAACCATCTATCTTAAATTAAAAAATAAACCAATAACTAAGATCGCATCTACCAAGGAAAAGCTTTAGGGGGTTGACACTACTATGCCAACTATCACCAAAGAAGAGTTTCGTATAGCTCTTGAGGATAAAATGGAGCGTATGTTTGGTCGCACCTTGAAAGAGGCCTCAAGAAACAAACTATACAAAGCTATCTCCATGGTAATAAGAGATCTGATCATGGAAAAATGGGTTATTTCGAGAGAAACATTTCATAATAACCCCGAGCGCGAGCTTTATTATCTTTCTATGGAGTTTTTAATGGGGCGCGCTCTAGGAAATAATCTCCTTAACCTTGACCTAGAAGAGGTCGTACGTGAGACCTGTAAAGATTTGGGTTTTGAATTAGAAGAAATTAGAGAAGCAGAGCCTGATGCAGGCCTTGGTAACGGCGGCTTAGGACGCTTAGCAGCCTGCTTTTTAGACTCATTATCTACCCTCACTCTACCTGCTCATGGTTGTGGGATTAGGTATGAATATGGTCTTTTCAAGCAAAAAATTATCGATGGTTATCAGGTTGAACTTCCTGATCCTTGGCTAGAGGACGGAAATATGTGGGAAGTTCCTATCCCCGAAGAATCTGAGATAGTTCGGTTTGGTGGCTGGGTTGAAAGCAGGGTAGATAATGGTAAGGTGATCTTTGAACACAAGGGTTATCAGTCGGTAAAAGCTGTTCCTTACGAAATGCCTGTCTTAGGTTATAACTCTAAAGTTGTTAATTCTTTGCGACTTTGGACAGCAAGATCGACAAAACATTTCGATATGAATCTCTTTGGTCAGGGACGTTATATCGATGCCTTAGAAGAAAAAGAATTAGCTGAGGTACTATCTAAAGTTCTTTATCCTGAAGATAATCATCGGGAAGGAAAAGCGTTAAGATTAAAACAACAATATTTTTTTGCTTCAGCTAGTATACAAAGCATTGTTCACGATTTCAAACGTCAAGGCAATCCTATCGAGGATTTTGCCAAAAAGCGCGTTATCCATATCAATGATACCCATCCTGCTTTAGCTATACCCGAACTCATGCGTATCTTAATTGATGAAGAACAGCTAGACTGGGACGCAGCATGGGATATTACACGTCGTACCTTTGCTTATACTAACCACACCGTAATGGAAGAAGCTTTAGAAAAATGGCCAGCTGACTTGTTTAGAGAATTGTTACCGAGAATCTGGGATATTGTAAACGAGATTAATGAGAGGTTTTGTAGGCAACTTTGGGAGCTCTACCCTGGAGATTGGAATCGTATCTCTGCGATGGCCATTGTCGCAGACAACCAGGTACGTATGGCTAATCTATGTATTGTCAGCTCTTATTCTGTTAATGGTGTTGCGGAGTTACACACAGCAATTCTTAAGAAGCAAGTTTTTCGCAATTTCTACGAAATTATGCCCGAGAAGTTTATTGGTATAACTAACGGTGTTACTTTTAGAAGATTTTTATTAAAGGCTAATCCTGATTTGGCTAACTTAATTTCAGAACAGATAGGCGACAGTTGGCTACTCAAATCGGAAGATCTAAAGAAGCTAGAGCCTTATGCTACTAATAAAACCTTCCAAGAGGGTTTAAAAGACATCAGAAGAGCCAATAAGGTACGCTTAGCTAAATATATTAAAGACAATAATAACTTAATTATTAATCCTGATTCGATCTATGATGTGCAGGTTAAAAGATTACACGAATACAAAAGGCAACTACTTAATGCTTTACACATTCTTTATTTATATAATTGTATTTTAGAAGGCAAAAACTTAAATATGACACCGAGGACCTTCATCTTTGCAGCTAAAGCAGCTCCAGGTTATCGCATGGCCAAAATGATAATTAAACTAATTCATAGTATTGGTATGAAAATTAATAACGATCCCAATGTTAGAGATCTAATTAAAGTAGTCTTTTTGGAGAACTACCGAGTTTCCTTAGCTGAAAAAATTATCTGTGCCGCTGATATAAGTGAACAGATCTCCTCGGCAGGGAAGGAAGCTTCCGGTACAGGCAATATGAAGTTTATGTTAAATGGTGCTCTGACGATAGGTACTTTAGATGGTGCTAATATCGAGATCACGGAAGCAGTAGGTCAAGATAACATTTTTATCTTTGGTTTAACAGCCGAGGAAATTGAAGAGAGTAGACGTAAAGGCAATTACAATCCTCTAAAGATTTATGAAACCGATAAAGAGATCAAGCAAGTTTTAGATCAATTAATTGGTGGTTTTCTCGATTACGAGCACCCCGAGATCTTTCGCGAGATCTATACAGGTTTGTTGTATGGATTTGGAGGTGTTGCTGATCCGTATTATCTCTTAGCTGATTTCCGGTCTTATATTTTAGCACATCAAAAAGCAGAGGCAACTTATAATAACCCTGATCTTTGGTGGCAAAAATCTATTCTTAATATAGCTAATGCAGGAATGTTTTCTAGTGATCGTACAGTTAATGAGTACAACGAAAGAGTCTGGCATATTCCTAAAGCCTACCGCTAAAAGAAGGGGCCTTATCTTAGGCCCTTTTTTGAGTTTTAAATGAGTAAACGGTTTTAGTTAGTTATTAACGAGGACAAAATTGAATTTAAGAATAAAAGTGTTGATTTTAGCTTAAGAGGGTATGGGTAGAGTGAAAGAAGATATTTAAGGGGGTTTTTAGGTGAAGAAAGTTGCATTAGTGGGCTTTCGTGGTGGCGATATGTGTTTTTTGCATCTTCTTATAAATGCCCTAGATTATAAAGCGAAAGGTTATGAAGTAGCGATTATCTTAGAGGGAGAGGCGTGTGGCTTAATTCCTAGACTAGAGAACAATGAGCTTTTTCCTGGTAAATACCGGGAAGCAAGGCCTTTAATTACAGCTGTCTGTAAAGCTTGTGCAGCTAAATTAGGTGGCTTGGAAGCTGCAGAACGTGGCAAATTGCCTATCGATAGTTCACTTGAGGGACATGTAACGCTTTCTAATTACACTGATGTTGGTTATGAGATTATTACTTTTTAAGCTAAAAGGGTACCTAAAAGTCTTTAGGTACCCTTAGATTTTTAGCAAAGAAAAGTAATTAGTTGTAGAAACCTTTTTTTACTTTGTAGTCATAAGAGAGGAATGGCTATAATTAAAGCAAAGTATTGATTGAAAGAAGGTGCCTTTTTGTCTATAATATTATTGCTTTTACTAGCAATTACTTCTTTTGCTTCGCCACTTAATAAAGCTACAGCAATCATCAAAACTCCACTACCTGATTTACAAGGAGAGGTATTGACCTATTCAGTTACGTTAAACAAGATCTCTTTAGGAAAACAGGAATTAAAAGTAGAAAGTATTATAAATTATAATAACAGACCAACTTATGTCGTTAGCTTTGCAGGAATTCCCAACATCATGCTTAAAGCTTTAAACTATAAAAGTACTGAGATCTATTATCTAGATCAAGCTACCTTATTACCATTATTTATTGCCCGGGATTACAGCGCTGGTTTCGCTAAAGGTAATATGGAAGCTTCTTACTTGGTGGAAGAAAATGTCATTAATGTTGTTGTAAATGAAGGCAATAAAGAACAAAAATACTCCTGGAGTGCAGTTGAGGCTTTTCAAGGAGAGACTAGCATTGTCTTTTTTTCACGCTTTATTAATGTAGAAGCAAAGCCTAGAGTGGCTTTGATATCGAATGTAGGTGTTAGTTATGTCCAGTTAGAGGCAGGAAAAACAGAAAAAATAAAAGTACCAGCAGGCGAATTTAATACTGACACCGTAATCATAAATCCTGATTTAGGTAAGGTTTGGTTAACCAAAGACCAATATCGAATCCCCTTAAAAATAGTTCTTAATCTTAATGCTGGTCTTTTAGAGATGGAGCTGCAATCTATCTTACGCTAGGAACTTGAGAAAGGAGCGAAGGTAAAATTCTAAAAATTACATTACCAAACATAATAACCTTATTTCGCTTAGTTTTGGCTCCTGTAGCCATCTTTTCTATGATCTATTATCCTGATTCTTATTGGATTGCAGGTGTACTGCTCATCATTGCTGGGCTTAGTGATATTTTAGATGGTTATTTAGCTAGAAAAAACAATCAAGTATCAACATTGGGAACAATGTTAGACCCTGTTGCGGATAAACTTTTAATGACAGGGATCCTTATTGTTTTGGCTCTTCGTAAAGAGGTTAAAATGATTGCTATAACTGTGTTGTTGCTGAAGGAATTGGCTCTATTGTTCGGAGGACTTGTTCTGTGGAAAAAGGTTAAAAGGGCTATACCAGCTAGTATTTTAGGTAAAGGCGCTACTGTATTTTTATATATAGGCGTTCTTAGCATTTTATTTGGCCTAAACTACCTCAACTGGTTTATTTATGCAGGAGTGTCACTTTCAGTGGTAGCGGGTCTACACTATCTTTATTTGGCCATTTCCGGATAAAGCACCATTAATCAATCTCTTAAATAGTGACAAGATAGGACTATTTATAGCAATACTACAAAGGCGGGAGGTAGAAGTATCTTGCATTTTAATGAAATACTTTGGGCTGTCTTACCAGCCTTTTTATGGTTGATCTTTTTTTATCGGCAAGATCGATTACCCGAACCACCAGCCTTAGTTTTACGCACTTTTTTATTTGGTGCCTTAGCTGTTGTTCCGGCAGCTTTAATTGAAAGAAGGTTTGTGACTAATTTAGGTCCAGAAACGCCAATTTTTAATGTACTAGTTTTGTCATTTCTGGTAATTGGCTTAGCAGAAGAACTATCTAAATTAGCCGCTATTAGCTTAAGCGTAGGGAGAACAGGAGCAATAGATTCTGGAGTGGATGGTGTTGTCTACGGTGTTTCCGCTGGGTTAGGTTTTGCCATGCTAGAGAATATCTTTTACATTAATAGCTTTGGTGTAGGTGTGGCAGCAGTAAGAGCTATCGTATCTAATCTAGCCCATGCTCTGTTTAGTGGCTTAATGGGATACCATTATGCTCACAGTATCTTGTGGAATAGACCTAACGAAAAATGGCGAGGTCTAGCTTGGGCTGTTTTTTTACATGGCCTCTACGACTTTATTCTAATTTCTGGTCTGGTGAGTCCTATCTGGTCTATTCTTCTTTTGGTAATAGCCTTTGAGAATGTACGTAGGGTCTTTGCTAGGCAAAGGACATAGCCTGAAAAATTTATGACAATCACTGCCAAATATGATACAATAAATTGTAATTAGGCTTAATTGAGGTGAACAGTAATGTCTGGACATTCTAAATGGGCAAATATAAAACATAAAAAAGCCAAGCAAGACCAAGAGAGAGGACGAATATTCACTCGCCTCACCAAAGAAATCACCATGGCTGCAAGACATGGTGGTGGTGATCCTGATACTAACTTTAGGCTTAGATTAGTTATCGACGAAGCTAGAGATAACAACATGCCTAATGATACTATCGATAGAGCGATTAAAAGAGGTATCGGGGCCTTAGGTGGTGCTAACCTTGAAGAGGTTACCTACGAAGGTTACGGTCCTAGTGGCGTTGCGGTTATGGCTAATGCATTAACAGATAATCGCAATCGCACTGCTGGTGAAGTACGTTGGATTTTTTCCAAATATGGAGGTAATCTAGGTACTGATGGCTGTGTGGCTTGGATGTTTGAACGCCAAGGTTTAATAATCGCGGAGAACCCCAACGGTTTATCGGAAGATGATATTTTGATGGTAGCATTAGATTCAGGTGCTTTGGATGTTAGATTTGACGAAGATTCTGTTGAAATAATTACAACTATAGAGGATCTGCAACCTATTGAGGAAGAACTAGTAAAGGCCAATTTAAAAGTTGTACATGCGGAAGTTGCTCTAATACCACAGAATACAATCGATCTATCTGATGAGGATTTAGAGAAATTAGAAACACTTTTAAATGCCTTAGACGATAATGATGATGTCCAAAATGTTTGGCATAACGCTGATCTCTAAGAATACTACTGACAAGTATTAACCACCCTAATATTAGAGGTGGTTTTACTTTGCGTTCAAAAGTAGTTGGTTTATTTTTAGCGTTAGTATTGCTTTTTGTCCTTAGCATTCCTTTGGCAGAGGAGAGTAACTGGACTCTTGGCGAATATAAAGGATATGTAGCAATTTACGATCCTTCTGGTTCACTATTTGAACTAACTAATATACACATAAATTCTTTACCCCAAAAAGAACAAGATGAACTAAAAAAAGGACTCACAGCTCGCGATCATTACGAACTAGAGCAGTTTTTAGAAGGTATAACCCAATAAGCTAGTTCTAACGAATAAGTTAGCTATTTTAACAAAGCAAAAAAGCTATAGCAGGGATTACCATTCTAGGAAACGAATATATGTTCGTGAAGACTATTCCACAAAGAGAACGGGAGCTGATTGGTCTGAATAATAAGAAGCCACAGATTGTACTAGGTATAGACCCAGGAACAGCCCTGTGCGGTTATGGAATTATTTGCCAACAAAGTGGTGGTTTTGAGGCTTTAGCTTATGGTTCAATTGAAACAACCAAAGACTTAGCAATGCCCAAAAGACTAGAAACTATTTTTTTAGGACTCTCTGAACTGGTAAATACTTATAATCCTGGGATTCTCTCTATCGAAAGACTTTTTTTTAATCAAAATGTTACTACTGCTATTAGTGTAGGCCAAGCTCGGGGTGTCTGTTTGCTCGTTGCCGCTATGCATGACTTAGAGGTGTATGAATATACACCAGGAGAAATAAAACTTTCCCTTACAGGTCATGGTAAAGCACCCAAACATCAAGTTGGTTATATGGTAAAGACACTTTTAAATTTAGAAAAAATTCCTACTCCTGATGATACAGCTGATGCCTTAGCTATAGCTTTATGTTATTTTTTCCGTTGTAGGAATTATTATGATGCCTTGAGGGGGTAACTCGTTTTGATAGGAAGGCTCAAAGGTATCTTATTAGAGACCGAAGACAATAAAATTTTAGTTGATGTTGTCGGAGTTGGCTATGAGGTTTTAGTGCCAGAACGTTTAGCTCATAAACTTCAATCGAGTATTGGTAAAGAGTTAAATCTTTATATTGAAACTGTAGTACGAGAAGATGGCATCTTTCTTTATGGTTTTTTAAACCGCGAAGATAAACAGTGTTTTCGGCTTATTACCTCAGTAAGTGGTTTGGGACCAAAACTTGCGTTGGCTGTGTTATCAGTATTGAATGTTGCGAGTTTCTATCAAGCAATCTTATTAGGTGAAGAAAAAGTACTGACACAGGTGAGTGGAATTGGCAAGAAAACTGCCCAACGACTAATCCTTGAACTCAAAGATAAGGTCTCTACTTCCTACACAACTTCTAAACCAGTTGAGGTATATTCTGAAGGTATCGATGAAGTGAGTGCTGCATTACAATCCTTAGGTTTTACACCCCAAGAATATTTAGATATTGTTCAAGAACTGAGAACAGAAGGAATTAAAACCGATGAGATCATCCGCCTTACATTAAAAAGATTAGGGCAAGGAAGATTTTCCTAAGTTAGGAGGTTAGGCTATGGTTGACAGGCTTGTATCACCTAAGAAGCTTCAAGATGATGTAGTTGAAAATCTTAGGCCGCAATATTTAGATCAATATACCGGGCAAGAGAAGGTCAAAGAGAGCCTGGCCATTGCCATAACAGCTGCTAAAGCTAGAGGCGATGCTCTTGATCATGTTCTTTTGTATGGACCACCTGGTTTAGGCAAAACTACACTTGCTACTGTTATTGCTAATGAGATGGCAGCTAACCTCAAGATAACTACTGGGCCAACCCTAGAGAGACCAGGCGATTTAGCCTCAATTCTTACCAACCTAGAAGAAGGTCAGGTACTTTTCATTGACGAAATTCATAGATTAAACCGAGCTGTAGAAGAGATTCTCTACCCAGCGATGGAGGATTATGCCTTAGATATAATTATTGGTAAAGGACCTGGTGCCCGTTCGGTAAGATTATCTTTGCCCCATTTTACCCTAATTGGAGCAACAACTAGAGCTGGGTTACTTACCTCACCTTTACGCGATCGCTTTGGTTTAATTCATCGTTTGGAATTTTACACCAACGATGAGCTACTAACTATTATTTTGCGTTCAGCGAGAGTGATAAATGTGGAGATTACTGAAGAAGGTGCGTTTGAGATCGCTAGACGTTCAAGAGGCACCCCACGAATCTCTAACCGATTATTACGCCGGGTGCGAGATTATGCGCAGGTACTGTCTGATGGTAAGATTGATTTACCTGTGGCTAGTGATGCATTAGCTCTACTAGAGATCGACGATTTAGGTTTAGATCAGTTAGACCGGATTATTTTAAAGACTATTGTTGAAAAATATGATGGTGGTCCTGTGGGATTAGATACATTGGCTGCATCTTTAGGTGAGGAACCCGATACAATTGAAGATGTATATGAGCCTTTTCTTTTACAGTTAGGCTTTATTAAAAGGACCCCTAGAGGCAGAGTGGCTACCCAAAATGCTTTTCGCTATTTAGGGCTAAATGAGCCTGAGAGGGGAATACTCTTTGAGGAAGAGGTGGACTAGTTGTTTTGGTGTGAAGGGATTGTTCTGAAGACACGTCCCATGGGCGAAGCTGATCGCGTTGTAGTGCTTTACACCAAAGAAAGAGGTAAAGTAGGGACAGCGGCCAAAGGTAGCCGACGCCCTAAAAATCGCTTATCAGCAGTAGTTCAGCCATTTACTAGAGGCCGCTTTTTCTTAGGCGAACGAGCAACAGGTTTGAAAGATCTCAATCAAGGGAATATTCTAGAGAGTAACCAAAATATTCGTGACGATCTGTTAAAAATGGCAGCTTGTAACTACTTTCTTGAACTAATTGACGCTAGTGTTGAGACAGAAGATCCAGATGAAAGTCTCTATAGATTAATTTTACTAGGCTTAAAATTAATTGGCTTATCGACTGATCTTGATCTAGCGTTAAGGTATTTAGAATTCCAGCTATTAAATATTTTGGGCTGGGGTTTGCAGCTAGGTAAATGTACTTCTTGTGGAAAAGAATTAACGGATGAATATAAGTTTTCTCCCACCGAAGGTGGTTTGACTTGCATAGGCTGTCGTAAAGGTGATGAAGTTATTCTTACACCTAAAAGCAGAGCAATTCTTGCCGGTTTTGAACGTCTTCATCCTCGGACAGTTCTTAAGTTGAAACTAGCCAGAGAAGACCATGAGGAGCTGGAAAAGATCATGCGATTAGCTTGGGATGCTAGAATGGAAAAGCAACCAAAGGCTTGGCAGTTTTGGAAACAAGTAAGTTCTCTAGAAAAATAATTTTCTGGGAAGGATTTACATTTTATATAACGAATACTTTGTAATGGTTATTTGATAACCATTTTCTCACTTTTCCACTCAGGCGCCTATTCAAGCTTGAAGGAGGCGCTTTTTAGAAGCGAATTTTTTGCTTTCTAAATAAAGTGCGTAAGTGAGTCTTTTCCCTGCTTAGACAAATCAGAGCATTGCTCTTTTTTAAGGAGGTCATATTTAATGTCGAAATACGTTTATTTCTTCGGCAATGGTCACGCCGATGGCCAGGCAGATATGAGAAATCTGCTTGGTGGTAAAGGTGCTAACCTTGCCGAGATGGTCAATCTAGGTATTCCTGTACCACCAGGATTTACAATTACCACTGAGGTTTGCACTTTGTATTACACCAACAATAAGACTTGGCCAGCTAATCTAGAGGAGCAAATCAAAGAGGCTATTAAGAAAACCGAAGTAGCTATGGGCAAAAAATTTGGTGATGCCGAAAACCCATTGCTTTTCTCAGTTCGTTCTGGTGCTAGAGTTTCTATGCCAGGTATGATGGACACAGTCTTGAACCTTGGTTTGACAGATGTAACTATAAAAGGTTTGGTTAAAAATGACGAGCGTTTTGCTTACGATAGTTACAGACGTTTCATTCAAATGTACAGTGACGTTGTCCGTGGTGTAGATCACGATCTATTTGAAGCAGCTATCGAAAAAGCTAAACAAAAAGCAGGAGTTCACTACGACAGTGAATTAAGTGCTGATCAGTTGAAAGCTCTTGTTGTAGAATATAAAGCAATTTTCAAAAATGCTACAGGCGAAGATTTCCCCCAAGATCCTTGGGAGCAATTAAAAGGTGCTGTCAACGCAGTTTTCGGTTCCTGGAACACTGATCGTGCTATCAAATACCGTAAACTAAACGGTATTCCTGAAGAGTGGGGTACTGCAGTTAACGTGCAGACCATGGTCTTTGGTAACCTAAACGATCGTTCTGGAACTGGTGTCGCTTTTACTCGTAACCCATCAACAGGTGAAAATGTCTTCTACGGTGAGTATCTCATGAAAGCTCAGGGTGAAGACGTTGTTGCTGGTATTCGCACACCTCATCCTATCTCTGACTTAAAAGAAGAGATGCCCGAAGACTATGCAAAATTAGTAGAGATTTACCATAAGCTAGAACAGCATTATAAAGATATGCAGGATATCGAGTTTACCATTGAAGATGGCATACTTTATATGCTACAAACTCGTTCTGGTAAGAGAACCGCAGCTGCAGCTGTTCGTATTGCTGTAGAAATGGTTGAAGAAGGTCTTATTGACGAGAAAACCGCAGTATTGCGCGTTGCTCCAGCTCAACTAGATCAACTTCTTCACCCCATGATCGATCCTAAATATAAGGCAGAACCACTAACTAAAGGTCTACCTGCATCACCTGGCGCAGCTGTTGGTCGTGTAGTATTTAATGCCCAAGACGCTGAAGCTTGGTTCGAAAAAGGTGAGAAAGTCATTCTCACCAGAGTTGAGACATCCCCAGATGATATTGGTGGTATGGCTGCTGCTCAAGGTATCCTTACCGCTAGAGGTGGCATGACCTCCCACGCTGCTGTCGTTGCTCGTGGAATGGGTAAATGCTGTGTTTCTGGTTGTGGTGAACTTAAAGTTGACTTCGCTAACAAACTCTTTAAGGTTGGCGATGTAGTTGTTAAAGAAGGCGACTGGATCTCCTTAAATGGTTCTACTGGTGAGGTCTTTGTCGGACAAGCAGATTTGATCGAGCCACAGGTTACTGGTAACTTTGCTAAGCTCATGACAATGGCAGATAAATACCGCAACTTGAGCGTTAGAACAAATGCTGATACTCCAGAAGATGCTCTAAGAGCTAGAGAGTTTGGTGCAGAAGGTATCGGTCTTTGCCGTACTGAGCATATGTTCTTTAAGGACAATCGTATTATCTCAGTTCGCAAGATGATCTTGGCTAATAACGAAGAAGAGCGCCGTGCAGCTCTTGCAGAGCTTCTGCCTTACCAAAAGAAAGATTTCACCGAGCTCTTTAAGGCTATGAAGGGCTTACCTGTTACAATTCGTCTCTTAGATCCACCTCTCCATGAATTTGTTCCTCACACTGAAGCAGAACAAATTGAGATGGCCAAAGAGATGGGCCGTAGCATTGAAGAGGTTAAGAATAAGGTTCACAGCTTAGAAGAGTTTAACCCGATGCTTGGTCACCGTGGTTGCCGTTTAGCTGTTACCTACCCAGAAATATATGAGATGCAAGTGCAGGCTATTATGGAAGCCGCTTGCGAATTAAATAAAGATGGCTTCAGTATTGTTCCTGAGATAATGATTCCTCTTGTAGGAGATGTCCGTGAACTTCGTTACCTGAAGGAAAAAGCAGTTAAGGTTGCTGAAGATACTTTGGCTAAGTTTGGAGCTAAATTTAAGTACACCATTGGTACTATGATTGAAGTTCCTCGTGCTGCTTTAACAGCTGATGAAATTGCTAAAGAAGCAGAGTTCTTCTCTTTTGGAACTAACGACTTAACCCAGATGACCTATGGATTTAGCCGCGATGACGCAGGTTCCTTTATTAAGGATTATGTCGAGAAGAAGATTCTTGACAGCGATGTCTTCGCAACCCTAGATCAAACTGGTGTTGGAACACTCGTTAAACTAGCTGTTGAGAAGGGCAAGAGCACCAATCCTGGTATTAAACTTGGTATCTGTGGCGAGCATGGTGGAGATCCAGCCACTGTTGAGTTCTGCCATAATGTTGGCCTCACCTATGTAAGCTGCTCACCTTTCCGTGTACCAATCGCCAGACTGGCTGCTGCTCAGGCTGCTGTGAAAAATCCACGGTAAATGAAAAACTAAGGGCAGAGACTATTTGTCTTTGCCCTTTTCCTTTTTAGGGGCAGGAATTACCGCTCTTACAGTGAAACAAGAATTAGGTGGTGAGAGTGGTGGATATACGTAAGATGCTAGAAGAAAGAGAAAGTTCTCTGTTAATGTCTTATGCTGCCCATTGTAAAAACAGTAAGGGACGGCAATTTAGCGAAGAACCGTGTCCTTATCGAACCGATTTTCAACGTGATCGCGATCGAATTATCCATTCGAAGGCTTTCCGGCGACTTAAGCACAAAACTCAAGTATTTATCTCGCCAGAAGGCGATCATTACAGGACCAGACTAACTCACACCTTAGAAGTAACCCAAGTAGCACGTAGTGCTGCTAGAGCTTTAGGATTAAATGAAGATCTTACCGAAGCAATTGCCCTTGGACACGATTTAGGCCATACTCCCTTTGGTCATTCAGGAGAGAATGCTCTTAATCAAGTAGTTCCTGGCGGGTTTGCTCATAATGAACAGAGTTTAAGAGTTGTTGACTACTTAGAAAAGCGTAGTGAGCGCTACACAGGTTTAAATCTAACTTGGGAAGTTAGAAATGGTATTTTGTGTCACACGGGTAAGGAAAAACCCGCTACCCTAGAAGGTGCTATTGTACATCTTGCCGATAAAATTGCTTATGTTAATCATGATCTTGATGATGCCATTAGAGCAGGAGTCCTCAAAAGTGACGATGTTCCTGCTGTGGCTTTAGAACTTGGTAAAAATAGTTCTCAGAGAATTAACACCTTAGTAAGGGATCTAATCGAATACAGTTATGGAAAACCGGAAGTAAGCTTATCTCCGTTACTAGAAGAAAAGTTAATGTGCTTACGCAGGTTTTTGTTTAATAGTGTCTATATTGGGTCATCTGCTAAGAGTGAAGAAGGAAAGGCCCAATTATTACTACAAACTCTCTACAACTATTATGTGAATAATCCAGACAAACTGGAACTATCAACAGACACTGATCTGCAAGAAGTTAGTATAGAACGAGCTGCTTGCGATTATGTTGCTGGCATGACTGACAGATACGCAGTCCATGAGTTCACCAGACTTTTTGTTCCTGAGCCCTGGATTCGGCTATAGGAGGATTTCTCTAAAAGCTAGAGAAATAAATGAAAGCATGAGGTGATCTCGATGGATAGGGAGGCTGCAACGCTTGAAGTTAAAGCCAGATTAAACATTGTCGATGTGATAGGTAGATACATTCCCCTCGAACGATCTGGCCGTAATTACAAAGGGCTTTGCCCATTTCATCGTGAGAAGACTCCTTCTTTTAATGTAGAACCAGAAAAACAATTCTATTATTGTTTTGGTTGTCATGCTAAAGGCGATATCTTTAGTTTTGTCATGCACATGGAAGGTTGGGACTTTGTAGAAGCTCTCAAGCACTTAGCTGCAGAAGCAGGTGTAGAGCTTGAGACCATGCAAACAGAAAACCCCTATAAGGGTTTACTAGAAATAATGGAACAAGCCTGCCAGTTTTATCAGCAGTGTCTACCTAGTTCTGTCGCTCTACAGTACTATCAAAAAAGAGGTATAACGCCAGAGAGTATTAGTAAGTTTCGCTTAGGCTATGCTCCAGATAGTTGGGAATCACTAGCTAGTAGTGGTATTAAAGCTAGCGAAAAAGAACTGCTAGACTGTGGATTAATCCAAAAAAGGCGTACTGGCACTGGCCATTATGATCGCTTTCGCCATCGGGCAATTTTCCCGATCTTTGATACCTTGGGAAGAGTAGTTGCTTTTGGTGCGCGAGCTTTAGGCGATGATAAGCCTAAATATCTTAATTCACCAGAAGGAATTATCTTTCATAAGAAAGAGACTCTGTATGGTTGGCATTTAGCTAAGGAAGCTGTACGTAGCTCGCAAACAATAATCCTTGTCGAAGGCTACATGGATGTAATTGCTTGTCATGAAGCTGGGATTACAAATGTAGTAGCTTCTATGGGTACTGCCCTTACTGAAGAACAGATCGATTTATTAGCTAAACAAGCTAAAAAAGTTGTACTTGCGTATGATGGCGATGCGGCAGGACAGATGGCAATACGTAGAGGCGTCATGATGCTTTTGGGCAGAGGTTTTGAAGTATGTTCAGCTCAATTTCCTGCTGGTCTCGACCCTGACGATGTTTTAAGAAAACAGGGCCCACAATCGCTGCAAGAAAGCATATACTCAGCAGAAAATTATCTGCATAAAATTATTAGACAAGCCACTGAAAGTGGTAATCTTGAGGCAGTTGGTGCCAAAACAAAATTTTTACAAGAGATTGCACCTTTATTAAACTCTCTACCATCTAAGTCGTTGCAAGAAGAGTATTTCCACCGTCTCTCAGAATTAACTAACTTAAGTTATGCTGCAGTAGAGAGTGAAATTCTCAGTAAATCAAGTAGAGAGTATGAAAGAAGTAGGAGCAGGGATAATAATAGAGTATCTTCTGGTACTAAGACAGATCTTACTTTAGATGTCTATAGCGAAGCAGAATTAGATTTAGTAGCCATGATCTTTGGCGATCCTTCTTATATAAATGAAGCTTCAGCTTATGGTTTTGAAATTAATTGGTTAGATCATGAGGGACTTAGGAATATTTTAGCAGGTGTTTTGATACCATCTAATGATTCTCAAGCAACAATAGATAAAGAAGCGGTTGAGATTATTAGAGAATTGGCTGAGAGATTGGATAAAATTGACGAATTACGTTTTCGAGATTGTTTAAAAAAGCTTGCCGAGAGGCAGATAAATAGACAGATAGAGGAACTCTCTGTAGCTGTGGCGAACTCTTCTGAGCCTGATTTTTATTTGGATGCTCTTAAAAAACTTAAAGAGATATACCTACAGGTAAAAGATATTGCTGCACTATAAGGGGATCTAGAGAGGGGGGAAACATATGAAGAAAAAGGAAATAAACAAAAAGTCATTAGGATCTACAGATGGCCGTACGTACGAAAAAGTTAAGAGTCTAATTGATCGTGGGAAGAAACAAGGTTCACTTTCATATAAAGAGATCATGGATACCCTAGAAGATGTCGAAATGTCCGAAGAACAAATTGACGAAGTCTACGAAAGTTTTTCGCAGATGGGCATTGATATAATTGATAATGACGGGGCCACTGAGAGAAACGCTGATGAAAATGAAGAGGATGATTACGAAAATTTTGAAGTAAACATCTTAGAAGGTATCGCTTTAGATGATCCAGTACGTATGTACCTAAAGGAGATTGGACGAGTTCCCCTTCTTTCCCCAGAAGAAGAAGTTAGTCTAGCTAAAAGAATAGAACAAGGTGATGAGGAAGCTAAGAGGGATTTAACTGAAGCTAATTTAAGGTTAGTCGTCTCTATTGCCAAAAGATATGTAGGTAGAGGTATGCTCTTTTTGGATCTGATTCAAGAAGGTAATCTGGGTTTGATTAAAGCTGTAGAAAAATTTGACTATACTAAGGGGTATAAGTTTAGTACTTATGCTACTTGGTGGATTCGCCAAGCTATTACCAGAGCTATCGCTGATCAAGCAAGAACTATTCGTATCCCTGTGCATATGGTGGAAACAATTAATAAGCTAGTTAGAGTACAAAGACAGTTGTTGCAAGAGTTAGGCCGAGATCCTATCCCTGAAGAGATAGGTGAAGAAATGGGTATCCCAGCTGATAAAGTGAGAGAAATACTACGTATTGCTCAAGAGCCAGTATCGCTAGCTACCCCTATTGGTGAAGAAGAAGATAGTCATCTCGGTGATTTTATTCCTGATGAAGATGCACCTGCTCCAGCTGAAGTAGCTTCTTTTCAACTTCTCAGAGAGCAACTTGAAGAGGTTTTAACCAGTTTAACACCAAGAGAGCAAAAAGTACTCAAATTGCGTTTTGGTCTCGAAGATGGTAGAGCGAGAACTCTAGAAGAAGTAGGTAAAGAGTTCGGTGTTACCCGCGAACGGATTAGACAGATTGAAGCTAAAGCTTTGCGTAAACTGCGTCATCCTAGCCGGAGTAAAAAACTTAAAGATTATTTGGATTAGACCTTGATTTATCTAGGATCCTGAAGTATAATAACAATTGATCGCTAAAGCGGTCATATTCCTCAGTAGCTCAATGGTAGAGCACCCGGCTGTTAACCGGGTTGTTGCAGGTTCGAGCCCTGCCTGGGGAGCCAGAGGGGCCCGTAGCTCAATGGTTAGAGCTCCCGGCTCATAACCGGTCGGTTGTAGGTTCGAGTCCTACCGGGCCCACCATAAAGCCCTCATCGTCTAGTGGCCTAGGACATTGCCCTTTCACGGCAAAGGCACGGGTTCAAATCCCGTTGAGGGTACCATAAGTAGTTTGCGACCCGCAACTTAGTTGTTGTCGGGTTTTATTTTTTTAAACGCTTTGTATTAATATCTTTTTCTTCATACAGCTAGGAATT
>ENA-UOOI01001159-UOOI01001159.1-fermentation-metagenome-genome-assembly--contig:-NODE-1159-length-29005-cov-10.591883_pt1 | contig 29005 bp, 27 predicted proteins | sample MGYA00245779_ERZ724027 | MGnify/ENA primary metagenome ERZ724027 (study PRJEB28704, sample SAMN03018318) | fermentation metagenome | biome: anthropogenic terrestrial biome; feature: soil...
TTACTGGTGCTAATAATTAAAACTTTTTGGGACATTTTCAAAATTAGTTGACATAAAAAATGTAGAAATTTATTGAGAAAAAGTGCCTGTATCAATTTTTAGATATAAATATTTATAAACTTTATAGTTGACTTCAACCCTTTTTATATACTTGTCCGTTTCCTTAAACGGTATGTAATAAAGATTTTTCCCGTCCGTGGAATGCTGGGAGTCCTTCAGCCATTTCTGCACATTGCCCCTTCCTCCATTGTAGGCAGCCAAAACGAGTTTTTTATTGCCGTTAAACTCTCTATTCAAATTGTTTAAATACCAGCATCCCATCATAATGTTAAATTTAGGATCATTCAACATACCATAATTAAAATTGCCTATATTCATTTCCCTTGCAGCCCAGCCAGCGGTATCCGGAGTTATCTGCATAAGCCCTACGGCATTTTTACTGGATCTCACATTTGGGTTGAAATTGCTCTCCGTTTTTATAACAGCCATCACAAAATGCGGGTCCAAATTATATTCCTGAGAATATTTCACTACATAATTTGAATATTTTAAAGGAAAATAGTACCTTATAATATTTTTTGAAAATAACACTGCTATTACCACTAGTAAAATTACTACTATTTTACTTATAAATTTCCTCATTAAAGCCCTAAAATAATATTTTAAGGCATTTCACCCCCTACAGCTTCATATTGTCTAAATAAAAGGTTATTTGATCTTGTCAAATATTTTCTCAAGTTGATTTCTGGTTTCATCCAATGTACCCGAATTATCCAATATAAAATCCGCATACTTTTTCTTCTCCTCCAGGGACATCTGTGAGTTTATCCTCTGGATTACCTGTGACTCCGTAAGCTTATCTCTTTTTTTTACCCTCTCTATTTGAACTCTCTCATTTACCCAGACCAGTAAAATCAAATCCAAATTTTTATAAAACTGGTTTTCAACAATAGTAGCTCCATCCACTATACACATGTCTTCACTGCTTTTTTCCAATTTATCCATGTCCCCTAATATATCTTTTTTAATAAACGGAATTATAATACTCTCATACCTTGATCTCATATTTTTATGTGAAAATATATAATTTCCAAATTCTTTCCTTTTAAGTTTTCCTGAATTATCCACGTACTCTTTTCCAAAAACTGATTTTATCCTGTCCATTATGACGGGATATCTTTCAATCACACCTCTGGCTGTATTATCAGCATCTATTATTTTTATTCCCTTTTCCCTAAGCATGTTGGAAACAGTACTTTTACCACTGCCTATTCCTCCTGTAAGGCCTATTCTAATCAAAGCAATCACTCTCTTTTATCATTTATTTAGCCTCATACCAATTATCACCTATGTTTATATCTACTTCCAAAGGTACCTTTAAATCCAGCACATTTTCCATTTCCTCTTTTACAATATGCTTTACACTTTCAAGTTCCTCCCTGTATACATTCAAGATCAATTCATCATGCACCTGAAGTATAAGTTTGCTCTTTAAGTGATTTTCCTCCAGTTTTCTATATACATTTACCATGGCTATCTTTATAATATCTGCCGCACTTCCCTGAATAGGAGTATTCATGGCAAGCCTTTCCCCCAGAGCTTTCACTATCTTATTTGAAGACTTTATCTCAGGTATATACCTTCTTCTGTTCATAATGGTGGTAACATAAAAATCCTTCCTGGCTTTCTCCACTATATTATCCATGTATAATTTTACATTGGGATATCTTTCAAAATAAGTATCTATATATGATTTTGCTTCTTTTCTCGATATATTCAAATTTTTACCCAGGCTGAAGTCACCTATGCCATATACTATGCCGAAATTCACCGCTTTAGCTCTGCTTCTCTGGGCTGGAGTAACCTTGTCTATGGGAACTTTAAATACCTCCGAAGCGGTTTTGGCATGTATATCATTGTGGTTTATAAATGCATTTATCAAATTTTCATCATCTGCAATATGGGCAAGCACTCTAAGTTCTATCTGTGAATAATCAGCAGAGAGTATAACACAGTTTTCATTATCAGGTACGAATATTTTCCTTATTTCCCTTCCCATTTCATATTTTATGGGTATATTTTGAAGGTTGGGCTCTGTACTTGAAAGCCTCCCCGTAGTAGTCACCGTCTGATTGAAATTGGAATGAATCTTGCTATCTTCCTCTATAACGGATTTAAGGCCTTCAATATAGGTAGAATACAATTTAGCAAGCTGCCTGTAATATATTATATTTTCAATTATAGGATGCCTGCCTTTCAGTTTTTCCAGTACTTCAGCATTGGTGGAGTATCCTGTTTTGGTCTTTTTTATTACAGGAAGATCCAGTTTTTCAAAGAGTATTTTACCAAGCTGTTTTGTGGAATTTATATTAAATTCCTCCCCGGCAAGGGAGTATATTTCACTTTGCACTCTGTCTATTTCAACTTTGAATTTATTTTCCTGTTCCAAAAGTCTGCTTTTATCGACTTTAAATCCCTCATATTCCATAGATGCAAGTACGGGTATCAGGGGCTGTTCCACTTCATACAAAAGCTTTCCCATATTTTCTTCCTCTATCTTTTGTCTGAGGACAGAATAAACTTTTTCAAACAGTGCCGTTTCCTTTACGAAAAGATTTTTGTCCTCTTCTGAAATATTTACACCTGTACATTCCCTCACAATATCTATGAGTTCATAATTTGACCTGGATGAATCCAAAAGATAAGCTGCTATCTTTATATCGAATTTTATTTTTGAAAGCTTTATGCCCATTCTGTGCAGTATGCTGCAGGGAGATTTCACATCATAACTCACTTTATAAAAATTGGGGTTTTCAAACAGAGATTTCATAAGTTTGACAGTGCTGTCTTTGTCTTCACCATATAATTTACTTGTATCTATTTCAAAATTTTCTTTTCCCAGATTAATGAATACTTTATCTATACGGTTTTTAGAGTATACCGTATTACCCATGACTTTAAAATTTATATATATTAAATTATCGCCTATTTTTGAGTTTTCTAAATCGGCCGTAAAATTTTTTAGTTCAATCAAACTATCCACGAGATTGACTTTTACTTCGTCATTCTCTGCCCCAGCTTCCTTCTGCTGCGGTGTCACCACCTTATTCATCAAGGACTTGAACTGAAGTTTTTCAAATAAATTTTTAAGCCCTTCAGCATCGTACTCCTCCCTGGATTCTATGGAATTCAAATCCATATCTATGGGAACATCTGTGACAATAGTGGCAAGCCTTTTACTAAAAGCAGCCTGTTCCATGTACTGTTTCAAATTTTCCTTCAGTTTTTTACCCTTGATATTATCTATATTCTCAAATACATTTTCTATGCTTTTATATTCTTTTATAAGCTTAAAAGCAGTTTTCTCGCCTATGCCCGGTACGCCTGGTATATTATCAGAGCTATCCCCCATAAGTCCCTTCACGTCTATGAATTGCTTGGGGGTGACTCCATATTCCCCTATCATTCTGTCTCTGTCATATACTTCCTTCTGCGTAATTCCCTTTTTGGTAATGACTATTTTCACCTTATCTGTAGCAAGCTGCAGGGCATCCCTGTCCCCGGTGATTATATATACTTCTATGCCCTTATTTTCAGCAAATACAGAAAGCGTTCCCATCAGATCATCTGCCTCAAACCCGTCTATTTCAAAAATGTTTATGGACATCATCTTCAATACCTTTTCCATTATTGGGAACTGTTCAGACAATTCAGGAGGCATTTTTTTCCTTCCAGCTTTATATTCAGTATATCTGTTGTGTCTGAAAGTAGGTGTACTCCTGTCAAAAGTACAAACTATGTAGTTGGGCTTAATTTCCTTCTTCATTTTCAGCAGCATATTCAAAAATCCATAAACTGCATTAGTATGTAATCCCTCTGAGTTGGTTAAGTCCGGCAGCGCATAAAATGCCCTATTCATCAAACTGTGTCCATCTAATATCAGCAGTCTTTCATTATCCATCAAATTTACCTCCAAAATTATTTCCTCAATTATTGACTATTATATAATATCACCCTTATTATAAATTAGAAACAAGATAATGTAAATTTAAAATAACCCTAACTTAAAAGCTAGGATTATTTCAAATCAGTAGTTTATTCCACTTTCTCAATTTGCCGCAAAATAATCTAAAAAAATGATTTTTATAGGATTTTTTCACAATTTCATTGTTTATAATGTCTCTGTTATTTAAATAATCTTCAAAATCATAAATACACATAAAAGATACCTTTGTACCCGAAATCATATGGGATATATTTTTATCAAAACACAAAAAGTCTTTCTGTGAGGTTTGAGAAATTACATAATCAATTTGCATAATAAATCTCAATCCGGCATAACCTTTCTCGGTATTTCTATCTACACATTCTGAAAGCTTTATTCTTGTACTGTCAAATCCCATTTCCCTATAATAATTTATCATTTCAACTGCATCAAAATACTCCACATGTTCGCTGTATCTACCCAAGTACCTTGATAATTTAAAATACACCGTGAAATCAGTACAAATATAAATTTTTTCTCTTCTGTCAACACCATCTCTAATATATTTATACATATTAATAATTAAATGTCCCAATCCACAATAGTAAAATGAAGAATGACACCCAAAAATATTATTATCAACCATAATCAATTATCCTCTTAAAATAGATTTATTGATTATATATTCTATATAGTATATGAATACTCCTTTTAATATTTATTGAAACTTTGCCAAAACATTTCATCATTTATCTACATTTTGTCCCAAATTACTTTAAAAAAATTCTACATTTTGAAAAAGCGACAGCATTTTAATTCACAACTAAGAATTTGGAAATAAATACAAGAGTATACAGAAAAAATGACATGCACTCCCTGCAATCACAAAAAGGTGCCATATTGCATGATTATAAGGTATCTTATCCATCATATACAAAACCGCCCCTGCAGTGTATATAATTCCACCTGCAACCAAAAGCACTATTCCTGCCGGAGGTAATAATATCAAAAGCCTCTTTATCACAAAAATTATCATCCAGCCCATAAAGATATATAATAAAGTGGATGCCAGTTCATGTTTTCCCACCCAGAATATTTTCATTATTATTCCTAAAACGGCCAATGTCCATACTATGGCAAAAATCACCCAGCCTACGGAACTTCTCAGAACAGTTAAAGTAAAGGGTGTATAAGTACCTGCAATCAACAGATAAATGGAGGCATGATCAAATATTCTAAATATCCTTTTGGCTTTTACATTAGTTATACTGTGATATAATGTAGATCCCAGATATAAAATAAACATGGATGACCCATATATGGTATAGCTTACCACATACCATTCATCTCCTTTTTCAACTGAAAAAACGATTAAGAGTACGAGTGCTGCAATTGAAAGCAGCGTACCTATTCCATGAGTTACAGCATTGGCTATTTCCTCTCCTCTGGTGTAAAACTTCAATTGTTCATCCATAAAGCACAGCTCCTTTAATAAGTTAAATATCAATATCATAACATATAGTTCTTAAAACTATATTTAACAATATTATAATATCATAAAGAGCGGCTGCATTCAATATTTATTATTATTTTGCTGTAGTAAATGAAATGTTTTTTTAGTATAATAATATGTAATACAATATTAGCGTTTTATAAAATATCGGAGGTATCAATACATGTTAAAAAGAACTATAACTGCAGAATTAATTAAAAGGTTCAACGAACTTTTGATTAAAATACTGGACAGTAAAAAAAATAAAAACTACAAAGAAGCCCTGGACTTAATTGACAATGCCTTTAAAGATATGTTTAGACTGAGTTTGAAATTTTTCAATTCCTTTTCTGTAGAAAGCTTAATGGACATGGTAAAGGTAAAGGGAACAATAAATACAGAGAAGTGTATAATAATAGCCAAATTATTAGAAGAAGAAGGTAATATCTTAGAAATTCAAGGTGAGCTGGATTATTCATTTTACATAAACCAAAAATCCCTCAGTTTATTTTTAAATGCATATTTGAATAAAAGGGAAAGCTGCGAACTGGAATCCTATTTTTCCGATATAGATCCCCTCATAGAAAAAATATGTCAGTATAAATTGACCTGTGAACTGCAGGATAAAATCATAAAATACTATATAAGATGTCACATATACGACAAAGCTGAAAACACGGTATATGAATTGCTGCAGGAAAATAATTATAATGTCAGATCTTTAAAATATGCCATAAAATTCTACGAAGATCTATTGTCAAAAGACAATGATGAATTATCTGCCGGTAAACTTCCAAGAAATGAAATAATGGACTCCATGTCTTCTCTAAAATCCAAATTACAAAATTCAAGCAGTAAATAAAATCCCGCCGTGCCGTCTCATGAGTTACTTTGAACCCGCTCCCAGCAGGTGGGCATCTCCTTCTTGCTTCTTGTCCCTGAGTAAATCAGGTCTCACTTCCACAAGAAGAGTACAATTCCCTTTTATAAAATGTTCGGTCAAGATCAACTCATTCCGCGTACATGGCAGGAATTTTTCAATTTTTAATATCAACAACAAATAAGATTTTTTCTTGAATTCTTAACATTATTATACTACATTTTTCAAATTTTATCTTTACAAAGCGAGCATTTAATCGTCTTTATTTAAATTTTTTGAACCATTTATACTGATTCCAAGTTCATCAAGCTGGGCTTTATCCACCACATTTGGAGCCTCTGTAAGCGGACAAAATGCATTTTGGTTTTTAGGAAATGCTATAACATCTTTTATATTATCGGTATTTGCCAAAAACATTACCATTCTGTCAAATCCATAAGCCAGTCCGCCATGAGGTGGTGGACCAAATTTAAAGGCATTCAGAAGATAGCCAAATTTTTCCCATGCTTCTTCCTGTTTGATTCCAATTACCTGAAACATTTTCTCCTGCAGCTTGGTGTCATGTATTCTTATACTTCCACCGCCCAGTTCTTCCCCATTCAGTACTATATCATAGGCTTTGGCCCTCACCCTTCCCGGATCACTGTCAAGATATTTTATATCTTCGTCCATAGGCATGGTAAATGGGTGATGTTCCGCCTGGTATCTTTTTTCATCTTCATTATAGGACAAAAGAGGAAATTCCGTTACCCATACAAATTTGAACTCATTGTTGTCCTTCAAAATTCCGGTTTCCTGTGCCATATGAACTCTGAGGGCACCCAGGCTTTCAAGTGCAATTTTATTTTTATCGGCAATGATGAGTATAAGATCTCCCGGTACTGCCTCCATCTTTTTCAATATTTTCTTTGTGTCGTCTTCTGTCAAAAATTTCGATGCGGAAGATCTGACTCCGTCCTCCCTGTATTCTATCCAAACAAGACCCCCGGCACCATAATCTTTTACAAACTGTACCAGTTTATCAATCTGTCTTCTGCTCATGGAAGCAGAATTCTGAACTTTTATAGCTCTTACAGAACCGCCTTTTTCAATAGCATTTTGAAAGACTTTAAATCCAGTACCTTTTACCGCATCAGTTATATCATTTATTTCCATTCCAAACCTCAGGTCCGGTTTGTCGCTTCCGTATCTTTCCATGACAGTCCTATAGGGCATCCTCTTTATAGGAAGCTTTACATCCACTCCGGCAATTTCTTTAAATACCCTCTGAATCAATCTTTCATTTACATCCATCACATCTTCCTGTTCCACAAACGAAAGTTCCATATCCACCTGGGTAAATTCCGGCTGTCTGTTGGCCCTTAAATCCTCGTCCCTGAAACATTTGACTATTTGAAAATACTTGTCAAAACCTGAAACCATCAGAAGCTGCTTGTATAGCTGGGGTGATTGGGGAAGTGCATAAAATTTTCCATTATAATTTCTGCTGGGAACAAGGTAATCTCTGGCACCTTCCGGGGTGCTTTTCCCAAGCATGGGTGTCTCTATCTCGATAAAGCCCTCCTCGTCTAGAAAATCTCTTATAGTCTTTGCTGTCTTATGCCTCAGCAAAAATATTCTCTGCATGTCAGGCCTTCTCAAGTCGAGGTATCTGTACTTCAGTCTTATATTCTCATCCGTATCCAAATTTTCCTTTATATATATGGGTGGTGTTTCGGATTCTGAAAATATTCTTATAAACTCACCCTTTAATTCCACCATTCCCGTGGGAATTCCCCTATTGGGCGACTCCCTTTTTACAATAACCCCGCTGGCGGCTATGCAGTATTCAGATTTTATATTATCCGATTTTTTAAAGGCCTCATCATCTATCTTTTCCCCAAATACAATCTGAAGTATTCCAGTCCTGTCTCTAAGATCTACAAACACCAGGCCTCCTAAGTTTCTCTTTCTTTGAACCCAGCCCATTACCGTGACCTTTTCACCTATATTGTTTTCTCTGAACTCACCGCACATGTGAGTTCTCTTAAGTCCATTCAATGATTCTCCCATTTATGTCCCGTCATACAAATGATACCTGTTCATCGTGCATGAAAAAGCTAAACTTTTCCTGGTCCAGTACTCACAAGTATATTTACAATGTTGTTTTAATAACGGTTTTTCAACTCCTATTCTACTCATTATTTGACCATTTAAATTTTTAGCGGTTTTTTACAATTTAATCAAATTCAAAATCTTATCCATGTCTTTCAAATCAATTAAAAACTGTTTTCCGTCAGACATTCTTTTGAATTTAGCAGAATCTGATTTCAGTTCATTTTCCCCTATTATAACCGTGAATCTAGCACCTATTTTATTTGCATATTTCATTTCGGATTTTACACTTCTATTCATATGATCACATTCACATCTCAAATTTTTCTCCCTCAACTTATTGGACAGCTTAAGGGCCTCCAGTTCGGCACTGTCTCCCATAGAACCTATATACAGATCTATATAGGGAGGTTTCGGTATTTCTATACCTTTTTCCGCCAATGTGAGAAGTGTTCTCTCTATCCCCATTCCAAAGCCTACAGCAGGCATCTGCGGCCCTCCAACTTCCTCTATGAGATAATCATATCTTCCTCCGCCGCAGACAGTTATATTGTCATCAACTATTTCAAATACGGTTTTGCTGTAATAATCAAGTCCTCTCACTATCAGAGGATTTATTTTATACTTTATTCCAAGGGCTGTCAAGTAATTTTGCAAGCTTTCAAAATGCTCCCTGCACTCATCACACAGATAATCCAATATCACAGGAGCATTTTTTACAATCTCTTTACAGCTTTCCACCTTGCAATCCAGTATTCTCATGGGATTCTTGTGAAATCTGCTCTTGCAAGTATCGCACAGGTCATCATATCTCTCAGACAAAAACTTTTTTAAAGCTTCATTATATCTTTTTCTGCACTTAGGACATCCTATGCTGTTTATATTGAGCTCCAGTCCGCTTACACCAAGCTCTCTGTATACCCTAACAGCCAGACTTATAACCTCCGCATCCAGGGAAGCTTCTTCCGAACCAAAGGCCTCTATGCCAAATTGATGATGTTCTCTAAGTCTTCCCCTCTGAACACTCTCGTATCTCAAAACCGGCGTGAAATAGAATAATTTAGTCGGCTGGACTTCATTATACAAACTGCCTTCTACAAAAGCTCTCACCGCCGGCGATGTGCCTTCAGCCTTAAGGGTCAAGCTTCTTCCGGATTTATCTTCGAATGTATACATTTCTTTTTGAACCACATCTGTAGTCTCTCCTACTCCCCTTTTAAAAAGTTCCGTGTATTCAAACACAGGCGTCCTTATTTCTCTATATCCATAGGAAGCAGCTATATTCTTAAATATATTTTCCAGATAATGCCACTTATAGGCCTCCGTAGGCAGCATATCTTTGGTACCTCTCGGTGCTTGTATAATCATAATACTATATTTCCTCCCCGTTTATCTATTTACTTACAACACATTCAATACAACATATCTAAAAGTTCTATTTTCTTCTGAACCATTTCGTCTACTCTATTTATGTACTCCCTCACGTCCTTTACATTTGCCTGCCTTTCCAATCTATTTTCATCCAAAAATATAATCTTAGTAACTGCATCAGCCCCACAGGCTATTATGGTCTGCCTCTCCTCAATCATCTCAACATTATATATTCCAGAACTGCAAAGCCTTGTATATCCAATATTTTCCCTGTTGCCTACCATATTTCTCTGTCTGTACACATAATAGGGATTCATTCCCAATGTCTCTGCCAATGCGGCTGTTCTCTCAAACATCAAATTCAATTCTTCATCACAGGCAATAGAGTATTTTACGTCATTCATTATATTCTCATAGAGCTTAGATGCCCTTTTTACAGACAAACCATGTACTGTCAAATTGTCCGGAGAAAGCTTTTCTATTTCTTCACAAGTTTTATTCACCTGTTTTATACCTTCTCCTGGAAGACCTACTATTATGTCCATGTTTATATTGTCAAATCCACATTTCCTTGCCATGTAAAACTTCTCTTTTACATCCTCTACAGAGTGTTTTCTTCCAATGAATTTCAATGTATTTTCATTCATCGTCTGTGGATTTATGCTTATTCTATTTACTCCATATTTTTTCATGGTCTTCAATTTATTTAACGTTATGCTGTCCGGTCTTCCACATTCTACATCAAATTCTCTTATTTTATGATTGCATACAAAACCATTATATATTTCATTCATTATTTTTTCAAATTTTTCATCGCATACGGATGTGGGAGTACCCCCGCCAAAATAAACACATTCTATGTTTAAATCATGCATTTTTATATAATCTGAAATTTGCCGCACTTCATGCACGAGGCTGCACAGATAATCATCCACAACACCTCTGAATTTTTCAATGGGGTTTGAAGCAAAGGAACAGTAAACACACCTGCTGGGGCAAAATGGCATGCCTATATATACACTTACGCTTCTACTGTCGGAATTCACTATGTTTTTTTCCGAGTTTGCTATATCGAAACATAATTTTGATTTGTCCTGCCTGCAGCAAAAATGCCTGTGAAAATATTCTGCTATATATTTGCCATTTTTGCCCTCTTCTATCAATTTCAACGCTATCTTACTCGGTCTTATTCCAACCAGAGTCCCCCAGGGCAAATCCTTTTTTATCCTCCGTCCGAAATACAAAAACACTATCTTCTTTATGTTTTCATTTTTTGTCAGACCGCTTTGAAATTCCATTTGATGGGTGCTTTCACTGTCTTCTATCTCCATGGCATTCTCATATATTACAATATTAAAATCCCAGCTGTCATCTTCAACAAAAAGTATATGTGTAAAACTATAAAATAAATTTATTATTTCAAACACCTGATACCTATGTTTATTATTATTCAATTTAATTTTAATTTCCATATTAACTTAAAAAGCACTAATTACACAATAAAATGCCAATTAAACTCCCTTCCTAATCAGATAAAAATGGATTATAGATTTTCTCCTTACCTATGGAACTTTTAAGTCCGTGTCCTGGAAGAACCTTTGTGTCATCCGGAAGGGCCATAAGTCTATTTTTCACACTGTCAATGATTGCATTGAAATCTCCTCCCGGAAAATCAGTCCTGCCAACTGAACCCTGAAAAAGTGTGTCTCCGGTAAAAACCAGATCTTTTACAAAAAAACTAACTCCCCCCGGTGTATGCCCCGGTGTAAATATGACATTCAGCTTCATATTGCCAATTTCAAATATCTGGTTATCCTTAAAATAAATATCCGGTTCCTTTGACATAGTGCCGTACATAATCTCTTTTTTCTGCATCATGGCATAATCCGATTTATTTATTCCTATGGGGGCATTGTACCTGCTTCTTACCTGTTCTGAGGCACCTGTATGATCTGCATGGCCGTGGGTGAGCAATATATATTTGACTTTACATTTGGAATCATCTATTGCATTTATCACATCCTCCAGATCTGCACCAGGATCAATCACCACACATTCATCAGTATCTTCGTCCGACAATATATAACAATTCGCAGCATATACTCCTACAGTTAATTTTCTTAATTTCACAAAATTTCCCTCCTATATTCATAAATTGATTCTCTGGACAAATTGATTGTGTTTAAAAATTTTTTTCACTATCTATCATAAGAGTCACAGGACCGTCATTTTCTATAGTGACCAGCATATCCGCTCCAAATTTACCAGTTTCTACTTTGCATACTGAATTTTTACATTCATCTATAAACTTTTCATATATAATCCGGGCTTTATCACCCGACAGGGCATTTACAAAACTTGGCCTTCTTCCCCTCCTGCAGTCCCCATATAATGTGAACTGTGAAATCACAAGCAGTTCCCCCTGTACATCCAGCAGAGATCTATTCAGCTTTCCATTTTCATCTTCAAATATCCTTAAATTCAGTATTTTATTTTTCATATAGATAACATCCTCATCCGCATCTTTTACAGATATGCCAAGAAGTACATTCAATCCTCCGCCTATCTCCCCTATGATCTGTCCATCCACTTCCACTTTAGAGCTCTTTACCCTTTGAACTACGGCTCGCAATAAACACACCCCTCAATCTTAATAATCAATTTTTCGTTCTCTCAACTCCAATGACATTTTTCACCTTTCTCAACTTTTTCATCAAATCCCTGAGTTCATTGATACTTGATATTTTTAATTTCATATTTATGACGGCTATACCATCTTTAATGGGTTTGGCATTTATGGCATAGAGATCGATATTGCTTTCATTTACAGTGTCCATTAACTCTGATAAAAGTTTCTGTCTATCCTCAGCTTCTATTTTAATTTCGGCAATATATTCTCCCTTGGGTCTGCCCCAGCTTACCTCCACTATCTTATTATCCTTGTTTTTTAACAAAAAGTCCACATTTCTGCAGTCCTTTCTGTGAATGGAAACTCCTCTTCCCTTGGTTATATAGCCTATTATAGGATCACCGGGCACCGGATTGCAGCATTTTGCGAACCTAACAAGTACATTGGTTTCACCCTTCACAATCACTCCCGGTGATTTCTTATACCTTTTATGAGGTTTATTCGTAATTTTATCCAACTTATCTTTCAGTTTCTTCCAATCCTCAATGCCCATTTTGGAGGTCTGATTATACATATCTTTCATTTTCAAAACTATGGTAGAAAGATTAACACTTCCAACTCCTACAGAAGCATACAGATCATCTATAGAATTCATATTATATTTCTTCAGTACAGCATTCACTATTTCGCCCTTTGCAATTTCTCCAAAATTACATCCCTGTTTTTTGGCCTCTTTTTCCAGAAGTTCTTTACCCTTCAAAGTATTTTCCTCTTTTTTAGCCTTTTTGAACCAGGATCTTATCTTGCTCTTGGCCTGGTTGCTTTTAACTACATTCAGCCAATCAATGCTAGGACCCTTGGGACTACTGGACACAAGTACTTCCACAATTTCTCCCGTCTTCAGGTGATAATCCAGAGGTACCATCTTTCCATTTACCTTTGCGCCGACACAGCTGTTTCCTATATCCGTATGTATCTTATAGGCAAAATCAATAGGAGTTGCATCATAGGGTAAATTTATAACTTTGCCTTTGGGGGTAAATACAAAAACCTCGTCTGAAAACAGATCTATCTTGAATCTCTCCATAAATTCTTCTGCATCGGAAGTTTCTTTCTGCCATTCCAGCATTTCCCTGAGCCAGGTGAGCTTTTTGTCAATATCGTCCTCGGTTTCAACTCCCTCTTTATATTTCCAGTGAGCTGCTATACCATATTCTGCGGTTTTGTGCATTTCGAAAGTTCTTATCTGTATCTCGAAAGGTTTCCCCTGAGGTCCGATAACCGTGGTATGCAGTGATTGATACATGTTTGGTTTAGGCATGGCAATATAATCTTTGAACCTTCCCGGTATAGGCTTATATATGGTGTGAACTATTCCAAGAGATGCATAGCAGTCCTTTACAGTATCCACTATAATCCTCACGGCAGTTAAATCAAAAATTTGATCTATGGTCTTATTCTTTTTTACCATTTTTCTGTAAATGCTGTAAAAATGCTTTGGTCTGCCTTCAATTTCGGCATCTATGCCGGATTTCTTTAAATTTTCTTTTAATTGTTTTATTATCTGCTGTATATACTTTTCTCTTTCAACCCTTTTTTCAGCAATTTTCCTCACTATAAAATAGTATTCATTTTGATTTATATATCTAAAAGCCAGATCTTCCAGTTCCCATTTAATTTTGGACATTCCCAGTCTATGGGCCAGGGGAGCATATATATCAAAGGTTTCCTTTGCCTTTTCCCTTTGTTTTTCCACCGGCAAATATTTGAGCGTTCTCATATTGTGAAGTCTATCCGCCAATTTTATCAATATAACCCTGATGTCATCTGCCATGGCAAGCAGCATTTTTCTGACATTATCGGCCTGCTGCTCTTCTTTGGTTTTATATTCTATCTTCCCAAGTTTAGTAACACCCTCTACTAAATTTGCCACTTCAGGGCTGAATTCCCTGCTCACATCTTCATGGCTAAAATTGGTATCTTCAATGACATCGTGCAGGAGTCCTGCCACTATGGTACCTGTGTCTAATCCCATTTCCGCCAATATACAGGCTACTTCTACAGGATGCACTATATAGGGCTCTCCCGACTCTCTCTTTTGCCTTTTATGGGCTTTATCGGCAAAATAATATGCTTTTTTAACCATATCTTTATCTACATTATTACAATTTTTATCTATTAATTCCATTAATCGTTCTAACATACCGATACTCCCTAAAATCAATGGCTGGTCTACTAAACCAGCCATTATTTTTTATTAACATTATATTATATACTATCAAAACTTTCAATTTAAAATGAGCAAAGTTTAAATATTGTATTGAACCAGGGAATTGATATCGTAACCTTTCAACTTTTCTCTTCCCTTAAGATCAGTCAATTCTATTACAAATCCTATAGTTACAATTATTCCTCCTGCTTCTTCCACCAATTTAGCAACAGAATGAGTAGTGCCTCCTGTTGCAAGCAAATCGTCAACTATTGCAACTCTTTCTCCCGGTCTTACCGCATCCTTGTGCATTTCCAGTTCATCAGTACCATATTCCAGAGAATAAGTCACTTTTAAAGTATCACAGGGCAATTTTCCCTTTTTCCTGACAGGTACAAAGCCCGCCCCGATATTATAGGCTATTGGTGCTCCAAATAAAAAACCCCTTGCCTCAGGCCCTACTACTATGTCTACATTCTTTTTTTCAAGATAGGACGACATTTTATCTACAGTATATCTAAAAGCATCCTTATCTTTAAGCAATGTAGTTACATCTTTAAAACTAATTCCCTTCTTTGGAAACCCTTCTATCACCCTTATGCTGTTCTTTAGATCCACTTGTACTCCCCCTCAAGATAACTTATTATTATTTTACAATTGATTTTTAACCCCAACTCAAATGACTCCCTCTATTCTATAATTATATATTAAACATTGACAAACATTCAAGTCACAAAATATAACCTATACAATCTCATATTTTAAATATTTGGCTATCTGTTCTGCCCTATCCATGCTTTCTGTCGTAAACAGTTCCACTATGATACTGGCATTATCTATATATCTTTTATTTTTAATTGAACACGTCATTCTATTGGAAAGTTCATATATGCTTTCCCTGTTCACATTGGAAATTCCATTTATCTTAAGCAGTGCCTTCAATCCATAATTGTCGGTATAATTTATACAATACATACCTTGATTTACCATAATTCTATTTTCACCGCTTATATCTACTCCCTTTGAAATAATCCCAAGTGCCACGAGATCTAGATAATTTCCTATGCATTTCATCTCATAATACATGGATATAGCCTGACACAATTTAAAAGTCACCCCTACGGCAGTCAGATCTTTATAAGGGTACGTACACTGTCTTAGATTTGGATCTACAATAATGGTTTTCGGTAAAATTTCTTCTCCCCTATGATAATCCGTAACTATGACGTCAATTCCCAGATTTTCGCACAGTTCCATTTGAGAAATGGAATTTATTCCACATCCTGTAGTTATTATAAGTTTGGTACCTAAAAATTTTATGTAATTTTCTATTATATCCGAGTTCATGTCAAAATTATCAATTTCATCGGATATAAAATATTCCACATCTGCATTTAGATATTTGAGCACAAGCAGCAGCAAGGATACTGAAGTTATACCATCTAAATCGCAGGTGCCGTAGATCACTATTTTTTCTCTTTCATTTACAGCTCTTATTATTCTTCTTAGAGCTTCCCCCATATTTTTCAAGAGAAAAGGATCTTTCATGCCCAAAAAATCAAAATGCTGCATATTTTCTTTTTGTATCTCCATAATAAAACCTCCAAACTTATCGAAAGCACTTTTATTATAAATGATATTGTCTTCTATTACAAATACAATATAACTAGATTTTCTACAATAAAAAAATCCAGAGTTTCAATATACTCTAGATCTTTTATTTTATCATATAGAACGTAAATATTAAACTGTCATCTATGTAACTTCACGCGATTTTTTCCCTTTTTTCAGCATGTGCCTTTTTATCAGTACCCATGACGGACTGGCTATACATATAGATGAATAGCATCCTGTAATCACACCTATCAAAATAGGTTCTGAAAAGACCCTTACCGAAGGAACCAGTACGTATACAGAAGTCAATGTTATTACAACAGTGAGCACAGTATTTATAGATCTCGCCAGAGTCTGCGTGACACTTGCATCTGCGACAATTATAGGATCCGCCCTTCTCATATACTTGCGGTTTTCTCTTATTCTATCAAAAACAACTATGGTATCATGTATTGAATAACCTATGACCGTAAGAGCTGCCGCTATGAAATTGGAATCTATGGAAACCCTAAGCACTGCATACACTGACAGCATTACAAGTACATTGTGAACCAGAGATATAATAGCTGCCATACCAAAGCTGAACTCAAATCTTATACCTATGTATATAAACATGGCTGCTATTGCTATTACAAGGGCTTCCAAAGCTTTAACCCTGGTTTCCTTTCCTATGACGGCCCCTATATTTTCCTGATTCGTCACACTGCTTTTCTTATACTTGGCCTTAACATTTTTTATAATTCCGCTCACTTCATTGTTTGTGAGAGAAGTGGCCTTTATAGTAATGGATTTATCATTGGCCTTATTGGATTGAAAATCACTGGAGTATTTTTTTATTATATTGTCAACATCCGCCTTATTAAAATCGGTCCCCAAATTTATCTCTATTATGGTGCCGCCCTTAAAATCCAGTCCATATTCCAATCCTTTTGTCGCCATAGTAAATATTCCAATTACAATTATTATAAGGGAAATAGTAAACCATATTTTTCTTTTTTCAACAATTTTATATATACCACTCATATTATTTTACTAACCCCTTTCTAAAATCATGTACGCCAAAAGTCCCAATAGTTTTCTTATTGTTGAACCATCCCATGTTGGCCACCAATTTCATAAGGGTTCTAGTTACAGTTACTGCAGTAAACATGCTCAAAACCACACCTATAATCAGGGTAAGAGCAAACCCTTTCACGGAACCTGTTCCCACATTATAAAGTACAAACCCGCAGATAATGGACGTAATATTGGAATCCAGGATTGAGCTCATGGCCCTTCGAAAACCTGCATCCACAGAAGCTTTGACCGTCCTGCCGCTTTTCAGTTCTTCTTTAGTTCTTTCAAATATGAGTATATTGGCATCCACTGCCATTCCAACCGTCAAAAGAAATGCTGCGATACCCGCCAGCGTAAGGGTCACATTTACAGTGGCAAAAGCCAGCAAAACTAAATATACATACAGGGTAAGCGCTATGTCTGCTATAAGTCCCGGCAGTCTATAATACAAAATCATAAACAGCATAACAAGCCCTATACCAATTTTACCTGCCAGCAAACTGAGCGGAAGAACATTTGAACCCAAAGAAGCTCCTATGGTTTTGACCTGCACCGGTTTTACCGTGACTGGAAGTGCCCCGGATTTTATCAGATTAGCCTGCCTCTGTGCCTCCTTTAATGTTTGGTTCTTGCCGCTTATAATGGCCCTTCCATCGGTTATATGTGCATCTACTCTCGGTTCAGTAAGTTTTTCATTATCCAGATAAATTGCAATCGTCTGCCCCATAAATTTTTGAGTGGCATTTGAAAACTTTTTGGCTCCCTGCTGATTCAATTCCAAGTTTATTACAGCTTGATTCCCATTTGTAGAATCAACGGAAGCAGTAGCATCTTTCACGTCTTTCCCTGTAAGTATGGTTTTTTTGTCAGGCCCTACGAATTTGAGTTCACCGGTCTTTGCCACACCATCTATTACTTCTTTTGCATCAAATTTTCCCGGTATATCAATTCTTATTCTTTTCTGACCTTCCCTGGCAACTACTGTTTCACTTACCCCTAATTTATTAACTCTCATAGACAAAAGCTCGACTGTCCTGTCCATGGTTTTTTGATCTACATTATTCCCTTGAATTTCCTCAAGGACAGAAACCCCGCCTTGAAGATCAAGACCCCTGTTTATCACTTCGCTGAAAGGCTTAAGTTTGTATCCTCCAAAAGTTATCCCGTATATTCCCGAATAAGCTAAAAAACCTATTAAAATTACGCACAGGAAGAAAACTATGGTACTTTTCACCTTAGTTTTTGCCTTAGATCTCATCTTTATCCTCCTCAACCCGTAAATAAATACTATTTTTTACAACAATCTACACTAGAAATTATATTACTTAAAAAAAATACCGTCAATAGCTATTTTTCCACAGCTCTGGCTTTAAGTGCAATTGCACATTCAATTCTCTTTTTTTGCATTTTACAGCCCAATTCATAGGGTTCATTTATATTTCCATTAAAATTATAATTATTGGCCTGGCACCCTCCGCTGCAGTAAAATCTCGCCCAGCATCTTTTACATTTGGGCTTATTATATATGTGGGCTTCCTTGAATTTTTGAGCAATATCTTCCCTTAAATTGTTCCAATCCCTCAAATTTCCCATTCTAAAATTTTCATTACCTACAAACTGATGACAGGGATATATGTCGCCATTGGGAGTTACAGCCACATATTCATGTCCCGCTCCACAGCCGGATATTCTCTTGTATACACAGGGACCTCCTGTAATATCTATATTAAAATGATAAAATTTAAACTTTCCTCCATTATAGAGCATTTCTTCATACAATTTATCATATTGTTCGTAAATAGTAGGAAGATCTTCTTCCCTGAGTGATAATGGGTTATCTTCGGGAAGCACCACAGGTTCTATGGATATTTCATCAAATCCTTCATCTGCAAGATATTTTATATCCTTGAAAAAATCAGTATTCTTTCTTGTGAAAGTTCCCCTGGCATAATACTGCTTAGACTTGTCCCTTATTTTTACCATCTTTTTAATTTTGGGAAGTATGGAGTCAAAACTTCCGCTTCCGTCTATTCTCACTCTTACCCTGTCATTTACTTCTTTTCTTCCATCAATACTCAATACTATATTTCCCATGTTCTTATCCAAATAATCCATTCTTTCATCATTTAAAAGAGTGGCATTCGTAGTCATAGTAAATCTTATATTCTTATTATGTATTTTTTCCTGAGTCCTTGCATAATCAACTATTTCCTTTATGGCATCAAAAGCCATAAGGGGTTCCCCTCCAAACAAATCTACTTCTATATTCTTCCTGGGTCCCGACTTTTCTATGACAAAATCAATGGCTTTTTTCCCTATATCTGCGGACATGAGCTCTCTATGCCCTCTATATTCTCCCTTATCTGCAAAACAATATTTACATCTCAAATTGCAATCATGGGCAATATTTAAACACAGCGCTTTTATAAAAGACGGTGAATTTTCATTTTTCACTGCAATATTTTCATAGACATCATCTGAATACAGTACATTTTTTTTAATTAACTGTTCTATTTCTCCATATGCCTCAACAATATCTTCTTTTTTATACCTGCTTTTAAGCAGTTTCAACGTATCTTCTATACCGGGCAGCTTATCGTCATCCAAAATGTCATATACCAGTTTATCTATTTCATGAAGCGTCCCGGAATTTACATCCAGCACATAACGATGTCCGCCTTCCATGAATTTATGAATATCAGCCAAATTTTTCCCTCCTAATCAATCAAAGCGACATTTTTACGGCATAAATTTTAGGCAGTAACTGTTTACCCGTTACTGCCTAAAATTTATGCTAATTTTCACACGCTAAATTGGCAACTGTACAAGAAGTTTTACATGCAGATTGACATGAATTGGCACACTCTCTACATCCAGGTTTCTTTAGGCTGTCCCTTATATTAGAATTATTTATAGTTTTTATATGCTTCATATTAAATTCCTCCATTAACAATATGTCGTTTAGATTATAACATAAATCACTTTCAAAATAAAGTCAAGCAACAGGTATTCATTGTAAGTTTATCCCAATCATTCCGGACAGGGCTCCAACCACCAGGGCAAGTACCAGCCTCTTGACTCCATCTGCAGCTATCACCGCAGAATTTCCAGAAATAATAGACACTATATACAATATAAATAAATATAAAAGAGTAACTATGATACCTATAAGCCACCCATTTTTCCCTATTTTTCTCACTGCATAAATGGAAGCGTACATTATGCTTATTATTGTCGTAACAAGATAGACAATATAACTCACCTGGCTGCTAACTTCTACAAAAGTCATTACAATAGCAAATATCAGAAGCAAAATCACAGTAATTATAAATCCTCTAACAACACCTTCTATTGCAGAAAGATAACCATTGCTTTTCTCCAAATTAAAACACCTCCCATCTAATAGTATCTATGTAGACAAAAGGCGCTTTATACCTAAATTTTAAACTTATTTACTCTTGCCAGAACTTTTTGAGTCTTTATCATCCGACAAAACATTCAATACTCCTGTTTTATCAAGTTTTATCTTTATTCTGTCAGGTCCCGTCTGAATTGTTATAAAATTTTCATCTTCCCTGATATTTATAATTTTACCTATTATACCACCTTTGGTCATAACTTCATCATTGATCTTAAGGCTGCCTAACATGGCATTATATTTTTTCCTTCTCCTGCTTTCCGGCAGAAATATAAGCAAATAACAAATTACCAATACAAATATTAAAGGTGCTATTCTAGCCAATGCATCCAATACTTTCACCTCCCTATAAAATAAATTTTATTTAATTCTTATTTTTCCATTGATTAAGTTTTTCTCTTTTATATGAATGAAAATAATCTCCATCAATAGCATCTCTTATCTCATGCATTAAATTATTGTAAAAATATAGATTGTGAATTACACAAAGCCTCATGGCAAGCATTTCTTTGGCCTTGAACAAGTGCCTTATATAAGCCCTGCTGTAATTTTTACAAGTTGGACATTTGCAATTTTGATCAATGGGACTATCATCTAATTTATACTTTGCATTTAAAAGATTAAGCTCTCCTTCCGATGTAAACACATGAGAATGCCTTCCATTTCTCGCGGGAAGAACACAATCAAAGAAATCCACTCCTCTTTCTACCGATTCAAGTATATTCTCCGGTGTACCTACTCCCATCAAATATATAGGTTTATCCTGTGGAAGATATGGTACAACTTCCTCCAAAATTCTGTACATCTCCTCATGGGTTTCTCCTACCGCCAGTCCCCCAATTGCATATCCGTCCAGATCCATGTCACCTATTACCTTGGCATGTTCTATCCTTATGTCATCATACGTCCCGCCTTGATTTATTCCAAAAAGCATCTGTTTTTTATTTATAGTTTCAGGTAAGGAATTCAATCTGTCAAGTTCTGCCTTACATCTTTTCAGCCATCTCGTAGTCCTTTTCACTGAATTTTCCACATATTCCCTGGAGGAAGGATTTTTTACACATTCATCAAAGGCCATGGCCACAGTGGAAGCCAAATTACTTTGAATTCTCATGCACTCTTCAGGTCCCATAAATATCTTTCTGCCGTCTATATGGGAATTGAAGTACACCCCTTCTTCTTTTATCTTCCTTATGCCCGACAGCGAGAACACCTGAAACCCGCCTGAATCAGTCAAGATAGGTCTATCCCAATTCATAAATTTATGTAGTCCGCCCAGCTGTCTAATAACTTTATCTCCAGGCCTGAGGCTCAGATGATATGTATTGGAAAGTTCTATCTGGCATCCAATTTTTCTTAAATCCACGGTAGAAACCGCACCTTTTATGGCTGCCAAAGTACCAACATTCATAAATACCGGAGTTTGAACAATACCGTGGGGGGTAATAAACTCACCCCTTCTTATCCTTCCGCATTTCTTTAGCAATTTATACATCAAAACACCTCATAGTTAGACAATTGACAGTTAGCAATTCAATCATTTGATAAACATGGCATCTCCAAAACTAAAAAATCTATATCCCTTTTCAACTGCCACATGATAGGCATTCAATATTTTTTCTCTACCGCAGAGTGCACTTACCAGCATTATAAGAGTTGATTTGGGTAGATGAAAATTTGTTATAAGCTTATCTACTATTTTATATCTATAGCCTGGGTAAATATATATGTCTGTCCAGCCCGACTGTTCTCTCACTTTTCCATTTTCATCCGCCACAGTTTCAAGAGTTCTGCAGGAAGTGGTCCCCACTGAAATTATGTCATGTCCTCTTTCTCTGGCCTCATTTATTATATCAGCTGTCTTTTTCGACATGGAATAATATTCCGAGTGCATGTCATGGTCTTCTATATTTTCAACTTTAACTGGTCTAAAGGTTCCAATACCCACATGCAAAGTCAAAAAAGCAAGCTTGACCCCCTTATTTTCTATTTTTCGGAGTAATTCTTTTGTAAAATGAAGCCCTGCTGTAGGAGCTGCTGCCGATCCCTTTTCCCTGGAATATACTGTCTGGTACATCTCCTTGTCCTTCAATTTTTCTTTTATATAAGGCGGCAAAGGCATTTGCCCAAGTTTATCCAGCACTTCTTCAAATATCCCTTCATATTCAAATTTGACTATTCTATTTCCATCTTTTTTTATTTCGGCTATTTCAGCTTTTAGTTCTCCGTTCCCAAAATCAAATCTATCGCCAACTTTGGCTCTCTTCCCAGGCTTAACCAGAGTCTCCCAGGTATCATCCTCATTTCTCTTCAGCAGCAAAATTTCCATCTTACCGCCTGTACCTTCTTTTTTCCCTATGAGCCTGGCAGGTAAAACCCTCGTATCATTCAATACAAGGCAGTCCCCCGGATTTAAATAATCTACTATATCTTTAAATATCCTGTGTTCCACCTTGCCCGTTTTTTTGTCCAATACCATAAGTCTTGCTTCGTCCCTCTGCTTCAACGGATGCTGCGCAATTAACTCCTTAGGTAAATAAAAATCAAAATCTGTAAGTTTCAATAAATTTCACTCCGTTTCTTTTTGTCCAAATTATTGCTCTCTTCTGGTTTTATTGAAATGCCTGTATGCCTTGTCGGATGCCATTCTTCCACGAGGCGTCCTTATTATAAAACCCTTTTGAAGTAAATAGGGCTCATATACATCCTCTACAGTATCCAATTCCTCTCCTATAAAATAGGCCAGTGTTTCCACTCCAACAGGACCTCCATTGAAATTATCGATTATAGCTCTTAATATCTTGTTATCTATGCTGTCAAATCCCTCTTCATCTACCTCCAATAACTTCAAAGCAAGTTTGCTGGTTTTAACATCTATTGTTCCATTGCCCTTGACCTCTGAATAATCTCTCACTCTTTTCAAAAGTCTGTTTGCAATTCTGGGAGTTCCTCTGGATCTCTCCCCTATTTCCAGGGCAGCTTCATATTCTATGTTTATATTGAGTATCTTTGCAGATCTGATTATAATTTCACTGAGTTCTTTTTCTCCATAAAATTCCATGGGACATAACATGCCAAATCTGTCTCTCAAAGGAGAAGTCAAAAGTCCTATCCTGGTAGTAGCTCCTATCAATGTGAATTTAGGTAAATCCAGTCTTATGGATTTTGCAGCCGCTCCCTTTCCTATAACTATGTCAAGAGCATAATCTTCCATAGCAGGATACAGTATTTCCTCCACACTTCTATTTAACCTATGTATTTCATCTATAAAGAGAACATCTCCGTCATCCAAATTGGTAAGTATTGCGGCCAGATCTCCCGCCCTTTCTATAGCCGGACCCGAAGTTACCTTCAGATTGCCTCCCATTTCTTTGGCAATTATATTTGCGAGAGTAGTTTTCCCCAGTCCAGGCGGTCCGTAAAGAAGTACATGGTCCAATGCTTCCTTCCTGTTTTTTGCAGCTTCTATAAATATCTTAAGTTTTTTCTTTATCTTGCTCTGTCCTATATATTCACTAAGTCTTTTAGGTCTCAAATTATGCTCATTTTCAGCATCACCCTCCACATTGTATGGAGTGACTATTCTATTTTCCACACCCATCACCTAGCCTAATTCATTAAAAATTTCAAAGCCTGTTTTATCATAATTTCGACAGAAGCATTACTGTCCACTACCTTTAAGGCACTATTTGATTCTTTCTCGGAATATCCAAGAGCTCTAAGTGCTTCCACAACTTCAGAAGTGTTTTTATCAACATCAAATTCCTGCAAACCATCTTTACAATTTTCAGCTTCCTCCGGGGATATCTTGTCTTTTAACTCCAGAATAATTCTCTGGGCAGTTTTTTTCCCAATTCCGGGAGCCCTTACCAAATTGTTTTCATCCCCAGATATTATAGCATATTTCAAATTAGCAATACTGCTTATAGACAGAAGTGAAAGCGCCGCTTTGGCACCTATGCCATTTATAGTCAGCAAAAGATTAAACATGTTTATTTCTTCTTTTGTCAAAAAACCATACAGGCCTATAAAGTCCTCCCTCACTATTTGCTGTATATACAATAATATATTTTCGCCTATTTTAGGGGTTTTGGCAATAGTACTGCCCGATGTGTTTATCTTATAACCTATCCCGTTGTTTTCAACTATGATATAGTCTCTATCCACACCTTTATATATTCCCTTTATATACTCATACATCTAAAATTCCCCCATACCAAGTATTGAAAATACTACTGCCGCATATATTATATACTTTATCATTTTAAATATCTTAGTTCAAGTATAAAGTATGCCAAAGCCCGGTTCTTCCATGTAAAATAGCCTTAAAGACCATTATTCATAGTCTTCAAGGCGTGCCTCTGCTTCTTCTCTCGTATTACACTGAAAATATTTGTCTCCCTTGGTCAGGAGTTTAATATCTTCCTGTTTTAACCTGTCAGTGCTTATATGGGTTATATCTCTCTTCTCATTTTCTATAAACATGTTTCCCTGTCTGTCTGTCTTATATATGGCTATAAATCCATTTTTTATTCCCAGCACATATTTATCAGGTGCATATTTATTTATATTTTTTATCAAAATCACTTCTTTGGAACTGAATTTCTCAATTTTATATCCTACATTTTTGTATGTTTTTTCAACTTCATTTTTTTTCTTGCCGGTTAATTTTCCTGCAGATTCCTGTTTTTCTACTTGTACTTCACCGCTTTTACCGTATTTTATCTTGAATATTATCTTGGCATTTCCAGCTACAACATTATTTATAGAAGAATTCACCTTTACGGTGTCATAGGAATTTTTAGAAGCTTGGCTTAACTTTTTTCCCATATTTATATTTTGAAATCCCACCACACATATATAACAGCTTAGTCCAAAGATCAAAATAGTAAAAACAGCCAAAACTGCACTGCGAATTTTTCTTCTGTCCATAATATCCCTCCTTTTTTAAATATTATGGACATTTTTACAGAAATTATACATATTAGCAATATTATTTCAATCTTATACTGGTATGATTTTTACTGCAGTACAATAAATCATCCTTGATAACTATATTGCCCTGATTATCCACTCTCCAAACTATGGCCCCGCTCTTTACCAGTCTATTTTCAACTCTTTTATCAGGAGTTCCAGTTCCATTGCTCGTTATAATGGCCACTCTGGGCTTCACTTTTTCCAGGAACCTGCCCGTAGTACTCGTATTCAGTCCGTGATGGGGAACTTTAAGCACATCACACTTCCCAAGTTCATCAGCTTTTAACATATCTTCTTCTTCTGATCTTTCACAATCTCCTGCAAATATATACTTTAAACCGTTTATTTTGCCCTGCAGAACTATAGAATTGTTATTTTCCACAGTTCCACTCTTATGAATTGGCCCTACAGCCTTTAAAACACATCCGTAATTTTTAATTTCCCAGCCCTTTTTTATATATTCAATTCTTACTCCCATCTTATTCAATTTGTCACTTAAAATATTTCTAATATAATTTTCATGATCTGGAAGATAAACTTTACCAACTTCTCTAGACTTGGCTATCTTAATTATACCGTCGTAGTGATCATCATGATAATGAGTAAGTATTATTCCATCTATTCTTTCTATATGGTTTAAATCCAAATACTTTATAATCCTCTTGGTATAGTAAGCAGCTCCTGTATCTATTAAATAATTCTTATTATCGGCTTTTATTAAAGTACAGTCACTTTGACCGACGCCTAAAAAATGTACTTCATATTTTCCAAAATCAGCTAACGTAACGCTGTTCATATACAGCATAATCGCAAAAATAATAATAGCCAGTATCTTTTTCATGTTTCTTACTCCTTCATAATCAGCAGCTATTATTATTTTTTACAATTAAAATTGTTATATTCTAAAAAATCGACAGCAAAAAACTATCTCCAACACTAATCAGAGATGACTTTTACTTTATGTATTAAATTTTACAAGTTCCCATCAGCCTTCAAAATCTTCAGGAAAGTCTGCATTATGATAGACATTTTGAACATCATCGTCTTCTTCAAGAACATCTATTAATTTCTGAACTTTTTCAGCAGTTTCCATATCGACAGCTGTAGTATTATCCGGTATCATAGTAATTTCCGCCGACAAGAAATCAAATCCGTCCTTTTCTAATTTTTCCCTGACTGTTCCGAAATCCTCTACAGAAGTAATTATTTCAAAGACTTCGTCCTGGGAATCAAAATCCTCTGCACCGGCATCCAATGCCTTCATCATAATGTCATCTTCATCGATGCCTTCTTTTTTCTCTACAATAATCTGACCCTTGGTCTGAAACATCCATGACACACACCCATTAGCTCCCAGATTTCCACCGTGCCTTGAAAATGCAGACCTTACACTGCTTGCCGTTCTATTTTTATTATCGGTCAGTGCTTTTACTATTATAGCAACTCCACCGGGTCCATATCCTTCATAAGATATTTCTTCATAGTTGACCCCTTCCATCTCTCCGGCACCTTTTTTGATAGCCCTATTTACCGTATCCTGGGGCATATTGTTTGCTTTGGCTTTTGCCATCACATCTCTCAACTTTGAATTGCTGTCCGGATTTGAGCCGCCAGTTTTAGCTGCAATAGCCAGTTCTTTCCCTATTTTAGTAAATATCTTACCTTTTTTTGCATCTACCTTGCTTTTTTTTGCCTGTATATTATGCCATTTTGAATGTCCTGACATATTAAATTTCCTCCCAACTTACAATTTACAACTATTTTATTGACATACACAGATTGTATTATAACATATAAAAGTAATTCACTACAAATATGAGGCTTTATTCCTTGACAAGAGCGTTATCAATTTTAAAATAAAACTCTTCATCTCCCACTATGAGTTCACATTTTCCATTAGTTGCATCTATTATTTCATTTATCAGTGGATCAACATCTTCTAGAACGCAATTTATTGACAGCTGAACCTTATCAGCATATTTTATGTTCTCTATGGGAATTGATTTTTGTTCAAGGAAATACTGTAACTTTCCCAGATTTTCATAAGCTACAGATATATCTATGGGAGATCCCTTTACCCTTTCTACCACTTTTGCCTTATCGATAGACAAAGCAGCAGATTTGGAATAAGCTTTTATAAGCCCGCTTTTCCCTAGAAGCACTCCTCCAAAATATCTTGTAACAACTACTACGATATCCGTAAGCTTCTTTTTTTTAATCACTTCTAAAACAGGTATTCCTGCAGTTCCCTGCGGCTCCCTGTCATCACTGCATCTCTGAATATTCATTTTTTCTCCTGCTACATATGCGTACACGTTATGTGCTGCCTTAGGGTTTTGTTCTCTCACTGTATTTATAAACTTTTTGGCATCACTTTCAGTATATACTCTCTTTACATTTCCAACAAATATAGATTTTTTTTCCTCAAACCTCGAGCTGGCTTGATTCCTTACTGTAAAATATCCCATACGTTACCCCACCTTTCAAAGTATCCCTCATTAAATTATCATATAAAAATATGTAATAAATTAAATCATACAGTTATAAGATCGCTCAATATCTGAATTCCTTTTTTTATATTTTCCCTACACACATGTGAAAAGGCAATTTTAAAATATTTTTTGCCCTCCAGAGGATTCTTATAATACAATGAACCTGGAGTAATCAATACCCCCCTATGTCTTGCCTCTTTAAATAAAGTTATAGAATCCATTTTAATATTGTCTTTAATTTTCAAATAAAAGTGCAGTCCTCCACCTGGTTTTATAAAATCTACCTTGCCTTTCAAATACTTAACTATGCATTTTTCCATATACATATACATATCCCTATATTTGATATTCAGCATATCAATGTAATCTTTCCACATACCTTTTCTAATGTACAAATCCAATGCCCTTTGCATAAGGCTTGAAGTAGCTATATCCGTATTGATTTTAGAATTTTGGATATTTTCTCTAAATTTTCTAGGAGGTATTAAATACCCAATTCTTATGCCGGGTAAGAATATTTTTGAAAAACTTTTTATATAAATAACTCTGTCATTCTGATCTAAACTTTTAAAACTATTATATTTTATATCACTATCATAAATCAATTCTGAAAGATAATCATCTTCTATTATATAAAAATTATATATCTCTGCCAACCTCAATATTTGCTTTTTCTTTTCATCATTATAACTTATACCGGACGGATTCTGAAAATAGCTCATGGTATAAAAACATTTTATATTATTTTTTTGAAGTATTTTTTCAAGCTTATCCACATTTACACCATT
>ENA-UOOI01001160-UOOI01001160.1-fermentation-metagenome-genome-assembly--contig:-NODE-1160-length-28971-cov-3.771269_pt1 | contig 28971 bp, 24 predicted proteins | sample MGYA00245779_ERZ724027 | MGnify/ENA primary metagenome ERZ724027 (study PRJEB28704, sample SAMN03018318) | fermentation metagenome | biome: anthropogenic terrestrial biome; feature: soil; material...
CCTCTTCTTTCATGGGAGGATAGGGGGGATTGACAATGAGTGTCCTGCCGCCTACCTGCTGCAGGATGCGTGCGGCGGAGAGCCGGTTGGACTGTTCTTCTACCACGCGAAAATTTTTGGCCTGTTTCAGTTTCTCTTTTTCACATTCTTCGTGCGGATACAATGTGGCCTCTTCCCGGAATGGATTTTCAGGCACTTCGGAGCGTAGAAAAGCGGTTTGGGGAATATCATTTATCTCCCGGATACTTTTGCCGTTGCGGATTTCCCGTATCAGCCGTTTCAGGGGGAGTTCCCCCATTCCGTAGATCAGCAGGTCGGCCGGTGCATCAGCCAAAATGGTTTTGTGGAGCGTATCATCCCAGTAATCATAATGTGTTACCCGTCGCAGTGAAGCTTCCACCCCTCCGAGTATAACCGGAACGTCGGGATAGAGTTCTTTCAGGATATGGGTATAGACGGTCACCGTCCTGTCCGGCCGCATATCGGAACGGCCGTCGGGAGTGTAGGCGTCGTGGGAACGAAGCCTCTTGTTGGCCGTGTAATGATTGATCATCGAGTCCATCACACCGGCTGTAACAGCAAAGAAGAGGCGGGGAACACCCAGTTTTTTGAAATCGCGCAGATCATCCCGCCAGTTGGGTTGCGGTACGACGGCAACGTGTAACCCTTCGCTTTCGAGCAGACGACCGATGACAGCTGTGCCAAACGAAGGGTGGTCGATGTAGGCATCCCCGGAGAAGAGGATCACGTCCGGAGTGGCCCAGCCGCGAAGGTCCAATTCTTTCTTGGTAGTAGGTAACCAATCGGTGAGTTGATATGACCGGTTGTCCATACGGTTCGCCTTTATTTATTTGTCTCTTTTTGTTTTTGTTCCGCATTCAGCATTTTAGCCCTTTCTACCGCCAGATGAATATTGGAACAGATATTTTCGCTGCCGATAATCTGCGGGATATTGGATTTTTCGATACTTTCGCGTACGCTGTCCTTTACGCCTGAGAGGATAATCCGGATCTTCTCTTTCTTTGAACGTCGACACAGTATTTCCAGGTTGTTCAGTCCGGTCGAATCGATGAACGGCACCTTACGCATACGGATAATACGAATATGCGGATGATCCCTCAGTTCCCGCGTTATCTCATCGAACTTGCCGGCCACTCCGAAGAAAAAGGGGCCTTCGATCTCGTAAACTTCCACACCGGAAGGCAGGTGAAGAATTTCCTCCTGAATATCTCCGGATTGAGATTCCATCTCTTTCGCCAGATCGATGCTTCCGGTAGTGCGTGAGACCTGCGTACTTTCATTCAATCTTTTCAGAAAACCGAAAATAGCCAGCATCAGACCGACTCCTATGGCGATGGTCAGATCGAAGATAACGGTGAGTAAAAAGGTGGTCATAAGAATGCCCAGAGTCGATTTTGATTGTTTGGTGAGCGATGTGAATGTACGCCATTCGCTCATGTTGTATGCCACAACTACCAGCACGCCTGCCAGGCAGGCCATGGGGATGTGCCGGGTGAGATCGCCCAGGAACAGGACAATAAGCAAAAGTACTACAGCATGGATGATCCCCGCTACAGGAGTCCTGCCGCCGTTATTGATATTGGTCATCGTACGTGCAATGGCTCCGGTGGCGGGAATACCGCCAAAAAAAGGTACGATGATGTTAGCGGCACCCTGTGCTACCAATTCCATATTGGAATTATGTTTGTGGCCTGTCGCCCCATCGGCTACCGTAGCGGATAATAACGACTCGATGGCCCCCAACATGGCAATGGTGAAAGCAGACGGGAACAATAAGCGAATACTTTCGAGGCTCAGCGGCACGTGTTTCATCTCCGGCAACTCACTGTTGATCACAAACCTGTCACCAATGGTTTCTATACTTGTGATATCTCCGTAAGTTTTCATCAGGTAGACCGCTAATGTCATTACGATAATGGCTACAAGTGAGCCCGGCACTTTATTTGATATTTTGGGGGTGATCACGATAATGGCAACGCTTATTAGTGCAATGAGCGCCGCCCACCCGTTGATGGTGCTGAAATACTGCAGGTAAATCGTCCATTTTTCAAAGAACCCCGATGGTAATGCCGGGGTAGTCAGCCCGAAAAAATCTTTTATCTGCGTGGAAAAGATGGTCAGGGCTATACCGCTTGTAAAACCGATGACAATGGGATAGGGAATGAATTTGATGACCTCTCCCAGTTTCAGGAAGCCCATCAGCAGGAGCATCACGCCGGCGAGTACGGTGGCGATGGCCAGGCCCTGTACACCGTATTGCTCCACAATACCATAGACGATCACGATGAAAGCACCGGTAGGTCCTCCGATCTGCACCCTGCTACCCCCCAGGAACGAGATGATGAATCCGGCAATTATTGCGGTATATATCCCTTTTTCGGGTGTCACGCCTGAGGCAATTCCAAAAGCAATGGCCAAGGGTAACGCTACCACTCCCACAATCAATCCCGACATCAGATCGGCAAAGAATTTTTCTTTGTTGTAGGTCCTTAAAGATTGAAAAAGAGCAGGTTGAAAATCCTGCAGAAAATTTATTCTCATGAAACGAATGTACCAATGAAACAAACCCCGTTCAACGGAACGAAGTGTAGTTAAATACGCGAATGTGCCAATATGATGATTTCATACGTTTTTTAGCCTCGCATGAAAAACGGTGCAAAGATAATAATTTAATGTGAGAATCCCGACAAGTCGGGACTGGTAGTGCTGATGTGTTGATTTTGCGAGAAGTTAGAGGTAAGAAATTAGAAATAATATTATACGGCTCCCTGTTCTACAAGCACGCAGACGCGTTCGGTTATCCGGTCTTCGCCATATGGGTTATAGCGGGTTTTGAGGCTGTTGCCGAACATTCCGGCGAATAAATTATACGACCAGGCTTTGAGGCTTCCCATAAATGCGTCGATAATATAATAGGAGGAGGAATTGGTCTCCCGGTCTACTAATTTCATTAATAATTGTCCTTGTGACCGGGTAAGCTTCTTCATTTTCGGAGTATACTGATCCATCAGGTATTTTTCCATTCGGTTTAGGTGCTTTTGCCTGTCTTTATCGTTGGGAAGCGTCTCCATATATTCGTACGTTTCCAGGATGATAGCGGCAATCTCCTTCGCGTAAGGGAGTGTTTTCTTTACATCGCGGATCAACTTGGAATAGGCTATCTGATCCTTTGTATTCCGGAAAGTGAGGGGGGAATATTTGACAAAATCCTTCAACCACATGCAGGCAATGGTATCTCCTTCCAACACCACGGCCGGATACACATTCGGCATTAAAAAGATGGTGGATACCGGTGTGTCGGAGTCGGGAGTCAAATTGGCTGCATAATATCCCTGCGCTTTTATCCCGGAGGATAAAAGGGTTATAACCAGGGTAAGGAATATAATGATAAGTCTTTTCATAAAATTGATCAGTTCTTTTCATTTAAGATGTGGAGAACTGCCTCTACTCTTTACTTTCGGCCTTAGCTGCCACCAGCCGTTCGATTTATAGCTGTTTCAAACAGTACAAAGATAGTCGCTCCATTTTATTTTTTGCCATAAAAACTCGTTAAGTGTAGTTAATTAATCTTCGAGTTTTTAGAATGTTAAGTAAATTCCCGGTAAGGAAAGTCAAAACAGGACAAAACTATAAAAAAAGCACGGTTTTTTGACGGATAATCGCGGAAAAAACGTAATTTTGGCTAGATTAAAACTGAAAAGCAATGGCATATTCTCATTTAGGCGGACTCATTCACAGACAGGCACAGAAATACGGTAATAAAACAGCAATCATGTATCAGGGATCGGGTAGCGACTGGTTGCATTTGTCGTGGAGCGATTTTTCGGATAAGATCATGAAAACCGCTCAGGCAATGGCAGAGATGGGGCTTAGCCCGGGCGATAATGTAGGGGTATATTCCCAGAATATGGAAAAATATCTGATCGCTGATTTTGCAGTCTATGCCAACAAGGCGGTGATGGTTCCGATGTATGCTACCTCATCGCCAATGCAGGTAAGTTATATTGTAAATGATGCGCATATCAAACTGCTTTTTGTGGGTGAACAGTTTCAATACAATAATGCCTCCAAAGTCCAGCAAGAGAGCCGGTTTCTGGAAAAGCTGATCGTGTTCGACAGGAATGTCGTGCTGAGACCCGACGACAAGACATCGGTCTATTTTGATGATTTCATCACCACGGGCGACAATTCCGAATCGTTGGCACTGGTGAATGCCCGTTCGAAACAGTTGGAGAACAATGATCTGGCAACCATAATTTATACTTCGGGTACCACCGGTGAGCCGAAGGGGGTGATGCTGACACATGCCAATTTTTCAGAAGCATTCAGGATACACGATATCCGGATCACCGGTTTGTCGGACAAAGATCTCTCCATGTGTTTTCTACCTCTCACACATATATTCGAAAAGGCGTGGACTTACTACTGTCTGTCCAAAGGAGTAACCGTGGCGGTAAACAGAGATCCGGGGGAAATCAGGGAGACCATCAGGCAGGTGCGCCCTACGGTGATGAGCAATGTCCCCCGCTTCTGGGAAAAAGTGTACGATGGCGTCAAAGAGAAAATAGACAATGCGTCGGGAATCACAAAATGGCTGTTCGTGGATGCCGTGAAAACAGGACGCCGGCACAATCTGAAATTTGTGAACGAAGGGAAAAAGGCGCCTATAGGTAATCGATTGAAATTCTTTCTCTACCGGAATACGGTTTTTTATCTGGTGAAACGGGTTGTGGGTATAGACCGCGGCAATTTCTTCCCTGTGGCCGGAGCTCCCTTGTCGGACACCATCAACGAGTTCATGCAGTCTATCGATGTACACCTTATCTATGGTTACGGACTTAGTGAAACCACTGCCACAGTGAGTTGTTTCCCCGAAAAAGGTTTCCGGATAGGTACGGTGGGAAAAGTGATGCCCGGTGTGAATGTAAAGATAGGAGAGGACAATGAGATATTAGTAAAAGGGGGCACCGTGATGAGCGGATATTACAATAAGCCGGAAGCGACCAAAGCCGCTTTTACCGAAGATGGCTATTTCAGAACCGGCGATGCCGGTTCTCTTACGGAAAACAATGAGATCATTCTCACCGAACGTATCAAGGATCTTTATAAGACTTCCAACGGAAAATATATTGCCCCGCAAATGATCGAGACACGTATTAGCGAGGACAAATATATCGATCAGATGGCAGTGATCGGAGACAATCGGAAATTCGTCAGTGCGCTGATCGTCCCCGACTACGAAGCGCTCAAAATATATGCCCGGGAACAGGCTATCCCGTTCAATTCGACGGAGGAGTTGGTGAACCACCCCGAAATAGAGGCTTTTATTTTCGGACGGATTGAGATGCTGCAGGCACAGTTCACCTCTTATGAGAAAATTAAACGTTTCGCCTTGCTGCCTGCCCCATTCCGGGTAGAAACCGGGGAATTGACCAATACGCTTAAACTCCGCCGAAAAGTAATTCTGGAAAGATATGCAGATATTATTGACGGGCTATATGAAGGATAGGATTTCAGATTTGACTACGTCGATTTTGGCTCTGCCGAACGTTGTTTCAATTCAAGATTTCAAAATTCAAAATTCCAGGTTCTCAAATTCCAGGATTGCTTTCAATTTTCAAATCATCAAATCATCACATTATTCTCATTGGCACATTTAACTACCCTTCGTTCCGTTGAACGTTGCTTGTCACATTGGTCTTATTATCACATTGTCGCATTAAATTATTATCTTTGCACCGTTTTTAAAAGCGTATAGGAATGGACTACAATTTCAGAGAGATAGAAAGGCGGTGGCAACAGTACTGGATTGAGCACCAGATATATAAAGTAAGGGAAGATCGCTCGAAACCTAAATTTTACGTGCTCGATATGTTTCCATACCCCTCAGGGGCAGGGTTGCATGTGGGGCATCCGCTGGGCTATATCGCATCGGATATTTTTTCAAGATACAAAAGGTCAAAGGGATTCAATGTGCTGCATCCCATGGGGTATGATGCCTACGGGTTGCCGGCGGAGCAGTACGCCATTCAAACCGGGCAGCATCCGGCCATTACTACGGAAAACAATATCAAACGCTATCGCGAACAACTGGATAAAATAGGGTTCTCCTACGATTGGAGCCGTGAAGTGCGCACCTGCGACCCAGCTTACTACAAATGGACGCAATGGGCGTTCATCCGTATGTTCCATTCCTACTATTGTAATCAGGCGCAGCAGGCCCGTCCCCTTACCGAACTGGTAGAGGTCTTTTCCCAACAGGGGACGGCGGGGCTCGACCTGGCCTGTAGCGAGCCGATGGAGTTTACGGCGGAGGAGTGGAATACCAAATCCGAAAAAGAACAACAGGAAATATTGATGAACTACCGCATCGCCTATCTGGGGGATACTATGGTGAACTGGTGCCCGCAATTGGGGACGGTACTCGCCAACGACGAGGTGAGCGACGGACTTTCCATTCGCGGAGGCTATCCCGTGGAACAGAAGAAGATGCGTCAGTGGTGCCTGCGCGTATCGGCCTATGCACAACGCCTGCTCGACGGTCTGGAAAAGATAGACTGGACCGATTCCCTGAAAGAGACGCAACGGAACTGGATAGGGCGCAGTGAAGGTGCCGTGATGCATTTCAAAACCTCTCAGGGTATCTCTTTTGATATTTTTACCACCCGCGCCGATACTATCTTCGGTGTGACATTTATGGTGCTTGCCCCGGAGAGCGAACTGGTAAAAGAGCTTACTACCGATGAGCAGCGTGAAGTGGTAGATGACTATATTCTAAAAACCAGGAAAAAGACCGAACGGGAACGCATTGCCGACAAATCGGTCAGCGGTGTGTTTTCAGGATCATACGCCACCCATCCCTTTACCGGTGAACCGCTTCCGATATGGATATCGGACTATGTACTGGCAGGATACGGCACGGGAGCCATAATGGCTGTGCCGGCCCACGATAGCCGCGACTATACTTTCGCCAGGTATTTCAACCTGCCCATTATACCCTTGATTGAGGGATGCGACATATCGGAAGAGAGTTTCGATGCAAAAGAAGGGATTATGGTCAATTCCGGCTTCCTGAACGGGATGACGGTGAAGGAAGCCATTCCCGCAGCCATCGACGAGGTGGAGAAGCGGGGACTCGGCTACCGGAAGATCAATTTCCGCCTGCGGGATGCTATCTTCTCGAGACAACGCTACTGGGGCGAACCGTTCCCTGTCTATTATAAAAACGGGATGCCCTATACGCTGGAGGAAAACGAACTGCCGCTGGAGCTCCCGGAAGTGGATAAATATCTCCCTACTGAAACGGGAGAACCGCCGCTGGGGCGCGCCACAAACTGGCAGACCCAAGAGGGTTATCCGTTGGAATTGAATACCATGCCCGGATTCGCGGGATCGTCGGCCTATTACCTGCGTTATATGGATCCGCAGAACGATGATGCACTGGTATCGGAAGATGCCGACAGCTACTGGCGGAATGTGGACCTTTATATAGGCGGGACGGAACATGCTACCGGGCACCTTGTTTACAGCCGTTTCTGGAATAAATTCCTGTTCGACCTGGGTGTTTCCTGTGAAGAAGAGCCTTTTAAAAAGCTGGTAAATCAAGGGATGATCCAGGGGCGGAGCAATTTTGTGTACCGTGTGAAAGGAACCAACCAATTCGTGTCGCTGAACCTGAAAGAGCAATATGAAGTGACCCCTATTCATGTGGATGTCAATATAGTGCATAACGATATCCTGGATATAGAGGCATTCCGGAACTGGAATCCCGAATACAGGACGGCGGAATTTATCCTGGAAGATGGAAAATATATCTGCGGATGGGCCGTCGAGAAGATGTCGAAATCGATGTTCAATGTGGTGAACCCCGATGATATTGTGGAGAAATACGGAGCCGATACCCTCCGCCTTTATGAGATGTTCCTTGGGCCGCTTGAACAATCCAAGCCGTGGGATACCAACGGGATCGACGGGGTACACCGCTTCCTGCGCAAAGTGTGGAATCTTTTTTATAAAGAGGGAAATTTATCTGTGACCGGTGACGGACCTACGAAAGAGGAATTGAAGTCACTGCATAAACTGATTAAAAAAGTATCGTTCGATATCGAGCATTTTTCCTTTAATACGTCGGTTTCTGCTTTTATGATCTGCGCGAACGAGTTGACCGCATTGAAATGCTCCAAGAGAGCGATACTGGGCGACCTGGTCGTCTGCCTTGCTCCCTTTGCGCCGCATGTTGCCGAGGAGCTCTGGCTTACACTGGGGAATGGCACATCGGTGTGTGATGCAAAATGGCCCGTATGGAATGAAGAGTATCTAAAAGAAGATGCTTTTCCGTATGCAATCTCTTTCAACGGGAAATCGCGGTTTATACTGGAATTTCCGGCGGATGTGACCCACGAAGAGATCGAAAAAGCGGTACTGGCACATCCCAATTCCCAAAAATGGATGGAAGCCAAAAGCCCGAAGAAAATAATTATCGTTCCGAAAAAAATTGTGAATGTGGTGATATAAAATGGAAAAATTACCTGAATTCAGTCTGAAAAGATTTTACTGGAAGGATTACCTGATCATTGCCCTGGGGACTTTCATGTATGCTTTGGGGGTTACCCAGTTCATCATGCCGCACCATTTCGTGATGGGGGGACTTACGGGCGCTGCGGTGCTTTTCAATTATGCTTTCGGCTTACCCGTGTCGTTGATGGTATTTACAATGAATGCCCTGTTATTATTAGCATCCTTCAAGGTATTGGGATTGGAATTCTTAGTGAAGACTATCGTGGGAGTAGGCATGCTTTCCGCATTTATCGGCATGTTCGAAAGTTTTCAGTGGCAGCCGATCATGACAGAAGAACCGCTTATGGCGGGATTGATCGGAGCGATCGTGGCCGGTTCCGGGGTGGGTTTGGTGATGTCGGTCAACGGCAGCAGCGGCGGAACGGATATCGTAGTGCTTATCATCAATAAATACCGGAATATTACGCCCGGCCGGACGATGTTGTTTGTCGACCTTGTCATCGTATCCTCTTCTTTCCTGATCTTCCGAAGTGTGGAGACCATTGTATTCGGGATCATTATTATTGCGGTGATGGCTACTTCGGTCGACTGGGTGCTGAACGGTATCCGACAGTCGGTGCAGTTCTTTATTTTTTCGAGCCGGTATGAGGAGATCGCCACACAGATCAATCTGCAATTACATCGCGGCTGTACCGTACTGGACGGTGTGGGATGGTACTCCCAAAGACCGCAGAAGGTGCTGCTGGTAATGGCCAAGCGCACCGAATCGACCTCCATCTTCCGATTGGTGAAACAGATCGATAGCAATGCCTTTATCTCTCAGAGTAATGTGGTAGGCGTCTATGGGCAGGGATTCGACCGGATGAAATAAGATGCTGTCAGGAGGTAGCCTTATCTACCAGATAAACCAACGATTTATAAGCAATTCCACTGTTGACGGACAATCCTATTTCACATGTCCGGCTGTTAGAATACCCTTCTGTGGCATCCCTGATACCCTGTTTTAACGGTGCGAGCGCCGAGTTATTGAGCTCCGGGTAGAAAAATCCCCGGTCTCCCGCCCATCCGCAACAGCCGATATTTTCGGGGACGATCACCTTTTCCGCACAACGTGACGCTACTGCATAGAGTTTCTCCTCCAGGTGCATCTTGGTGGAACTACAGGTGGTATGTACGGCGACAGAAACAGCTTGTCTGTCAAATTCCAGGCGGTCGAGCAGGAAATCGTGGATAAATTCTACCTGGTCATACAGCCTGAGTCGCTTGTCCAGTGTTTCACGCATATGCAGCAGGCAGGGGCTCATATCACATACAATGGGTAGCTCCCCGTTACGACTTGCTTTCAAAAGGGCTTCATTCAACTCACTCTCCTTTTTCTGCGCCTGTTTCCGGAATCCCTTGCTGCTGAAGGCCATTCCGCAGCATAGTTTGTCCTTTCCCTCCGGAATAATAACGGTGTAGCCTGCTTTTCGTAAAATGGAAAGCATCTTTTGCGGTATATCTTCAACCTCTTCATAACCGAATGAGGGGCCGCTCATGGCGCGGGTGATGCATGCCGGAAAGTAGACCACCATCGGGGCGTCAGGGTTACCGGCAGGGAAAATATTGCGTGTGATCTTTTTGCTGCCGGAAGGGGTGTAGCGTGTCCATAAGGGGACTACCCCATCGCCTAATCTGTAAAGGCCCTTTGTCACATTTTCAATTGCCCGGTAACCCATAACTTTTCCAATATAATGCGGAATAGGTAATAGTCTGCGTAGCAGGGAAGTCGTTCCCGCCATATTGCCGGCGATCATACCGGCAATCCTGTTGGCAAACCTGCCGTTCTGCTGCCATCGTAACTCTTTGACAAGCTTTCCGGTATCGATCCCTACCGGGCAGGCAATACCGCACAATCCGTCCGTAGCGCATGTTTCTTCCATAGGATAGGAAATTTGCTTCACCTGTTTCGGCACCGGGCTGCTTCCCTTATTACCGGAAACCGTATGTTCCGCCAAATGACGGTAGGCTACGATCCGTTGCCGGGGGGTAAGGGTCAGGTTCTTTGAAGGACAGTTCACCTCACAAAAACCGCATTCAATACATTTGTCAATAATCGGATTGGCTTCCGGAATCCGTTTCAGGTTTTTGATGAATACTTCATGGTCATCGTTGATCAATACACCCGGGTTCAGGATATTTCCGGGATCGAATGCCTTTTTAATGCGTTTCATCAGATTATATACCTCGCGGCCCCACTCTTTTTCCACAAAAGGGGCCATATTGCGGCCCGTACCGTGCTCAGCCTTGAGGCTGCCGCCGTGTTTCATGGCAACCAATTCGCATAACTCCTGCATGAAACCGGCATATTTTTCTATACCTTCGGTGTTGTTGATATCGGGGAAAACGGTGAAATGAACGTTCCCATCGAGCAGATGACCCCACATCACGGCATTTCCATAACCGGTGCGTACGAGTAATTCGCGTACATCGGTAAGCGCATCCCCCAGAGATTCGGCCCTGAAAGCGATATCTTCAATAATGCATACCGTACGGGAAGGGCGTGTGGCCGCTGCTGAGGTGAAGAGCCCGTTGCGCACATTCCAGTAAAGATTATAGAGGTGTTTGTCGGTGGTGAACTTAATCGGGGTAAGTGTTTTAATATGGACCAGCTTTTCTTCAATCTCAGCCATTTGTACCTGCAAAGTCTCCGGATCGTCGGCTGAGGTGTCGATCAACAGTGCGGCAGCACCCTCTGGCAACGATCTCAACTCCTCCGGCATACCTTCCTGGTCTTCGACAGCACGCAACGCGTTGCGATCCATCAACTCGGCAGCGCTTACCCGGCAGCTTCTCAGCGGGATGATAGTCTGGCTTACATCGCGAAGATTGGAGAAATAGACCATGGCCGTGGCTTTCAGCGGTGCATCGTGTACTGTTTCGAAAGTGACCTGTGAAACAAACCCCAGGGTTCCTTCGGAACCGATCATCAGATGCCGGATAATCTGAATGGGGTCGCTGAAGTCGATCAGCGAATTCACCCCGTAACCACAGGTATTTTTGAGTTGAAATTTCGTGGCGATCTTTTCCCGGACAGCTTCATCGTTTACAGCATCCCGGTGCAGTTGTTCAATTTCCGTGATAAGTTGCGGATGAGCGGTAATGAATGCATGACAACTTGCGCTATCAGCAGTATCTAAGAGTGAGCCGTCGGCAAGGATAATACGCATCGACCTGACCGTATTGTAGCTGTTATGCCGGATCCCGTAGCTCGAACCGCTTGCATTGTTCGCAATAATCCCCCCTATTTTTGCGGAATTAATGGATGCCGGCTTCGGTCCCAGTTTGCGTTTGTATCGCATCAGCATACGGTTCGCTGCGGCGCCGGTAAGCCCGCAACCAAACGTGGCGGTATGTCCCTCATCGGTGATGGCGGAGAAGGCAAACCCATCGCCTGTTTCCATCAGTATGGAATCGGAGATGGTCTGCCCGCTCAAACTGGTACCTGCAGCTTTAAATGTTACAGGCAGGTTTTCAGTCCGGCAGAATCTCAATAGACGGATCACCTCTTCTTCTGAATTCACTCTTACCACTGCTTTAGGGATAAGCCGGTATAGCCCCGCGTCAGTTCCTTTGACGAGGCGGGAAAGTTCGTTGGTGAAAACCTGATCCTGAGGAAATAATTGCAAGAGCTGTTTTCGTAATTGCTTAGGTTCCATTCAGTCGGTATCTTTTCGGTAAAGATAAATGATAAATTGCATTGGTGCACAAAAATGAACAAGAAAAAAAGCTGTCGTTTTGGACAGCTTCTTCAGAACTTTTTCATTTAAACGATGAATTTACCGGTCAACTCAATGAGACGAACAGTTCTTTTTCGACTGCGTCCAAAGCAACTTTTCCCTCTCTTGCCAACCATCCTAGCGCTGCATAGAGGTCTTTATCGGTCAGTTTCGTTGCTTTCTTGATCTCTTTTACATTCAACCGGCCGTTCTTGTCCAGGACTGTCCATACTTTGCCGGCGTTGATTCCAATTTGTTCGACCATTCTTTTTGATTTTTAATTGTATAACCTAAATGTCCGGGACAAAGTTACGGTTATATCTGCAAAAAACAATATAATCAATCACGCAGTTTTGCCCTCGTCGTCCTTTATCTTTTTCATCAGGTCCGAGACCTGTCTGATGAGGGAATGGCGGTTGTCATTACGGATCACATGATCGGCATATTTCATTTTCTCCTCTTCCGGCAGCTGGCTGTTCATCCGCGCTTCTACCTCACTACGGGCCGAGCGGTCGCGTTGCATGACTCTCGCGATGCGGAGTTCTTCCGGAGCGTCGACCACAACCACCTTGTCTACGAATCGATGGAAGCCGGCTTCAATGAGCAGGGCTGCGTCGAGGATCACCACCGGATGATGTTCCCGTTGCCGGCACCACTCCATAAAATACTTTGCCAGTACAGGGTGAATAATGGAATTAACGATAGCCAGTTTGCGGTCATCATGAAAGATAATGGATGCCAGCTTTTTCCTGTCGAGCTTTCCATCAACATACAAATCTTCTCCGAGCTGCAACGTGAGTTGTTCACGGATACAGGGCGACGAATCGTTCAGTTTTTTTGCCTCTTTGTCGGCGTTGAATAGAGGGACCCCGTGCAGACGAAAAATTTCGGATACCACTGATTTTCCGCTTCCTATTCCCCCTGTGATGCCGACCTTTATCATTCACTCGTCTTGTTTTCAAACAGAAATTCCACTGAAGTGGGAGAGATCCGGGGATTGATAATGGAAGAGGGACTAACCGTGAGTTCAAGTTCCACGCGTCCGTCCTCGTTGGAGTGGAACTTCCTGTAATCGAGTTCTATTGAGAAGTCCTCCGGTACGATCTTTCTGTACTCTTCGAGTGTGACGGAAAAAGTAACGCTGGCACGTGACGGGAAAAATTTCACGTCGAGTTTTTTGGGCATATGCGCTGCGGTAATGGGCACTTCGAAGGTACGCTCGGTATACTCTTCTATGGGGATATATATGTCCACCTGGGAGGGAACGAATTTTACCCCTTCCACATTGTTTATCCTTACGGGCAACTGCGATGTGGCTTTCAGATTTTTGAATACCGTGTATTCGGTCACCGCGCCTTTCAGTTTATCGAGCGATTTCTGAGAACCGTATGCCATTACAACTTCCGGAATAAAGGTAGCGCTGTCGGCCACTAAGTTCGCCCTGTTTGTCGTGATCTCTCCATCGAAAACCACCGGCAATTCTTTACTCTGCAGTTTAGAGGTTGCCAATGAGATGTTCATGGGATAATAGCCCCTTATATTAGTGCTGGGAAACAATTGGCTCCGAATGAGCTGCTTGTACTGATCGCCCTGAAGCACCGTATTGCCTTCTTCGGTTAGCTCGGTGACATTGATCTCGAGCGAATCTTTTTTTCTCATATCGAGGCGAAAGATTTGTGCCCCATTGTCGGCCACGCTGACCTCTATGAAAAGAGGCAGGGGATTGTCGAACACCACATCATCAGAGATATTAGTGTATTTAAGCGGTATCCTGTAAGTGCCTTCTACATTCTCTTTCTGAAAAAAGAGCATCAACCAGAAAATAAAAGCCAGCAACAGAAAAAACAGGAAAGAGAGCACATTTTTCCACGGGAAAGTGGAAAAAAAGGCTTCAATTCCAGGTTTCCATTTTTTGATGACAGCTCTTATTTCCATCCTGGACCCGGTTTTAATTGGTCTGTGCTACATCGGCCGATGAGGCGTAAACCGAACCTTTTTCGAATTTTAATTTTACGCCATCAGCTACCTCCACCAGAAACCATGTGTCGCCTACCTCTCTGATCCTTCCGTGGATACCTCCTGACGTGACGACCTTGTCTCCGGATTTCATGGCTTCGCGGCTCTTCTGCAGATCTTTCTGCTTTTTCTGTTGCGGCCGTATCATAAAGAAATAAAATACGGCAAAAATGGCAACCATCATTAACAGGGTACCGCCCATACCGCCCATGCTTCCGCCTGGGGCTGCTTGTAATAAAACATTCATAAGAGTTGTTGTTTAAGTGTTTATAATTAATTTTTAAAGATACGTTTTTCTTTTTTTATTTCCTGCACAATAGCATCTAAAATTCCGTTGATAAATGTGCCGCTTTTGGGGGTGCTGTACGATTTGGCGATTTCGATATATTCGTTCAGCGAAACATTGGTGGGGATGGATTCGAATGTAAATATCTCAGAAAGAGCTACTTGCATTATAATGAGATCCATGAATGCGATGCGGTCGAAATCCCATTTTTCGGTATGTTTCTCGATAAGTCCGCGGTATTCCTTTTCGCCCAGTATGGAATGGTGCAGCAATTTCAGGGCGTATTCCCTGTCTTCCTCATCTTTAAACATCGGTAACAGGGGCTGATCGTTGCCCTTTTCTGCCGAAAACTTTTTGATAGTCTTCATTACAAAGGTTTGCACTATCTCCACATCATCGTTCCAGTAAATGCATTCGTCCTCCAGGATATCATCCAGTTCTTCGTTCAGGTAGATGAACTGTTTGAAGGTTTTCCTCCAGAATTCCTGGTCTTCTTCATAGGTAGGGGAGACGATTGCAGTATACTCTTTATAGGTATCCGAAGAAAGTATGGCGTCTAACAGATTTTTGACGAATACCTCATTCGTATTCCAGGACATGGGCCGTTCCGCAAGCTGTTTTTGAAATTGCCTGTTCTCTCGTAACTGCAGGATGAACCTGTTATCAATCAGATGGGTATTGGGGTGCAGATCTTCCTCCGTCGGCAGGAATTTATTCCGTTTTGTTTCCACGCGGTTTTGATACGAATCGGTGAGCTCCACTATCAGAAGGAGTAAAAAATAGTAAAGATCGTATGATTTCTGCAGGCCGAACAAGAGCTCTTTTTCGGCGTTACGCAAATCTTTATTCGTATTTTGGTACCATGCATAGACCAATTGTACTACCCTGATACGAATTAAATTTCTGTTAATCATTGTCTCAATGAACTTAGTTTTAGCCCTGCAAAAGTAGTTAATTTTTCGGTATTAAACATATTGTTGAGCGAAAAGTGAATATGTTGTGCAAAATCAGCGAGACAGCCGACCGATTATTATCAACAAATTTCGTAGATTTGCAAATATTGCTGAAAGAGGCGTATGTGATGCAGATCCTCACTACCGGGATGACAAGCCTATGGGACGGCTGATGAGTATCCGGGCAGAGGATCTGAAAAAGAGCAAAATAATTTATGCCAAAGAAGCGTTGGATTGTTGTTTAATAAAAGGGAAATCATTACCTTTGCGCCGCTTTTTGAAAGCTCCCGTGTGATGGGAAATAAAGAAAGCAACTATTTCCGAAAGAAATAGTGTGATGAAGTCGAACTTTATTTTGAGTAACACAAACTATTTTAAAAATGAAAACTTTTGAATTAAAAGGCGAGATCAGAGACGATTTCGGTAAAAAAGCGGCCAGGGCCTATCGCGGTGAAGGGCTGATCCCATGCGTTGTATACGGCGGACATGGCGAGGAAAATGTGAATTTCGTAGTGAAACAGAGCGAAGTGCGCAAATTGATTTACACTCCGGAGGTCTTTCTGGTAAATCTCGACTTTGGTAAAAAGAAGCTGCAGGCCATTGTGAAAGAGATGCAGTTCCACCCGGTGAAGGATGCCATTCTTCATATTGATTTCCTGTATGTGTTCGAAAATGCACCGGTAGTGATCGAGATCCCTGTTCGTCTGGAAGGCCTGGCTGAGGGTGTGAGAGCCGGTGGTAAGTTGTCACTCGATATACGTAAACTGAAGGTGAAAGCATTGCCGGCCAAATTACCCGAAGAGTTGGTTGTGAACGTTGAAAAGCTGGAATTGGGTAAATCTATTCAGGTGGGACAATTGAACTTCGAAGATATTGAAATATTGAACGCCAAGAATGCCGTTGTTTGCCGTGTTCAACTGACGCGTGCCGCAAGAGGGGCAGCAGCAAAGGCTGATTAAGTAAAAGAATGTGACAGATGAAATATTTGATTGCGGGATTGGGAAATATCGGACCCGATTATGAGCAAACCCGCCACAATATTGGATTTATGGTATTGGACGCTTTTGCTAAGGCGTCCAATGCTGTTTTTGAGGACAGGCGATACGGTTTTGTCGCTGAAACGCGGCTCAGGAATAAATCGCTTGTTCTGCTCAAACCCTCTACCTTTATGAACCTGAGCGGAAACGCTATCCGCTACTGGTTGCAGAAAGAGAAGATCGAGAACGAAAACCTGCTGGTTGTGGTCGATGATCTGGCATTGCCTTTCGGGACGCTTCGCATGAAATCGAAAGGAAGTGATGCGGGACATAACGGCTTGAGACATATTCAGGATCTGATAGGGCAAAACTATCCGCGACTCAGATTCGGTATCGGGGATCATTTTCCACGGGGCACGCAGGTCGATTATGTATTAGACCGATTCTCGGAAGAAGAACAGCGCCTGTTACCCGAACGTATCGATATGGCGGTGGATATGATCCGCAGCTTCTGTCTGGCGGGTGTCCATACTACAATGAATCAATACAACAACAGATAGATCCGGTACTCTCACCGTTTTTATACTGTTTCTTTTTCTTGTAAGGTGATCTTGATTCTACTAATCTGATAATCTTAAAATAATGGATGAAGTAAGGATAGATAAATGGTTATGGGCGGTGCGTATCTTTAAAACCCGTACCGTCGCTTCCGAAGCCTGTAAGAAGGGGCGGGTAATAATCGGTGACGTTGCCGTGAAACCTTCAAGGAATATCAGGGTGGGAGACATCATTGAGGTGCGGAAACCACCGGTTACCTTTTCATTCAAGGTATTGGACCTGACAGACAAGCGCATGGGAGCTGCTAAGGTGCCTCAGTTCATGGAAAACGTGACGTCCCCCGACCAGTACGAACTGCTGGAACTGAACAAGATCAGCGGGTTTGTCGACAGGCAAAGAGGGACCGGACGTCCTACCAAGAAAGAACGACGCCATTTGGAACAGTTTACCGACTCATTTGATTTTGATAATTTTGACTGGGAGGACTAAGGGTATATTTCAATGTGAAGCCCTTATTTTTTTTTCGTTCTTATGGTAATACGGTACAACCGGGGCCGTATTCATTTGCAGACAATAGGCTGCGTCGGCCTCAACGCCGTTTTCCACGAGCCGGTGGTAATGGTCGCTCTTTTTTACGTATTCCAGCAGGTGGTCTTTTGCCTGTTGCCATAACTCCATTGCGATCCTCACGCTATCCGACCCTATGATAAGTTCATCCTTTTCCCCTAATTTCTCTGCAAAAGCCCCGCCAAAGAGCATATCTTCAATATTTATCCTGTTTTCCCATCCGGCGCAGAGGATCACTACCCGTTCCGCCGACCGGAGAGATGCTTCCAGTACTGCGTCGATATTGGAAAAAGTGCCGATAAACAGTTGCCGGCATCCTCTCGCCGCCTGGATAGCCTGTGTCCCGTTAGTCGTGGTAAACACTACTTCCTTACCGGAAACCCTCTCCAATGTGTAGTCCGACGGAGAGTTGCCGAAATCGGCAAAATCGCATTTGCGCGCATTGCGTTCTGCCCCGACAAGGAATCCTTCCGACTTGTATTGTTTGGCTTCTTCTATTCCGGCTACAGGGATAATTGACTCCGCCCCATTATGTAGCATCTTACATATGGTGGCGGAGGCACGGAAGACATCCACCACGACCACTGTGTCGTTCTCTTTCTTATAATAAGGATATAATGCTGGAGAGGTACAAATATCAAGTATCATACGCATACGTTATGCACAAAAGTACAAAATAAAGCCTTTTTTTGTATCTTTCGGGCTCAACTAATTTTCATCATTATGGATATTACCAGTCAACGGCCAGACTGTTTCCTCAAAAATAACCGGCCTTCACTCAACACTTATCACCTTATCCTCGCCTCCAATTCGCCCCGGCGGAAAGAGCTGCTTGCCGGTATCGATGTGCAGTATGAGATCCGTACGTTACCCGATATCGACGAATCGTATCCCGGAACACTCCCTCACGAAGAGATTGCCGGGTATCTTGCGCGGAAAAAAGCATTGGCATACCTCTCTGAACTGAGGGACGATGAGCTGCTGATCACTGCCGATACGATCGTGTTATTGAACGGCTTGATCCTGGGAAAGCCCGCCGGTAAAGAGGATGCGAAGCGCATGTTGAGTATTCTTTCGGGAAAGACCCACCGCGTAATTACCGGCGTTTGCCTTACCTCGACCGGCAAGCAGATAGGTTTTTCCGATACCGCCTGTGTTACTTTCGGTAATCTGTCGGAAGAAGAGATCGATTATTATCTTATGGCATACAACCCCATGGATAAGGCGGGCGCCTATGGAGTGCAGGAATGGATCGGTTATGTGGGGGTAGAGAAGATAGAGGGTTCTTACTTCAACGTGATGGGATTGCCTATTTTTAAGGTATACCGGGAGTTGAAGCGGTTTTAGCAATCACTTTCTCCCTTTCCGTTGTCATGAGAAAAATAAAAAAATGTATCTTTGCGTCCCGGGTGCTCATGAGTTAATGTGCTTAGGAGGGAAGTGGTTTGGAGGGAAAGTTGATTTGACAATTTGGCTAAGAATAGAAGTCACAAGTGAAGAATCGAACTCAACCTTTGCTTAATTTGTAATTCTAATTCATAATATATATGCTGACAGTAGAAAAAATCGGGGGTACCTCCATGTCTCAATTTCAGGATGTGCTTCAAAACATTATCAAAGGAGACCGTAAGGGAGATGAGTTGTATAACCGCATCTTTGTGGTTTCGGCTTATAATAATGTAACCAACTGGTTGCTGGAACATAAGAAGACCGGCGAACCTGGCATCTACAATAAGTTTCTGAACGGGGAAGATTACAGTAGCGCGTTGGATTCATTCTGTCAGCGTCTGCTCCTGATTAACGACGGTTTTGCCGATTACGGGCTCGACCTGAAAGAGGCGCGCGACTTTATCCGTTTTCGGGTGGATCAGGCCAAAACAGTGCTTTACAGCCTCGGGAAAGTGTTGGCGTCGGGTTATGTGGATCCGAAGGCGATCCACCTGGCCGCACGTGAGATTCTGGCATCCATTGGGGAAGCCCATTCGGGATGGAACTCTGTCAATATTCTTAATAACAACGGTATCAATGCCCGTTTTGTAGATCTCTGCGGTTTTAATGATAATGAATCGCTGACCATAGATGAAAGGATCCATAAAGAGTTCAGCGATATAGATTTCGATACTGTACTCTGCATCGCCACGGGATACACCAAAGGGACAGAGGGTATTATGCGTGCTTTTGACCGGGGCTACAGCGAGGTGACTTTCAGCAAGATAGCGGTCGAGGTGAAGGCCGATGAAGCAGTTATTCACAAGGAGTACCATCTTTCAAGTGCGGATCCCAAGATCGTGGGTGTGGAGAACAGTATCCCCGTGGGACATACCAACTATATTGTGGCCGATCAGCTGGCCGACATCGGCATGGAGGCCATCCATCCCAAGGCGGCTAAACCGCTGGAACTGGCCGGTATCAATATCCGCATAAAAAATACTTTCGAACCTACCCATCCCGGAACGCTTATATCGCGTGACTATATCTCTCCCGACCCCCGTGTGGAGATCGTTTCCGGCTCGCGGAAAGTGCTTGCCATCGAGGTGCATGACCCCATGATGGTGGGTGAAGTGGGTTTTGACGGACATATCATGCAGTATTTTGTGAAATATGGGGTGAGTTATATTCTGAAATCGACCAATGCCAACTCCATTACAATGGTGGTGTGGGATAACGAAAAAAGCAGGGAGCTGATCAACGTACTCGAAGAGGTTTTCTACCAGGTGAATGCCAAGGCGGTGGCGATCGTATGCGTGATGGGCACCAATATCGCCCTTCCCGGTTTCCTGTACAGGGCAACAAAAGCATTGTATGAAAAAGGGATCAATGTGGAGAGCTTTGCTCAGTCGTTAATGCAGGTCAATATGCAATTTGTAATCCAGCGTGAACGGTATGAAGAAGCAGTGATCGTGCTGAACGAAGCGTTGTGCAAGTGAAGAATCCGTGTTAAATATATTTAAATAAGCTCTTCATATAAGAAGAGTTTATTTTTATTTATTTACTTTGTATCTCAAAGTACTTTTAAATATGAAGAATAACGAAGCAGTCGAGGCAGTAAAAGAGATACGGGGAATGATGGAAAAATCGTCTCGTTTCTTATCGTTCAGTGGTACATCTGCCATTCTTATCGGTTTATATGCGCTGGCAGGAACATTTGTTGCCTATGGCATTCTATCGTCGGTTAAAGATATTCCCGGTGAATTTTCCAGGCCCGTATGGGTTACCATCGTCCCTGATATTACTCTTTTGGCCCTGATTGTTTTTGCGTTATCCTTGTCTACAATTTTGTTCTTCTCAGCCCGGAAAGCGAGAAAAATGGGGCATTCTTTCATCAGCGGACCGGCTTATCGTACATTTCTGAACTTTTTTCTACCCCTTACTGTAGGAGGGATCTTCAGCGTGGCACTTCTTATGGGGGAAAATATAGGAATTATAGCTCCCGCCATGTTACTATTTTACGGGCTATCGCTCATCAATGCATCGAAGTACACATACGGCAGTATTTTCTGGTTGGGATGTTGTGAATTGCTACTCGGACTTATTTGCGCATTCTTTCCTGGAAAAGGACTGCTGTTATGGTCGATCGGATTTGGTGTCCTGCATATTGTGTATGGTATCTATTTCTATTTTCGCGTTGAAAGAGACTCAGCAGCATGATTGAACATCTGGAAAGTATCAACAAAGCGTTCGAGAGCAAAGTCCGGCTGGGGATTATGTCGGTTCTCATGGTGAACGATGAGATCGATTTTAATTCACTGAAGGAATTGCTGGGAGTGACCGATGGTAATCTGGCGAGTCATATCCGAGCACTGGAAAGCCTGGAATACGTTGTTGTTAAGAAACAATTTGTCGGTAGAAAACCGAAAACCACGTTTACCCGAACCGAAAAAGGAGAAAAGGCGTTTCAGGAACATCTTCAGGCATTGGAATCTTTTTTGAAAAATAATATGTCAATGGAGTAATTGATTAATCTGATAATTTAACGAGGTGATGATTCAAATCTGCCCATCGGTAAATCTACTTATTTACCAATCAAACAGTTTTTTATTCTAAACAATTAATCATATGGAAACAACGAATTCTTCAAATCAGACCTCACCACCCCCACCGGAGGGGAGCGGAAATAAGAGAAGTTTCATCGAACGCCATTCCGCAAGTATTAAGCTGGTGGTAATAGGATTCCTGACTCTTTTACTGTTGATCCCGTTAGGAATGATCCGCGGGCTTATCAATGAGCGAAAATTCACTAAAACCAGCGCCGTTCAGGAAATTACCTCGAAATGGAGCGGGGAGCAGGTCATTACCGGGCCGTGTATCGCTATTCCGTATACGCAGGAACGGATGGTGAATGATAAACGTGAAATTGTTACCAAGGATATCCTCTTATTTCCCGAAGCGCTGGATATACAAGGGGATGCGGCAGTGGAAAAACGTAAACGCGGCATTTATGACGCATCGGTCTATAAAGCCGAGATTACTTTGACGGGCGCTTTCGATAGGGGAGAGATTGAAAAGGCGGGTATCAAAAAAGAAGATATAAGGTTTGACAAAGCCCGTGTTATCATGGGAGTCACTGATCTGAAAGGTATTCGCGAGACGGTTTCATTACAACTGAACGGGAAATCCTTTGCCATGGAGCCTGGGATCCCGGTGGAAAATTTATTTACCGGCCCGAACCCGGCTTTGAATGAGTACCTTCCCGAAACAGAAAAATCGGTGGCAGCACCCAATGTTTCTACCGGGATCTTTGCCGCCGGATTGAATGTCCGGCCGGATTCACTGCCCGGAGATACGATGAGGAATGAAAAAATACCGTTTTCCGTAACGTTGTATCTGAACGGATCGATGGGATTATACGTTGTGCCGGTAGGAAAAGTGACGACGGTATCCTTTCAATCGGATTGGACAACGCCGAGTTTCGGTGGCGATTTCCTGCCTGCGAGCCATGAAATTACGAAGGAGGGTTTCTCCGCCAATTGGAAAGTGCTGGATCTTAACCGTAGTTACGGGCAGGTTGTACGTGCTGAGGACAGTTCGGCAATCAATCTGGTGGCTTCATCCCTCTTCGGAGTGAAATTCATTCAATCGGTCGATCAGTACCAGCAGAATTTACGAAGTGTGAAATATGCGGTGTTGATTATTTTGCTCACATTTGTGGTAGTGCTTTTTATAGAACTGATCAAGAAAAATCCGGTCAACCCGTTTCACTATTTACTTGTCGGATTGGCATTGGTACTCTTTTACGCTTTACTCCTCTCGATGTCCGAAATATGGGGTTTTAACCTTGCATACGCCGTGGCCGCACTCATGACCATTATTATGATCACGCTTCATATGGGGGCTATACTTAGGAACCGGAAACAGGGAGTATTGGTGGGATCACTGTTGGCTTTTCTGTATGTTTTTGTTTTCCTGTTGATCCGGATGGAAAGCTACTCTCTCTTAGCCGGCAGTTTGGGGTTGTTTGCTATTCTTGCGGTGATCATGTATTATGCGAGGAAGATAAGATTATAATGCAGGTCGTGATTCAGGATAAGCGGAGAAGAGGAGGTGATCATGCTGAACGACGATATGCCGGTTTGCTGGATGAACAAAGAGGTATTTCCCGCTTTCAAGCAACTACCTGCAAGCGGTCAAACGTGTGATCGGGTAATAAACAAACCATTGGCAAACTAATTTTATAGAATTATGGCACAAGAAATAGAAAGAAAATTTCTGGTCAAGTCCGATGCTTTCAAAAGCGAAGCAGAAAAACAGACACGGGTCATCCAGGGGTATCTCTCCTCCGTTCCGGAGCGTACCGTACGCGTGCGTATCAAAGGCGGCAATGGGTATATTACCATCAAAGGCATAGCAAATGCAAGCGGGGCTTCACGCTACGAATGGGAAAAAGAGATCCCTGTGGCTGAAGTGGAAGAATTGCTTACCATTTGCGAACCGGGAATAATCGATAAAACCCGTTATGAGGTGAAATCCGGTGAATTTACTTTCGAAGTAGATGAATTCTATGGTGAAAATCAGGGTCTCGTCGTTGCAGAAGTGGAACTATCCAGTGAAGACGATCAGTTTGAAAAACCACACTGGTTAGGCGAAGAAGTAACCGGAGACGCCAGATATTACAATTCTATGTTGATGAAAAAGCCTTATACTACATGGCAGTAAACAGTTGATTACGCGGCTCACTTTATTCCTCTTCGTAGTTCTGATACAGGAAATCATTGTAAGGAAACCGTGTAATGTGTATTTCCTTTACCTTATTATAGATCAGTGCTTTCAACTCGTCGATATTATCCCTGTTCCTGGCCGAAATAAAGATGCAGTTCTCCTTCATTTTATTCATCCACGTCTGTTTAAGTTCTTCGAGAGTGTAGTTCTCCCGTTTTTTCGGCGTGAGGTCGTCCTCTTCCTTTACCACATGGGAAAAAGCGTCGATCTTATTGAAGACGAGGATGGAAGGTTTCTCGGTTTCATCGATCTCGAACAGGGTTTTCTCCACCACCTCTATCTGTTCTTCAAAAGCGGGATGTGAAATATCCACCACATGCAGCAGGATATCGGCTTCGCGCACCTCGTCGAGGGTCGATTTGAACGACTCGATCAGGTGGGTGGGGAGTTTACGGATAAAACCGACGGTGTCTGTAAGCAGGAACGGCAGGTTCTCAATGGTTACCTTACGTACGGTAGTATCGAGTGTGGCAAAGAGTTTGTTTTCGGCAAAAACCTCACTCTTGCTGAGCAGGGTCATCAGGGTGGATTTTCCTACATTGGTGTATCCCACCAGCGCTACACGTACCAGTTTTCCCCGGTTCTTGCGCTGGACGGTCTTTTGTTTGTCGATCTCTTTCAGTTCCTGCTTCAGGCGGGAGATCTTGTCGAGAATGATACGTCGGTCGGTTTCCAACTGGGTTTCACCCGGTCCGCGCATGATGGTGCCGCCCCCGCCCCGTTGCCGTTCGAGGTGAGTCCACATACGGGTCAGCCGCGGCAGCAGATACTGGTACTGCGCCAGTTCCACCTGGGCTTTGGCATGTGCCGTCTGGGCGCGCATGGCGAATATATCCAGAATGAGGCTGGTACGGTCCATGATGCGGATTTTGAGCTCCTTCTCGATATTACGAAGTTGGCGCGCCGATAGTTCGTCATCAAAAATGACTACACCCACCTCATTCTCCTCCTCTTTTACATAGTTCCCTATTTCTTCCAGCTTTCCCTTTCCCACGAACGTTACCGTATTGGGCATCTCTAACCGTTGTACAAATCGTTTTCCGGGAGTAAGCCCCGCCGTTTCGGCCAGAAAGGCCAGTTCGTCGAGGTATTCATTCACCTTCTCTTCATTCTGATCAGGTGTGATAAGCCCTACCAGCACAGCGTTCTCTTTTTTTATTTCGTTGGTAATGAAATCTTTCATTAATTGCTTTATTTAGAATTTAGAACCAGGAATCAAGACTTTTCTTTTTATAAGTACCTTTCCGATTTTTCACATCAGTAAATCATTAAATTAACAAAGCGTCTTTACTCTTTGTTCTCTTAAGAAACAAAATCAATTCAAGTGTTTCAACGCATTTTTTGAACGGATAAAACCGTTTTGGAATACTTTACTCTTTATTATTTAAAACCAGAAACCGATTCCCGCCGTAAAGACTACTTGTGAGTAATCGGGGATGAACTGGTATTTTAATTCGAAATTAGCCCGTACCTTGTAGGCGATGTCATGTTGGAAACCAAGGCCCAGGTTGATCCCCAAGCGATGTTTTGTCCAATCCTCCCCGGGAAGGCCGTCGTTCTTTGAGGCATCGTACTTCCATTGGGAGTAATGGAGTCCGGCAACCGGGTATAACGAGGCCGAGAAAGAAACGGGAAAGATATAATGCGCGTCGGCATCCGTCATCCACATACCTTCTCCTTTTCGTTCGAGGAAATAGGAGAACGATGGGGTAAACCGTATATTGTTTGTATAATAATAATGGGCATGCATACCCCCTCCTATGCTGTTGATTTCCGCTCCATAGCCGGCATGAACGCCCAATCCGAAGGTGCCTTCAAATTGCGCCTGCATTTTGGGCATGAATAACAGGAAAAAAAGGAAAACCAAAATAAATGCTCGTTTCATTTGAATAAATATTTAGAGTAAAGAGCCAAGACTAAACTAATGTGCTAATTTATCAATGTGCCGATGTGCTAATTAAATCATTATATCATCCAGTTTTATTGGTATATTATTCACATTATTCACATTATTCACATTGGCATATTGGCACATTAGTAGATCATGCCGCTTCCGAGGCACAGCTTTCTCTCTTTATCATAAACCACTCCGAACTGGCCGGCAGCGATTCCTTGTACCGGTTCGGAGGAATGAATACGGTATATGTCGCCGATCCTTGAAATTCTCCCCGGTGTGAAGTCCGGTGTATGTCTTATTTTGAAGGTAATCTCTTTTTCATCTTCAAAATCACCCCATATATCTTTGGTGATGAATTCAAATCCCTGCAGATTGATGAGCTCTCCGTACTGATACTTCGTGTCATACCCTTTGGAAACATAGACGATATTCCTCTGTATATCCTTTTTGATCACGAACCAGGGGCCGCCACTCAGCCCGAGCCCTTTACGCTGGCCAATGGTGTGGAACCAGAATCCCTGATGTTTTCCCAGGATATTTCCGGTCTCCAGCTCTACGATAAGCCCCTCTTTCCTGCCCAGATAGCGCTCTATGAACTCATTGTAGTTCACTTTTCCCAGGAAACAGATCCCCTGGCTGTCTTTACGTTGAGCTGAAGGTAACTTCTCGCGTGTGGCGATAGCCCGCACTTCCGACTTGAGTAGTCCCCCGATCGGGAACATCAGTTTGGAAACCTGCAGGTAGCTTATCTGCCCCAGAAAATAGGTCTGATCCTTTACACGGTCTTTCGCCGTAGAAAGCCACGTCAACCCGTCCCGTTCCGTGGTGGTGGCGTAGTGGCCGGTCGCTATTTTATCGAACTGATGGCCCCATTTCTGTTCGAAAACGCCGAATTTGATCAGCTTGTTGCACATCATGTCGGGATTGGGGGTCAATCCCCGTTTCACGGAATCGATAGTATAGCGTACCACACTGTCCCAATACTCTTCATGAAGCGATACGATCTCAAAACGGCAACCATATTTCCTGGCTATAAACGATACAATCTCAATATCTTCTTCCGACGGGCAATCGATGTAGCCGTCTTTGTCTTCCATCCCTATTTTTATGTAATAGATAGTGGGGTTGTACCCCATCTCTTTTAGCTGATGTACTACAACCGAACTGTCTACTCCTCCGGAAACCAGTGCCGCTATCTCCATATCTTGCACAATTTGATATACAAAGGTACGAATAAGAATTGAATCGTGGAAAATGGGTTATTTATTGTTAGAAACGAGCATGAGAACCGTTCTCACACAAGAACCTGATTAAAATCGAGTTGCCTCCGGCTAAGATTTTCAAATGAAGTCGGCGATTTCCGCTTCGCTTCAATTGTCATACGATACATTTGAACTATTTGCATTAAGCCAAGTGAGCAAAGTCAAACTTGTTTGTACTTTGCCAGGGCGTGCAAATATCTAACTTTAGTGCAAATAAATAATTTTAATCGTATGAAATAACCGGAAAAGAAAAAAAATAGTATTACCTTTACAACTTCGGAATGGTGTATCAACTAACCATTACCGGGATACTTTGTGGCAGGACTGTTTATGGGTCGGTTGCCGCGTCCCCGAAGCCGATTCGGGATTCGAGAGAAAAGAAAAAAACGATATAAATGACTTACAGATGGAATTATTCAACCCTTACACACGACCAAAAAAATAAAAAAAATGAATTAGCGAAAGAATTAAATTTACATCCCGTTCTTGTTGAGTTGCTTATTAAGAGAGGTATAGAGACAAAGGAAGAAGCAATCGGATTTTTGTATCCTAAACTGAAGGATTTGCATGACCCTTTTCTGTTGCCTGATATGGATGTGGCGATCCGACGGATTGAGCGGGCTCTGGGGAACAAAGAGCGGATCCTTATTTACGGGGATTATGATGTGGATGGTACGACCGCTGTTTCGTTGGTGTACAAGTTCTTTCGGGGGATTACAAGTAATATTGATTATTATATTCCTGACCGGTACGATGAAGGGTATGGCATTTCGTTTCAGGGAATCGATTATGCCGTTGAGACGGGTGTAAAACTCATTATTTCTCTCGATTGTGGTATTAAGGCAGTAAGTAAGGTTGCCTATGCCAAAGAAAAAGGTATTGATTTTATTATTTGCGATCATCACATGCCGGATGATCGGCTTCCGGATGCCATAGCCGTTGTGGATGCAAAACGGCTTGATTCGACCTATCCGTATAACGACCTGTCGGGTTGCGGAGTGGGTTTTAAATTGGTGCAGGCTTTTTCACAGCGAAACGGATATCCTTTTTCCGATATTGAACCCCTGCTCGACCTGGTGGCAGTAAGCATTGCTTCCGATATTGTTCCTCTTACGGGTGAGAACCGCATCATGATGTATCATGGGCTGAAACAGCTCAACTCTAATCCCAGCTTCGGACTGCGGGGTATAATCGAGATCTGCGGGCTGCAACGCAAGCAGATTACCGTGAACGATATCGTCTTCAAGATAGGGCCGCGTATCAATGCATCGGGGCGGATGATGAACGGAAAAGAGGCGGTGGATCTGATGATTGAGAATGACATGACTTCCGCCAGGGAGAAGAGTAAGAATATTGATAAGTATAACGAAGACCGTCGTGAGCTGGACAAGAAGATCACGGAGGAGGCGATAGCATATATCTATAGCTATATTGATATTGCTAAACAGAAGAGTATTGTAATCTATAATGAGACATGGCACAAGGGGATAGTCGGAATTGTGGCATCGAGGCTGACCGAGAGATATTACCGGCCGGCAGTGGTGCTCACCAAGTCGGGAGGAATGATCTCCGGATCAGCGCGCTCTGTTCCCGGGTTCGATGTATATAAAGCAATTGAATCATGCCGTGATATCCTGGAAAATTTTGGTGGACATACCTATGCTGCCGGCTTGACACTGCGGGAGGAGAACCTACCGGCATTTACCGAACGGTTTAATATGCTCTCTTTTGATGGTGTGGAGGCTCGGATGATGCTGCCGCAGATCACGGTCGATGCAGAGATCTCACTTTCGCAGATCAGCCCGGCGCTCATTGCCGGAATCGATCTGTTCAATCCTTTCGGGCCTGAAAATGAAAATCCCATATTTCTCACCCGGGAGGCATTCGATGCGGGGAACAGCAGGCTGGTAATCTGGCTTACCGCCGCAATGTGCATGGCGGTG
>ENA-UOOI01001161-UOOI01001161.1-fermentation-metagenome-genome-assembly--contig:-NODE-1161-length-28964-cov-80.434121_pt1 | contig 28964 bp, 28 predicted proteins | sample MGYA00245779_ERZ724027 | MGnify/ENA primary metagenome ERZ724027 (study PRJEB28704, sample SAMN03018318) | fermentation metagenome | biome: anthropogenic terrestrial biome; feature: soil...
ATCACCTTTTAATAGGATACGTTTTTTAAAAGTAAAATCGATATCATAAATTACACGAACTCCTCCATCTTGAACCTTATAGGCACCAACAATAACATTCCATGTTCCTGAAACAGGTTCTTTGGGTGCATATCCTGCTGAGGTATCGTACTCTGATATCCATATGTGGCTTCGGTCGGAACCTGAGCTTCCTATAAAATCTCCTGTGTTAGAAGCTAGAGCCAAGTCCACAATGTTAATTTCTTCTGTCTGCGTTACATTATCTTTTGTGTAGCTGTGATAGCGTTCATAACGGTATCGAATATCCATCCTTTCTACCCCTTGGGGAAGCTCAAAAGGAAGGTTGAAATACAGGCCTTCTTTTTCTTTACCGATCGTTAAATCTAGCTCCAAATGATTACCAGGCATCTCGCATTCTCCTTATTATTTCTTATTTTTTCTCTATTTCTTCGTATAATTAATCTGACAAAAGCGGCAGCATCGAAGCTGATGTTGTCATACTATTCCTTTGTTGCACCTAGACTCATACCCGCTAAAAGGAAACGCTGAGCAAAAATATAGATGAGAAGTAATGGTATCGTTGAAATAACAATTGCTGCCATCACTGCGTTGTCTGGTGCAAGTGCAGCACCTGAGGTTGAGTCATCCTGCATAATCATCGCTTTTAACATTAACGGAAGTGTATATTTATTTTGGTCAGTAATTAATGTTGCCGGCAGCATGATACTATTCCATTTCGCTACATATTCCACAAAAAACACAGTAGCAATACCAGGTTTTGAAATAGGCAGATAGATTTTGAAAAATATTATTTTCTCTAAGAAAGCGGTATTTACTATCATATTCAGGTTGGCTAAGACCGGCTGACGCAGGCTCCTTATAATTATAAAATAATGCAACAAAATCCCTAAGATAGGGAAGCTTTACTAAAATGTGTATATTGTAAAAACAATTTAAAAAATTTATAAAAAGTGCTTGCATTTTTCTTTCGGATGTTGTATAGTAATAAATGTTCTTAAGGCTCGTTGGTCAAGCGGCTAAGACGCCGCCCTCTCACGGCGGAATCAGGGGTTCGATTCCCCTACGAGCTATTTAAAACATTATAAATTAAAAGCAGCTGGAGTTAATTTCCAGTTGCTTTTTTATATTTATATTTGATAGCTTACAAAAGCAAACTTTCTGCTATCCGGCGACCACGAATTTACATTAAGTGTTCCTTGACCACCAAATAATTCGGCTATTACTCTATTCTCACTGCCATCATAATTCATGATATGAAGTTCTACATTCTTATTAGCCGGATGATCACCGGGATCAACATCACCCTTCTTATATGAAATATAAACGACTTTTTTATTATCCGGTGATACATGAGCGAACCAATTATTCCGTTCATCCTGTGTAATCTGTTGCTGATTACTTCCGTCACTATCCATACGCCAGATTTGCATTAATCCGGATTTGACAGAATTATACCAGATATGTTTTCCATCCGATGAATACTCGGGTCCGTCACTTAATCCATCCGTAAAGGTCAGTCTGGTTTCTTCTCCGCCTTCCACAGGAATCGTATAAATATCACCTTTATCACCGCTACGCATCGCACAATATGCTAAGGTCTTACCGTCCGGTGACCAGCCGTGAAGATAACTTGGTGAAAGTGGAGTAATCTTACTCGGCATACCTCCGGATAAAGGAAGTATATATATCATTTCAATTCCTGGCGATAGGTAATATAAATTTACTTGCAATTCCTTGCCTGACCTCTTTACAGAAAATCCAGGAGCGACATCTGATTGGACAGCGGAAGATCTCCCAGAAGTCCCATGTTCGCCATATTATCCACCACCGTTGAGCTGACCTTTGTACGGATCTTAAAGTCATCTCTGGATAGAAATTTCCCCTGCTTGGATGCCTCTACCACGGCATCCGCTGCCTTATCTCCAAGACCATCGATGGAACTTAAGGACGGCATCAGCTTACCATCAATGATTTGAAAATGGCGGGCTTTCGCGCGGTAAATATCAATCGGCATGAATTCAAACCCGCGGGCATACATTTCCTGAACCACCCGCATATCCTTTAAGGTATCCTGCTCCTTTTTGGAGAGTTCATTGCTTCTTCTCTTGTAATCTGCCATATGCTCCTCCAGACGCTGTCTTCCGAGGCACATAAGCTCATAGTTGAAAGCCGAAGCACGGATACTAAAATAGGCCGCATAGTAAGCCAGTGGATAATATACCTTAAAATAGGCAATCCGGAAGGCCATCATGACATAGGCTGCCGCATGGGCTTTCGGGAACATGTATTTGATCTGCTTACAGGACCAGATATACCAATCGGGAACACCTGCCGCGGTCATATCCTCTTCCATCTCCGGCGTAAGCCCTTTCCCTTTTCGTACACTTTCCATGATCTTAAAGGCTTTTCCCGGCTCTACTCCGGTATTGATCAAATAGGTCATGATATCGTCACGGGTACAGATCGCCGTTGCCAGGGTACATTTTCCTTCCTGAATTAAGGTCTGCGCATTATTTAACCATACGTCGGTACCATGGGACAACCCGGAGATTCGTACCAGGTCCGAGAAGGACTTCGGTTTCGTATCCTTCACCATCTGCATAACGAAGTCCGTACCAAACTCCGGTACCCCGAGACACCCGATCTCACATCCGTCCAGATCCTGCGGAGTTATCCCCAGAGCACTCAAGTCATGGAACAGGGATAATACCTTTGAATCGTCAAAACGGATCGTCTGTGCGTCAACGCCGGTCAGATCCTCTAGCATACGAATCATGGTAGGATCATCATGGCCGAGGATATCCAGCTTTAATAGGTTATGATCGATCGAGTGATAATCAAAATGGGTGGTGATCGTTGAGGTCGTCATATCGTTTGCCGGATGCTGCACCGGTGTAAAGGAGTAGATATTTTCCCCAAGGGGAAGAACAACGATACCTCCGGGATGCTGCCCGGTGGTTCTGCGGACTCCGACACAGCCTTCCACCAGCCGTTCAATCTCTACATGCCGCTTATGAATTCCCCGTTCTTCAAAATAATTCTTTACATAGCCGTATGCGGTCTTCTCCGCCAGTGTACCGATGGTCCCCGCACGGAAGGTTTGTCCCTTTCCGAAGATTACTTCCGTATAATCATGGGCTTTACTCTGATATTCCCCGGAGAAGTTCAGGTCAATATCCGGCTCTTTATCTCCATTAAAACCAAGGAAGGTTTCAAATGGAATGTCATGCCCGTCCTTATTAAGCGGTTTTCCGCACTGCGGACAGGTACGGTCCGGCATATCACACCCGGAGCTTCCGGCATATTTTTTTACTTCTTCGGAATCAAAATCCGCATAATGACAATTCGTGCAGTAGTAATGCGGCGGTAACGGATTCACCTCCGTAATACCGGACATCGTTGCCACGAAGGAGGATCCGACCGATCCACGGGAACCCACCAGATAGCCATCCTCATTGGATTTCCACACCAGCTTCTGCGCTATGATATACATAACCGCAAATCCATTTTTAATAATGGAGTCCAGCTCATGCTCCAGCCTCTCCTGCACCGGTCCCGGCAAGGGATCCCCATACATGGAATATGCTTTATCGTAACAGATCTGCCGGAGGTTTTCATCGGAATTTTCCAAAACCGGAGGACATTTATCCGGTCTTACCGGAGAGATCTTCTCGATCCGGTCAGCGATCTGATTCGTATTCGTTATGACGACCTCTTCCGCCTTCTCACTGCCAAGATACGAAAACTCCTTAAGCATTTCCTCCGTGGTACGAAGGTATAAGGCAGGCATCTCATCCGCATCCTTAAATCCCTTTCCGGCCATGATAATCTTCCGATAGATGTCATCCTCCGGATCCAGGAAATGAACGTCGCAGGTTGCTACGACCGGCTTATTATATTCTTCCCCCAGATCGACAATCTTTTTATTGATATTGATCAGGTCTTCCCTGGAGGTGATATCCTTCTCATCGCTTCGCTCACTGCGAAGTAAGAATTCGTTGTTACAGAGCGGCTGTATCTCCAGATAATCATAGTAATTCACGATCCGGTGGATAGCCTCCGGCGACTTATTAGAAATAATGGCTCGGTACAACTCCCCCGCTTCACATGCGGAGCCTAGAATAATCCCTTCCCGGCATTCGTTTAAGAGGCTCTTTGGTATCTTCGGCCGCTTATGAAAATATTCCAGATGGGATAGGGATACCATCTTATAAAGGTTTACTCTGCCAATATCATTCTGCGCGAGCATAATGGCATGATAGGAGGGAAGTTTTCGAATGGCTTCTGTTGAAAGCTTTCCAAGCTTATCAATTTCATCCACCTTCGTGATATCCCGTTCCCGGAGCATCTCGCATAGCTTTATAAAGATCTCTGCCGTCGCACCGGCATCATCCACAGCACGGTGATGGTTTTCTAGGGATACCTTCAGGGCTTTCGCAACGGTATTCAGCTTAAATCTGCTTAATTCCGGAAGCAGGATACGGGATAGTCCTACGGTATCGATCACGGTAAAATCTATCGTAATCCCTAAACGCTTCGCATTCTTTTTGATAAATCCAACGTCAAAGGAAGCGTTATGCGCTACCAGCCCGCAGCCTTCGCAGAATGCCAAAAAATCCGGAAGAACATTTTCTATCTTCGGCGCATCCATGACCATATCATCCCGGATACTGGTAAGCTGTTCGATTTCATAGGGAATCGGAACCTCCGGATTGACAAAGGTACTGAAGGTATCTATGGTTTCTCCGCCTGCGACCTTCACTGCGCCAATCTCAATGATCCGGTCATTCTTAGCGCTGAATCCGGTTGTCTCAATATCGAATACGACAAAGGAATCCTGCAGACTCTGCCCCTTTCCGCCGGTTACCACTTCTTTGATATCATCCACGAGATACGCTTCCATCCCATAGATGACTTTAAAATCCTTTGCCCGCTGCTTCTCTTCCTCATCCGTATAATCCTTCGGATTAATCGCATGACTTGCATCCGGGAAAGACTGCACAACACCATGGTCTGTGATCGCAATGGCAGAATGGCCCCACGAAAAGGCACGTTTCACCATTTTCTTTACATCGGTTACACCGTCCATATCGCTCATTTGCGTATGCGCATGCAGTTCCACTCTCTTTTTGGGAGCAAGGTCCTTACGGGTCGCGGTAAAGTCATTAATCTTTTTAATTCCCGCAACCGAGCTGATCGTAATATCATGCTCAAAGGTATCTAATTGGGCAATTCCCTTTAGCATAAAGTATTCCCCGGGTTTGAGCTCTTCCATGATTTCATCGACTTCTATATTTTTGGCAAAGAGCTTTACCTTAATGGAATCGGTAAAATCTGTAAGTACAAAGGTAATCACGGTTTTCTCATTACGAATCGGTCTTGTCTCCGGCTTGATCAGCTTACCCCGGATGATAACTTCGCCAATTTCCGCTAAGATATCACAGATCGGTATGACACTCCCTTCAAAATTCCTGCCATAGACAACGGAAGAATCCTTCGGCAGCTTACGATAGCTGCTCTTCCCCTTCTCATAGGCACTCTTTCTGCCTCCTGCCATAAACCGATTCGACGAATCGGAGGACTGGCTTTGTCTGGATGGTGCAAATGCAGCCCCTTCCTTCACCACATTATCCGGGGTGGTTCCCGCGGCTGCAAAGGGTTCAGACCCTATCAATTGTCTGCTATACTCCAATTCCCGGTCTGTATCCTCTTCCTTGACGGGCAAATATTCAAAGTTTACATGTACATTATAGCTAAAACGCTCTTGAAATACGGTTTCCAGAAAATCCTTCAGCTTCGTTGATTTTTCTTTTGTAACACAGCTTTCCGTGACGATTATTTTCATTCTCAGATCTTCAATTATGACTTCGGCGTTGGCAAGAATTTGATAAGAAACAATACTCTTTTCCTTTAACTCCTCCAGAATACTATCCCGATAGATTGGATAGAGTTTCTCAAAATTATACTGTGCGGACAATTCAAATTGCGGCCTTAGAAATGCCTTATTACCGGTATGTAAAAAGAGCTGCTTATTAAGCAGTTCTTCCATTTTACGAATATTCTGTCTGTTGATCAGCCGGGTACTTTTCACGCATATGTACAGATTATTCGTGGATTTAGATGCAAGTACCTTCTGGACTTCAACCTCTTCATAAAGGTTCTTCAGTTCCTGATCGACAGACAACGAATCAAATGCTTTAAAGAATAACATAATACGCCTCCAGGCTCTAAAAAATCTATTTCCAATGGATAAGTTCCATCCGAAGGGCTTCCAGCAATTCCTTCTCGGGCACCTTGCGGATAATCTCGCCCTTCTTAATTAGTAATCCTTCCCCATGTCCGCCTGCTACACCGATATCGGCTTCCCTTGCTTCTCCCGGCCCATTCACCGCACATCCCATGACGGCAACCTTAAGATCAAGATCAAAGTCTGCCACCATTTCTTCAACCTCCGTAGCAAGCTTAATGAGATCGATCTGGGTTCTTCCGCAGGTCGGACAGGAAACCACTTCGATTCCGCCTTTTCTCAGCCCAAGCGATTTTAAGATTAATTTGGCTGATTTGATTTCCTCCAGAGGATCTCCGGTTAAGGATACGCGAATGGTATCTCCGATACCCTGGTAAAGGATGACCCCCAGGCCAACCGCTGATTTTATATTGCCTCCATGAATGGTGCCTGCTTCCGTTATCCCTACATGAAGCGGATAATCCGTTTTCTGTGCAATCAGCTCATGCGCCTTGATACTCATCATAACATCGGAGGATTTGATACTAATGACAATACGGTCATAATCCATTTCCTCAATCATTCTTACCTTATCCAAAGCGCTTTCTACCAACCCCTCTGCGGTTACCTTGCCGTACTTTGCAATGATATCCTTCTCTAATGAGCCGCTGTTCACACCGACACGGATCGGAATCTGACGTTCCCTGGCCACCGATACCACGGCTTTCAGGCGATCCTCCCCTCCGATGTTTCCCGGATTGATCCTGATTTTATCCGCACCATTCTCCATTGCTGCAATCGCAAGCCGGTAATCAAAATGGATATCGGCAACCAGAGGAATGGATATCTGCTTCTTTATCTCTTTTAATGCTGCAGCCGCTTCCCTATTCGGTACGGTACAGCGGATAATATCACATCCCGCCTCCGTAAGTCTTTGTATCTGTTCTATCGTAGCCTGAACCTCTTCGGTTTTGGTATTCGTCATTGATTGAATCAGAACCGGATTCCCCCCTCCGATCACCCGGTCTCCGATTTGAACTACTTTTGTATGATCACGGTACATCCTATCGCCGCCTTTCTGTATAGTAAAACAAGGATTGATAGTAGTGTCAAAAGCCTTCCTAACAAATCGTCTTCATCAATTTGTACAAGGAAAGGAAAAACTTAAGTAATAGGAAACAATATTTTAATGAGCAACTGTTTGAAGTCGTTGGTACTTAGACCATGTATTTTGTGGTCTTATGTACCATTACGTACTTCAATCCAAGTATTGCGTTTTGTGCAATACTTTGTGGAACAACGTGTTGCGAATGAAATTTGTTTTCCTATTACTTATCAATACATAAATTGTGCAAATTGATGAAGTTATTAATAAATTGGCTTTTGACGCTCCTATCAATGATAATTTATCCAAAAATATTCTTGATATCATTAAACAGTACAAAAACCATCAGAAGCATTAATGCAGCCATTCCAACCAGATGTACGATGGCTTCCTTCTCCTTTGGCACCGGTTTTCTTCTTATCGCTTCAATCAGGACGAATACCAGCCTTCCGCCATCCAATGCGGGAATTGGAAGCAGGTTCACAACCCCCAGGTTGGCACTGATCAAAATGGTGAACTCCGCCAGAGTAAGTAAAGTTGTTCTTATCCCGTATTTCTGCGACTGGTCAACCGCGTCGCCTACCATATTTACGATCCCCACGGGACCTGCAATTTCATTCATGCCTACCTTACCGGAAATCAGGAACCCGATACTCTGGATTGTGCTTACAATATTAAATTTCAACTCATAGAAGCTGTATTTTATAACATTAAGAGGAGAAACCTTCTGTGTACTATAATTATAATTCCAGCCCAGCTGATATCCGCTTGTATACAGCTTCGGAAGGATATCAACCGTCCGCTCCTCTCCCTCATGAACATAGGTTATAGAAACCGGCTCTCCCGACAATGGATTGGCATCCAGGTATTCGGATAATTGCCTGCCGGTATCAATCTTTGTTCCGTCGATTCCTACAATAATATCGCCAACCGCAATGCCCGCCTGCTCCAGCGGATAATCCACTCCTACTTCCTGAAGCTTTGCCGGCTCATTATCGTTTGGAGTATAACTGCAGCCAAGCAGGTACCTGCTGATCTGATTGGGCGTTATCGTTGCTATATATTTCTTGCCGCCTCTAAGGTACTTAACTTCAACCGGCTTCTCCGTAAGAGGATTAAAGTAAAAATGATAGATTAGTTCCCGGCTGAAATGGATCGTGGAACCATCTACTTCGGTAATTCGGTCCCCGACTGCAAGTCCTGCTTTTTCTGCAGGAGAGTCCTTCTCGAAGCGGATAATGTCCGGTAAATCAACACCATCCGTACCCAAAACGATCAAAGACAGAAAGAGCGCCAGAAGGAAGTTAAAGAAGGCTCCGGCAAAGAGGATCGAGAATCTTGCCCAGACACCTTTCTTATTAAAAGCACCCTCGTCCTCAATGGTTTCATCCTCGCCAAGCATCATACAAGAACCGCCGAACGGCAGAAGTTTCAAGGAATATCTGGTGCCATTTTTCACAAAACTTGCAATTCTCGGTCCCATGCCAACAGAAAATTCGGTAACCGTAACTCCATTTTTCTTGGCAAGCAGAAAATGTCCCAATTCATGAACAATAATGATAAATCCCAAGATCAATATTGCAATAATTATATTCATAAGTTTAATGTCAATCCTTTCCAATTGTCCGTATTTCAGTTATATGCAGGAGAAAATCATAGTAATCTCACAATTTATATTCTTATCTCGATGTACTAAACGGACTTCGCAAACCTTCTTACAAAATCATATGTTTCTTGTTCTGTATTCAGTATTTCATTTAGCGAAGGGTTTTGAATTAATTGATGATGGTTCATCGCCTCTTTAATGATTGCAGGGATGTCCGGAAATGCTATCTTTTCCTGCAAGAATGCAGCCACCGCCCACTCGTTTGCTGCATTATACACCGTTGGCATACTTCCGCCTATTCTGCCTGCCCTATAGCCGAGCTTCAGTCCATAAAAGGTATCCACATCCGGCTCTTCAAAGGTAAGCTGCCCTAATTTTATAAAATCCACCCTTTCCCCAGGGAAAGATGTTCTATCCGGGTAGAATAATGCATATTGAATCGGCAGCCGCATATCCGGCACTCCCAATTGAGCAATGATGCTGCCATCCCTGTACTCCACCATAGAATGAATGACGCTCTGGGGGTGAACGACTACCTGAATCCGGTCAACCGGTACGCCAAATAGCCACGCCGCCTCCATAACTTCCAAACCTTTATTTACCAAGGTCGCAGAATCTATCGTAAGCTTCTGCCCCATCACCCAATTCGGATGCTTCAGGGCATCCTTTGGCCTGACATTTTCCAGTTCGGCAGGCTTCTTCCCTCGAAAGGGACCGCCGGAAGCGGTCAATATAATCTTGTGCACATCCTCTTTCTTTTCTCCATGCAGGGATTGAAAGATTGCAGAATGCTCACTGTCAACCGGAAGTAAGGACACCTTCTTTTCCTTAATTAAAGGCATAATAAGATTCCCGGCAGTTACTAAGGTTTCCTTATTTGCCAGGGCAATATCTTTACCTGCTTTGATCGCCTCTATGGTAGGCAGAATTCCTATCATACCAACTATGGCAGCAACTACGGTTTCTGCCTCTGCCTGAGTTGCACAGGCAAGCAACCCATCCATGCCTGCTACTACCTTTGTAGAAAGATCTTTTAAATTTTCCCGAAGCTTCGCTGCTTTTTCTTCATTATAAACACAAACAAGGCTCGGGAGAAACTCCCTCACCTGTTTTTCTAACAAATCTATATTACTGCCTGCAGCCAGTGCAGTTATTTTCAATTCCCGATGTTCTCTGACAATATCTAATGTTTGGGTACCAATGGATCCTGTGGAACCCAATACAGCGATTTTTTTCATAGGTTTCCTCCAAATTACAACATCACTGCTAAATAGTATACAACCGGTGCAGTAAATAGTATACTGTCAAATCGGTCCAATATTCCGCCATGCCCCGGTATTAGCTTACCATAATCTTTAATATTATAGTCTCTTTTAATTGCCGATGCCGCCAGATCCCCGATCTGGGCAAGGACGCTGGAAGCTGCTCCGATCACGGTGAAAGCAAATTGCGGGTTCTCTATTCCTGTGATTTTATTTTGAAATATCGTTGCATAGATAAAAGCAATCAGTGCCGCGCCTACGATTCCGCCGATACTGCCTTCGATTGATTTCTTTGGACTAAGCTTTGGTGCAAACTTATGCTTACCAAATAGTACACCAACACAATAAGCGCAGGTATCCGAGCCCCATGCACCGATAAAGATCAGCCAGACAAGAAGAGCTCCTCCCTCCATCATCCGTACCTGATATATATAGGACATCATACTAACATAGAAGAATCCAAAGAATACTACTGCAATCTGTTCTATCTTATATTCCGGAAAGCGAAATACGGTGATTGCCAGCAGTACCATAAGGAAAAGTGCAAACAGCATAAGCTGATATTGCGGTAAGTTAAAATACAATAAGAAGTAATAAAGTATCCCGGCAGCATACCCGGCAACCCCGGGTGCCTTCCTGTGGACCTTGACAATTCGGTACAACTCCATCATCCCGATTAGGGAAATGGCCAAGGTCGCCGCAAAAAGGACATTCTTTCCCAGAACTACAAATAGTATTGTCATTGCCATAAGAATGACTCCGCTGAGTAATCTCGTCTTAAACATATCGTTTCCCTCATTTCTGCGCAGCTTTTACGCATCCTGGGGCTTGCGGGTGTGAGGCATCCGTAGGCCCCCTATAACTGTTTTTTATAAATTGATATGGGTGTTAAAAGCCTTCCAAACAAATCATTTTCATCAATTTGCACGAATCAAAGAAAAATTCAAGTAATATAAAACGTATTTTAATGCGCAACTGTTTGAAGTCGTTGGTACTTAGATCACGTGTTTTGTGATCTTATGTACCATTACGTACTTCATCCAAGCGGAAGCGTGTTGCGAATGAAATACGTTTCATATTACTTATCAATCCATTAATTGTGCAAATTGATGAATTTAATTTTATAAATTGGCTTTTGACACTCATATCATTAATCGTAATTTCATTAAGAGATCGCACCAAATCTTCTTACCCTACTATTATAGTATTCAATCGCCTTCATTAGTTCCTTTTTGTCAAAATCCGGCCACAATACATCCGTAAAATAAAACTCCGTATAAGCCAGCTGCCAAAGCAGAAAATTGGATAAGCGCTTTTCCCCGCTTGTGCGGATCAGAAGATCCGGATCCGGGATTCCTTTCGTATCCATATAGTTTTCCATAACATTCTCATCTATATTATCAATCGCAATTGTATTCTTCTTTATATCCAAGGATAGTGCCTTCACTGCCCGAATAATTTCATCCCTGCCTCCGTAATTAATCGCAACCTGCAAATTCAACCCGGTATTTTCCCTCGAGACTTTCTCCAATTCATCGATACTTTTTTGGATGTCTTCGGATAAACCGGTTTTATCGCCGAGTATCCTCACTCTCATATTATTCTTCTTAGCGGTTTTCTTACTGGTCTGCAGATAGCTTCGAAGGAGCTTCATAATCGCATCCACTTCATCCCTGGGACGTTTCCAATTCTCCGTGGAAAATGCGTAGACCGTCAAATATTTAACACCAATTTTATATGCATCCTCGCAGATCTTCTCCACCGTTTTGCTTCCCTGTGTATGGCCATAATTTCTTGGCATATTTCTTTTCTTTGCCCATCTTCCATTTCCATCCAAGATAATCGCGATATGGCTGGGTATCTTAACTTCCTGTTCCTGCATAACTCTCCTTTATTATTGCGCAGCTTTTTTGCGCATCTCACGCTTTCCTCCAGAATATAAGTACGAATAGTCTCGCAAAAAACATGCGAGCCTAAGGTCTTGTTTAAAAGCAGCTATTCTCCAAAACTTACACCCAAAAAATATGGACAACCCGAAAAACATGGGCGTTAGTATTAGTGTGGCTCAAAAGGTAAATAAATTGCACGATTTACCCCTTGAGCCACCCTGATGTACTATTATACTGTTAAGATTTCTTTCGATTTATCTTCCATGAGTTTATCAATGTCCGCAATATATTTGTCCGTAAGCTGCTGTGTCTTATCTTCCAGAGTTTTTAATTCATCCTCGGAAATCTCACTGGATTTATTCAGCTTTTTCAGCATATCGTTGGCATCCCTTCGGACATTCCGAACTGCAACCCTGGCATTCTCTGCTTTCTTCTTAACATCCTTAACGAGATCTTTTCTTCTTTCCTCGGTTAATTCCGGAAATACAAGACGGATTACCTTACCATCGTTGCTTGGTGTTAGTCCAAGATCGGAATTAATGATAGCCTTCTCAATATCTTTGATCAATTTGCTCTCCCACGGCTGAATCTGAATCACTCTTGCCTCCGGTACAGAGATATTAGCAACACTCTGCAGAGAGGACGGCTGTCCATAATAATCCACTTTAAGCTTATCTAAAAGATGCGGATTTGCTCTGCCCGCACGTATTGATACAAATTCTTCTTTTAATGAATCCAATGTCTTACTCATTTTAACATTGTATTGTTCTAATCTTGCGTCCAATATAATCCCTCCAATTCGATTTATAAAAATATATATTAGCTACCATAGTTTCCAACAATTAACCCAAATTCGTGAGCAGACCTTGAAAATCCTCTTTCCGATCCAGGAAGAAATAGCTTCCCGTGTATTACATTATATCGTAATGGTTGTGCCGTTTGATGCCCCCTGTGCTGCTTTTACAATACTGTTTTCCTCGGCTAATCCAAATAAAAGGATCGGCATCTTATTCTCAAGGGCCAGAACGGTTGCCGTCAAATCAACGATACCAAGCTTTCTATCAAGAACATCCTGCATCGGAATGGTTTCAAATTTCTTCGCATTCGGATTCAGCTTCGGATCACTGTCATAGACACCATCTACTGCTCTCGCCATAAGTATCGTATCGCATTCCAACTCAACTGCACGAAGCACAGTCGCCGTATCGGTAGAGAAGTAAGGATGACCGGTTCCTCCGGCCAGAAAAGCCACCCCTCCCTGTTCCATCAGCTTCGTAACACGATCCTTTGAAAAGAGCTCTGTCATACTGCCACAGGAAAACGGAGTATAAACATTGGTCTTCATGCCCACATGGCGAAATATTTCTGAAACATAGATACAATTCATAACAGTAGCGAGCATACCAATCTGATCCGCTTTCGTCCGATCGATGGTCTCACTGGTTCTTCCCCTCCAGAAGTTTCCTCCACCGATTACAATGCTCACTTGAATTCCTTCCTGAACTAGCTGCTTTACTTGATTCGCTACCATAATACAGGTCGCCTCATCAAAACCGGTCTTTTTATCACCCGCCAAAGCTTCTCCGCTTAATTTTAAAAGTACCCTGTTAAATGCCTTCATGCTTCATTTGCCTCCATGGTAAATCTATTTTCAAATCATATTCTATAATAATCTACCATAAATCAAATGTTTTTACTAGCATAAAAATAATATTATTCAAAAATATCATCAATATTTACATCCGAATAACTTAAGGAACAAAAGCCATCAATAATAGCGCCATTGTTAATCTGTACGGATTTTGCTTTAATATTCCCTTTTATAATTGCAGTTGAATCAATGACTACCGGTCCGTTAATATCGATTTCCCCTTTTACAGCGCCGGCGATCACACCGGATTTTCCGCTGACATTACCGATTAACACCGTACCAAGACCGATCTTAACGGTTCCTTCACTCGTGATATTGCCCTCCAGGCGATCCGTATTAATAAATACTTCGGAAGCAGAAACATCACCCATTACCTTACCTGTAATCGATAATTTTCCATGGCAATCAATATCACCGGTTACATTTCCCATGATATCCAAAGCTCCGCCGGAGGAAATGCTGCCATTGATGATTGTTCCCTTTGAAATTACGGATATTTCAGCATCCTTTGCTGTGGAAGCAGATCTTACTTTCTGCATATCCTCTTTTTCATTTTCCTCGGAAGCTGCTGCTTCTTCCGTTTCTTCATCTTTATTTAATGCATCCAGTAATTCTAAATCCACATTATCATCCACGCCTGCACCCTCTTCATTTTCCGCATCCTCAAATTCATTACCGCTCCCCAGGTCATCCTTTTCCCCATTTGTATCGGACTCTCCATCGTTTCCTTCCTCTGCCAGTTCATTCAGCCATTCTTTCATTTTGTCACTGCCTGCGACTTCTTTTGCTGCATTTGTGTCTGCATCTAAGGTGTTTACCATTTGCTCTTCTGTTTCTTCCAGGTTGGCTTTATCCTCCGGCAGCAATTCATTTACTGCTTGCGATAAATCGTCTTTAAAATCCTTAAAAAACCCCATTCGCAAAATACCTCCCTATGTAATTTTTTATTCGATTGAATCAGCTTCTATCTGCTGGATTGGCGGAACGTCCTTATTCACCACATTCCAGTCAAAATAGACAACTGATTTATCATTCAAATAGCGGATGAACTTCTCCATTCCATCCGGATTGACCTGGTTGGCACTTCCCCCGGGAAACCGATAGATTCTAGGCCTATACCCAATAATATCATATAACAAATCCCATAGTTTTGTAAAGTCCTTATCAAAATCATCTACGGATCTATAGATCTGATCATAATCATGGGAATAGGAATGCATTCCTAAGGTATGCCCTTCCTCAACGATCCTGCGATAGGCTTCTTTCGATTCGTCATCGGTCTTGCCTACCACAAAAAAAGCTATTTTAATTTGGTTATGCGTTTTCGTTTCTCTGCTCCACTACTATCCTGCTTCCCTATGTTCACGTAGTCTTCTTCCTGCAAATTCTCACCCCTAAGAAATCTCTGATTCCTATTTTAACACAAGGCGGGAGAAAATAACAGCATATTTCCGGAAAAGCATACAGAAATTGACACAGATTTGTATGAATTAGTACAAAATACTCATCCAATTTAGAAACTTCTATAGCAAGTATTTCTGTGAAGACTATTTCGTAACTTATGACAATCTTATCTTCAATAAAAAACTTCGCAGTCAAAAAAGGCAATGGGCTGTTACTCTCTAATTAACTGCGAAGTTTCATTTATTTACTGTAGATTTCAAATTCTGCCACCTGGCCGCCGTTAGCTCCGGAATTCTCCGTAAATACCAGCTGGACAAACCGCGTCTCTACCTCATCAAAAGGAATTTGAATCTGATTTCCTTCCTCCGGGTCAAAGGTGTACTGTTTTTCTTTCACCAATTCTGTAAAGTTTTCCCCGTCCGGGCTGATATTCACTCCAATTGTCTGCATACGTTTTCCCCAGATTGTCTGGGGATTGAGAGCAATCCGAATCGTATGGATTTTCGCTGCTGTCTCCAGATCAACGGTTAAGATATTGGGATATTCCTTTTTCCCCTCCCAGTAGGAAGCTCCGTCCGTTTTTCCATCATTTGCACGGTTCGCACCATATACATCGCTAAATCCGTTATCCTTTATCTTTTTACCTACCGCTATATTCTTCCCCTCCGGTAGTACCAGAACAAATTCTTCCTTTATAAAGTCCGGATGAACTTGCGCTTCTGTCTGATCTGGGGCAGCTACTATGGTAACATTTTCTGCCTTAATTTTCTGCGGATGTTCTTTGATTCCTTTTAAAATAAATACCAGCAAAGCAATATTTGCCGCAAGTAATAATCCGATCAATCCTCTTCGTAATATCTTCATATACTACACCTCATTTCTCTGCTGCCTTTTACGCATCATGAAAATACTCTCATTTTTCTCCTCAATTCTGCCAAAAGAAGCCGCCTGCGGGCTTTTTTTATTACTCTAACACGATATTTTTGGTCGTCTCGGTATCGATCTCAAATTTTCCCTGATCAAAGCCGGTTATTTTTTCACCCAGTATTTCCAGATTCCGGATCGTAACATCTTCTATCCTATGCTCTGCATCATAGCCTTTGATCCTGGAAGCAGTAAATCTTCCGGAAAGCACCTTCACACCGTCGATCACAATACTTCGTATCTGTCCGCGTTCCTTTGTCGTCGACCAGTTCGGGCTCTTCGTAATGTACAGATCCATCAGATACGCCATCTCCGATCCGTCTCCGGAACCCATCTGTGCATTCTCTACCGTAATGTTTTTGAAGGTGATATCCTTCACCATGGCATCATCGGCATTATGAATCGAAATAACCGGCTTATGGAAATTGTTTAAAACTGTGATATTCTCAAACGTAATATTAGAAATCACGGCATTCTCTTTGCTGCCCTTATTTGTTTCAAATCCGATTTCCATAGACTGTGCCAGATCCGTCCATAGCTGGTTGTTCTGAAAGGTGATGTTACTGGAATCCCCAGCATAGTTTTTTACTACCAGAGAATCATCCCAGCTTCGGACAAAGCAGTTCTGCACCAGTATGTTCTCACAGGATTGTAAGGTGATTCCGTCCCCGTTTGGTCTGGAAGAAACGATTCGCACACCGTCAATGATTTCATTTTTCGAGCTGAGGGAGTTCAATACCCAGGCATTGGGATTCAGTGCTATAATGTCCCGTATCTCCACATTATCGCAAAAATCAAACTGCAATGGAATATAGGCAGTACCGCCGCCCCAGGTTCTATACCCGGAGCCGTCAAGGATTCCCCTCCCCATCACCTTTACATTTTCGCAATGGCTGGCATTAACGATTCCATGTATGACCGCTCCGCCGGAAATATACAGCGTTTGGTTGTCCTCCAGCACGATTGCTTCAATATTCCATTCCCCCGGGCCAATATAAATCAAATTCTCATCCGACGAAGAAGGTACCTCGGTTTCGATCGGATTCGCGAAGATATGCAATGCACGAGCCGGCGAATCATTAAAGGTCAGCGTATAATTTCCCGGCTCGGTTAGGGTAAAGATTACTTTATGGCTGGCTGCATCAAAAACCGGTTTGATTTCTGCTGCCACCGGACTTATCTTAGCCGAGATCAGATCCAGATTCGGTACGGTAACCTCGATGCCGGCAGTTCCTTCAAAATCAAAATAAGTAACTGGCGTCCTCGACTGTAGCGGCATATAGTCCGCTGCCCAGGAACGGTTATGGTTTACATTGGTATCGTAGACATAGCTGTCATATCCATTCACTTTTACAATTGTATCGGTGCAATGCAGCAGAGAAAAATCCCGGTCAATCTCCTTCGCTACTTTTCCGTCCTCCGGCGTTGCATCCCGTAACGATTTTGGTCCTTCATACAGTACCAGCTTGGAATTCTCCATACTTATCATTTCTTTTCCTTCCTGCAATCTGTTTTTCACATGGATTGCAAGGAAAGCCAGAGAGACAGTCAAGACGAATACTAAGCTCCACTCCACGATCCCCAATACCTGCTTCTTTTTCTCCATAAATAATCCCCTCCGATCTACCCTTCTAGAATTTTATCCCAGTCTGCTTCGCTTTGCAGTGCCAGGGATTCATAATCCGCTCCTAATTGCCTATACTCCGGTCCTACGTCCAGAACAACTTCCTTTTGCAGCTTGTTGTCCTCTTTGGTAAAATCAGTGATACTAATCTCCTCTGCCAGTCTCTTCCATACCTGAAAATGCATCTTGTCCGTTGATACAAGCGCTCCATCCAGATCAAAAATAACTCCTTCTATCATAATTTTTCCTCATTTCTGTGCGCTATTTCTGTACGTTGTCTTTGCGCAGCTTCTTATATGTAAAAAATATATTCCCACGAAATCTGTACAAACAACCCCGAGTATGTTAAACTATATTATAAACGTTTAACATTAAACCTATGAAGAAAGGGATATCCTATATGACCACTATAAAAGATATTGCAAAGGCGGTAGGCGTAAGCTGCACCACTGTATCCAATGTAATTCATGGCAGATCGGGGCGTGTATCCGCAGAAACCATAGACCGTATTAATGAAGCCATTGATCAGCTGGGTTATGTTCCGAATATGTCCGCCCGTTCCTTAGTATCGAGTTCTTCGAAAGTGATCGGGGTCATCAGCCACCTGACACCACACAACAATGAAAGTATCGTAGAAGACCCCTTTCATTCCGCTTTCATCGGTTCGATTGAAAGAACCTTAAGCAATAACGGATACTATTTAATGTTACGAACCGTCCAGACGACTTCGGAATTGTTAGCCTTCCTTCGTAACTGGAATGTGGACGGCCTCTTCTTTACCGGTGTCTTTGAGGATGAATTTTTTCAGTTCCTGACCGAATTAGATATTCCGATTGTGTTGATCGACAGTTATGTATCGAATTCCAAGATGTGTAAAGTCGGTCTGGAGGATTATAAGGGCGGCTATACCGCTACCCGTTATCTGATCGAGCACGGCCACAGAGATATTGCATTTGCATCTCCGCCCATACGGGAACGGGGCGTTGTCTCGGAGCGTTTCCATGGTTACAAGCAGGCTCTTGCGGAAGCTTCCCTTCCCTTTCGGCCGGAGCTGGTATTTGAACGGGAGCTTGATGTGGAAACAACTATAGCCCTGGGAACCCAGCTTGCTAAGCGGAATGATCTTACCGCTGTCTTTGCCACGGCAGATATCATGGCTGTCGGTATCATGGCGGGGATACAGCAGTCCGGCAAAAAGGTCCCGGAGGATATCTCTGTGATCGGATTTGATGATATTAACCTGTGTCAGCTAAGCTCTCCAAGACTCACCACCATCCATCAGGATGCTCCCTTAAAGGGTAAATTAGCGGTAGAATTCTTAATTGATCTTCTTGAAAATAATCCGATCGAAAACCGTGAAATTATACTCCCCATCCGGCTCGTAGAGCGGGATAGTGTAAATAGTCTCGCTTAAGTGCGAGATTTTTATCCCCTCCATTCCTCCGGAATTGTCACTAATGTCCTTTTCTCCGTTAACATGACCGGTTTTCCATAAATCAGAACATTAATCTCACTACCGTGGACGGTATGAAACCACGCTCCTTCCTTGTTGATCTCTATTTCGATCACGTCCTTCTGATAATGGATTCGGAAGGAATAACCGTTCCATGCCGCAGGGATGGAGGGTGAAAAGCTTAAGATATCCCCATCCGAGCGCATCCCGGCAAACCCATAGACAATATTCATCCAGGCAGCTGCAATGGAAGTCGTATGCAGCCCCTCCGATGTATTCCGGTTGTAATTATCCAGATCCATTCTGGTCGCAAAGCTGAAGAAACGATAAGCTTCCTCATGCTTTTTCAGCTGAACGGCCAAGATTGAATGCACCGAAGGGGATAAAGAGCTTTCGTGGATACATCGGGGTTCATAATATTCGTAATTTTTCAACAGCTGCTCTTTCGTAAATGCTCTGTTATGCAACAACATCATCATTAGAACATCCGGCTGTTTTATCATATCATTGCGGTAAATCCGGTCATAGCTCCAGTGATGATAGAGCGGGAAATCCTCCACCGGTATCCGGTCAACATCAATATGAGGCAGGGTAAAATACCCCTCATGCTGTTCAAAAAGCTTGGTCTTATCATCATAAGGTATATACATATGCGCGGCATACTCCGCCCATTGACCGAGCTCCTGGCGGGATACCTGATGCTCTTTTAAGAAAGCATCATATGCCATGCGATCCTTCTTATTCAGCCTCTCAAGAACATCCAGAGTATATTCCAAGGTAACCTTTCCCATATAATTGGTATAGCAGTTATTGTTCACCATCATCTGAAACTCATCCGGTCCCATAACCCCATAATAACCAAACCTCGTATGATCCGCATTCCAGTCCCCCCGGCTGGCAAGCATTCTGCTCACCTCAATTAAGATCGGAAGTCCTGTCTCAAATACAAATGCTTCATCCTTCGTAACCTTCTCATAATGCCAGATACCGTATGCTACCGCAGTAGAAGGCTGCAGCTGCAGGCTGGCATGCTGCCACAGACTGCAGCACTCACGGCCGCTGATTGTGGCAATCGGATAAAAAGCTCCCTCGCAGTCCAACGCTTTCGCCCGTTCCTTTGCCTCCGGCAGGGTAAGTTTTCGGAAGTCAAGCAAATTTTTCGCCGCCTCCGCATTATTAAAAATGTAGAAGGGCAGGCAATAGGTTTCCGTATCCCAGAAGGTGTTACCGCTGTAGGCTTCTCCGGTCAATCCCTTTGCTCCGATAATCGCCCCCCGATCTGCGCCGTGATAGGTCTGGTGCATCTGAAAGATACAGAATCGGATTCCCTGCTGATTTAATTCATCGCCGTCAATTGTGATATCCGAATCCTCCCACATTCGTTCCCACCACTTGGCACTGTCTGCCTTTAATGTATCATAATCCGCCCAGTGAAATGTTCCTTCACAATTCCTGCAATTTCTAAGAAAGGCTTCCTCCTCTTCCATGGAAGCTTCCTTCTTTATCTGATTTATACCTACCCTTGTCAGTATTTCTATTTTATGCGGCTCTAAATAAAAGGTGAACTTTTTCAGCACCTTCTTACTTTCAACAATATCCTGCTCCTTCTTTGCATCTCCTGTAAAATAGGAACAGGAGAAGACCGATTGATTGGTATTTATGGTATCGGCGAGAATACTGCACCATTTTTCTCCTGCATTTTTTTCTTTACAATCCCACAAATTCTTCCCAACCATATGATGGACCTTTGAAAAATCCAGTCCTGCGGTTACGACAACTTCTCCCGAAAAATTAAGTGCCGTCATCCGAATACGCTGGCCGACATAATGGACCTTAGGCATGGACAAGAACCGCTCAAACTCCAGTTTAAGCTCTCTGCCATCCTTTAGTACCCATAGATAAGACCGGTTCAATACGCCGGTTCGTAAATTTAATTCCCGCTTAAAATCCCGAAATTCGGAATAATTTAAATCGACGGTTTCACCATCCACCTGAATTCTTAAGTATAGCCAGTCAACCGCATTGACAATGAACTCTGTTTTTGTGATCATTCCTTTGTAAGCGGAAGCTTCCACGCTCTGCGATTCATAGATTCCATTAAAATAACTTCCGACTAAGCGGTCACCGGAATACCCTTCCTCAAAATATCCCCGTACCCCCATATACTCATTTCCTAATGAAAATATAGATTCGGAGACTAAGGAATAAGCCGGGTTAAACCCTTCCTCAATTATGCTCCACGAATTTGAATTATAATAAACATCTGCTATCTTCGCCATATTTCTCCTTACTTCTGCACGTTTTTCTGCTCTTTCCTCGTGATTTCTGCACGGCTTTTCACATTCTTCCTTGTATTCTCATTCCTGCACGGCTTTTCACATTCTTCCTTGTATCCTCATTCCTGCACAGCTTTTCACATTCTTCCTTGTATCCTCATTCCTGCACGGCTTTTCACATTCTTCCTTGTATCCTCATTCCTGCACAGCTTTTTTGCATCTTACCCCTTCAACGCACCGGCTGCTGCGCCTTCTGTAATTTGCTTCTGGAAAATCAGAAATAATAGAACGGGTGGAATAATTGAATATACAACCGCTCTCAGAACCTCGACCGCTGTTGCATTCGAACCCTGGAAGGAGAACAAACGCACCATTACCGTTTCTTTTCCAGAGCCATTTAAAACCAAATAGGGCATTAAAAAATCGGACCATGCCGCATTAATCGAGAAAATCACTATAACCATAACAATAGATTTCGACAGCGGTAATATAATTTTTAAGAATGTCTGCAGGTAGCCGGCACCATCCAATTGCGCTGCCTCGATTAATTCCTTCGGCAGACTTTCAAAAAACTGTTTGAACATAATGACATAAAATGCATTTGCACCAAACATAAGCCACAGAGAAATAAACGATTGTGATAAATGCAACTTATTAATATTAACGAATAGAGCCACCATACTGGTCATGGGCGGAATAAGCAGGCACCACATAACCAGCCCGAAAATAGCCTTGTATCCTTTCGGCTTTAATATTGCAACGCCATAAGCCAGTATACCGTTAAAAAAAACGGCACAGAATACGGAACCTATAACCACAATAAATGAATTCATATAGTTCTTTGCAAATTTTAATTCCTTCCAGGTCTGGGCAAACAGCTTAAAATCCAACCTTTCCGGCAATATCGTAGGATTATTATTAAAATCCTTGATGTTTCGAAAGCTTGCCAAAAACACCCAGACCGGCGGAAATAATGTCGCAATCAGAATAGCAATGCAAATCAGAAATATAACAACGCATAATATCCTGGTACGGGTAGAATGGAGATCATAAAACCGGATCGCTCCATCCTCCTTTTTTCTATATTTATCAAAAAACATAGGATTCCTCCTTACGCTTCCTTTGTTTTGGTAAGCTTAAAATACAGTCCGCTGAAAATAATTAAGATCACACAGATGACAACGGAAGTTGCTGCTGCCATTGGATAATCCATATTTCGATTGGCATAATTCCAAACGAGCATCATAATGGAAATACTGGCATTGTTCGGCCCGCCATTTTTTAAAACCAAAGGCTCGTAAAGAATCTGGAACACAGAAATAATCTGTAGAATCAGCATCATTTTACCTAAAGAAAAAATACTGGGCAGTGTGATATATCGGATTCTCTTCAATGGGCTTGCTCCATCTATCGTAGCAGCTTCATATAAGGCAGGATCGATATTACTGATATTGGCAATATAAATTAGTGCTGTGGCACCGGCCCCTTTCCATGTTAAAATGATAGTAATCAGAGGAATCGTCAGCATGGTATTGTTCAACCAGACCTGCGGTTCAATCCCGATATAGGATAGCAATATATTTATAACTCCCGTTTTACCTTCCCCAAACAGATATCTCCACATCAATACCGTCGCCAGCCCTGGGATGATATTGGGAAAATAGATACCTATTTTGAAGAAGCTCTTACCGTGTACCGTTTCGGTAATCAGTATGGCTAAAATCATGGGAGTAAAAAATCCTATGATTAAAGACCAAAATATGTATTCTACCGTATTCTTTAATGCCTTTAAAAAAACAGGATATTGAAATAACCGTATATAATTATCAAACCTGACAAATTCTTCGGTACGGAATCCCTTTGCTGAATGCATGGAGAGCCGAACGCTTTCTAAAATTGGCTCCCATACAAAAAAGGCAAACAATAAAATCGCAGGGAGCATAATGAGCCACCCGATCAGGTCTTTTTTTTGCAGCCAGGGTTTCTTCCTCCTCGATATCCGCTGTTCTTCCTGTCCCTTGACCACGAATTCACCCTCCTTTTTGTCCAAATGCAGTAATGCGGTTAGGGAGGATGGGGTCATCTTATATAAGAAAACCCCATCCTCCATTCTTCCGTATTACTGAGCATTTATTGTCGTGTCAAGTATCTTCTGATAGTTTGCATCTGCTGCCTGCATAAGTGCCGGGATATCTGCATTCTTATCCGTAAGAACAGCCTGCAGTACATTCGTCAGCTGCGAATATAATTCCTGGGTTTCTCCCGGCTCCTCCGGACGAAGATTTCCGGGAGTCTTAAGAATATTAAAATAATCATTGTACAATCTCATATCGACATTGGAATATTCCGAAGCAAGTGCGTCCTCTGCTGCTTTCAGCTCATCACTTGCCCATGCCGGGTAGCGGGGAATTACCGGAATACCGTTGTCTACGCAGTATTGATTATTTGCCCGGATCCCCTCTTCGTTCAGTACGGGGCCTTTCCCCATGATGACAAGATAATCCAGTGCCGCATCAATCTGCTCCGGAGTTGCAGACTTAGAGAACATATAAGGCGTACCGCCGGATAAGGAGTACTGCCCCTTAGGACCTGCCGGAACAGGAACCAAGGCCAATTTATCAACCGGAAGACCATTGTTATAGGTGGGCTGGTTCACCGCGTCGTTCGCTGCTATATACATCGCTGCTCCGCCGGTTCCCAGCTGGGTAAAGCCGGTGCCCCAGTTTTCCACTGTAGGATCTGCGGTAAGAACATCATATTCCCATTTTAGTGATCTTACATATTCCATCGCTTCAATTGCTTCCGGTATATCTATCGTTGAAATATATTTGCCATCCTCTCCCAGTTCACAGAAGGTTGCGCCAAATCCCCATGCGATCTGAGTAAAATGCCAGCCACCGGCACCATCCATTGCCAGAAGGCATAAACCTGCCGCACCTGTTTTATCCTTAATTATTTTCGCTGTTTGTGCAAGTTCCTCCCATGTCTTAGGATAGATCGGCAGGCCATCGGCATCCATCAGACCTGCTTCCTCAAATAATTCAAGATTAAGCATTAATCCTAAAGCATAGCCATCACGGGGAAGACCATAGGTTCTGCCATCCTTCGACATAAGATCTTTAATCGAAGGGTTGATCTGATCCAGCCAGCCACGCGCTTCCAATTGATCCGTGATATCGGCCACGAAGCCGCCCTTGATCAATTTCTGCGTATCCGTATACCAGGTTTCAAAGATCACCGGAAGTGTCCCTGCTTCTGCTTTCGGAACAAAGGTATCAACCGCATACTTATAATAGGCAGGAACAACATTTACATTGGGATGCGTCTTTTTAAATTCTTCCACATATCCATTATGTAATTCAATTTCGGCAGTTAAAGTCTCCTCCGGCCAGATGCCAAGCGTCAAATCAAAAGGCTTTGCTTCTGCAGTTTTCTCCGAACCTTCTTTTTTCGCAGTATCCGTTGTATCCACCTCCGGTGCTTTGGTCGTGCCTGAACCATCGGTTTTTTCATTCTTCTCTTCTTTCTTGCATGCCGCCAGCATACTCACCGCAAACAGAAGGCATAGCATGATCGTAATCATTTTCTTCATTCTTTTCATTAATAATCTCCTCTCCTAATCATTCTCATTTTGGGGTTGACCTGTGTTCCATCTTTCTACCTATTCCGGGTAGATTTAACGTAAAACCTACCATAGATCCTTCTAAAAAAGCCTTACCAAACATACTTAAATAAAAATGTGATACCAACCATAGCGATGATTGCTGTTGTATTCGAGCTTCCCGTTTTAGACATTGCTGTAATACCCTTAAGCATTTTCTCATTTTCTCATACTCATTCCTCCTCTTAGTTTGACGTTAAACTTCCGATGGATTAGCCGATTTTTTCTCAATTGTTTATTTCGTACATGTTTAGCGTTTAACTAAATCTTATCATTTGTATTATATGATGTCAATAACTATTTGCATTTTTATAGAAATATTTAAAATGTATGTTTTTATGTTAAATTATTTTGGGATAGTTATTGACTTTATACAAATAAGAAAGTGTGGATTATGAATGTGAATTAGTATCAATTAATATTCACATATTTTCCCTCCCTTGCTTTGGCAAGTTCTTCTTTTTCATCTTTTAGCTAGCCATTTCTTATACTTGGACTTTCCTTCTGTTAAATATAATTTACGTGGTTCTATTAGTTTTAAGTCCTTTACTTTTGCACTGTCATGTATTTTCTGTCCATCCAGCGTTTTCAATGCAAAGTAGCCAGTGGAACGTCTACCGGTTATGAAGCACTCAGTATTTTTGAACCATACTTTGTCAAATAACCGATACCCTTTTACCATGTATGGTCGCCTTTCCAATACGCCCAGTGATGAGTATGTAAGATGTTGCTTTTGGATTTACCATGGCACCATTGGCAGGTATAATTGTCACGCCAGAATACATACTCTCGGACGTTAACGAAGTCTAAAAGTTCACCTTGTTGGTAATCTTTACCCTCTGGAGTCGGTAACCCGAGTTCCATTGCTTTGATTTTCTGCAGGTCGAAGCTTGCTGTTTCTATAATGATTTTAGATATAGGTAAGATTTTAGTCACATCTTCTATTACTTTTAGATGGGAATCTACTTTTGCTCTGACACTTGGTGCCAGCCACCCTGGATGTTTGGATTTTGTTCGGTTTAAAAAACGTGGTTCCCGATACCTAAGTTTTCGGTTACGTCTGGAGCTACCGAATAAACTTATCTCATCAATCTGCTCTATATTTAAATCAACAATAAACTCTACACCTTTTTTTATTATACATGCAAATTTACTTGGAATCTTAGATTTTATCATATAATAACCTCTAGACTATATTACTAAACCAATATTAATCTCCACTTTTGATTTTATAATTAATTTAGTGCATGCTACTATATTAATTACACTCATATTTTAACAATAACACATTAATTATAAATAACTCAATACATTTTAGCAAATTTTTACTCAGCTGACTTAGCTGACAATATTATAGCTGCAGAACTTCTCCTTAGTAAGCTAAAACTAACCATAAAATTTAAAAGCCATATAATGCGCTCATTACAAATCACACTATATTATTTAAGATAGCACATTTTTGTATAAATCTATCTATGCCTTCTTTCTAGCATTCAATTATCTTCACCTATATATGTTAAAGTAACCAACGTAATTTCATTATTATAATTATTACTTTATTTTAACAAATGAGCAACAATCTTTCAACTTATTATTAAACTTGTATAAATCTTTGTACATTTTTATTCCTTTCTGTTTATAATTCTTACTTATTTTAGACACTAAAATAAGCACATTATCTTTATAAGTTTAATAATGTGCTTATCTTAAAATCTAATATTTAATTTACTGCCATTGCGTTTTGGGTTTCCTTAATTTTCCATTTGCTTTGCAAGCTTCTCAAAGAAGTTGCGTTTTGGGCTTTCTTAATTTTCCATTTGCTTTGCGAAGTTTTGAAGTTTCAACTTCTATGATAGGCATAAACAATGACTTTTTGAATGTTTTATGACATATATTCTATTAACCTTACGCAATTTTTTTGCGTAAGATTTCCATTTTAAATGATACCAATCCGATTTTCATACGCAACTTTTCTATCAGTTTGCGTAGACGTGTAGAGGTAGTTTCCATGTTCCATCCTTTTTTCTAAACGGCATTCACCCTTTTCCGTATAAAAAACGTCTCCCCATGGGACACATCACTTACGTGTGAGGTGTGGGGAGTCCTGTTACTATTATAATATGCCATAGATGGAGAAATTACAATGTGATTCTTATAAATCAAATTGATGTATAGATTTATATAGATTGTCTTCACTATGCTGCTATCATAACCCTTTAATTAGTCAAAATATTCATATACATTTTCGGAAGAATAAAATTTATTGAGTAATTCATTTTGATTCATCCCTCCAAATTTTATGGAATAAATCCTCTGAACTTACAACATTGCCCTTGCTCTCTAAAAGAATACGCAAAATTGAGAATTCCGTAGGTGTCAGTGTGATCGGTTCTTCGTTTAGGAAACACTCATGTGTTTTAATATTCATTACAAGGTCGGAATTAGGATGATTTCTTTTTCTACATCTTCCTCATGCCCGGGATTATACTTTTTATACCGCCGTAATTGTGCTTTCACTCGTGCCACAACTTCAAGCGGGCGAAAGGGTTTTGTAATATAATCGTCAGCACCCAATGTAAGGCCGGTGATTTTATCGATTTCTTCATCTTTAGCAGTCAGCATAATAATGGGATATGTATGCCGTTCTCGTATTTTCTGGCAAAGTGTAAAGCCGCTGATATCCGGCAACATAATATCTAATATTGCAAGATCAACCTCCATCCCTTCAATGCATGCAAGAGCTTCCTTTGCAGCATAAAACTTTATTACCTCATAATTTTCATTTTGCAAATACACTTCTATCAAATCTGCTATTTCATGCTCGTCATCAACAACAAGAATTTTATCACTCATGACTTCAACTCCTTTCAGGATAAACATGACATTCTATTATTTTACTAAATACATCAATTATATTTCTGATTTATCACATAAAAAATTATTAAGATTTTCATAAGAATGCGGATTGTAAGCAACAAAAACTTAAATTCTCCCAATAACATCCCAATAACAAAGTTATCAGTCCATTCACCTTTATTCCAGAAGTCTTGAATAAAATGTGTTTTTACTTAACCAAATTTATAGCAAAGCTTTTCTAAAGCTATATTTTGAACATCCAAATTTGCTTGTATCAGAAACAGCGTACCCAACAGAAGTCTGTCTTTTATTTGTATTCTGTTCCACATATAACCCTTGTACAGATCCTTAATCATAAAAACTTCGCCATCATTCAAATTTCCGGTCGTTAACATCGCTCATGTTGTCCACTCCTCGCATAAATAACAATATCAACAACATTGTTAATAAGATTATATTGAGAATAACAATATATGTCAATTTCTAAACTATAAAACCGCTAATCTGGAACATTTTCTCCATAATCAGCGGTCAATTTGCCCAATTATCAAATCATACTTTTATCAACTACAAATTCAAGAAATTCATTCACTTCTTTACTCATTTCCTTATAACGAGTCCAATGAAGATAATAATGTCCTTCTAATGGGACAATTTTACTTGATGGAGAATGACTCAATTGCGTTTCATAAAATGTCGACTTGTTCTTACCATCCTCTGTAATCGTTTCTTCATTTGTTGTAAAGATAAAACTGGCAAATTCGAAGGGATTGTCATATCTATTGTAAGATCAATATTATGCTTGATTTCGTTCGTTTCATTCACTACAATTTTATTGAAGCTATTCCAGGCAGAGATAGCTAATGTCGTTTTTAAATTTTCTTCTGTATAAGTACCTTCTTTAGCTATAGGAAGGTAATTTTCTGGAGTCAAGTAAGCTATTAGTCTTCCAATGTAAATGGTATAATAAATTCCATAGAATTAGGCAGATATAAATCCATAGTTT
>ENA-UOOI01001162-UOOI01001162.1-fermentation-metagenome-genome-assembly--contig:-NODE-1162-length-28955-cov-16.385640_pt1 | contig 28955 bp, 23 predicted proteins | sample MGYA00245779_ERZ724027 | MGnify/ENA primary metagenome ERZ724027 (study PRJEB28704, sample SAMN03018318) | fermentation metagenome | biome: anthropogenic terrestrial biome; feature: soil...
TACCTTTTTCTTTATTTCCTTGTTTTTATTATAAAAGGCTCGTCCGTATTGTCAACCGCAAGAGAAATTGTCGCCCAACCGTTAATTCCGGTGCCGGTCCAGCAAATAAAAATTGGTCCACTTGGCATATTCCATGATCACCTGCTTGGCGTCCTCACGACTACGCCACCAGGCCTCAGGATTAAAATTATCATATGGAGTAGGACACGATGTTATTTTTACCTTTTGGTCCAAACCTGCCATTTCCCAGCGGAAAATATCCGCCGCACGGGCAGAATGAAATTTGGACGTAACCAGAAGAAGGCTGTTAATTTTGCGATTCTTCTGCAAGTAATCCTTAATTATCGCGGCTTCATCCTGGGTAGACTGTGCATCTCCCGGCAGGATAATAAAAGCCTCTTTCGGAACCCCTAACTGCTCCCCTACCATAGCTGCTATCTCTGCATCCCTGGGAATCGATACATTCAGAGCTTTCAAACGCTCATAACCAGGTTGCCAGTTTTCTACCATTAATATCTTCCCAGCATAATCTTTTTTATATAAATCCACTGCATAAAGCATCCGATCCGGCCCGCTGCCCATGAGGACTACTATTAAGTCTGACCGAACTGGTTTTTGTTCTTCGACGAGAATGTTGCCGGCATGATAGAGAAATATGGATAGAAGCACCAGCGATAGGAAAACTGTTCCTAATATTACGTGCTTTTTCTTGCCCATAATTATTCCCTGGCGAAAGATCGTATCAGCATCATTTCCAGAATTGAATCAATTATATCTGTTCTATTAGGGAAATAGGCCTTTTCTAGAGATGTACTCGCTGGCACGGGAGCATTGGGAAAGTTTATTAACTTTATAGGACATGTCAGCTTATTAAACAGTCTTTGATAAACCAAATTAGCTATATGTTCAGAACAACTGCAAACGGGCCAGTCCGGGTCTGCAATGATCAATCTCCCTGTTTTACTTACTGAATCGAGAATTAGGTCTTCATCAAGTGGCTTCAGTGTCCGCGGATCAATCACTTCAGCATTAATTCCTTGCCTTTCCACAATAGCTGCAGCTTCCATAGCCTCATTGACTAAATAGGAAATAGCCACTACTGTAACATCCTGGCCTTCTTTGCAAAGTTTTCCCTTACCGATAGGGACTTCATATAGTTCATCCGGCACCTCCTCTTTCAAACCATAAAGCCATCTATCATCAGTATACAAAACGGGATTATCATCTTTTACCGCAGCAATAAGCAATCCTTTAGCATCATACGGTGAAGCTGGACAGACCACCTTTAAGCCCGGAATATGTGCATATATGGCAAATGGACTCTGAGAGTGTTGCGCTGCCTGCTCGTTTCCTCTATTCACTATGCCCCTTATGGTTACTGGTACATTTATCTGTCCATCAAACATATAGTACCAATTGGCCGCATGATTAATGATTTGATCCATCGCAAGATACATAAAATCCATTCTTGGATGAAACACTATTGGGCGCATACCCGCCATTGCCGCACCTATAGCTGACCCTGTCACCCCTGCTTCAGATATCGGAACATCAATTACCCGTTCGGGGCCAAACTTACTTACCAACCCCAGCGTAGTCGTACCTACACACCAAGGACTTTCGACTCCCTGCCCGATTACAAAGACTCTTTTATCGGTTTTCAGCAATTGTTCATGTGCCTCATTAATAGCTTTTGCATATGATTTTATTGACATAATGCTGCCTCCTTGAATACATTCGTGGAAAGTTCTTCCGGTGCAGGATATGGACTATTTTCAGCAAAAGAGACCGCTTCATCTATCTCATTTTTTACATTTTGTTTAAATACATTATATTCTGCTGAGGAAATAACACCTTGCTCTATAAGAAAATGAGCATAGTGTTTTACTGGACAACGGTTCATCCAAGCCTTTACTTCTTCTTCGCTGCGCAAACCAAGATCAACATCATAATTGGGACCTACATGTCCTCTCCAACGATAGGTCTTACATTCAAGAAAAACGGGGCCCAAACCATTTCGGGTCTTTTCTACAGCATTCCGAGCTGCATAAAACACATCCAGAACATTATTGCCATCTACAATCTGGGTCTTAAATCCGTGTGCTGCGGCCATATCAGACAAATTATCGTAAACCCTACGTTTGCTGATAGACATATGTGTACAATATTGATTGTGCTCGCAAACAAAAATAACAGGTAAATGTTTCAAACCCGCCAGATTGGCAGCCTCATGCCAGATTCCCTCCTCAGGAACCCCATCACCATGAAATACAACGCTTATTCGTCGGGTTCCACGAATTGATTCCGCCAGGGCTGCCCCAACTCCAATCGCCATATATCCACCAACAATCGATGAAGTACCCATGATCCCCTGTTCAGGAGAACATAGATGCATAGAGCCGCCTCTTCCATGAGAACACCCTGTACTCCTGCCATGAATCTCCGCCATGGCAGCACGCAAGTCTCCCCCCTTGGCTATATAGTGTCCGTGAGAACGATGATTGCCAAAAACATAATCATCTTTATTAAGTGCAGCGCAGATCCCAGTAGCTATTGCCTCTTGCCCTGTATAAAGATGACAAGGTGTTATGACTTTTTTCTCCTGTACGAGTTCGGCAACCTTTTCCTCAAACTCCCTAATGCGCATCATTGTTACTAATAAAGCTTTCATTATACATTTATCTATTTCAACAACTTTAAAATTAATGTCAGGAAGAGATATTTTTTCTGTCACTTTATCACCCCAATTCTCTCTGTAAAGATTTCTGAACTGCATAAAGCGTATCCCATTTCTTACAAAAGCAAAAACGAACTTGATTTAATCCCAAGCCTGCTTTGGAATAAAAGGACGACCCCGGTACAGTTGCTACACCAGTTAACTCTATTAATTTGCGACTAAAATCAAAATCATCTCTAGCCCCTAACTTTGTTTTCAAATCACTAGTATCGGCAATAATATAGTAAGCTCCATGAGGCAGAAAAGCTTTAAATCCTACTTTAATCAATACATTGAAAAGAAATTCTCTAGTCTGCAAATAGTGGTTTTGAAGACGATCATAGTAATCCTGAGAGAAGTTTAAGCCCACTACGGCGGCATGCTGAAATGGGGTAGGTGCTCCTACTGTAAGAAAATCATGCACCTTTCTTATTCGTTCTGTTAGATTACGTTCAGCTATGGCCCATCCCACTCTCCATCCAGTAACAGAATAAGTTTTGGATATTGAATTTATGGTGATAGTTCGATCCTCCATACCTTTAATAGAAGCGATAGAAATATGTTTATTCTCGTCATATAAAATATGTTCATAAATCTCATCGGTAATAGCATATACATCCCATTTCAGACAAAGCTGGGCAATCTCTTCCAGCTCATGACGGGAAAAAACCTTGCCGGTAGGGTTGTTAGGTGTGTTTATGATTATGGCTTTAGTTTTTTCATTAAAAACCGTTGCTAGTTCATCATAAGAATATTTCCACTCGGGAGGATACAATGTAACATACCTGGGAGTAGCACCGGACAAAATGCCATCCGGACCATAATTCTCATAAAAAGGCTCAAAAACAATAATCTCGTCACCGGGATTAATTATGGCCTTAAGACTAGCAATCATTGCCTCCGTTGCTCCGCAGGTTACAGTTATCTCATCTTCCGGATCACATTTAATATGATTATAATTTAAAGCCTTAACAGAAATTGCTTCTCGTAATTCAGGTTCACCGTATGTAACCGGATATTGGTTCCATTCATCCTGAATAGCTCTGACAGCTGCTTCCTTTATTTCCAAAGGGCTTTCAAAATCGGGAAAACCCTGTGAGAGATTATACCCCCCGGCTGCATCGCATATCCTCGTCATTTCTCGGATAACCGATTCAGAAAACGTCTCTGTAATTCTTGATAGTTGCTTCATTTCTACCTCCACCCAAATGATGACTATTTGCCGTAGAATGCCCGAACCGTCTTTATGATATAATCAATTTCCGATTCCTCAAGTTCCGCACACATGGGCAATGAACAAACCTCTCTGCTTATTGCTTCAGTTTCAGGGAATCCTCTATCAACTAATTTAAGTGCTTCATGTTTATAATAAGGTTTCCGAAATTGAGTCAAGACCTCAATTCCATTACTTCTTAGGTAATCTGAGAATTGATTGCCTTGTTTGGACCTCAGTGTATAGTTTTGGTAAATGTGATCAAACCCCGGTTTATCGTAATGCGGCAGTAATAAATCTTCAATATCGGATAGCTCTTTTCTGTAACGCTCCGCAATATATTTTCTGCGTTCTATCCATTCCGGCAAATGTTTAAGCTTTACATCCAAAAAAGCAGCCTGCAGGTTGTCCAAAAGGCAGGTAAAACCATGTCCATAATACTCACCCGTTTCCCGATCCTCGCCGTTGTACCTCATCCGGGTGGCAAAAAGTGCTACATCCGGATCGTTAGTGGTAATAGCACCGCCATCACCGTAACCCCCTAATATCTTAAAGGGGTAAAAACTCCAGCAACCGGTTAACCCCCAAGAACCAGCTATTTTGCCATCAATGCTGCTGCCCAGGCTTTGGCAAGCATCTTCCACAACTATAAGATTGTATTTGTCCGCTATTTCCATAATACGCGGCATATCTGCCATGTATCCACTAAGATGCACCGGCATAATGCCCTTGGTCTTAGCAGTTATAACTTCTTCAATTTTATCAACATCAATATTAAAATCTTTTGTAACATCTACCAGCATCGGTGTAGCGCCCACATTTACTATAGCCGAACAACTGGCTACGAAAGTATGCGCAGGAACGATAATTTCATCTCCAGGGCCGATACCAGCAGCCCTCAAGGACATATGCAGTGCATCATACCCGCTATTAAGCCCTACTGCATATTTGGTTCCTACAAAATTAGCCAGGTTCTGTTCAAATGATTTTAATTGTCCCCGGTCAATCAAATCGCCTTTGGTCATTACTTCAAAATAAGCCTGATCCAGTTCATCTTTGAGTTGCAAATAGAGTTTTCCTGGATTTACAAACCGCACCTTCATTTTTATATCTCCTCATTTCCCCTATTTTGTTTCACTACAATTTGCAGTCGAATCATCAGTAGCAGCCATTTCTAATACCGGTGTCACCATATACTGTCCTGTTATTCTCGTTGAAAACACCGTTAGAACGGTTACAATTATAATCTTACAGTCCATCCATATGTTATGTTCTTTAACATATTGCAATTGAAGTCTCAGTTTTTCAGGCCTAATAAGTAACGCATAAGCCTCATCCGCATCTTTAATGCCAGATGCCTCAAGAATCTCTCCCTCATTATGGAACTTTATCGAAGCCCAGTCGGTAATACCCGGTCGCACAGTAAGTATTTGTTTTTCTTCTTCAGTATACATATTTACAAATTTTTGTACTTCCGGGCGAGGCCCAACCAGGCTCATATCACCCATTAACACATTGATAAGCTGCGAAAACTCATCCAGTTTAAACTTACGTATAATGTAACCTATCCGGGTAACCCGCATATCGTTGCTACTGGTGGAGTCAACTCCCAGCTTGTCTGCGTTTTCTACCATACTGCGGAATTTGAAAATTCTGAAAGGATTACCGTTTCGTCCAACCCTGACCCCCCGATAAAAAACCGGGCCAGGGGATTCGATTTTTATAGCAAGCGAAAGAATTATCAACATAGGACTCAGTATAATTAAGCCAAATAATGAAAGAGCAACGTCCATGGTACGCTTCATTGCTTCGTTCTCCTTCCCTCTTATCTATTAATAAACCGTTAATCAGCTAATGTTGCAGCACAATAAATAACCTTATGTTTAATGTCTGGATGAAGGTGAGATATGGCTGTTGGTATTTTATATTCAACCATACCTTCATAAATTTCGGCAGGCATTTTAATTAATTCACCAAACATTATTTTTTTTAAACGTTTCTTTGCCTTCATGGAACCTGGTATCAAATGTAGAGAACTAGCGATTTTTTTTACAGGTCGAAGGATCTTTTGCCTTATAGATATTTGATCAACCGGGGTATCGCCAAATAACTCCACAGAAAAGCCCCTGTCCGTAAAAAGTCTATTCAGTTCAACCGTACCATAATATTTGTATGTATAAGGACTGGGATTAAAATCATACAGATCCTTGTTAGCTGTTGCTATTAGCACTTTACCTCCTGGCCTTAAAATCCGATGGCATTCTGATACAAATTTCTCTGCCTTAGGCAAATAGTATATGGCTTCAAAAAGGATTATCACATCGAAACATTTATCATCAAAAGGCATATCCTGCGCATCAAATTGCCTTAAGTCTACCCGTTGGGCATAGTGCTTACGAGCCATCTCAAAAATACTATTATCATAATCCCCAGCTATCAGACTCGTTGCCAGACTGCTCAAATAGCCTAATCCCTGTCCGGTTCCACACGCAACCTCCAGTACATCTTTATCATTGCAGTACTGGCCTGCCCAGTAATAACGGTTACAAATCCTCTGAACCTGCTCTTGACTTACCTCATCCCCAGCTATTTCAGTTACAGATGCAAATTCTACCATTTATTTACCACCACTTCTTTTATACTCCTTACAAATTAACTCTAAATGATCTATCATATCGCTGTATACCTTTTCGGCTACGAATCTTTCTTGATATAAGGCAAAGGCATTTTCAGACATAGTTCTAAGTATTTCCGGTTTTTCATACAAGCTAAATAATATTTCGGCAAGTTGTTCCTCATTTCCATTTTCATAGGTAATACCGCAATTATTATCTTCCAATAATTCCTGTAAGGTACCTTTAAGGCTGGAAACGATAGGTAACCCGGCAGATAAATATTCCAATGATTTATTCGGAAGTGATTTCATAAAATCCTCTGAACTATGATACGGTGCAAGTCCAATACATGATAACCTCATCAGTGTCCAAATATGGTGAGATTGGACCCATCCAGGAAAAACAATATTAAAACAATCACTTGCCATATTTTCATAAAATGCTAATTTGTCCCCAGTTCCACATAAAATAAACTTGATATGTTTGTTATGTGACTGAACAATTTTGGCTGCTTTTATTACTGTTCCCAACTCAAACTGTTGCCCTATAGTACCAAAAAAACAAACATTAAAATCGCTATTGTCACTTCTTAACCCTTTTTGGAACCAAAATGCTTTAGCTTCCTGTTTTGAATCTTGACCAGGAGTTGTGTCGCTATATGCAAGCGGAAAATCTCTATCTAATGCACACTTCTGCCTTTCGCCCCTGCTTATACCCCAATCAACAAAAGCAGGTGTAATACCGAAAATGGCGTTTGCATTTTTACATGCCAAACGAGAAAATCTGAATGCAGGGTTAAGTACAAGTCTGGCCCATTTTTTTGCCCACACGGGTACCAAGCCTACAAATATATCCGGCCATAAATCACGTATATCCAAAACAACCGGTATGTTTTTTAATTTTCCAAACCTAACCGCTTCGGCACTTAACGACAAAGTGGGAAACGAACATAAAATAATATCCGGCGTTTGTTCCTGCGATGCCCATTTGGCAAACTTCTTGGCTGTTAAATAATGATTGATTATTCTTGATAAAGATATATTCTTTTTATAGATAATCGAGTAAATTATTTTAATCTGGTACTTATCATTCAGATTAGTACCAGTGTTCTTCGAAGACCTCTGTTTTTTTGTCATATGATTAACGCTTGACGTCCACCATGTTACGTTATGCCCATTCTCTCCAAGCATTTTTGCCAAAATACCCGTACGATATAATCTTTGATTCCCAATATCAATCGGCAGAGGTTCTCCTACAGTTATCAGCCAAATATTCATTAAAATATCTCCTTAAAATGTATTTGGCTTTAATTAAAATAAGGGTTTCTTAAATATTGCATAGTAATTCTTAGACCATCTCCCAAATTAGTCTCCTGTGTCCATTTAAAATACTTCTTTGCTTTGTTAAAATCTAAAAATATTCTTCTTAATTCACCTTGACGTTCGGGACCATGTTTCGCCTCCTTATTAAAACCAGTGATTCCCTTTATTTTGATAAAAAGTTCATTGACTGATGTTCCCTTCCCAGTACTAATATTAAAAGCATGATCATCGAGAGTGCCCGCCCGTTCAAAGATTAGCTTCCTTCCTTCCCTTGATAAAGCTTCTAAGGCCAGCAAATTTGCTCGTGCAACATCATCGACGTAAACATAATCACGTAATTGCTCGCCATCGCCAAAAATTATGGGGATTTCTCCTTGAAGCATTTTATGTCCAAATATCGCTACAACTCCGGCCTCACTATTAGGGTTCTGCCTGGGTCCAAATACATTAGCATAACGCAATACAAAATATGGAAGGCCCAATACCCGGGCATAGTAATATAGATAATATTCGGAAGTGAGCTTACTGACTCCATATGGGGACAACGGTCCTTTAGGATAGGTTTCTACTACTGGCAATTCCTTAGGTTCGCCGTATATAGCTCCACCTGATGATGCAAATATTATTCCTTTAACACCAGTTTTATCACAGTTCTGAAGTATATTTAATATTCCCATAATATTAGTTCGAGCATCAATATGAGGGTTAGCCACCGAGTATCTAACATCAATCTGAGCAGCTTGATGAATAACATAATCAAACGACTGTTCTTGGAATATACTTTCTAACTTCGAATCACAAACATCCATTTCATAAAAAATAGCTTTCGGATTTACATTATCGTATTTACCTGTACTTAAATTATCTAAAACATAGACTTCATAGCCCGTATTAATCAACCGATCAACAATATGAGACCCTATGAAGCCGGCACCTCCTGTAATCAAGATTTTCATAATTTTGCACCTTTCAATGACATTTTTAAAATTTATAGGCTTCCTCTTTATTAGGAAAACCGGATAAACAGCGGTTTGGAACGAAATTGGGTTCCTTTTTAATGCAGTAAGTATACCTTTATCATTTTGTTCGAGTTTGTACTAAGCGCTCTGTTTAGCAGGTTTAATTTGTATCAGCTTAACTTCTCCACCATTAAGAACAAAACTAAGGTTTACCCCCTTTGTAACTGTTATTAATAATTCTTTTGAACAAGGATATATTTCTGATAAGGAATAATCAGCCTCCTCGTCGTTATACCCGATATTCGAGTTAAATATAATATTTATTACTTTGGTTTTTGAAGAAGGATTTCTAATTACTAAAAAACCACCCTTGCCGTTGATAAATGAGCAATATCCATAAATTTCTCCCTTTACGGGATCTCCGCCAATCATTTTCGATGTTATTAAGATTGGAAAATTCGACTGCCACCAGATTATCCATTTATTTAAAATCGACCATTTGCTGGAGGTCAATAAACCGGGTGTAATATAGAGTTCCTGCATCTGAGTTCCTCTACCAAACTCCATAATAATACCTTTTGTCCAGTTATTATCTGATTCATTATTTCCCCCAATTCTATTTAAAGTGCCATCAACGAATCCATGTGTCATTATACTGTTGATTGGAAAACTAATTCCTTTTTTACTAAAGTCACTATAAATAATCCCATCGCGATAAGTAATTGCCTGATCCCGTAAAGATAATTGATAAGAATTAACATAACCCGTATCATATCCTCCGCTCCATACAGTGTCAACATACATCAACCACCACGGACTCAACCAAGCAGTATTAGGCAACGGCTCCGGGAAAGGATAAAATGAAGTCAAACTAATAAAGACATCTGGTGAAATCCGTTTCATCTCTAATAGCAATCTTATCAATGAATTTATTTGATCTTGTGGAGCTCCACTCTGGGGGTCATTAATTATAATGTTCCAATCCAATTTAAAATAGCGGACATTCATTTTTTCAATATAATATTGTATTTTCTTTTTTATAGCTTCATAATACTTATCATCATTCAGGCAATAGTAACTTACTCCAGCATACTGCTTGGAAGACACTTTATAACCCATAGGTTCTCCCCATTCAGTATTCAAGGCACGTGCTCCACTTAATGGCATCCATAATCCAAGTACTGTCTTGCTTTTACGCAATTCAGAATTTATATCTTTAAATCCGTCCGGAAATTTATCATAGTTTATATCGTAGATAGAATTAGGATTCTGCCAGCCATTATCTAAGACAAAAGCTGATAAGGGAGTTACACGTAAATTTTGTTGAAAAGATTTAATACGTTCACTAACAGCTTTATTATCCATATTTTCACCTAAATCAAACCATGTGTTATATAATACGTAGGGTCGTGGTTTACTGCATCTAATCTGGTTTAGGTAATCATTAAATCCATCCTTTATCTGTCCATTTAAGCCAGTCCCCAAAACAGATGAACAGGTTTGAACGAACTGTGAATTTTTATTTTGGTTGCTCAATATCTGTTTTATAGTTGTATTTCCAGCTTCGAATATGTTTACTCCGGCCGGATGCTCTAAGCCAATAAACCAAATGCCATTTAAAAACACCGGCTGCCCTAAACATGCACCCTGACCACCTCCACTACCAACCATTTGAGAATGAAACTTTTCAATACTTATCTCCGAGATATCCAAATTCCCATAGACTCTTATAAGTTTGTACATATATGCTTTGTCAGGTATGGAGCGATAAATAACTTGTATTTTTTTAATTCCAGTATTTTGTGTCGGGTATAAATCAAATATTAGATTGGTGATTCCACTTTTATCTTCCTTGACTAAAGCTGAGGAAACCTGAAAATTGTTATTATTTAATCTCCTGCCGTTATTTACAATACAGAATTCTTCTGAGTCAACTATTTCCGAGTTCCCGATAAGACCGTTTACTAATTTTATGGTTTTTAATTTTCCGGACTCATTCCTTACAACCCTGCCAACTTTTCCGTTATATATCAGCCATTGGTTATCCGTTTGTTTTATTATTGCCGCCTCATTGTTATATACAGGAACACTATTGGTTGAGTCAAAAATGCCTTCATTTGCCCAAAGGAACAGCAAAATGATTATGACTCCATTGACCATGTACTTTTGTGGTAAACGTATTTTCATATTCTAATCCTTATAATCTAACAAATTAATTTTCTGTTTTATGGCATTTCATCAGTCAATGTAGAAGTCATTATTAAATTGAATAAGCATTTAGTATTTAAAACAATATTAAAATCTTTATAAACACGCCTAAATCCTTGTTCACTGTATTTTCTGGCATGATGGGGATCATTTATAAGAGCCTGTACGGCGCAGGCTAGCTGTAACGGATTTTTCTCCTCCACAATATAGCCAGCATCACCATTTAACAATTCTGGAATTCCTCCTGTATTTGTTGAAATAACCGGTATTGAATATGCCATTGCTTCCATCAACGCAACTGGAACACCCTCATGCTCTCCATCATCAGTATTTATACTGGGAAGAACTACGATATCTACCTCTTCATTAGCATACATTCTCATTAATTTGTCATGGGATATTCGCCCAATAAATTGTACGTAAGGTTCCAAATCCAAATTCTTAACCTGAGATTTAAGTTCTGCTTCCATAGGTCCGTCCCCAATAAAAATGCACCTAAAGTTATTTATCTCTTTTTCAACCAGTTGCTTACAAGCATCAATTAAATATTGACCTCCTTTAACAGGCAAAAGATTAGCAGGACAAACTAAAGTAATTGGTTCTTTCCAAACGATACTTTTGTTCCTAATTTCGCCTATGTGAACTCCCATATGTATTAATTTAACTTTAGGTTTAAATTGCTCTCCAACAATACTAATCACTTCTTCCAAACCTATCTGGGAAATACATCTTATAAATCTTGCAGAAGCAGCCTTGGTCTTAAGCATGTTATTCTCCGTAATATCCCATCTATGAACGGTAAAACTCCAGGGAATATCTGTCATCTCCGAAATAATATAGGCCAAAGTTGCAGTAGTCGATCCCCAGTGAGCATGAATATGTTCAATATTGTGCATTTTACAATACCTAGACAGATACACTCCTTTAGGTAGGACAGCAATGTTTTTTATAAATATCAAGAAAGACCGAGAATTTACAATCAACTTAAATATTAATTTGAATATTTTGGGTCTTGTAAATAGAGTACAAATTAATATAAATAGCATTTCAAGGTTCACAAGAGGTAACCATAAACTATTATCTACTAATTTCCTTGCTTCCTGATGGAATATTTCCTTCGATGGATTACGTGGTATAATAACAATTTTTGATTTTTCGCATTTCATTTGCAGCATTTCATCGATAATAAAACTTTCTCCATTCCCCCAGGGGACGGCAGCAGTAATATAGGCTATTTTCATCTTAATGTACCTCATTTGGGTTTTGTCCAATGTCTACAAATAAATTTTTACAATTTTTCTTGCTTATCTTTATTCTGGAGACTTCAAAGAGAAAGATATATGGAACTAATATCATGATTGATGCTTTAATAGTACCAAAAAGCCCAGTTCTGGTAGCGTATCCGACTAACACCAAATATACCAACGAATAGACTAAAACAAACGCACCATTATTGATATTATTTTTGAAATGCCTATAAAAAATGGCCAATAATGCTCCATATAGGAACATTATAAGAACAACACCAACGTAACCAAACGCCCAGTATCCATCGGAAAGTATAAACCAACCTCTCCCTGTCCCAAGCAAATCACTTGGATAGAACATTTTTACATATTGTTCTGACATGGGCAAAGGTCTTTGGTTAAACATAAATGAAGGAATGAAAACCAATAAATCATTTACCCAAGAAGCTCCATGGGTAAACGTCATCATCCCTGTATTAATTGCTTGAATTCCATCACATAATATTTCTGATAGCCCACCAAGTTCCCCGCCGTTTGTAGGTATTAGGTTTAGTGGATTACTCTTTACATTAATAACAGTTAGATTTATCATCTCTACAATGCTAGATGTACTTCGGACGTGATTATACATAGTAATAAACATAATTAAACATAGAAATACAGCTAAAGTCTTAAACGTAGGCAATCGCCGCTTGTAATAATTAATATAAATTGCCAAAATAAGTATCACCTTTATAACTTCACCCTTAGCACCACTTTTAATTGCAATTAATGTAACCAGAGTAAGATAAAACAAGGCAAAAATGGACCATTTTCTCCTAACAAATGTCCGAAGTAAGACGGTAAACAACAATAGCTGTAATGTTATTTCTGATATATATGATAAAGCCCCTGACCAAGCAGTTCTAGTCCCCCTAATAGAAGTCTCTGTATAAGGTTTTATATCGGCTAAGTTAAAGTACTGAAAAACATAATGGTAGTTAATAATCACAAGGCAAATAGTAAAAGCCAGAAATATTTTGAATAAATTTGTATAAGGTACCTTTATTGAAGTTATCTTACAAATAACTCTGTTCTTAGAGGTAAAAACACCTAAATAGCCCAATACAAAGCCAAGTAGGCCAAGGATAACACAAATGAAATAGGTTCTCATAACAGATAATGAATATACTTGCTTATTTATCATTGATATACCTGAAAACCAACAATAACAAGTGTAAATTGCCATAAACACCAAAAATGGTTCTAAAAGATCAGGAGAACTTTTATATCTGATCTTAAAACTGATAAGAATAATATTAAAATATACAAATAGCATTAAACTAAGCTCAGAAGCATTAATGATAAGACCAAATGCTAATATAATGTCAAATATGCACATAGTTACGAATAATTTAGAAACTAAAATTTGTTTTTTCATCTTATATTACCAAATCCCTATTATTACAACGCGATGAACCATTCTTAAAAAATCTCTGAAGTTGATATAATGTTAAGGCTCCTAAAATATAAATACTTATTACGAAGCTTATTAACATGCCATTAACACCCAGTTTTAATGAGCAACTAAGGCTAGATATTAAGATAAAACACGATAACGAAATTATCAGATTTTTTGCGTTAACGGCTTTTATAGTAAGTGCATCTAAAACACTCCTGGAACCAAGATATACTGCATAGGGAACCGATCCAATTAATATTAAAGCTATATAATTCGACGCACCTTCATACCCTTTTCCCAGGTAAATATTTAAGATATCTGTTGAGCCTAACTGGAATATTAACGTGAGAAATAATGCAATAAATACTGAATATTTCAGTGTTTTCATTGTCAGTTGTTTCAACTCAGTTTCATTACCTCTTGCAATCATGCAACTAGCCTGAGGCAATAGAATAATACCTACTGGTGACGTAACAGAACCAACCATCCCAAAAACAGCTATTCCCAAAGCAACGAAACCAGCATCTGTAATACCGGAGTAGTGAGCTACAAATGTTACTGGCAATGCGAGAAGAGTAGTTAAGGCAAAATCGCCTGGCACTCTGCGTATAGAATAACTAAAAACTTCTTTTGTCTGCGTTATAATTACATTTAGTTCTAAATATTGATTGATAGATATAAATCTATATGTACAGAATAATACAGAAATTACAAACCATAAAATACCCATTGCGATAAGAGTCCAATAAATTGACGATCCAAAGAGCAAAAAGGATATTAAAGGCACTACTCCGCCAGCTGTAAATTGCAAAAGATTAGCTTGTATCATCATTGTTTTACCGCGAAAATACGAATAACATAACGATTGAATGTTTGAACCCAAAAGCATTGTACATAATGGAATTATCATTATACTATGATAACTGCTGCCAAAAAGCCAAAATCCAAAATATTTAGTAAATAATAAAGCAAGTATGCAAAATATAATCGTAAAAATTATAGATACAAACAAACCACCCAAGAAATATCCGTCTTCAGCATGTGTTGTTTCCTCCAAACTGGAATAATACCCAATATAACGTGGTATCCCTACCCCCAAACCCATTATTAATAATGGTTGGAGAAAAGATAGGTCGCGTCTGACCAAAGCATATAATGAAAAACCTCCTTGACCAAACATGGATGCTGCTAATTTATACAAGATAAGTCCAATAGCAAGCATAGTAAATTCTGTTATAAATGTGATGATGTAATCCCTTTTCATGTTTACTTCAGGCTATTACAACTAGATGAATTATTATATATACGTTCTAAAAGTTCCAAAGATTTTCTCGCCTCTATACCGTTAGTATATTTGAACGAATTATTATTCGGTAAATCACTTTTTAGGTTCTGCACTATGTTTCTATACAAGGCTGTGTGTCCAAACCCGTATACCGAACTAGGATTAGCACTTGTTCCAAGAACATCTCTATCATGATTACAATTACTATCAAATTCCCAATGTTCAATTTTATTCATAGCTATACCGCCAACCCTTACAGTACCTTTTTCACCAAGAATGGTTATGGAACCTTCGAGGTTTTTGGGATAGGTTAACATAGTTACGTTTACGCACCCTATAGCTCCATTCTGAAAACGGATGATGGCTGAGCCGGTGTCTTCGGCTTCTATGTTACGTGCTAATGTAGCAGTGATTGACTTTACCTCCTCTATCGGTCCTCCAAACCATTGGACCATGTCTACATAGTGGCACGCCTGGTTCATAAATGCACCACCATCCAGTTTCCAAGTGCCGCGCCAAGACGCCATATCGTAGTAATTCTGCGGGCGAGTCCAAAAAACGTTCGAGGTTATCATGTAAATTTTCCCAAATCGGCCTTCGCCGAAGGCTCGTCTTACTAGTTGGATAGCCGGATTTAGTCGGTTTTGTAATACGACGAAAAGTTTTATTTTTGCTTCATCACAGGCTTTTATTAGTTCATCCGCTTCTGCCAATCTGCAGGCCATGGGTTTTTCGGTTAGGATATGCTTACCTACCTTGGCAGCTTGGATGCCATGAACCGGATGCAAACCTGAGGGGGTGCAGATAGAAACTAGGTCTATATCAGGGTCGTTAAGCATCTCTTCATAGTTAGCAGTCCAGTTCGGGATATTGTATTTTTGGGCGGCTTCGCGGGCACGTTCTTCGATGATGTCGCAACAGGCAATGCATCGGGCATCGGGTTGAGCTGCTATGGCTTCGAAATGGTTTTTTGATATGCGACCGCATCCTATTAGGCCTATGTTAATCATGATATATTATTCCTCCATTTTGAACCTGACTCTTTCTGACTTCCATTGACTATTTTATATAATCTTTTATGGTATTTACTATATAAGTTATCTCATCTGTTGTTAGTTCTGGATCTATGGGGAGGGCTAGTACTTTTTTGGCAGCCTGTTCGGCTGCAGGCAGATCGCCTTCCTGGTAACCCAACGTGCTGAAGCACTCTTGCAGGTGTAAGGGTAATGGGTAGTAGATAGCTGTAGCTATTCCTTCTTGTTTTAGGTAGCTTGCCAGCTGGTCCCTGTTATCTATCTCTATTACGTATTGGTGGAAGACGTGGCCTTTGGCCACTTTAGGGAATTTTACTATTTGGGTGAGACCTGCGATCTCGAATATTTCGTTGTATTTTTGGGCCACTGCTCTTCGTTTTTGGGTCCAGGTATTCAGGTATTTTAGCTTTACATCCAGAATAGCTGCCTGGATGGTGTCGAGGCGGCTGTTGTAGCCTACTACTTTATGATAGTATTTTGGATTGGAGCCGTGGGTTCTCAAGATTCTGATTTTTTCGGCCATTTTATCATCGTTGGTGACTATCATGCCTCCGTCGCCGAAACAGCCAAGATTTTTGGAAGGAAAAAAAGAAAAACAGCCAGTGTTCCCGAGAGTACCGGCCTTTTTTAGAACCTGACTTTTTTCTGATTTTTTTCTGACTTTTTCTTTTTCATCTCTATAATATATATCAGCGTTGATTGCCTGACAGGCATCCTCTATTACTATTAGGTTATATTTATTGGCTAAAGCCAATAATTTTCTCATGTCTACGGGAAGACCGAAAAGGTGGACGGGAATTATAGCTTTTATATTTTTATCTTTTTTTAGCAGGTCTTCGACCTGGTTTAAGTCAATATTATAGGTTTCAGGGTCGATGTCAGCAAATACCGGGGTTGCACCCATACGGGTTACTGCTCCGGCGGTGGCGAAGAATGTAAATGTCGGGACTATTACTTTGTCACCCTTTCCTATTCCCATGGCATGCAGGGATAAGACCAGTGCATCGGATCCGGAGGCTACTCCTATTGCATGTTTGACGTTTAGGAATTGTTCCATGTCGGCTTCGAATTCTTTTACCTGAGAGCCATTGATATAAGCACCACTATTCATAACTTCCGAAATAGCAGCATCTATTTCTGGTTTTAGGCTTTGATATTGTCCAACCAAATTTAACATTGGTATATTCATTGTTTTGTACACCTTACTTCATTTTCGCTTACCTTTATATATTCTAATCCACATTCTTTACATTTTGCAGTATCAGCTTTAAACTGTAATTTTTCTCCGCATTGGCAAACCCAGCCGCGGATGCGGGCAGGGTTGCCGTAAGCTAAGGCATAGTCAGGGATATCTTTGCTAACTACTGAACCGGCCCCAACGAAAGCATATTTGCCTATGGTACAGCCGCACACTACAGTAGCATTGGCACCTATGCTGGCGCCTTTTTTGACCATAGTTTGTTTAAATTCGCTTTTTCGTTCTATGAAAGCCCTGGGATTAATCACATTGGTAAAGACCATGGACGGGCCTAAGAATACGTCGTCTTCACAGATTACCCCGGAGTAGATGGATATATTGTTCTGGACTTTTACTCCATCTCCTAGAATTACATTCGTTGATATTACTACGTTTTGGCCGATGTTGCAGTTAGCTCCGACTTTACTGTTCTGCATGATATGACAAAAATGCCATATCCTTGTACCGGGGCCTATTTGAACTTCGTCATCAATGTAACTGGATTCATGAACATAATAATCTATCATAATAAAGTGACCTTTTCTCTTCCTGTTTTAACTTTTTTAGTTGCATTGCGTGTATCGAAAACACGTTGGCTGTGGTCCACCAGCCACTGGTAGTCGATGTTGCTGTGTTCGGTAGCGATTAGGACAAGATCGGCTTTATGGACATTGAGTTCGGTTAGAGGAACGGAATCCATGGTCAGGCCGTGGCTGTTGCATACCGGGATGCAGGGGTCGTGGTAGAGGACCTCTATTCCTTCTTTTTGGAGTAGTTTGATAATATCAATGGCGGGGGATTCCCGTTCATCGTCGATGTCTTTTTTATAAGCGATACCCATTACTAGGACCCGGGCATTAGCAGAAGCTATGCCAGCATGGTTAAGAATGCGAAGGGTTTTATCGCGGACATATTCGGGCATTTTTCGGTTTATTTCACCGGCCAGAGCTATGAAATGGGTGTTAAAATTCAATTCTCTAGCTTTCCACTCCAGATAGTGGGGGTCCAAGGGTATGCAGTGGCCGCCTACGCCGGGACCAGGGTAAAAGGGCATGATACCAAAAGGTTTGGTGAAGGAAGCATCAAGAACTTCCCATACATTCAGGCCCATACGATCACAAAGCAAGGTTAGTTCGTTAACCAGGGCTATGTTTACAGCCCGGAAAGTATTTTCGAATACTTTGGTAAGTTCTGCAGCTCTGGCACAGGATACTGCAACGACGTGTTCTATAGTCTGGCTGTAGAAGGTCATAGCTGTCTCAAGAGATTCGGGACCTACACCGCCTACGACCTTATTGGTATTTTTGGTGGTATAGCGCTGGTTGCCGGGGTCCACCCTTTCCGGGGAATGGGCCAGGAAGAAATCTTCTTCAATTTTTAAGCCAGAGGTTTCTAATATAGGTAACATAACTTCTTCGGTGGTACCAGGATAGGTGGTAGATTCCAAGGTAACCAGCTGACCACGCCTTAAGTATGGAGCAATGGAACGGGTTACTGCTTCCACGTACTGGAGATCAGGAGTGAGGTTTTTGGTTAATGGGGTAGGGACTGCTATTACTATGACGTCCATTTCGGGGACACGAGTAAAATCGGTCTCCGCAGAAAGCAGGCCTTTCTCAACCAGGAGACGAAGTTCTTCATCATCTACATCCTGAATAAAGTTGATGCCTTTGTTTATTTTGCCTGCCCGGGCGGGGTTTTGGTCGATACCAAGGACCTTGTAGCCAACTTTGCCTTTTTCTACAGCAAAGGGGAGCCCTACGTAGCCGAGGCCTACTACTCCTACGAGGGCTGACTTTTGTTCGATTTTTGTAATTAATTCGTCTTTGATGGTCATTTTTGCAACTCCTTCAATAAGGTAAATTTAATCTTTTGAACCTAACTGTTTCTGACTCTTTTCTGACTGAACCTGACCCCTTCATTTATTGTTATTACGTTTCAATTGGCGTTGGCTAGTTTTTTCTCTCGTTTCCTGTTCGGTTGGTATTCCGGCAATAGCTTCATTATTAGTTCCAATACCTCTGCCCGGTTATGAAGTCCGGTTTTGGCAAACGTCATTATAGTTTTGCTGATATTTGAATAGGTATCGTCCATTTCTTTTTTGGAAATGAAGATGCGTTCGTGTTTGGTGGCGGCCATGTTTTCACGATCAGTGAAGAGTTCTTCATAAAGTTTTTCACCAGGGCGGATGCCGGTATAGACAATCTTAATGTCCTTATCGGGTTCGTAGCCGGCCAAGCGGATAAGGTCGCGGGCCAAATCATCTATTTTTACCATTTCCCCCATATCAAGGACAAAGATTTCGCCGCCCTCGGCCAAGGTACCGGCCTGGATAATTAACTGAACTGCTTCAGGGATGGTCATGAAGTAGCGCTGCATATCGGGATGGGTAACCGTTACCGGTCCACCAGATTCTATTTGTTTTATGAATGTAGGTACTACACTGCCTCGGCTTCCGAGAACATTACCGAAACGCACTGCGGCGAAGCAGGTATTACTGGTACGGCTGATATTTCTAACTACCAGTTCGGCCAGGCGTTTGCTGGCTCCCATTACGCTGGTGGGGTTTACTGCTTTGTCGGTGGATACCATTATGAATGTTTCCACTCCATAGCAGTCAGAAAGTTCAGCCATGTTGCGGGTACCAATAACGTTATTGCTGATGGCTTCGTCCGGGTGCCGTTCCATCATAGGTACATGTTTATAGGCAGCGGCGTGAAAGACTACCTGAGGGTGGTAATGGTCAAAGCATCGATCCAGTTTGTTACGTTCGCGTATATCCACTAATTGAGGGTAGACAGGAACAGCACCGGGATAGCGCGATAATTCCTGTTCTATATCAAAAAGGTTATTTTCGCAGTTATCTACCATGATAAGTTTGGATGGTGATAGATTATAGAGCTGGCGGCATAGTTCAGAACCAATAGAACCGCCGGCACCGGTTACCAAAACGCTTTTGCCTTCTATATAACTGGCTATTTCCTCTATATTGGTATTGACCGGCTCACGCCGGAGCAAATCTTCCATTTGTACGTTACGCAGATTTTGTACCAGGTTTCTACAGGCACTGGCATAGATTCCAGGCAGTATTCGAATCCGGGCAGAGGTCTGCCGGCAAATGTTTAGTATATCTCGAACGGTCTCCCCGGTTACGGAAGGCATGGCAATAATAATCTCATTTATTTCGAGATCTTTTACCAAGTAAGGAATTCTTTTACGAGAGCCGAGTACAGGTACTCCGAATAGAATAGCTTTGTGTTTGGAAGGATCGTCGTCCACCATAGCTACCGCTTTTAAACCCAGAATGGGGTTGTTTTGCAGTTCTCTAACCAGCATAGCCCCGGCATCGCCTGCCCCTACAATGAGGACGTTGCGATATTTTTCTCCCCGACGGTGGTTCATAGTTTCATGGAGAAGGCGCCAAGATACCCGCGAGATGCCAATAAAAGCGTTAATAAAAAACCACATACCAAAGTATATGCTGCGCGGCAAATAAGGGAGCTTGAACATATAAATGATGGTTACAATGGCTACCACGCTTAAGCTGGCAGCTCTTACTATGGCCAGCATTTCATCCAGACTGGCATAGACCCAGATACGGTGATAGAGTTTTAAGGCGTAAAAAAATGCCAGGCACACACCGGTGATAAGCGGAATAAGACTTAGATACGCATTAATATAATTGCTTGGTATCTGCGCATCAAAGCGAAACAGCAACGTAACGTATACCGCCAGGTTTACCAGAACAGCGTCCAGGACTATTAGTATTGTTTGTCGATAAATAGATTTCATAATTAATTACCCATTAATGTTTCTATTTGGCTATCAAATTTACCTGATAAAAGGCCTAAACTGATGAATTTTATCTATTCAGGACTAAGGGTGTTTGATATTTGGCATAAACGAGCAATACTTGCCTATATTTCTACATTTATTTATTTATTCCTGCTTATATATTAATTTGCTAATAAATTCAGCACGGTTCGCCGGCCCTGAGGCCCCTCCTAGCGTCGGGGCCGTAGAGCCAGCTACGGATATAGAAACACGTTCCTGTCATCGGTGCCATATACGGAGTTCGGGATCAGGTTTATTCCAACTTGGAAACACCTTCCTTTTCAGGTCCGCTGCGCGAACCGAACTTAGGAATGTCCCCAGGTTGCGTAGCTAAGAACCAAAGTTAGGATGTGCCCGGGTTGTTATTCTGATGGGGTTCCGTTTCTCATGTATTCCACCATAAATACTCCCAAAGTGGAAATCATTAGTCCCAAAACAGCAGCGATGACGATGTTCAGCTGTATATTGGGCCGGGTCGGCGCTTGGGGAGAAGTTGCCGGTGAAACCGGGGTGATAGTGTTTTCCGCCAGGTAGATAGACTGGAGAATTTTTATTTCCACCATTTTGGAGCTGAGCAAATCAATGGCATTCTTGCGCATAGCCACCTCGCTTTCCAGTTTTCTACGTTCCATCTGGGTTTTTATGTATTCTGGATTATTACTGTTTAGGCTAGTTGGCATTAACTGGAGTTGATTAGCTGCTTTTTGCAGAGATGTTTCCTCTATGGTGATCCGGGCTTCAATCACCCGGGTAAATCTCTCCATTTTATTGACATTAGTGGTGCTTACGTAGTCAACAAATTCCTGAGTTAAGGTATTGGCTATCTTCGCAGATAGCTCGGAATTGCTAGTAGTTACTTTTATCTCAAGCAGGTTTCCTGCTTCTGGAATTTCCACTTTTACTTGTCTCCGTAGTTTATCCAATTTATAGTTAAGTTTAAGTTCTTTCTGAACTTTCTCCAGAACTACACTGCTGGTAATGAGTTCTTGGTAGCCTTGAATACTCATTTCTGAAACTTGAACCGAATCATCGAGATTGTCTCTTATCTTGCGTAAGTCGTTATCTTCTTTGAGTATGGTGTTGTTGGATTTGTTTAGGGATGATATGGACAAAACCGCACGGGCCTCGTAAGTGGGTTTTATCATAAATGTGCTTATGAGGGCAGCTAAGAGCATGCAGCCGATGGTTATGCCGATGATGGCATATTTCCAGCGAAATATGGTTTTGAATATCTCTCTGAGATCGATTTCATCGTCGTTGCAGGGGTATTGATATTGGGGATTGGGTGTTTCCATGGGGGTTCCTCCTTTTGGTTATTTGTTTATGCTCAGAGTCCCCTCCTAACGTCGCGACTATAGAGCATGGCTACGGTATATTATACCAATTAACGGTTATTAGGTCTATTTTAAGGGGCCTTGTTTTATTATCGCGGTATAGGTTTGAGTTTGCTGGGGGTTAGTGTTTATTACTTGTCGGGCTTTGCCTTGTTGCCCCAGCCGGTAGAGATCGGCAGCGTACCAGGCGTATGCCTCCGGGATAGGGGTACCGTTTTTAATAAAAGGTTCTAATTTGGTTATGCTCTGTTTATATTGTCCCAGAAGATACTGGGCCCGAGCCATATTTAAAGTCAATTGGGGTGTGGGATCGAGCTTTGCTCCGTGCCATAAGGGGGAGTCTTCCTTAACCTTTTGCCGGTGTTTATTAATCTGAGTTTCGACCGCTGCGGCCTGCCGGGCGTATTTGGCGGCATTATCATAGTCTTTTTGGTCCAGATAATGTTTAGTGGCATCCCATAGCAATTTACCTTTGGCTTCGTAGGCGTTTATGTCGTTGGGATTTATCTTTATTGCCCATTCAGTTTGCTCTATGCTCTTGTCGATTTCCCCCATCATGACCATATTAACCAGAAGGGAGTTTCTTACCTTGGTATCATAGGGTTTCAGTTTCTCGGCTCTTTCCATAGCCTCAATGGCCTTTTGGTGATAGTCCTGTTGCCCTGTCTGTCCGGATTGAGCCTGGCTGTAATAAAATATGGCATATATGCCGCCCAAGTCGGCATAGGAGTTGGCATCCAGGGAATTAAGGGAGACAGCGCGCTGGTAGTTGCTTACCGCCTGTATCAGTAATGCGGTCTGCTGGGCCGGAGTTTTACCCTGTATAGATTGACGCAACTTAGCCCCTTGCACGGCATAATGATTGGCCAGGGCATAGCTGCTGCCGCAATAGAGCATTAAGATGGTCAATACTGCCGCAGCGGATATATTGATTGCTGGCCGTACTCCGACCGGCTGAGGCAGAGCGGTTATTAACAATGCTGCATTAATCAAGGCTATAAGGGTCCAGAGAAGTATAAAAACCGCTGCGATGGAGAGGTCAAAATCGAACGCGGCATGTCCGCCGCAGGCCAGGGCGGCGGCTACAGTACCCCAGATGAGAATCTGATGATCCTGAATATCATCATCTGTTTCTTTTTCCCTATATACTCTAAACAACCTGTATGCTGCCAGCAGAAACAGTATCCATACCGCCAGGAAAGCGATCAATCCCAGAGTACCTGCTTCCACCCAGACCTGCAAAAAATGATTATGTACTTCGGTAGTGAAAGCCGAATAGTCTTGATACTGGTGATAAAGAGCATTCCACCCGCCTGCGCCGGTTCCGAACACGGGATGATCTTTTACTATGTCCAAGCCCCAACGGTAGAAATCCAGACGGGAACTATAGCTGCTTCCTCCTGAATCAAATATTTGCATGCCTTCTGTTAACAATGTTTGCGGAGCCATGCCGGTCAGGTTATGGCTGTAGGCGAAAGCTCCTGCGGTAACGGCAATAAGCAAGACAACTGCAGCTACTATTACTGTACGCTTGCCTCGTTTGCGGTTTAGCCATGCCATAGCTTCCCATAATGCCTGTCCGGCCAGAACTATTATGACTCCTATAAGGAGGATGGGGACTCCGGCTTTTATATTAGGGCCGCTTATGGCAGGAATGAACTTTTCGCTGGTTACAAAGGCTGCCATCAAGGCCAGACCCATACTATAGAGGGCTTTTATTTTATATAGTCCGGGCATTCCGATTAAGAGGATTATTATTCCTATGATCCAGATAAGCCAGGCGCCTTTGGATACTGCGGCCAGAACTACCAGGGCAGTCAAATAAGTGGCGATGCCGTAGGTTATTTTTAAAGGCAAGGACTGACGGCGTATCCACAGTACGGTTCCTATGATACTTATTACGGCCAGATAGGCGGCGGTGGCATTGCTGTACTGCAGGGTGGACTGGATTACTCCGTTCAGTACGGCAGCGGGGTAATGGCAATAGCCGGTGGCAGTGAGCAAGCCTATGAGTGCCACGCCGGTTCCGGCGGCCAGCAGTATGTTAAGGACAGCCACATAATATTTGTAATCTTTTACCACCTGGGTTACCATCCAGTAAACCATAAAGTAGTTTAAGGCTTTTAAGAAACCGAAGAAAGCTTCGCCGGGATGGACCGCGCCGATAAGTGAGAGTAAGTATGCTCCGGCATAGGCCAGTACCGCCCAGTCGAGGGGGGTACGGATAATAGTATAGTCTTTCGTTTTTATTTTTTTTACCCAAACTACTATGAATACCAGCGCAGTGATGAGGTGATACAGGAACATGTCCTCTTTAAAGAACAGGCCCCGGAAGTAAGGGGGGTAGAATATTAATATGCCTACTAATATAAAGGTTGCCAGGGACAGCCATTTTGTATTTGATTTTGGGGTTGGTTGGGGTTGTTTGTTTTTTTTGGTTTTCTTGGCCAATGGTATTAACTCCCTTTTTTGCGCATTTTGTTGGTTGGTTTGATTTCTTTTATATCAGTTTTGAATTCAACATTATTCAGGAAAGTCCTGCAAGAATTCGTTAGATATTGTCTTAATGGGAGGAAATATGAGGGAGGGGTGGATTATTTAGTAGGGTTTCGGTCCGAGCACCGGGCCTGAAGGGCTCCGCCCTGTAGGCCCTGCTACGGGACATCGCAAGCCCTGCTACGGGAATTACGAGGCCTATCACGGGGATTGCAAGCCCTCCTACAGAGCACGGGGGAGTGGCGGAGCGGGGAGATGGAGGAGACTGAAGTTTAGTCTAGGTGTTCTTCAGGGTCCTCGGTATATTGCATTATCCGGCGGTGCAAGCTTTGGGCACTGAGGCCGGCCTGGCCGGCGTTGATGCGGTTGAGCTGTGTGGGGGTGGTTTTGGCATCAATAAGGCCGGGGACGGTGGTGAATATGTATTTGAATCCAATTTTCTTGGCAATTTCCTCTACACTTCTATTTTCCTTTCCCAGGGGAACGGCTAAGGAGGTGCTCATCGGTCGGCCTAACTCGTCCAAAAGGACCGAACGGGAGAGGGCCAGATCTTTTTCTATCCGCTCCTGATATTCGTATTCACTTTCGAAATGTCGTTTGTCGCGGAAATAAATCCGGGAGGTTAAAGCAGGGCCGGTGTCTCCTAGTTCGTTAATAGTTATTTCGGCATGGCTGTCATAGCTGTGGGATTGGATGCTGCAGCCGGCATCCTGCATTTCCCTGGCTTCTTCCCAAGTGACTTTGGGGATTTCTCTGTCCGTGGCCCCCATGTGATTTACGATCACGAACAGGGTCGCGGGCATATGCCTTTTTTTGAGGACCGGGTAAGCGTATTGGTAAACGCTCTGGTATCCATCATCAAAGGTTATGAGTACGGCATTGGGTGGAATGTTGGCCTGGCCCTGGAGAAAAAGGTCCAGGGTTTTAAGGTCGATTACGTTATAGCCTTTTTGCTGCAGCATATCCAAATGTTGTTGAAAGCGTTGGGGAGTGATGGTTATGCCGTTTTCGTGTTTATCGAGGTTATGGTACAGGAGTACGGCTACCTGGTTTTGGTAGTAGACCTGCGGTTTGCGGGTGTCGTGCCTGGGGGCGGCAAGGCCGGGTTGGGCACAGGTCAGAGTTAGAAGGACAGCAGTGATTAGGGTCAGGATGTATTTTTTCATGCAAAACAAGTCTCCTATTGCAATTAATTTTGGGAAGTGTAGCCGCGAATAAATTCGCGGCTACGGAGGAGGATGAGATATTTAGTTTTATTTGTTATTAGAGCACCGGGCCTGAAGGCCCTGATGCGGAGTCGGTATTATTTAATAGTTTTTCTGTTCGAGCACCGGGCCTGAAGGGTTATCGCCCTGTAGGCCCTGCTACGGTATTAATGCCATGGTCACGCTATTGGGCAAGGTACTGGCTGATGGCGTCGGCTATGGCCTGGGCAGCCAGGGCGCGGTAGTCGGAACTGGCCAGAAGCTGCTCCTCGGTGGGGTTGCTGATGAAGGACAATTCCACCAGGGCCGCAGGCATCTGGGTATTGCGCAAGACAGAGAAGTTTTCCTCTTTGACTCCGCGATTGGAACGCTGCAGCTTGGCTATGAGATTCTCCTGCAGCAAGGTTGCCAGGCGTTTGCGCTCATCCTGCTGCAGGAAGAGTTCCGGATAATTGATCGAGGTAAAGGTATATGATTCCGTCCCGCCGGCCGTAGAGGTCAGGGCGGAATTGCAATGTATGGAAACGAACACATCTGCATTGGCGCGGTTGGCGATGGCGCTGATGTCTTCCAGATAAACATAGCTATCATCCGTACGCGAGTATACTACCTGTATACCTTTGGCCTGCAGCAGCTTACCGGCTTGCAGGGCTACATCGAGATTTACATCTTTTTCATGCAGGCCGCTGGGGCCGGATGCTCCGTTATCTTTGCCACCGTGGCCGGGATCTAATACTACGATACCGGATTTGGGCTTGACTGCGCTTTTTCCGGCCAGTAAAATATTTAAAATTTTGCCCTCTCCGCTCTGACCCAAGGTATATTTGCCCAGGTCGCTGGTGGTGAGAGTTATCACGGTCCCTGTCCCTTCAGCTTCGATAGTTGCCTTTTTCAGGAGATTGCCGGCATAATTGTAGCTGGAGTCGACCCGGCCGGGTTGGAGGTTGGGCAGCTTGATTTGGAGCCGGTCATCTTGTAAGGTGCCGCTGTATTGGGCCGGAGCCATAGTGGTCACGATGATTCTCTCCCCATTGCTGCCAAAGGTTTTCCTTTCGAAACTGATAATAAAATTGGGTATACGTATGGATTCGGTTTTGCCGTTATTTTCAGTAGTAATATTATATTTCAAGCCGCTGGGCAGCTCGATTTCCACGCTGGCATCGGAGCCGTCATTTTTGCCGCGTACGATGGCACTCCCGACGCCCAGATCTTCTTTAAAATAGTTGAGTCCTGCGATCTGCATGTCTTTGAATTCATATATTAATTTACCGTTTTCATTTCGGGACATGCCATTAAGACGCTGGTTGCCTTTGATTGTAATGCAAAGGCCGTTCGCGTCCATGGTACGGGCCAGATTAAGAGCATTCGAGGCCGGTTCGGGGGTGGGCTCCGGTTGCGGCGTTGGGTCCGGCTCAGGCTCAGGTTGGGGCTGGGCCGTAATGGTCACGAGCCGTTCGGTGTTATTCCAGTCTACCTGGGCGCCTAAGGATTCACTGACAAAACGCAGGGGCACCAGGGTGCGGCTATTTACTATTTTGGCCGGGACATCCAGGGTGACATTTTGGCCGTTGACGGTGGCGGTCCGGGCTCCAACCGGTAAAATTATAGTGGACGAGCCTTTAGTCGCCGTCACGGTGCTGGAGGCTGCGTTCCAGTTTACGGCAGCGCCCATGGCCTCAAATATGGCTCTTAAAGGTACCAGGGTGCGACCGCTTTCGATGGTCGGCGGTACGTCAAAACTCAGCTGCTGTCCATTCAGCATTACCCGGGGCGCTGCGGCCGGTGCGGTTGGAGCGGGAGTCGGTGCCGGAGTAGCCGGAGCCGGTGTGAGCGCAGGTGCTGAAGGAGCAGATATTCCCTGTTTTTTCACCAGGGATGCGGATATGTAGGCGCGGGCCACCGTGGAGGTCTTGATTATGTACCAGTTATCCACTGCATCCAGCAAGGTCAGGGTCTGACCACGAGTGACCTGTCCCACTATGGAATAGGTAGTTCCCGGTCCGGAGCGCAGGTTCACATATTCGCCGGTAACTTTGAGTGTTATGTCGGGAGTTATGAGATCAGAACTGACCCAGCCGGTCAGGCTGCCGTATTTTATTTGATTCCAGCCATTGCTTTGCTGCAGGATTTCGACTTCGGTATCCCGGTAAAGACTTCCGGATACGGCATAGCCGGTGCCGGGACCGCTGCGGACATTAACTACGGAACCGTTTATTTTACCGCTCGCCGCTGCGGCGGGATCAGCCAGGCAGAAGAGCAGAACAACGGTTAGTAATAAGGTTAATAGTGGGCTTTTTTTCACGGTATACCTCCCAGTTTTTAAGACGTTAATTTATCCCTGTGGTAATCAATCCTTATAGCCTGAATGGAGTATATTTTTTCCCCCGTAACCAGCCTTGAAGGCCTGCATTCGTTCCGACCGTAGGGCTGGCTAACGGGGGTTCCGGCTGGCAAAGTTGCCATAGGCTACCAGTGATTTTGTTTATTATTTTAACATGGATCGACCAATTATGGAGTTGTTCTCTTATATATATGGTCGTTGGGGAGAGAAACTTTCAGTATTTTGGAGGTTTTTGTTTAATGTAGGGGAAGGTTTTTACGTGGTTTTTTGTGGTGGCAATTGGAAGGTGTGCCCTATGGGTGAAGGGCTAGCGCTCGTGAACCGGGCCTGAAGGGCTCCGCCCTGTAGACCCTCCTACGGAAATATGGAGGAGTAGGTCCTACGGTCTGTCATTCTGAACGTTAGTGAAAAATTTTCCATCTCGGAGTTGGGAAGATCCTTCACTTCGTTCAGGATGACATCATAATT
>ENA-UOOI01001163-UOOI01001163.1-fermentation-metagenome-genome-assembly--contig:-NODE-1163-length-28901-cov-14.786522_pt1 | contig 28901 bp, 24 predicted proteins | sample MGYA00245779_ERZ724027 | MGnify/ENA primary metagenome ERZ724027 (study PRJEB28704, sample SAMN03018318) | fermentation metagenome | biome: anthropogenic terrestrial biome; feature: soil...
CGCTGAACGGCTGCTCGGGGTCGAGGAAGCCCGTCAGGTGGTGGGGCACGCCGCGCATCTCCCTCGGGCCGGGGCGCGCCGTGCCGATCGAAAGGCCGCGGTAGACCTGCATGGAGTCGGCGGAGACGACCTCGCCCCCGAAGCGGAGCGAAAGCTCCACGGCGAGGCGGGTCTTGCCCGCGGCCGTGGGGCCGACGACCGCGACGACCGGGATCTTCCCCATCACCGCGCCCTCCCGAACCGGCGCTCCAGCTCTTTGCGCGTGAGCAGGAAGAAGACCGGCCTGCCGTGCGGGCAGTAGCGGACATCCTCTTTTTCGGCCCGGTGCACGAGGTCCATCAGCTCCGCCGGGGAAGCGGGGTCCCCGGCCTTGACCGCCGCGCGGCAGGCGATGTTGTGGTAGAGCCACTCCACCTTGCGCGGGGTGAGGTCGCTCCGGTTTTCCGCGAGGTAGCCCGCGATCTCCATCACCGCGCCGGCGACGTCGTCCCCCGCGAGGACCGTCGGCGCGCTGCGCACGAGGACCGAGCTCCCGCCGAAATCCTCCAGCTCGAAGCCGGCCTGCGCGCAGGCGCCGAGGGATTCGAGCACGGCGGAATATTCCTCCCGGCTGAGCGTGACCGTCACCGGCTCGAGGAGCATCTGGGAAAACGACTCGCCGCCCTGCGCCTTCAGCTTCTCGTAGAGCAGGCGCTCGTGCGCCGCGTGCTTGTCGATCAGCACGAGGGCGTCGCCCCGCTCGACGATGATGTAGGTTCCGAACGCCTCCCCCACGAACTTTTCCTCCGGTTCCGCGCCGGCTCCGGGCGCCGGGGAAGCTTCTGCCTCCGGCGCGGGGGCGGGCGCCGGCTCCCCGGGCGCGGGAACCTCCCGCGGCGGAGCGGTCCCGTCGTCCCGCTCGATGTCCGGCGGGACAAGGGTCCCCGGCCGAAAAAGCGAAAAATCGGCGGGGGGGTCCTCTTCGCCTTCCGGCTCCGGGGCGGCGGGGAACGCGCCGGGCCGGGGCGGGGCGGCAGGCTCCGGCGCGGAGCGGCCCTCCGGCGGCGCGGCGGGCGCGGACCGCGGTTGCGCGCGCGGAAAAGCCGGCGCGGCGGAGTCCGAGAGCGTCATCACATGCGGGGTGTCGCCGCGGTTCAAGGCGGTCTTGACCCCGTGGTAGACCGCGTCGAAGATCGGCTTCTCGTTGAGGAAGCGGACCTCGATCTTCGCCGGGTGCACGTTCACGTCCACGGCGGCGAACGGGACCGAAAGGTGCAGCACGCAGGACGGCACCTTCCCGGTCATCAGCGAGCCCCGGAAGGCCTGCTCCAGCGCGACCATGGCGGTGCGGCTCTTGACGTAGCGGCCGTTGATGAAAAAGTTCTGCATGCTGCGGTTCGGCCGCGCCGCCGCCGGCCTGCTGACGAAGCCGGAAATCTTCACGCCGTTCAGCTCGTATTCCGCGGGGATCAGGCCCGCCGTGAACTCCCGGCCGAACACGGCGTAGACGGCGGATTTGAGCCTGCCGTCGCCGGGGGTGCGGAGGGCCTCGCGCCCGTCGCGCACCAGGCGAAACGCCACCTCCGGGTGGGCAAGGGCCTCTTTTTCCAGCACGGCGGCGACGGCGTTCCCCTCGGTGACGTCCTTTTTGAGGAACTTCATGCGGGCGGGCGTGTTGTAGAACAGGTCCCGCATCGTGACGGTGGTGCCCACGGCGCGGCCGGCGTCCGCGCAGGCCTCCTCCTCGCCGCCCTCGAGGGCGTAGCGCGTGCCGGCGAGCTCTTCCTCGGTGCGGGTCAGCATCTCGACGCGCGCGACGGCCGCGATCGAGGCGAGCGCCTCGCCGCGGAAGCCGAGCGTCGAGATTCCCTCCAGGTCCGCGCGGTCTGCGACCTTGCTGGTCGCGTGGCGCAGGAACGCGAGCGGGACGTCCTCGCGCGCGATGCCGCAGCCGTCGTCCTCCACGCGCAGGAGCGTCACGCCGCCGCTGCGGATCTCCACCGAGACGGAGGACGCCCCCGCGTCGATGCTGTTCTCCACCAGCTCTTTCGCGGCCGAGGCGGGGCGTTCGACCACCTCGCCCGCCGCGATCAGCTCGGCGACCTGCCTGTCCAGCACGTTGATCTTTCCCATTCCGGCCCCCTCCTTTCTCCTCGTTCCGACGGAAGCTACCGGTCCAGGAACAGCTCCATCAGAATCTCGTCGTAATACCGGTCCCCCACGTGAAAATACCGCCGGCGGCACCCGGCGTATTCAAAGCCGAATTTCCGATACAGGCGGACGGCCCGCTCGTTGTTCTCATACACGCCGAGGCGGATCGCCCGCAGCGGCGTCCCGCTTTTCGCCCGCCCGATCAGCTCGCCCAGCACGGCGGTGGCGGCGCCCAGGTGCCAGTATTTCTTCCGCACGGTGATGCCCATCTCCGCATTGTGGGCGATGCGCGCGTTCCGCGGGGCGGAGAGGTTGGCGGAACACGCCAGCTCGTCCCCCACGAAGCCGACCAGGAAAAGGTCGGACGGGCCGGCCGTCAGGCCGCGGAGGAACCGTTTTTCCTGCTCCGCGGTCCACGGGATGCCGTTCTTCCCGTAGGTCAGGAAATCGCTCTCGCCGCCCACCTCGTTCATATACGCAAGCAGCTTTTCCGCGTCGTCCTCGCGGGCTTCGCGGAGGGTCAGGGCCCTCCCGTCCTTCAGCGTCACGCTTTTCACGGTGCGGCCTCCTTTACTTTGCGAGCCTTGAAAGCTCGAACAGCGTGTTCATGCACTCGATCGGCGTCAGGGTGTTCACGTCGAGGGCGCGGAGCCTCTCCATGATCTTCGTCTCGTTCGGCGGGGTGAGCGCGAGCTGCATCGGCTCCTCCTCCGCTTTTTTCCGCGCGCCGGCCCGCTTCGCCGGGGGCACGTCCTTCCCGGCGTCGAGCTGCGCGAGGATCTGCTTCGCGCGGGAGATGATCTTCTCCGGCACGCCCGCGAGCTTCGCGACCTCGATGCCGTAGCTGTCGTCCGCGCCGCCGCGCACGATGCGCCGCAGGAAGGTGATGTCGTCCCCGCGCTTCTTGACGGCGATATTGTAGTTTTTCACGCCGGGCACTTGGCTCTCGAGCGCGGTCAGCTCGTGGTAATGCGTGGCGAACAGCGTCTTCGCGCCGAGGCGGCGCTTGTCCGCGACGTATTCCAGCACGGCGCGGGCGATGCTCATGCCGTCGAAAGTGGAGGTGCCGCGGCCGATCTCGTCGAGGATCAGCAGGCTGTCCGCCGTGGCCTCGCGGACAATCTCGGCGACCTCGGCCATCTCCACCATAAAGGTGGATTGGCCTGCCGCAAGGTCGTCCGAAGCGCCCACGCGGGTGAAGATCGCGTCGACGACGCCGATCTGCGCCCCGGCGGCCGGGACGAAGCAGCCGATCTGCGCCATGATCACGATCAGCGCGATCTGCCGCATATAGGTGGATTTGCCGGCCATGTTCGGCCCGGTGATGATCGCCACGCGGTTCTCGTCCTTGTCGAGCAGCACGTCGTTCGGCACGAACGGCTCCTCGAGGAGGGCCTCCACAACCGGGTGGCGGCTCTTTTGGAGGATGATCTTCCCGCTCAGGTCCACCGCGGGTCGGGTGTAGTTCCGGTCGGCGGAGACCTGCGCGAACGAGAGCAGCACGTCCAGCTCCGCCACGGCCTGCGCCGTGGTCTGCACGCGGCCGGTCTGCTCCGCCGCCCGCTTGCGGACGGAATCGAACAGCCCGTACTCGAGCTGGACGGATTTTTCGTGCGCGCCGAGGATGCGGCCCTCCAGCTCCTTGAGCTCCGGCGTGATGAACGTCTGCTTGCGGGTGTATTCGGGCGGGGCCTTGTCCTTATAGGCGTTGCTGATCTCTATGTAATAGCCGAACACGCGGTTGTAGCCGACCTTCAGCTTCGGGATTCCGGTGCGTTCGCGCTCCCGCGCCTCGATCTTCGCGACGACGCCCCGGCCGTCGCTCATGTCGCCCTTCAGAAGGTCCAGCTCCTCGTTGAAGCCCGGCTTGATCAGCCCGCCCTCGCGGACGGAGAACGGCGGGTCGTCCGCGATCGCCCGCTCGATCAGGCCGCGCAGATCCTCCAGGGGATCGATGTCCCGGCAGATGCGGCTCAGCAGCGCGGATTTCGAGTCCTTCAGCAGTTTTTTGAGGGCCGGCAGGCGGCCGGCCGCGTCGGCCAGGCTCCTCAGTTCCCGCGCGTTGGCGGAGCCGTACACGATGCGGGACATCAGCCGCTCGAGGTCGTGGACCCCGGCGAGCTGCCGGGCGAGGCCGTCGCACAGGATGCTGTCGCGCGTGAGCTCCTCCACGGCGTTGAGCCGCCGGTCGATCCGCGCCGGGTTCAGCAGCGGGCGCTCGATCCAGCTCCGGATCAGCCGCTTGCCCATCGGGGTGCGCGTGCGGTCCAGCACCCAGAGCAGGGAGCCGCGCTTCTCCTTGTTGCGCAGGGTCTCCAGCAGCTCCAGGTTGCGGCGGGCGGTGAGGTTCAGGCGCATGTACTGCGCCCCGCTGTAAAGGTCGAGGGTTTCCATGCGCTCGAGGCCGGTGCGTTCGGTCTGCCCCAGATAGCCGAGCAGCGCGCCGAGCGCGCCGGCCACCTCCGGCATCTCCGCAAGGCCCAGGTCCGCGAGGTCTTTCTTCCGGAACTGCCGCGCCACGGGGCCGGCCGCCGCGCGCGGGTCGAACCGGTCGTCGTCCAGCAGCTCCAGGCTGGCGCTCAGGCGGGAACGGATGAACTTCGGCAGATCGCCGAGGTCCAGCGTCCCCTGGTTGACGAGGAGCTCCCGCGGCGAAAAGCGGGAAAGCTCGTTCTGCAGCTTCGCGGTCAGCTCCGCGGCGTTTTTGGCGGAGAGCAGGGTGGCGTGCGTCTCCCCCGTCGAGATATCCGCAAAGCAGACGCCCGCCCGGTTCTCCCGCACGCAGAGCGCACAGATGAAGTTGTTGCGCGATTCGTCGAGCATGCTGCTTTCCAGCACTGTGCCGGGCGTGATCACGCGGATGATGCTCCGCTTGACCAGCCCTTTCGCGAGCTTGGGGTCCTCCATCTGCTCGCAGATGGCGACCTTGTGGCCCTTGGCAATCAGCTTCGCCACGTAGGTCTCGTAGCTGTGGAACGGCACGCCGCACATCGGGGCGCGCTCCGCCTGCCCGCAGTCCCGCCCGGTCAGGGTCAGCTCCAGCTCGCGCGAGGCGAGCTTCGCGTCGTCGTAGAACATCTCGTAAAAATCGCCGAGGCGGAAGAACAGGATGGTGTCCGGGTATTGCTTTTTGATCTCGAAATACTGCTGCATCATAGGGGAAACCGCCGCCAATTTTACCGCCCTCCGTTTCGGGAATCCGATCGATTCAGCGGCAGCCCGCGCACGCCGCGCAGTCCCCGCCGCAGGCCGGGGCGACGTAGTCCGCCGTATCCGGGTCGCCGCCGTCGGCGCTCTGCTCGATGATGGCGTTCACGCGGCGCAGCAGCTCGTCCAGCCCGGCCTTGGCGCCGTTGTACGCGGCCATGCGCGGATTCTTCATCACGGCGGCGTAAAGGCCGTTCAGCTCCTGCCGGTACCCGCGCACCTTGTCGTCGTCGCGCCCGGGCTTGCGCAGCTCCTCCTGGAGCGCCCCCCGCTTGAGGTTGTACTGTCCGATGAGGCCCTGAAGCTCCCCGTCCTCCTCCGCCGCCTGGGCGGCGATGCGAAACTTCAGGTACCGCTTGTCCTTCTGGATCTCCCTGCCGATCTCCCTGGCCCGTTCGATAATATCCATCTATCAAATTCTCCTCGCTTTTTCTATCTTTAATATCATGCTTTATATCATGATCCATCTTTATCAGAATATCAGGACCCGGCGAGCTCCCCGCCCAGCGCCCGGTTCTGCGCCGAGGTGACCTTCACGCCGGCAAAGCGCCCGACCATCTCTCCGCCGCCCGGAAAGCGGACGATCTCGTTCCCTTCCGTCCTGCCGCAGAGCAGGCCGGTCCTCGGGTCTTTGCCTTCCACCAGCACGCGGCGCGTCTTCCCGATCTCGCCCGCGCACCGGGCCGCGGAGATCGCGTCCTGCACGGCGCAGAGCCGCTCCAGCCGGCGCGTCTTTTCCTCCTGGGGCACCGGGTCGGGCAGCGAGGCCGCCCTCGTCCCCTCGCGCGGGGAATAGAGGAACGTGAAGAGCGAGGTGAAGCCCACGCGGCGGACCAGGTCCACGGTCTCGAGGAACTCCTCCTCCGTCTCGCCGGGGAAGCCGACGATGATGTCGGTCGTGAGGGAGAGGTCCGGCATCTTTTCGCGCGCGTACCGGACGAACGAAAGGTACTGTTCGCGGGTGTAGCCGCGGTTCATGGCGCGCAGGACGCGGTCGCTGCCGGACTGCACCGGCAGGTGCAGGTGGCGGCAGATGTGGCGGCCGGAGGCCATGGTGTCGATCAGCTCGCGCGTGGCGTCCTTCGGGTGCGAGGTCATGAACCGCAGGCGGTAGTCGCCGTCCACTTCGTCCAGCATCCGCAGCAGGCCGGAAAAGCTCACGGGGCGCGCCAGCCCCCTGCCGTAGGAATTCACGTTCTGGCCCAGCAGGGTGACGTCCTTATACCCCGCCTCCACCAGGCCGCGGAACTCCCGCAGGACGGCCTCCGGCTCGCGGCTGCGCTCCCGGCCGCGCACGTACGGCACGATGCAGTAGGAGCAGAAGTTGTCGCAGCCGGTCATCGCCGTGACGAACGCCCGGGTCTTCCCCTCCCGGCGGACGGGAAGGCCCTCGACGATCCGCGCGTCCTCCCCCCCGCCGCGCTCGAACACGCGGCGGCTGTCGGTCAGCGCCGTCCAGAGCAGCTCCGGGAAGCGGTGGATCACATGCGTGCCGAACACGAGACCCACGAACGGGAATTTCTCGAGGATGCGCTGCGAGGCCGCCCGTTCCTCCATCATGCAGCCGCACACGGCCACGATCAGCGACGGGTGGCGGCGCTTGAGATCCTTGAGGGCCCCCACATTGCCGAACACGCGGTTCTCGGCGTGGCCTCGCACCGCGCAGGTGTTCATCAGGATCAGATCGGCCCGCTCGGGGTCGTCCGTGAACGAAAAGCCCATCTGCGCGAGCAGGCCCATGATCTTTTCGCTGTCCGCCACGTTCTGCTGGCAGCCGTAGGTGCGCACCAGCGCCGTCGGCTCGCTCCCGCGCCTGCGCACCGCCATGATCTCGGAGACCCGCTTCAGGTAAAAGCTTCTCGGGTGCTCCGGCGCGGCCGGAAGCGCCGCGTTCCTTACAGCCGGTTCCGCCAAAAGGAAATACCCCCGTCTAATTTCTTTCTGAAATGGTTTACAGATTATTATATCATGGCGCGCTTTCCACTTCAAGGGAATCCGGCGCCCCGCGCGGCGGGATTTGACAAAGCCGGCCGATGCTGGTAGGATAATTTTTAATGCTTCTTCGGGAGGAACCCGCGATGGACTATTTTCTGCTCTGCGGCATCGCCGCGGGGCTCGCGATGGACGCGCTCGCCGTCAGCATCCTGAACGGCGCCCGCGTCCGGCGCGTCCGCTTCCGCTTCGCGCTGAAGCTCGCCTTCCTGTTCGGGCTGTTCCAGGCGCTGATGCCCGTGGCCGGCTGGCTGATCGGCAAGGCGGGCGAGGACCTGATCCGGGCGGTGGACCACTGGATCGCCCTGCTGCTGCTCGGATACCTCGGCATCAGCATGATTCTGGAATCCCGGAAGAAAACGCGGGAGGGGGCGGAGCGCCCCCAGCGGGACGACATCCCCGGCCGGGAGCTGCTGGCGATGGCCGTCGCGACCAGCATCGACGCGCTCGCGACGGGGATCATCCTGCCCTCCACGGCGGGGGCCTCCACGGCGGCCCTGATGGCGGCCGCGGCGCTGCTGATCGGCGCGGTCACCTTCGTCCTCTGCTTCGCGGGGGTCTACGCGGGGCACCGGTTCGGCGCCCTGTGCGCGGGGCGCGCGGAGGTTGTCGGCGGCGCGGTGCTGACGGGCATCGGCATCAAGATCTTTATTGAGCACATGTTTTTTTCATGAGGCCGTACCCCTGCGCCATGGCGCGGACGCGCCCGGCCACCTCCCGCCGGAGGGATTCGGGCGACGCCACGCGGATTCGCCCGCCGTACTGGAGCAGCCACTGCACGAACCCCTCGCTGACGTCGACCTCCACACGAAGGAGAAAAGAGCCTTCGTCGCGGCGCACGAGCGGCACGTCGTTCCCGAACTGATCGAGCACGGCCTCGAGCAGGTCGTCGGCGCAGCAGAGCTCCACCCGCTGCCGCTCGCCGTGGTACATGCGGAACGTCCTGCGGGCGAAATCGGCCGCGTCGAAGCGGCCGCGGTAGTCGCTGACCTCCTCGAACGGGCGGGCCGGCGCGTCGAGCACCTGCGCGCGCCTCATGCGGTCCAGGCGGTAGACGCTGACGCTGTCGTACTTCTCGTAATTGCCGGCGAGATAGTATTTGTCACCGCTCCAGATCAGCGCATAGGGGCTGACGACGAAGGCGCGGCCCGCGTCCGGCACGGCCCGTTCGCCGCAGATCACCCGGTGGTGGTAGACGAACGAGAGCTTCCTCCTGCCGGCGACGGCGCGGGTCACCGCGTCGATGGCGTAATAGATCTCCTCGTTGTCGAACTTGACGCGCTTTTCCACATAGATCTGACCCCGGGCCTGCTCCGCCTGCCCCTCGCTGAGCAGGCCCTCCAGCTTGCCGAGCAGCTCGCGCGTCTTGCGCGGCGTGATGAACGGCGCGGCGAGGACCGCGTCCATCAGCAGGCGGACCTCCGGCGGCTCGAACGCGCGCTCCGCGAGAAAAAAGCCCGCCTTCGGCCGGCGGGTGTACAGGATCTCCTCTCCGTACCGGCGCAGCGCCGCGACGTCGCGGTAAAGCGCCTTGCGCCCGCACGGGATCCCCCGCTCCGCCAGCAGACGGCACAGCTCGCCGGCGGAAAGCGGATGCGCCTCGTCCGTGCCGCGCGCGAGAAGGTCGCGCAGCGCCAGAATCTTCAGCTTCTGCGGCTGCCGCTCCATAGCCTCTCCCCTCTTTTACAGAACGGGCCGCGGATAAGAATTCCGCGGCCCGCGTCAATCGGAATATTTTATTTTTTCAGCTCGCGCCGGACCACTTCCGCGATATGGGAAGCGCACAGGCCGAATTTCTCCAGCAGGTCGGCGGCCGGGCCGGAATGCCCGAACCGGTCGTTCACGCCGATCTTCACGACGGGCGCCGGGTACTCCTCGCAGAGCACGGCGCAGACGGCGTCCCCGAGGCCGCCGATCACGTTGTGCTCCTCGACGGTGACGATCTTCCCCGTTTCCCGTGCCGCGCGGACGATCAGCTCCCGGTCGATCGGCTTGAGGGTGTGCAGGTTGATCAGGCGCGCGTCGATCCCCTCTTTTTCCAGTTCCTTCACCGCCTGCAGCGCGCGGGAGACCATCAGGCCCGTCGCAATCACGGTGATGTCCTTCCCCCCGCGCAGCGTGACGCCCTTCCCGATCTCGAAGCGGTAGTCGTCGGAGTTGTTGAAGCTCTCGACCGCAAGGCGCGAAAGGCGCAGGTAGACCGGGCCGACATAGGCGGCCGCGGCCTTCACGGCCGCCTGCATCTCGTAATGGTCCGAGGGGTTCAGCACGACCATGCCCGGGATGGCGCGCATCAGCGCGAGGTCCTCCAGGCACTGGTGCGTGGCGCCGTCCTCCCCCACGGAGATGCCCGCGTGGGAGCCGGCGATCTTTACGTTCAGGTGCGGGTAACCGACGGAATTGCGCACCTGCTCGAACGCGCGGCCGGCGGAAAACATGGCGAACGAGCTGGCGAACGGGATCTTCCCGCACGTCGCGAGCCCGGCCGCCACACCGATCATGTTGCACTCCGCGATGCCGCAGTCGACGAAGCGGTCCGGGAACGCGTCCCGGAAAAAGAGCGTCTTGGTCGCGGAGGCGAGGTCGGCGTCGAGCACGACGATATCCGGATTCGTTTTGCCCAGCTCCACCAGCGCGAGGCCGTAGCTTTCGCGGGTCGCTTTTTTCACCATCTCTGCCATTTACTCCGCCTCCAATTCCGCGAGCGCCTGTTTCAGTTCCCGCATGGCGACCCGGTACTGCTCGTCGTTCGGGGCCTTGCCGTGCCACCCGACCTGATTCTCCATATAGGAGACGCCCTTGCCCTTGACCGTTTTCGCGATGATCGCGCTCGGCTTCCCCTTCACGGTCTTCGCGTGCCCGACCGCCGCCTCGATCGCGTCGAGGTCGTGGCCGTCGATCTTCTGCACGTCGAAGCCGAACGCGCGGTATTTTTCGTCGATCGGCTCCGGGCCGCCGATCTCGGCCGTGGGGCCGTCGATCTGCAGGCCGTTGTCGTCGATGAACAGGCACAGGTTGTCCAGCTTATGGTGGCCGGCGAACATGGCGGCCTCCCAGACCTGGCCCTCCTCGATCTCGCCGTCGCCCAGCAGGGCGTAGACGCGGTAGTTTCTGCCGTCCATCTTCCCGGCCAGCGCCATGCCGCACGCCGCGGAGACGCCCTGCCCCAGCGAGCCGGTGCTCATGTCGATGCCCGGCGTGCCCTTCATGTCCGGGTGGCCCTGGAGCATCGCGCCGATGTGGCGGAGCTTTTTGAGCTCGTCCCACGGAAAATAGCCCTTGAGCGCCAGCGCGGCGTAAAGGCCCGGGCAGGTGTGCCCTTTGGAGAGGACAAACCGGTCGCGGTCCGGCGCCTTGGGGTGCGCCGGGTCCGCGTTCAGTTCCTTGAAGTACAGGTAGGCGAAGATCTCGGCCGCGGAGAGCGAGCCCCCCGGATGGCCGGATTTCGCGTGGTAGACACCTTCGATCGCGCCGATGCGGATCTTGCACGCGGCGATCTGCAGTCTTTTCTTTTCGCTCTGTTCCATATAACCTCCCGAAAACGCGGCGGATGCCCGCCCGTTTTTTCTGTGATTTGTCTGACAAAAACAGGTTCCGCTTTTATTATAAGATATCGCCCGGCCGGAATCAAGCGCCGGGGAGAAGAAAACGGCCCCGCGCGCTCACGCCGCCCCGCCGTAATCGTTGGCGGCGTGGAACCGGTCGATGGCCCAGAAAATCATTCCCAGCAGCATGCCGACCACCGCGCCGAGCGCCATGCCCGTGAGCCTGACCTGGCCGATCTGCACGAACGCGCCGGAAAGGCCCGTCACCAGCACCACGCTGGTCATGGCGAGGTTGCGCGAGCGGCCGTAATCCACCTTCTGCTCCACCAGCAGCCGCACGCCGGAGGCGGCGATCATGCCGTACAGCAGGAAGCTGACCCCGCCCATCACCGGCCCGGGGATGGACTGGATCACGGCGGAGACTTTGCCGAAGAACGAGACCGCGATCGAGAGCACGGCCGCCCCGCCGATCACCCAGACGCTGTAGACGCCGGTCATGGCCATCACGCCGATATTCTCGCCGTAGGTCGTGGTCGGCACGGAGCCGACCAGGCCGGAGAGCATGGTGGAGACGCCGTCGCCCAGCAGGGTGCGGTGCAGGCCCGGGTCGCGGATCAGGTCGCGCCCGATGATCTTGCCCGTGACGATCTGGTGGCCGATATGCTCGGAGACCACGACCAGCGAGGCCGGAAGGATAATGGAGATCGCCTTCCAGTCGAACCGGGCCGGCTGGAAATTGGGCAGGGTGAAAACGGGCGCCGCCGCGATCGGCCCCCAGGGGATCATCCCCAGGCACGCGGCCGCGGCATAGCCGACCGCGATGGCGATCAGGATCGGGATCACGGCGAGGAACCGCCGGAACAGCACGGAGCCGAACACCGCCGTGCCCAGCGTGATCAGGAAGACCGCGACCCGCTTCGGGTCGATCTGCCGGTAGGTGTCCGTCAGGACCAGGCCGCCCATCCGCGCGGCCGTGCCGGAAAGCTCCAGGCCGATCAGCGCGACGACCGCGCCCATCGCCGCGGGCGGCAGGATCACGCCGATCCATTTCGTGCCGCAGAACCGGATGACCCCCGCCACCAGGCAGAACACGGCGCCCGTTACGACGAACCCGCCCAGCGCGTCGGCGTAGCCCATGCCGGGCGCCGCCATGATGATGCCCGCCGGCGCGATGAACGCGAAGCTGGAGCCGAGGTACGCCGGGGCCTTGCCCTTCGTGATCAGAATGTACAGCAGCGTGCCGACGCCGTTCATGAACAGCACGACGGCCGGGTTGATGCCCAGCAGGTTCGGCACCAGCACCGAGGCGCTGAACATGGCGAACAGGTGCTGCAGGCTCAGCGGGATTCCCTGCGCGAGCGGCGGCCTTTCCTCGACCGGAACGATGCGTTTTGCCATCTTTTTTCTCCTCTTTTTTGCTTTTTTCCCCGCCGCCCCGGCGGGGCGGACGGATAAAATCCCAAAAAAAAAGCCCTTCCGGCGCGCCCGCGCCGGTATGAGCTTTTTCGGATTTTTTTCTTACTTCTGCCTTCGGAACGCCGATTTCGGCGCCCCGCAGATCGGGCACACCCAATCGTCCGGCAGTTCCTCGAACGGAACGTAAGGGTCGCTGTAAACGTAGCCGCAGATCGTGCAGACCCAGCTTTCCGCGCCGCCGTTCGCCGCGGCGGGCGTCTCCTCGCGGTAGGTCGGCGCGTTCTTCGGCGCCCGCCCTTTGATCACGCGGTGGTAAAAGTCGTAGGTCATCGGCTTTCTGCGGACCTTCTCGCTCCCCGCGATCACCTCGCCGAGGAAAACGGTGTGGGAGGGCGTCTCCGCGCTGCCGACGACGCGGCACAGGAACCAGCAGCAGATGTTCTCCTCGATCACGGGCACGCCCTCGGCCAGGACGCGGTAGCGGACGTTCTTCAGTTTGTCGGTATCGCGGCCGGAATTGAAGCCGAGCGCCCCGATCACCGCGCCCGACGTGTCCTCCGAGAGGATGGAAACGCTGAAGATCCCCGATTTTTTGATGCACTCGTTGCTGTAATTGTTGTGGCTCATGCTGAGCGAGACGATATTCGGCGAGGAGGCGACCTGCATCACCGTGTTCGCGATGCAGGCGGAAACCTTGTCCCCGTCCTTCACGCCGACGGCGAACATGCCGTAGGACAGCATGGAAAAAACATCCCGGGTCAAACCGCACACCCCCCGTAAGAACTCGATCCGTATTATTATATCTCCGGGCCGGCTGAAAAGCAAGGGTCCGCGCTATTTTTCGCCCTTCTTCCTGATCCTCTCCCAATAGGCGCGGAAGGCCCGCTCGGTCTTGTTGTCGCCGCAGCGGTAATAGACGGCGTCCTTCAGGTTGTCCGGCAGGTACTGCTGCGGGACGTAGTGGTCCGGGAAGCTGTGGGGATAGAGGTAGAACTGCCCCTTACGGGGGTTGTCGGCCCCGTCGTAGTGCAGGTTCTGGAGCTGCCGGGGGATCGGGCCGGACTTTCCCTCGCGGACGTCCTTCATCGCGGCGTCGACGGCCAGCACGCCGGAGTTCGACTTGGGGGCCAGGCACACTAAAATGACCGCGTCGGCCAGGGGGATGCGCGCCTCCGGCAGGCCGACCTGCAGGGCCGCGTCCACCGCGGCCTTCACGATCGGGACGATCTGCGGGTAGGCGAGCCCGACGTCCTCGCACGCGCAGACCATCAGCCGGCGGCACGCGGAGGGCAGGTCGCCCGCCAGCAGCAGGCGCGCAAGGTAGTGCAGCGCGGCGTCGGGGTCCGAGCCGCGCATGGACTTCTGGTAGGCGGAGACGATGTCGTAGTGCTCGTCGCCCGCGCGGTCGTACCGCAGGGCGCTGCGCTGGGTCAGCTCCCGCGCGGCCCGCAGCGTGACCGTACACGAGCCGTCCGCCTCCTGGCCGGCGGAGAGCACGCACAGCTCCACGGCGTTGACCGCCTTGCGCACGTCCCCGCCGCAGGCGGAGGCGATGTGCTCCTCCGCGCCCTTCTCCACCCGGATGGTCCGGTGCTGCTCCTCCTCGAGGAAGCGGAACGCGCGCCGCACGGCCGGCAGCACATCCTCCTTTTCCACCGGCTTGAACTCGAAGACGGTCGAGCGGCTCAGGATGGCGCCGTACACGTAGAAATACGGGTTCTCCGTCGTGGCGGCGACCAGCGTGATGGAGCCGTTCTCAATGAATTCCAGCAGGGTCTGCTGCTGCTTCTTGTTGAAATACTGGATCTCGTCGAGATAGAGCAGGATGCCGTTCGGGGCCTCGAGCGTGTCGATGCGGCCGACCACGTCGTGGATATCCGCCGTGGAGGCCGTGGTGCCGTTGAGCTTGTACAGGGTGCGCTCGGTGCGCTTGGCGATGATGGAGGCGAGCGTCGTCTTGCCCACCCCCGCGGGGCCGTAAAAGACCATGTTGGGGATCTGCCCCGATTCGATGATGCGGCGCAGCGGGCGGCCGGGGTCCAGAAGATGGTGCTGCCCGACGATATCGTCCAGCGTGTTCGGGCGGATACGGTCCGCAAGCGGAGCAGGCATGGGCTTCGCCTCCTTTCTCTCGGCAATCGGATCATTTCCGGCGTTTCGGCGGAACCGCAGAAAGCTTCCGCGCCGTTCTCCCCGCCTTCGGAGGGGAGAACGTCAGGACCGGGCACGGCGGGGCTTTATTCGTACAGCGGGTGGCCCGCGCAGAGCTCCCGCACCGCGGCCTCGATTGCTCCGCGGGAGGCGTCGAAGTTTTGGATGGCGAGGGCCAGGCACTCCGCGATGCGGTCCATGTCCCGCGCGTCCATGCCGCGCGTGGTCACGGCGGGCGTGCCGACGCGCAGGCCGCTGGTCACGAACGGGCTGCGCTTCTCGTTGGGCACGGTGTTTTTGTTCGCGGTGATATGCACGGAATCGAGGTTCTTTTCGAGGTCCCTGCCGGTCAGCTCCAGGCCGCTCAGGTCGATCAGCATCATGTGGTTGTCCGTGCCGCCGGTCACCAGCTTCACGCCGCGGCGGGTCAGGCCGGCGGCGAGGGCGGCGGCGTTCTCCACGACGCGGCGGGCGTATTCCCGGAACTCCGGCTTCATCGCCTCGCCCAGACAGACCGCCTTCGCGGCGATCACATGCATCAGCGGGCCGCCCTGCGTGCCGGGGAAGATCGCCTTGTCGATCGCCTTCGCGTACTGCTCTTTGCACAGGATAATACCGCCGCGCGGACCGCGCAGCGTCTTGTGCGTCGTGGTCGTCACCACGTCCGCCCACGGGACCGGGCTCGGGTGGAGGCCGGCCGCGACCAGCCCGGCGATATGGGCCATATCGACCATCAGCAGCGCGCCGCAGGCGTCGCAGATCTCGCGGAAGCGGCGGAAATCGATCGCGCGGGGGTAGGCGCTGGCGCCGGCGACGATCAGCTTCGGCTTCTCGCGCAGGGCGGTCTCGCGGACCGCGTCGTAATCGATGAGACCGGTGTCCGGCCGGACGCCGTAGGGGATGAAGTGGAAGTATCTGCCGGAGATGTTGACCGGGGAACCGTGGGTCAGGTGCCCGCCGTCCGAAAGGCCCATGCCCATCACGGTGTCGCCGGGCTGCAGCAGCGCGAAATAGACCGCCATGTTCGCCTGCGCGCCGGAGTGCGGCTGCACGTTGGCGTGCTCCGCGCCGAACAGCCGGCACGCGCGGGTGCGGGCGGTCTCCTCCACCGCGTCGACGCACTGGCAGCCGCCGTAGTAGCGCCTGCCGGGATAGCCCTCGGCATACTTGTTGGTGAGGACGCTGCCCATCGCGGCCATCACCGCGGGGGAGACGATGTTTTCGGAGGCGATCAGCTCGAGGTTGTCCCGCTGGCGCCGCAGCTCCCGCGCCATGGCCTCGCCCACCTCCGGGTCGGCCTGCCGGACGAAGCCGACGGTGTCCATCATGTCGCTGTACATGCTTTCAGATCCCTTCCCGAGCAAATTTACAGATATTATACCCTCTCCCCGGGCAAAACGCAACGGGATCCGGCGGTCCCGCGGCTTGCGCCGGGCCGCGTTTTGTACTAAAATGGGGAAAAAGCCCGAAGGGGTGCTCGGAATGACGAAAAAACAGCGCGCCGCGCTTGCGGTGCAGGCTTTGAAGAAAGAATATCCGCAGGGCATCTGCTCGCTGAATTACCGGGACCCGCTGCAGCTGCTGATCGCGACCCGGCTTTCCGCCCAGTGCACGGACGCCCGCGTCAACCTCGTGGTCCCGGCGCTCTTCGCCCGGTTCCCCGACCTCGACTCGTTCTGCGCGGGCACGCAGGAGGAGATCGAAAGCTATATCCGCTCGTGCGGGCTCTATAAGACCAAAGCCCGGGACATTCTCGCCCTGTGCCGGATGCTGAAGGCGGAATTCGGCGGCCGGGTGCCCGACACCGTCGAAGCCCTCACGCGTCTGCCCGGCGTGGGCCGCAAGACGGCCAATCTGATCGTGGGGGACGTCTACGGCAAGCCCGCCGTCGTGACCGACACGCACTGCATCCGCATCTGCGGCCGCCTGGGCCTGAGCGAAGGGAAAAATCCCCCGCAGGTGGAAAAGCAGCTGCGCGCCGTGCTGCCGCCCGAGGAATCGAACGATTTCTGCCACCGGCTGGTCCTGCACGGGCGCGCCGTCTGCACGGCCCGCAGCCCGAAATGCGGCGTCTGCTGCATGCGGGAATTCTGCCGGTTCTACGCTTCGGGCGCCGCGAAAGGGGCGAAAAAAGCGGAGAAAAAGGCTTAGGCGCCCTTCTCCCCGCTCTTTTCTTCCCGTTCCGCCTTCTCTTCCGTTTCGAGCGGGAGAATCGCCTTCCGGACGACCAGCCCCTCGTATTTCAGCTTGAACTGCACCCGGCCGCAGAAGCGGTGCCCACAGTTCCGGCACAGGAACCAGGCGCGGAAGCTCCGGTTGCGAAGCTGCCATTTGCCGATCCTGCGCGCCCGGTGCCCGCAGAGGTCGCAGAAAAACGTGAGGTCCGCCGGGCGGACGAGCGGATGGCGCAGATCGCAGATCTCGGTGGTTTTGAACTCCATGCGGTCGTAGAACTCCGGGCACTCCGCGTCCCGGATGAACGGCTGCAGCGTTTCGGGGCTGTAGAGCCTGCGGAAGCACTCGAACTCCAGCAGACTGTCGCTCAGCGCGCGGTGGTGGCTGAAGGCCTCCGGATCGATGCCGAGCCGCCGGGCGGCGGTCTCGAGGCCCGTCTGGCGGGAAGGGTCGCAGCCGAGCACCCCCTCGCAGTAGGCCTGCAGATCGACGTATCGTTTGAGGAACGGAATATGGTCGCTGCCGCAGAAATAGCGGCAGTTTTCGATCAGCGCGAGGATGTCGGACGTGCCCCACGTCATGACGACGGCGTCGCCCGCCCATTTCCCGAACCGGGAAACGGCCTGCATGAACTGCAGGCCGCCCTCGAGCTCCTCGTTGGTGATACTGGTGAGGGTCCTGATCTTTCCGCTGATCTTTTTCCCGACCTGCGGGCGGATCAGCGCCTGGAAGGTGTCGGGGGGCTCCCCGCCCCCGGCGCGCACGGCCCCGAACTCGATGATCTCGTTGATGAACGCCTTCAGCCGTTTGCTGTACGCGCCGTTCCATTCCAGGTCCAGAACCACAAAATCCATCTTCTACTTTTTCCTTGCGGCCATTTTCATGCGCGTCTCCTTGTCGAGGATCATCTTGCGCATGCGGATGCTTTTCGGCGTCACCTCGACCAACTCGTCCTGCTTGATGAACTCCAGGCACTGCTCGAGGCTCATCACGCTGGGGGGCGTCAGCTTGAGCGCCTCGTCGGAGCCGGAGGCGCGGGTGTTGGTGGCGTGCTTTTTCTTGCAGACATTGACGGCGATGTCGTCGGACTTCGGGCTGACGCCGACGATCATGCCCCCGTAGACCTCGACGCCGGGGCCGATGAACAGCCGGCCGCGGTCCTGCGCGTAGAACAGGCCGTACCCGGTCGACTCGCCCGTCTCGTGCGCGATCAGCGAGCCCTGCGCGCGCGTCTCGATATCGCCCTTATAGGGCTCGTAGCTGTCGAACACGTTGTTCATGATCCCGTTGCCGTTGGTGTCGGTCAGGAACTCCTGGCGGTAGCCCATCAGGCCGCGCGCGGGGATTTTGAATTCCAGATGGGTCACGCCGGTGTTGCGCGTCCCCATGTTGACCAGCTCCGCCTTGCGGGGGCCCAGCTTTTCCATCACCGCGCCCACGTAGCTGTCCGGCACCTCGATCATCAGCAGCTCGATGGGCTCGCACTTCCTGCCGCTGATCTGCTTGTAGATCACGGTCGGGCTGGAGACCTGGAACTCGTAGCCCTGGCGGCGCATCTCCTCGATCAGGATGGACAGGTGCAGCTCGCCGCGGCCGGAGACCTTGAACGTGTCGGGCGAACCGGTCTCCTCGACGCGCAGGGCCACGTTCGTCTCGAGCTCGCGGAACAGGCGGTCGCGCAGGTTGCGCGACGTGACGTATTTCCCCTCGCGGCCCGCGAACGGGCTGTTGTTGACCATGAACAGCATCGAGACGGTCGGCTCGTCGATCTTGACGAACGGCAGCGGCTCGATATGGTCCGGCGAGCAGATGGTCTCCCCGATGTTGAGGCCCGTCACGCCCGAGACCGCCACGATGTCGCCGAGGTGCGCTTCCTCCACTTCCACGCGCCGCAGGCCCTCGAACTGGTAAAGCTTGGTGACCTTCACGTTGGCGTTCGTGCCGTCGCGGTGGCACAGCACGACGCTCTCGCCGTCGTGCACACTGCCCCGCTCCACGCGGCCGATGCCGATGCGGCCGACGTAATCGTCGTAATCGACGTTCGAGAACAGCACCTGCGTCGGCCCGTTCAGGTCGCCGTGCGGCGCCGGGATATCCTTGAGGATCGCGTCGAACAGCGGCTGCATGTCCTTGCCGGGCACGTTCAGGTCGGCGGTCGCGTAGCCGTCGCGCCCCGAGGCGTAGATCACCGGGAAATCGAGCTGGTCCTCGCTCGCGCCGAGCTCGATGAACAGGTCGATCACCTCGTCGACCACTTCCTTCGGGCGCGCGCCGGGGCGGTCGATCTTGTTGACGACGACCAGCGGCTTTTTGTGCAGGCCGAGCGCCTTTTTCAGCACGAAACGGGTCTGCGGCATGCAGCCCTCGAACGCGTCGACCAGCAGCAGGACGCCGTCCACCATCATCAGGATCCGCTCCACCTCGCCGCCGAAATCGGCGTGGCCCGGCGTGTCGATGATGTTGATCTTCACATTTTTATACCGCACGGCGGTATTTTTCGACAAAATGGTGATGCCGCGCTCGCGCTCCAAATCGTTGGAGTCCAGCACGCGGTCGACGACCTCTTCGTTGGATCGGAAAACCCCGCTCTGTCTTAAAAGCTGGTCGACCAGCGTCGTTTTGCCGTGGTCGACGTGGGCGATAATGGCGATGTTTCTCAGATCATTTCTGACATCCATGCAGTTTTTTTCCCTCTTCACACATACTGATTCCATAACAGGCTCACACATCAAAGCGGGGCATCCGGGATCCGGCCGGAAAGGCGGGCGCGGGGCCCGGCATTCCGAAACGGTAAAAATCCATAAACACAGATATTATAGCACGGCGCGGCGGTTTTGTGAATACCCCGGCGCCGCGCCGCGGGCAGCGGAAAACGGCGGACGGAAAGCCCCCACCCCGCCGGGCGGCCTCCCGTTCGCCGGAAAAAAGGGCCTGCGGCCCTTTCGTGAAAACAGCTTTCGCCCGCCGCGGGCCGCGGCGTCAGCCGGCCGTTCCCCGCTTTTTCGCAGCGGGGGCCGGGGAGCTTTTCTCCGCTTTCGCGACGAACTCCTTGATGCGGCGGAAGCTCTCCTCGCTGATGATATGCTCGATCCGGCAGGAATCCTGCACGGCGGTGTCCGGCCCGACGCCGAGGGTGATCTGCAGAAATTTCGCGATGGTGGTATGCCGGTCGTAAATTCCGCTCGCGCGGCGGTAGCCGGAATCGGTCAGAACCAGATTGCCGTTCTGCTCCGTCACCAGGTAGCCCGCCTCCCGGAGGATGCCCATGGCGCGACTCACGCTCGCCTTGGTGAACCCGAGCTCGTTCGCCACGTCAATGGATCGGACATAGCCGTTTTTATTATGCAGAATCAAGATGGTCTCGAGATAGTTTTCTCCCGACTCCTGGATCTTCATGCGATCCCCTCCCTCAAAAGCAGCCGGAAACTCCAAATTATACTTATTATAAAGGTATTATAGCATTCCCGCCGGGAAATCACAAGCGGCGGGCCGGCGGGCGATATTGCCCGCGGCGGCCCGATATGCTATAATTGGTTCAAAACGCAGGAAAATAAAGCGGCGCCGCCCTTTCAAACGCGGGGCGGGCCGGGGGGACGGGAGCGGAAAGCATGAGCAAGATCGCCGTATTGATTCCGTGCTACAACGAGGCGGAGACCATCCGGAAAGTCGTGGGCGATTACCGCGCCGCCCTGCCGGACGCCGAGATCTACGTCTACGACAACAACTCGACGGACGGCACGGCGGAGCAGGCGGAGCGGGCCGGGGCCGCCGTCCGGCACGAGTACCGGCAGGGAAAGGGCAACGTGATCCGCAGCATGTTCCGCGACATCGACGCGGACTGCTACCTGATCACCGACGGGGACGACACCTACCCCGCCGAGAACGCGCCCGAGATGGTGCGCCTGATTCTGGAGAAAAAAGCCGACATGGTCAACGCGGACCGGCTTTCCTCCACGTATTTCACGGAGAACAAGCGCCCGTTCCACAACACCGGGAACCGGATGGTGCGCGGCCTGATCAACCGCTTCTTCGGCACCGAGATCCGCGACATCATGACGGGCTGCCGGGCGTTCAGCCGGATCTTCGTCAAGACCTTCCCCGTGCTCTCGCACGGGTTCGAGATCGAGACGGAGATGACCGTCTACGCCGTGACCCACAACTTCGTGATCCGCGAGATCCCCGTCGCGTACCGCGACCGGCCGAAGGGCAGCGTCTCCAAGCTGAACACCTTTTCCGACGGCTTCCGCGTGCTGCGGACGATTTTCCGGCTGGTGCGCGACCTGCGGCCGTTCGCGTTCTTCGGGGCCTTCGCGCTGCTGTTCCTGGCGGCGGCGGTCGCCTGCATGATCCCCGTGGTGAGCGAATATTTCACCACGGGCCTCGTGCCCCGCTTCCCGACGCTGATCGTCGGGACCGCGTGCGGCGTGTGCGCGCTGCTCTGCTTTTTCACCGGCGTGATTCTCAACGTCTCCGTCCAGCAGCAGGACCGGATGACGGAGCTGCTGACGACCCTTTCCGCGGAGGTGAAGCGCCATGGCCCTCGGGAATAAACTGGCCGGGATCGGGCGGAGCGCCGGGCGGCTCTGGGCAAAGCTGAGCGGCCGGCTGGGCGGCTGGGCGAAACGCCTGCTGCCGAAGCCGGAAAAGCGGTCCCGCATCCTCTCCGCGGCCGCGGTCGCCGCCGCCGCCGCGCTGGACTACGCGCTTTCGTGGATGTTGTTCTGCTATTTCGGCGCGCCGTCGAATCTCTTCCTGTTCGTTTCCGTGATGCTGTTCCTCGGGTATCTGATCAAGAGGACGGCGGCGGGGCCCCGGGACCGGCGCACCGTGCTGTGGTGCGCCGCGCTGGCCGTCCTCTTCGCGCTCTCGCTGGTCGCCGGCGGGAAAATCACCCATCCCGTCCGGACGTTCGCCCCGCTGTACCGCTCCGACCTCGGGTATCTGGCGGGACTTTCCGTCCTTTTCTTCCTCGCGGGCCTGTGGATCGCGGACGTGGTGCGAACGCACCCCATGTACGTCTGGGGAAAGAAAAAGATTTCCGGCAAACTGTGGGCGGCCTGCTCGGGGATTCTGTTCGTGTGCTGGGTCCCGTATCTGCTGATCTACTACCCGGGGAACATCTCGCCCGACTCGGTCGCCTGCATCGTGCGCGCCGTGGGGAAAGCCGGCCTTTCCAACCAACAACCGGTGCTCTATATCCTGCTGATGAGGCCGTTCCTGCTGCTGGCGCCCGCGCTGGGCAAAAGCCTGAACTTCGGCGCCGCGCTCTTCCTGCTGTTCCAGGCGGCCGCCATGGCTGCCATGCTGGGGTACCTGCCCGCGTGGCTGGTCCGCAGGGGATGCCGGAAATGGGTCGTCCTGCCGGTGATGGCGTATTTCATCCTGGACCCCGTGTTCCCGATGTACTCCGTGACGATGTGGAAGGACGTCCCGTTCGCCGGGGTGATGCTGCTCTATGTGCTGGATCTGTTCGACATCGTCAAGAGCGGCGGCAAAAAGCTCTCTTCTCCCCGCTCCCTCGCGGGCTTCCTCGCGCTGAATCTGCTGCTCTGCTTCCTGCGGAACAACGGGTATTTCATCGTCTTCGTGACCCTGATTGTGCTGGCCGCCGTCTACCGGAAATCCTGGAAGCGGCTGGTCCCGGCGTTTGCGGCGGTGCTGGTCGCCGTCCCGGCGATCCAGGGGCCGGTCTACCGGCTGTGCGGCGTCGAGCCGAGCCCGTTCGCGGAATCGGTGGGAATCCCCCTGCAGCAGATCGGCTACACGGTGGCGCACGACGGGAAGCTGACGGACAGCCAGGCGGAATTTCTGGACCGGCTCCTCCCGCTGAAGCAAATGAAGGAAGCCTACGACCCGTTCTCCTCCAACGGGATCAAGTTCCACGAGGATTTCGACGACGGGTTCCTTGAGCAGAACAAAGCGGCTTTTCTGAGAGTCTGGGCCGAAATGCTGCCGGCAAATTTCAAGGGATATGTAAAAGCTTACATGATGGAAACCGTCGGCTTCTGGAACACGGGAACCTCCAGCTGGGTGCTGTATGAGGGCGTCCCCGAGTCGTACCGGCCCGCCGCGCAGAAGGCGGGCATCTCCCCCGCGGACCTCTGGCCGGGCGGAGAGCGGCTGCAGCGCGTCCGCAAGGAAATCTCCGACCGTTTTTGGAAGCTCCAGAAGGAAACCCCGCTGGCCTCCGCCCTGGTGAACGTCGCCGCGCTGTTCTGGGTGACGGCGCTCGCCTGCGCGCTGCTTTTCATCCGGAAGCGGAACCGGCATGTCCTGGCGCTGATGCCCCTGCTGCTGCTCTGGGGGACCGTGATGATCGCGACGCCGGTCTTCTGCGAGTTCCGGTATCTGTTCTCCTTCGCCGCCGCGCTGCCGTTCACGGTGCTGGTGCCGTTCCTCGAAAGGGACCCGGCCGTCGCGGAGCGCAGAAAGCGCAGAAAGCACCTCCCCGCGGAGGGCGGTGCGCCGGCCCCTTCCCCGCGCCGGAAGCTGGCCCGGACGGGTAAAGCGGAATCCCAGACGCCGGAAAACAGAGGCGTCCCGCGGACCGGGGCGCCTGAAACCGCCGCGGCGCGCAAAAACACCGGGTCTGGAAAGAAAGAGGTGATTCCACGTGATCAAAAACGCAAGGAGCGACCTGTTTGAGATCTCGCCGCAGATGAAAGGGCTGACGGAGCTGTGCCGCAGGCACTGCTCCATCGACCCGCGGCTCTACGCGCGCTACGACGTCAAGCGGGGCCTGCGGGACATCAACGGCCACGGCGTGCTGGCCGGGCTGACCGAGATTTCGGAGATTGTGGCCTCCAAGACGGTCGAAGGGAAATCCGTCCCGTGCGAGGGCAAGCTGTATTACCGGGGCATCGACATCGAGGATATCGTGCACGGCTTTCTCGCGGAGAACCGGTTCGGCTTCGAGGAAACGGTGTACCTGCTGCTGTTCGGGGAGCTGCCCCCGCGCGGGAGGCTGGAGGAATTCCGCGCCCTGCTGAACCGCTACCGCTCGCTGCCGACCAACTTCGTCCGCGACATTATCATGAAGGCGCCGAGCTTCGACATGATGAACACCCTTGCCCGCAGCGTGCTGACGCTGTACGCCTACGACGAAAAGGCGGCCGACCCCTCGCTGCCGAACGTGCTGCGCCAGTGCCTGGAGATGATCGCGCTGTTCCCGCAGCTGGCCGTGTACGGCTACCAGGCCTACGCCCACAACCGCGACCCCGCCGTCAGCTTTTTCATCCACTCGCCGAGGCCGGAGCTCTCCACGGCCGAGAACATCCTGCACATGCTGCGGATCGACAACCGCTACACCCCGCTGGAGGCGCGCATCCTCGACCTCGCGCTGGTGCTGCACGCCGAGCACGGCGGCGGCAACAACTCCAGCTTCACGACGCACGTGGTCGCCTCGTCCGGCACCGACGCCTACTCTGTGATCGCGGCGGCCCTCGGCTCGCTCAAGGGCCCGAAGCACGGCGGCGCCAACATCAAGGTCATGCGCATGTTCGAGGACATGAAGCGCGAGGTCCGGGACTGGACGGACGAGGGCGAGGTCGCGGACTATCTGCACCGGCTGCTGAACCGGCAGGCGTTCGACCGCGCCGGCCTGATCTACGGCATGGGGCACGCCGTCTATTCCCTTTCGGACCCGCGGGCCGAAATTTTCAAACGGTTCGTCAAGCGCCTTGCGGAAGAAAAGGGGCTGGCGAAGGAGTACGCCCTCTATGCGATGGTGGAGCGCCTCGCGCCGCAGGTCATCGGCCGCGAGCGGAAAACCTACAAGGGCGTCAGCGCCAACATCGATTTTTACAGCGGCTTCGTCTACCACATGCTCGGCCTTCCGCCGGAGCTTTTCACCCCGGTCTTCGCCATGGCCCGCATCGCGGGCTGGAGCGCCCACCTGATGGAAGAACGCATCAACGAAGGGAAGATCATCCGCCCGGCCTACCAGAGCATCGCGCCGCACAGGCCCTATGTGGCCCTGGACGACCGTCAGGACGCCTGATTCTCCCCAAAAAGCAAAAAGGAGATCCTGAAATTGCAGAACGTCACAGAAAGAATCGCGGCTCTGCGCAAGGCCATGGAAAAAAGCGGCGTGCAGGCCTATGTCGTCCCGTCCTCCGACCCGCACCTGAGCGAGTACACCCCGGAGCACTGGAAAGCGCGCCGGTACTTCTCCGGCTTCACGGGTTCGGCGGGGACGCTCGCCGTCACGCGGGAAAAGAGCGGACTCTGGACGGACGGCCGGTACTTCATCCAGGCGGAGCGGGAGCTTTCCGGCAGCGGGATCCGGCTGTACCGCATGGGCGTGCGCGGCGTGCCGGCCTGCCCGGAATTCCTCGCGCGCGAGCTGCAGAACGGCGGGACGGTCGGGCTGGACGGCGCGCTGTTCTCCGCGGCCGACGTCAACGGGATGCTGAAGCTGTTCCGGGAAAAGGGGATCCGGATCAAATCCGTCGACCTGACGGCGGGCCTCTGGGAAGGCCGCCCGCCGATGCCGCGCACGGAGGCCTTTCTGCACGACGTGAAATACGCCGGCTTCACCTGCGCCGAAAAGCTCGCGCAGGTGCGCGCCAAGCTCAAGGAGCACGGCGCGGACGCCCAGGTTTACATCCGGCTCGACTGCGTGGCGTGGCTGATGAACCTGCGCGCGGACGACGTGGAGGACAGCCCGTTCGCCGTTGCCTTCGCCGCCGTGCTGCCCGATTCGGCGGTCCTGTTCATCGACTCCTCACGCGTGCCGGATGCCGTGGCGGCCGATCTGAAGAAAAACGGCGTGACCCTCCGCGGGTATGAGGAGATCGGGCCGTTCCTGCGCTCCATGAAGGAAAAAGCGACGGTGCTGACCGACCCGGCGGGCATCAGCTACGCGCTTTACGAGGCGCTGAAGGCAAACCCGGCCGTCACCGTCAAGGAAGGCCCCGACGTCGTCACCGGGCTGAAAAGCGTGAAGAACGAAACGGAGCTGCGCAATCTCCGCGACGTCCATGTTCTGGACGGATGCGCGCTGGCCGAAGGCTTCAGCGAGCTGGAGGAAAAGCTGGAACAGGGCGAAGCCGTGACCGAATACACCGTCTGCGAACTGCTGAAAGAGGCGCGCGCGCGCCAGCCCGGCAACCGGGGCGTCAGCTTCGGTACCATTGCCGCGTACCGCGCCAACGCCGCCATGATGCACTACGCGCCCAAACCGGATGCCTGCAGTCCCCTGGAGCGGAAAGGGTTCCTGCTGGTCGATTCCGGCGGGCAGTACCCGGGCGGCACCACCGACGTGACGCGCACGTTCGCGCTCGGTCCGCTGACGCCCGAGGAGCGGAAAGCCTATACCCTCGTGCTGAAGGCGCATATCTCGCTCGCCACCGCCGTTTTTTGGGAGGGCTGCACCGGCGGGAACATCGACATCCTGTGCCGCGAGCCGATCTGGAAATACGGCATCGACTACCGCTGCGGCACGGGCCACGGCGTCGGCATGTTCGGCAACGTGCACGAGGGGCCCCAGAACCTGCGCCGCACCGACCGCACCGTGTTCCGCAAGGGCATGACCATCACCAACGAGCCCGGAATCTACACGGAAGGAAAATACGGCGTCCGCATCGAGAACATGATGGAGATCGTCGACGCCTTCGACAACGAATACGGCCATTTCCTGAAATTCCGGCCCCTCACCCGCTTCCCCATCGACACCGCGCCCGTGCTGACGGAGCTGCTGACCGACGGGGAGCTGGCGTGGCTCAACGCCTACCACAAGCGGGTGCGCGAAACCCTCGCGCCGCATCTTTCCGGAAAGGCGCTGGACTGGCTCGGGCGCCGTACGCGTCCGCTTTCCCGCAGGCCCGCATAACAAACTCTGCGGGGAGAAAAGCAATTTCCCTCTTTCCATCGCGGCTGGAATTGCTATGGAATCCGGAGCCATCCCTTCGCATGGCCCGCAGAAAAGCCGGCGCCCGAAAACGGTGCCGGCTTTTTCCATCTTTCCCGCGGACGGCCGCAAATTTTGCCGTAAAAAGACAAATCCGCTTGCCAACCGGCCGGATCCGTCCTATAATCAGATTTGGGGAAATATGGGATTTTCTGTTGAAACGCGCCGGGAACGCCCGGATCGTTTCCGCACGGGAGGGGCCTATGGAATACGACGAAGAAGATTTTCTGGAGCTCTCCGGCCTTCAGCACTTTGCTTTTTGCCGGCGGCAGTGGGCACTGATCCATATCGAGCGGCAGTGGTCGGAGAATCTTCGCACGGCGGAGGGCCGGATTTTGCACGAAAACGCGCACGATTCGTTTTCTTCCGAAAAGCGCGGGGACAAGATCATCTCCCGCGGGATGGCCGTTTTCTCCCGGACGCTCGGGGTCAGCGGCGTGTGCGACGTGGTCGAATTCCGCGCGTCGCCCAAGGGTGCGGAGCTCGCCGGCCGGGAAGGGCGATGGCTGCCCGTCCCGGTGGAATACAAGCGCGGCGCGCCGAAGGAGACCGGCGCCGACCGGCTCCAGCTATGCTGCCAGGCCCTGTGTCTGGAAGAAATGCTGCTGTGCCCTCCGATCCCGAAAGCTTATCTGTATTACGGGGAAACGGCGAGGCGGACCGCCGTCCCGCTGGAACAGGCGCTGCGCGCGGAAGTCAGGGGTCTGCTGGCGGAGATGCACGAGCTGTACCGCAGGCGGTACACGCCGCGCGTCAGACCCTCGAAAAGCTGCAATGCCTGCTCGCTGAAAAATTTCTGCCTGCCCCGCCTCTACCGCGCGGGCTCCGCGGCGGATTACGTCCGGAAACGTCTGGAGGAGATCGAATGAGGAAACTGGGCAACACGCTGTATATCCTCTCCCCCGACGCCTATCTTTCGCTGGACGGGGAAAACATCGTGGTCCAAAAAGGAAAAGAGGAGATCCGCCGCCTGCCCCTGCACAATCTGGACGGCGTCGTCGCGTTCGGCTACACCGGCGCCAGCCCCGGACTGATGGGCGCCTGCGCCGACCGCGGCATCGCGCTGACGTTCCTGACGATGCACGGCCATTTTCTGGCGCGGGTGTGCGGCCGGGAACTGGGAAACGTGGTCCTGCGCAAGGAGCAGTACCGGGTGTCCGACGACGCGGAGAAAAGCGCGGCGGTCGCAAAGGAGATTCTGACCGGAAAGCTGTTCAATTCGCGCTGGGTCATCGAGCGCGCCGCCCGGGACTATGCCCTGCGCTTGGACGCGGAAAAGCTGAAGCAGGCCTCCCGCCGCATCGCGGAATCCCTGAAGAAGCTGCGGGAAGCACATACGCTGGAAGAGCTCCGCGGCATCGAAGGGGAAGCGGCGACGGAATATTTCTCCGTCTTCGACGATCTGATCCTGCAGCAGAAGGAGCACTTCGTTTTCCGGAACCGCAACCGCCGCCCGCCAACGGACAACGTGAACGCGCTGCTGTCCTTCGTCTATACCCTGCTGGGCCACGATATCGCCTCCGCGCTGGAGACCGTGGGGCTGGACCCTTACGTCGGCTTTCTGCACCGGGACCGCCCCGGGAGAATTTCGCTCGCGCTGGATCTGATGGAGGAGCTTCGCGCGGTGGCCGCGGACCGCTTCGTCCTTACGATGATCAACACGCGGCAGATCACCGAAAAGGGGTTCGTGCGGAAAGAGAACGGCGCCGTGCTCATGGACGACGACACCCGGAAAACCATCCTGACGGCCTGGCAGAAAAAGAAGCAGGAAGAGATCCGGCACCCGATGCTGGACGAAAAAATGGAATGGGGCCTTGTGCCGTATTCTCAGGCGCTGCTGCTGGCGCGGTATCTCCGCGGCGACCTCGACGCTTATCCGCCGTTTTTGTGGAAATAGGGGAAAAGCATGCTGGTTTTGATCACTTACGATGTGAATACCGAAACCGCCGCCGGAAAAAAGCGTCTGCGGAAGGTCGCGAAGGTCTGCGTCAACTACGGGCAGCGGGTCCAGAATTCCGTGTTCGAGTGCGTGATGGACGCCGCCCTCTGCTGCAGGGTCAAGCATCAGCTGGAGCAGATCGCCGACCCGGAAAAAGACAGCCTGCGCTTTTATTACCTGGGCGACCACTACAAAACCAAAATCGAGCATTTCGGCGCGAAGCCTTCTTACGACGTGGAAGGGCCGCTGATTTTGTAAGGGTCCCGGATCTCTCCCCGCGGGGGGCGTGGATTGAAATATGTTTCCACCTTTGCAGGACATGATCGACGCGGTCGCTCCCCCCGCGGGGAGCGTGGATTGAAATAATGTTGAGGGCGGCACGGTGTTCGACCCGTTCGCGGGGTCGCTCCCCTGCAGGGGAGCGACGGATCGAGCC
>ENA-UOOI01001165-UOOI01001165.1-fermentation-metagenome-genome-assembly--contig:-NODE-1165-length-28900-cov-3.764708_pt1 | contig 28900 bp, 23 predicted proteins | sample MGYA00245779_ERZ724027 | MGnify/ENA primary metagenome ERZ724027 (study PRJEB28704, sample SAMN03018318) | fermentation metagenome | biome: anthropogenic terrestrial biome; feature: soil; material...
ATCAAAGGTTTGAGCAAGTAGATCAAAGGTTTGAGCAAGTAGATCAAAGGTTTGAGCAAGTAGATCAAAGGTTTGAACAGATGGATCAGAAGATGATGGATATGGATCATAAATTTGATCGGAAATTCCACTCGCTGGATCAAAAGATTGACAGACGTAGCGAACTGTTACTTGATGAAATTGTAAGAACCCGGACCGATCTTGAGACAAGAATAAACGGGCTTGATAAAAAGATGGATGACATGGACTCCTATTACAGGATTCACAGAATGGAAGATTCAACACAGAGTGACATGTTAAAGCTTTATAACCGGCTGGATTCAAGAGTGGATGACCTCAGTAAATTCAAGGATCAGACAACAAAAATTCTTGCCGATAATCATTTAGTGCTTGACAAGTGAAAAAACTCTAGTAGAATAGAATACATATGAAAAAGCGTTGAAGGTGTCTGTAGATTTGTGTTTCCCTAACAGAGAAAAGGAGTCGTAGGCTGGAAGCTTCTTAAGTTCAGGCATGAATTGAGATTCGCACCAAAGCTTCCCGGGTGAAGTGTTTTAGTAGCCATGGGACGTGACCGCACGTTACAGCGGCGAATGAGAGTCGGACAGCTGTCCGAAATCAGGGTGGTACCGCGGAACCGATTATGATGGCTTCGTCCCTTTGTGGGACGGAGCTTTTAATATGTCCCGAGAAATGAGATGCGGGGCTCAAGGCTATTTGATCCTGGTATCAACAAAAAAGAAAAAGGAGAATGTTATATGAGCGATACAAAGATCAGCGAGATGCTGGGATCGATCCTGAATGAGGCATTGAGCAGAATTGATTCCTCTGATACAACAGATAAATTAAATGAGGTACGTGTAGATTTCCTTGGAAAAAAAGGTAAGTTAAAGACGGTTCTTAAGGGAATGAAGGATGTAGATCAAAAGGATCGTCCCGCAGTCGGTCAGATGGTGAATGAGGCACGTGAAAAGATCGAGGGAGAACTCGATGCAATAAAGCGGGAACTTGAAAGAGAAGCACTTGACAGACGACTCAAAGAAGAAGTCATAGACGTGACACTTCCGGCTAAGCGTAATAAAATCGGGCACCGTCATCCGAATACGATTGCCCTTGACGAGTTGGAGAGAATCTTCATCGGTATGGGATATGAGGTTGTAGAAGGACCGGATATCGAACTGGACTTGTATAATTTTGAAAAACTAAACATTCCGGCCAATCATCCGGCAAAGGATGAGCAGGACACATTCTATATCAATAAAGATATTGTCCTGCGTACACAGACATCCCCGGTACAGGCACGTGTGATGGAAAAAGGAAAACTCCCGATTCGTATGATCGCACCGGGACGTGTATTCCGTGCGGATGAGGTCGACGCGACACATTCACCTTCCTTCCATCAGGTTGAGGGACTGGTCATTGATAAGCATATTACATTTTCCGATCTGAAAGGGACTCTGGCTGAATTCGCGAAAGAGCTGTTCGGACCGGACACAAAGACAAAATTCCGTCCGCATCATTTCCCCTTTACGGAACCGAGTGCGGAGATGGATGTGAGCTGCTTCAAATGTGGCGGAAAAGGCTGCAGGTTCTGCAAGGGTGAAGGCTGGATCGAGATTTTAGGCTGTGGTATGGTACATCCGCATGTACTCGAGATGAGCGGTATTGATCCGGAGGAATATACCGGATTTGCATTCGGTGTAGGTTTGGAGCGTATTGCTCTGTTAAAATATGAAATCGATGACATGAGACTGTTGTATGAGAATGACCAGCGGTTTTTAAATCAGTTCTGATACAGGCATAAATTTGGAGGAGTAAAACGTGAATACATCATTATCATGGATTAAAAGATATGTGCCGGATTTATCTGTCACGGCACAGGAATACACGGACGCTATGACACTGTCCGGGACAAAAGTAGAGAGTTATGAGACACTCGATAAGGATCTCGATAAGATTGTTGTCGGAGAGATCTTAAGTGTTGAGAAGCATCCGGATGCCGACCATCTGGTGATCTGCCGGGTGGATATCGGAGAACAGAAGATTCAGATTGTGACAGGCGCGCCCAATATCAGGATTGGGCTACCCGGTCAGAAAGTGCCGGTCGTACTGGACGGCGGGAAAGTCGCCGGCGGACACGACGGCAAAAAAGTACCGGGAGGCACCAGGATTAAGACCGGGAACCTCCGCGGTGTCAAAAGTGAGGGTATGATGTGCTCGATCGAGGAGATGGGAAGCAGCCGTGAGATGTATCCGGAAGCTCCTGAATACGGGATCTATATCTTCCCGGAAGATTCAGATGTAAAACCGGGAGATGATGCCATCGAGGCTCTGGGGCTTCATGATTCCGTGATTGAATATGAGATTACATCCAACCGTGTGGACTGCTACAGCGTCATTGGGATTGCGAGAGAAGCGGCGGCGACTTTTGACAAAGAATTCAAGCCTCCGGTGGTAACTGTAACCGGAAATGATGAGGATGTCAATGATTATATTCGTGTTGAAGTGCAGGATGAGAAACTATGCCCGCGTTATACGGCACGTGTGGTCAAGAATGTGAAGATCGGTCCGTCACCGAAATGGATGCAGAGATGCCTGGCGTCGAACGGTATCCGTCCGATCAATAATCTGGTAGATATCACAAACTATGTGATGGAGGAGTACGGACAGCCCATGCATGCCTATGATCTGGATACAATTTCCGGCGGTAAGATCATCGTCAGACGTGCTAAAAACGGGGAGACCTACACGACCCTGGATGATCAGGAGCGTAAACTGGATGAGAATATACTGATGATATGTGACGAAAAAGAGCCTGTCGGAGTTGCCGGAATTATGGGTGGAGAGAATTCCATGATTACAGACCATGTGCACACAGTGTTATTCGAGGCTGCTAATTTTGACGGAACGAATATCCGCCTTTCCTCAAAACGGCTGGGACTCCGCACGGATGCATCCGGAAAGTTTGAGAAAGGTCTGGATCCGAACAATGCAAGTGAGGCTATGAACCGTGCCTGCCAGCTCATGGAAGAGATGGGTGCGGGTGAAGTCGTAGGCGGTATGGTCGATGTATGCAGTGAAGTCAGAAAACCGGTGCGGGTAACTTTCGAACCGGAACGCATTAACCATTTACTCGGAACAAGCCTTACACCACAGGAAATGCTTGATTATATGACAAAAGTAGAACTTACCTATGATAAAGAGACGAACGAAGTGATTGCACCGACGTTTCGTCAGGATATCTTCCGTACGGCCGATTTGGCCGAGGAAGTGGCCAGATTCTACGGATATGCCAATATTCCGACGACTCTGCCGAGCGGCCAGGCGACAACAGGAAAACTGCCATTCAAACTTCAGGTTGAGGGGAAAGCCAGAGATGTTGCGGAGTATTGTGGGTTTTCACAGGGAATGAGTTATTCGTTTGAAAGTCCGAAAGTGTTTGATAAGCTGCTGCTGGATGCGGATGACCCGCTTCGCCAGGCGATTTCGATCAGAAACCCACTGGGCGAGGACTTCTCGATTATGCGGACAATTTCATTGAATGGCATGCTGACCTCTCTGGCTACAAACTATAACCGCAGGAATAAAGATGTCAGACTCTATGAGATGGGGAATGTCTATCTGCCGAAAAGCCTGCCGCTTACGGAACTTCCGACGGAGAAGATGATATTTACGCTCGCCATGTATGGGGAAGGCGATTTCTATGATATGAAGGGCGTTATCGAGGAATTCTTTACAACGGTCGGATTGAATCAACGGCCAAAGTATCACAGTGATGCCGGACGAAATTATCTGCATCCCGGTCGCCAGGCAGATATCTATTATGAGGGAACGCTGCTTGGTTTTCTGGGAGAAGTGCATCCACAGGTATGTGATAACTATGGAATTGGAGAGAGGGCTTATGCTGCCGTCGTCGATATTCCGGAAGTTCTGAAATATGCCACGTTCGACCACAAATACGAGGGAATTGCAAGATTCCCGGCTGTCACAAGAGATATCAGCATGGTTATTCCAAAAGAGATTCAGGCTGGTCAGATCGAAGAGATACTGATACAGCGCGGCGGTAAAATACTGGAAAATTTTGAACTATTTGACATTTATGAAGGACATCAGATTAAAGAAGGATATAAGTCTATGGCTTATTCTCTCTTGTTCCGTTCGAAAGAAAAGACGCTGGAAGAGACGGAGATCTCATCGGCGATGAAAAAAATTATGAACGGACTGGAGGGTCTTGGAATAGAACTTAGGAAATAGAAAGGATTTACATGAAGTTATATATTATCAGACACGGAGAGACAGACTGGAATGTACAGGGACGGCTGCAGGGACAGTCCAATACCCACTTGAATGAGAATGGAATCCGCCTGGCAAAGGTTACAGCCGAGGCGCTGCGGGATGTCCCATTTGATCTTGGAATATCCAGTTCATCTTCACGTGCACGCACAACGGCAGAGATCATTCTGGGTGATCGAAAGGTTCCCCTCCTGACAGATGACCGGCTTCTGGAGTTATCTTTTGGTGCCTGGGAAGGGTTGGGATGCCACAAGGAAAATTTTGAGATTCCGTCGGATCATTTCGATGATTTTTATCTGAAACCTATGCAGTTTGTTCCGGGTGAGGGAGGGGAGACAATCTCCAAACTTTGTGAGAGAACTAAAAAATTTTATCTGGAACTGATTCACAATCCGGATTATCAGGATAAAACCATCCTGATTGCGACACACGGCTGTACGGTGCGGGCACTTCTTCAGAATGTCAGGGAAGATAAAGAGCATTTCTGGGGAACCGGTGTCCCGATGAACTGCGCGGTTAATATTGTGGATGTGAACGACGGGAAATCGACACTTACAGCTGCAGATCAGGTTTATTACGGCGAAGAAGACATGACAGACTATTACACTTTGGAAAGTTGAGACAGATGCGATGGGACTTTCCGATAATTATAATCACACGATACGTGCCTGTTATGTGGGATACATCTCGCAGGCAATTGTCAATAATTTTGTTCCGCTGCTGTTTCTGACGTTTCAGAAGACGTACAAGATCCCGCTTTCGCAGATCACGATGCTGGTATCTCTGAATTTTATCATCCAGCTTCTTGTCGATCTGCTGTCCGTGAAGCTGGTGGATCGTATCGGCTATCGGATATCTGCGGTTGCCGCTCACCTATTCTGTGCAATTGGACTGATTGGACTGGGAATTCTCCCGGATCTGATGAGCAGTCCTTTTCCGGGACTGACACTGTCCGTGATTTGTTACGCAATTGGCGGCGGTATGATCGAGGTTCTGGTCAGCCCGATCGTTGAGGCTTGTCCGACCGAAAAGAAATCGGCAGCCATGAGCCTGCTTCACTCGTTTTACTGCTGGGGTTCTGTGGGCGTTATTTTAATCTCGACAGTATATTTTGCTGTTTTCGGGATTAACCACTGGAGGATACTCTCTATGATATGGGCAATTGTCCCGGCTGTAAATGCGGTGATTTTCGCGAAGGTTCCCATCCGTGCACTTGTGGAGGAAGGGAAGGGTCTCGGTCTTAGACAGCTGTTTGGAATGAAGATCTTTTGGGTCTTTGCGGTTCTGATGGTGTGTGCCGGGGCTTCTGAACAGGCAATGAGTCAGTGGGCATCGGCATTTGCCGAAAGCGGTCTTAAAGTTTCTAAAACTGTGGGAGATCTGGCCGGCCCGTGTTTTTTTGCTGTGTTAATGGGTACATCGAGGGCATTGCACGCGAGATTCAGTGAGAAAACGGACTTGATAAATCTAATGAAACTGAGCGCCGTCTTGTGTGTGTTCAGCTACCTGCTCGCAGTCTTTTCACCAATCCCGCTTCTGGCACTTTTCGGATGTGGTCTGTGCGGTCTTTCCGTCGGCATTCTGTGGCCGGGTACTTTCAGCCTGTCCGCAAAAACATGCCCGAAGGGTGGAACAGCGATGTTTGCGATGTTTGCCCTATTCGGAGATCTGGGCTGTACACTTGGACCCGCACTGGTCGGAACCGTATCCGACCAAATGAACGGAGACTTAAAGACAGGGCTGTTTTCTGCCGTTATTTTTCCCGTGCTGCTCATCGGCGGCATCGCTGTCTGCAGAAAAATGACAAAGGAACAGGCAGCGGATGAAGAGATGAAGACTGAGTCTACTGCCGGGTTGTAAAAGACCGGCATAATTATAACAATAAGAGGAGTTGCTGTTTTAATGAAAACATCAGATTTTAACTATGAATTACCAAAAGAATTAATTGCCCAGGATCCTCTGGAGGATCGCAGCGCATCGAGACTGATGCATCTGGATCCTGTGACCGGTGCTGTTGAACACCGGCATTTCACGGATATTCTGGAATACTTACATCCGGGTGACTGTATCGTGATCAATGATACCAAAGTAATCCCGGCACGTCTGTATGGGAAAAAAGAGGAAACCGGCGCTGCAATCGAGATTCTGCTCTTAAAGAGAAAAAAAAATGATGTCTGGGAAACTCTTGTAAAACCCGGAAAGAGATGTAAGATCGGAACTGTTCTTTCATTCGGGGAAGGAGTCCTGACTGGAAAAGTGACGGATATCCTGGAAGACGGAGAACGTCTGATTCAATTTACCTATGACGGGATCTTCGAGGAGATTCTGGACCGTCTGGGAGAAATGCCGCTTCCGCCTTATATCACGCATAAACTGAAAGATAAGAACCGCTATCAGACGGTCTATGCAAAGCATGAGGGATCGGCCGCGGCACCCACTGCGGGTCTTCATTTTACGAAAGAGCTTTTGAAACAGGTGGAAGATATGGGAGTAAGGATTGCTCATGTGACCCTGCATGTGGGGCTTGGAACTTTCCGTCCTGTGAAAGTAGATGATGTGAAAGCGCATCATATGCATTCTGAGTATTATGTAGTGGAAGAGGATCAGGCGAAGCTGATCAACGATACAAAGACTACCGGTCACCGCGTGATTGCCGTTGGAACGACAAGCTGTAGAACTCTTGAGGCGGCGGTTTCAGACGACGGTATTTTAAGACCTAAGAGCGGCTGGACCGATATCTTTATCTATCCGGGATTTAAGTTTAAGATGATCGACGGGCTGATCACCAATTTCCATCTGCCGGAGTCCACACTCATTATGCTGGTGTCAGCACTGGCCGGAAAAGAACACATTCTGGCCGCTTATAACGAGGCAGTAAAGGAAAGATACCGTTTCTTTTCTTTTGGAGACGCAATGTTAATTCTGTGATAAAACTTCCAGATCTTTGTAAAATCCGGGATAAGAGATATCGACGCATTCGCTGCGCTTAATCGTGGTTTCACCGCTGGAGACGAGACCCGCAATTGAAAACGCCATGGCAATCCGATGGTCCAGACGGCTGTCGATTACGGCTCCATTCAGCGGTTTTCCCCCATGAATGATCATGCCGTCATCGGTACCGGTGATATCGGCACCCATGGCTTTTAATTCATTTACCATAATATCCAGACGGTTGGATTCCTTGACCTTCAGCTCCCGGGCATCTTTTATGACTGTAGTGCCCAAGGCATAAGAAGCCAAAACGGCTATGACTGGAATTTCATCAATTAAAGTGGGGATGATCTTCCCCTCTATCACAATTCCGTGAAGATCCGATGCTTTGACCAGGAGATCTGCAGTCGGTTCACATCCATTGGTTCTCTGATTTATAATTTCAATATTCCCTCCCATAGCTTTGCAGACATCCAGAATTCCACTTCTTGTGGGATTGATTCCGACATTTTTAAGCAGGATCTCTGATTCCGGTATCATGAGCGCAGCGACAATAAAGTACGCGGCAGAGGAGATATCTCCCGGAACGGCTATTTTCTGACCTTTCAGGCAGGGATCCGGCAGTACAGTGACAGTGGTTCCTGAAGTGCTGACGTCTCCTCCGAAATAAGAGAGCATTCGTTCTGTGTGGTTTCTTGAAATATATGGTTCTGTCACAGATGTCGGGGAATCGGCATAGAGTCCGGCTAAAAGAATGCTGGACTTGACCTGAGCAGAGGCAATGGGAGAATGATAGTGAATCCCATGAAGTTGACCTCCTATAATTGCAAGAGGCACACAGTCGTTGGAGTGGATACTCTTGATATTGGCATCCATCAGTGTAAGAGGGCGTATGATCCGGTTCATGGGGCGCTTCTGGACAGATAAATCTCCGGTAAGCGTACTTTGAAAGGCCTGCCCGGACAGAATTCCGGAGATGAGGCGTGTGGTAGTTCCACTATTTCCGCAGTTGAGAGTTTCGTATGGTTTTTTTAGTCCGCGGAGACCTTTTCCGTGAACAATAATCTTTTCGCAGGTTTTCTCAATTTCAATTCCCATTTTTCGAAAGCAGTCAATTGTGGAAAGACAGTCTGCCCCCTCAAGAAAATCGGATACCTCGGTATCACCCTCGGCGAGGGATCCCAGCATGACGGCCCGGTGAGAGATGGATTTGTCACCGGGGATGTTCAGTTCACCGCAAAGCGGCTTTGTAAGTTTTGATATTTTCATAAAATTTTCATTCCCTTCAGCTCTGGCTGCTATTTTCTTCTGTGAATCCGGTAAGAGTTCTCTGTCAGAACATCAGCCCCTTTTTCACAGGCTTCATCCTGATAGAATTCGACTCTCAGCACACCTTCCTCGAACTCACGGTTATGTATGATTCCGATATTCTTGATACTGATACCATGCGTGGCAAGTACGCTTGTGACGGACGCAATTCCGCCAGTCTCATCGTAGATATCACAGTATAATACATGGCTTTTATCAGAGTCAGAAGTTATATCTGTAATGGAATCGCGATAATCTTTGGAAGATTCGAACAGGGAATTGATGCCTTCTTCGTCAGAAGCTTTAATGCGTGCTCTGGCATCCGTTAAGAGATCCTCAAACTTGTCAATCATCATAAGGATCATGTTTTTGTTGGAAAGACAGATGTGCTGCCACATCTCGGGCGAGGAAGAGGCGATCCGCGTGATATCCTTAAAACCGCCTGCGGCAATCAATCGCATATGTTCCGAAGAATCATCCAGATCTTTTACTTCATTTACAAGGATCGAAGCAATAATATGCGGTAGATGGCTCACACCGGCGGTGATGTAATCGTGTTCCGTGGGTGACATAACCAGAGGAATAGCCCCTAAGGATTGGATAAACTCCTGAAACTGTCGTGCTTTTTTCCGGCTGACGTTTTCGCAGGGAGTTAAGAGGTAGTATGCATTTTCAATCAGGTAGTCGGCAGAATTCTCATATCCTGTTTTTTCTGATCCGGCCATTGGGTGGCCTCCTATGAAATTTGCATCCAGATGTAAGTTCTCTGTTTCCCGATGGATGGTTCCCTTCACACTCCCCACATCTGTGATGATACACTCAGGCGATATCATACCTTTTAGGACTTTGAGATAGGATATATTCGCATTTACGGGTGCACACAGAAAGATCACATCACATTCCCGAAAGCGGATGTCTGCCCTGTCACAGGGGATATCTACGACATGTTCTGAAACTGCAGTTATAAGTGTTTCTTTACTGGGGTTATATGCCAGAATCCTGTAATCCGGATGATACCTTCTAATTGCCTTGGCGATGGATCCGCCGATCAGTCCAAGGCCGATAAAGCCGATAGTTATCACTGTCTGTTCCCTCCTTTTGCCTTTTTTCTTTTGATAAGTCTACAGGACCCGGCAGGAAAAGTCAATAACATTGCATAGGGAAGTGTTAAATGACATAGAATCAGAAGGAATGTGATGCTGCGATCTGAGAAGAAATGTTGTGAATGTTCTGAACATTTAAAAAAGAAAATGGATAAATTGGATAAAATGCTTGAATTACGGATGTATATTTAGTAAAATGTATACATACAACAATTAGGAGGTATTACATATGGACGTTTTTCGAACTGACAGAATCAGAAATGTGGTGCTGCTCGGACACGGCAGTGCGGGAAAAACTACTCTGACAGAGGCTATGGCTTATCTTTCCGGTATTACAAATCGTCTTGGAAAGGTTACTGATGGTAATACAGTCAGTGATTATGATAAGGAAGAGATGAAACGTAAATTCTCAATATCGACATCGCTGGTTCCTGTAATTTGGGGAAAATATAAAATTAATATTCTGGATACTCCCGGTTTTTTTGATTTTGTGGGGGAGGTGGAAGAGGCAGCAGCCGCGGCCGATGCCGCAGTGATTGTAGTATCCGGAAAATCAGGGGTTGAGGTCGGAACACAAAAGGCCTGGGATCTCTGCGAGAAGTATCATCTTCCGCGCATGATCTTTGTGACAGAGATGGATATTGACAATGTCAGTTATCGTGAAGTTGTCGAGCAGCTGAAAGAATTATATGGGAGAAGGATTTCACCGCTGCATATGCCGATCAGGGAGAATGGGAAATTTGTCGGCTATATTAATATCGTGAAGAATAAAGGACGCCGTTATCTTGACAAAGGACAGAAAAAAGAGTGCGAGATACCCGATTATTCAAAGGAATATCTGGCGAAATACAGAGAAACGCTGATGGAGGCTGTTGCTGAGACGAGTGATGAGTTTATGGAGCGTTATTTTGAAGGGGATGATTTCTCTGTTGCTGAGATTTCTTCAGCACTTTCCAGAAATGTAAAGGATGGCAGCCTAATTCCGGTTTGCATGGGCTCTCCGGTCTGCCTCCATGGAGTTTCCAATCTTCTGGATGATATCTGCGGGTATTTCCCGGGCCCGGATGAGAGAGAATGCAAAGGTGTAAGTGTCCGGACGAACGAAGTGTTCGAGGCAGATTATGATTTCCAGAAATCAAAATCCGCATTTATATTCAAGACAATCGCAGATCCGTTTCTGGGGAAATATTCCATGATCAAGGTGTGCTCAGGTGTCATCAAAAATGATGACGTTCTCTATAATGTCAATCAGGACAGCGAAGAAAAACTGAATAAACTCTATGTGCTGGAGGGCTCACAGCCAATTGAAGTCGAGGAACTTCATGCCGGTGATATTGGCGCAATAGCAAAACTTGGAGAAGCGAATACAGGGGACACCCTTGCGGCGAAATCCGTTCCGGTCAGATATGATAAACTCGAGATCTCCAAACCCTATACGGCAAAGAGATTTAAACCGAAGAACAAAGCGGATGTGGATAAGATCTCCCAGGCATTTTCCAAGTTAATGCAGGAGGATCAGACACTGAAGGTTGTCAATGATTCGGATAATCATCAGACTCTCGTCTTCTGTATTGGTGATCAGCAGATTGACGTAACGGTGAGCAAACTGCTGGAGCGCTATAATGTTGAAGTAGTATTAAGTGAACCGAAGGTTGCGTTTCGGGAAACGATACGCGGGAAATCGGATGTGGAGGCAAAATATAAGAAACAGACGGGCGGCCATGGGCAGTACGGCCATGTCAAGATGCGCTTTGAGCCCATGGAAGATCTGAGTGCTCCGTACGTCTTCGAACAGCAGGTTGTCGGAGGCGCAGTTCCCAAGAATTATTTCCCGGCTGTGGAGAAAGGTATCGGTGAGGCGGTACAGTCGGGCCCTCTTGCGGCTTATCCGGTAGTCGGCGTTAAGGCTATCCTTTATGACGGTTCTTACCATCCGGTTGATTCCTCGGAGATGGCCTTTAAGACCGCCTCCCGTATGGCTTTTAAGAAAGGATTTATGGAGGCAAAGCCCGTGCTTTTGGAACCGATTGTGAATGTGAAGATCTCTGTGCCGGAGAAGTTTACCGGGGATATTATGGGAGATCTGAATAAACGCCGCGGTCGTGTCCTGGGCATGACGCCTGATTCGAACGGGGATACGGTGATTGAGGCAGATGTCCCGGAGCTTTCCATCTATGGCTATGGAACCGTACTTCGTTCCATGACCGGAGGCAGTGGAGTCTTCGAATACGAATTTGCAAGATATGAGCAGGCTCCGGCGGATATCCAGAAAGAGCAGATCGAGGCAAGAGCAAATAAAATCAGAAAAGATGAAGAGTAGTGGGTTTCTCTTGACATATTTCCTTCATGTGTTATGATTATTTAAGATGTGGGACAAAGACTCTTTGCCCTGTGATATGAAAAGACATGGAAGAGGATTATTAAGAGTGATTTCCGATGCAGAGAGCTGTCGTATGCTGCAAGACAGTGAGGAATAACTCCCAACTGGCCTCGGAGTTCTTTTGCTGAACATTTCAATGTTACAGCCGTCAGCGGTTTGTGAAAGTAAGCAGAAGCGTGTGATCCCGTTATCGATCCGTATAAGTGCATCTGCAGAATATGCAGGTGAATGAGAGTGGTACCACGGAATGTAAGCCCTTTTCGTCTCTGAAATTGACAGACGAAAAGGGCTTTAACTAGCTTAGGAGGAATATAAAAAATGGCAGTACCTTATAATCATAAAGCCATTGAGGCAAAGTGGCGTGTAAACTGGGAGAAGAATCCTGTGAATCCAAAGGTGGATGCCGATGGAAAAGATAAACCAAAATATTATTGTCTGGATATGTTTCCGTATCCTTCGGGGAACGGACTTCACGTGGGACACTGGAGAGGATATGTTATCTCAGATGTGTGGAGCCGCTATAAACTGCTGAAAGGCTATTATGTGATCCATCCGATGGGCTGGGACGCATTTGGTCTTCCTGCGGAAAACTATGCGATCAAGATGGGAGAGCATCCGGCGATCTCCACCGCAGAGAATGTAAAGAATATCAAGAGACAGATCCGGGATATCGCCGCGGTCTATGACTGGGATATGGAGCTCAATACCACGGATCCTGAATTTTATAAATGGACACAGTGGATTTTTATCCAGATGTTTAAACATGGCCTGGCATATGAGAAAGAATTTCCGATCAACTGGTGCCCTTCCTGCAAGACGGGTCTTGCAAATGAAGAGGTTGTAAATGGCAGGTGTGAGCGATGCGGTTCCGAAGTGACCAAGAAGAATCTCCGCCAGTGGAATCTCAAAATCACAAAGTATGCAGATCGTCTGTTAAATGACCTGGACAAACTTGACTGGCCCCAAAAAGTCAAGAAGATGCAGTCCGACTGGATCGGAAAGTCTTATGGTGCTGAGGTGGAATTTCCGGTGGACGGCAGGGACGAGAAGATTACCGTCTACACGACAAGACCTGATACTCTTCACGGTGCAACCTTTATGGTACTGGCACCGGAACATGAACTTGCGAAAGAGCTGGCCACGGATGAGACAAGGGATGCTGTTGAAAAATATATCCGGGATTCTTCGATGAAGTCAAACGTAGACCGTATGCAGGGAAAAGAAAAGACAGGTGTATTTACCGGAAGTTACTGCATCAACCCGTTAAACGGAAGGAAGGTACCGATCTGGCTGTCTGATTATGTTCTTGCCGATTACGGAACCGGAGCAATTATGTGCGTTCCCGCCCACGATGACCGTGACTTTGAGTTCGCTAAAAAGTTTGACATCCCGATTGTGCAGGTCATCGCCAAAGACGGAAAAGAAATTGAGAATATGACGGAGGCTTATACACAGGCGGAAGGCACTATGATCAATTCCGGTGACTGGAACGGCAGGGAATCCTCTGAGTTAAAAAATGAAGCACCCCATATCGTAGAGAAGATGGGAATCGGTAAATCTACGGTGAACTTCAAACTTCGTGACTGGGTATTCTCCCGTCAGCGTTACTGGGGAGAGCCGATTCCGATTATTCACTGCCCCCACTGTGGAAATGTTCCTGTTCCGGAGGATGAGCTGCCGCTTCGTCTGCCGGATGTTGACAGTTATCAGCCGACAGGAACCGGGGAATCACCGCTTGCCGCAATTGATGACTGGGTGAACTGCAAGTGTCCTGTCTGCGGTGCGGATGCAAAGAGAGAGACCAATACGATGCCCCAGTGGGCCGGTTCCTCCTGGTATTTTCTGCGCTATGTGGATAATAAGAATAAAGAAGAGCTGGTGTCGAAAGATAAGGCATCGAAATATCTTCCGGTTGATATGTATATCGGTGGTGTGGAGCATGCAGTGCTGCATCTGCTCTATTCCAGATTCTACACTAAATTTCTGCATGATATCGGTGTGATTGACTTCGATGAGCCATTCCTGAAACTGTTTAATCAGGGTATGATTACCGGTAAGAATGGAATTAAGATGAGTAAATCGAAAGGAAATGTAGTATCTCCCGATGAACTTGTGGAAGATTACGGCTGTGATTCCCTTCGCATGTATGAGCTGTTTGTCGGACCGCCTGAACTGGATGCCGAGTGGGATGACAGAGGAATCGACGGTGTCAACCGCTTTTTAAAACGTTACTGGAAACTGGCGCTCGACAGTCTGGATGCCGACGTAAAACCGACGGATGAGATGATTCGGAATCGTCATAAGATGATCTATGAGATTACTTCGCGTCTGGAGTCATTCAGCCTGAATACAGTGATTTCAGGGTTTATGGAGTACTCGAATAAGTTTATTAATATAGCAAAAAAGGCCGGTGGAATTGACCGCGAAACGATTGAAGACATGACAATTCTTTTGGCACCATTTGCACCACATACGGCAGAGGAAATCTGGGAAAGATATGGTCATAAGAAGACGATTTTCCGTCAGTCATGGCCGGAATATGATGAGGAGGCAATGAAAGACGATCAGGTGGAGATTCCGGTTCAGATCAACGGAAAGACAAGAGCGGTGATCAGCGTTTCCGCGTCTGTGAGCAAACAGGATGCTGTTGCTGCCGGTAAAGAGGCAGTCAGAGAGAAACTGACTAAAACAGTGGTGAAAGAGATCTACGTACCGGGGAAGATTATTAATATCGTACAAAAGTAAAAGAGGTTAGTATGAAAAAATTAAGATTAGCTCTGCTTGGATGCGGAAAGTTAAATGGAATTGTGGCAGAGGCACTGGAAAAAGGTCTGCTTTCGGACTATGAGCTGGTAGGAGCTTTAGGCCGTGATAAGAAAAGGGCAGCAGATTTTGCAAAGCGCCATCACTGCAAAGCATGCCGAAGTATCGAAGAATTGATGGAAATGAAACCGGACTATACCGCGGAAGCGGCTTCAGTCCGGGCGGTGAGAGATTACAGTGAAACGATTTTAAAGGGCGGTTCAAACCTTGTTCTGCTCTCGATCGGAGCACTGGCTGACAAAAAGTTTTACGAGCAGGTAAAAAAGACAGCAGAGACAAGCGGGAATCGGGTTTATATCGCAAGCGGCGCCGTGGGAGGATTCGATGTTCTGCGAACCGCTTCTCTGATGAGTCCCATAAAAGCATCTATCCTGTCAGAAAAAGATCCGGAAGTTGCTGCACGTATGCCTCTTAAGACAGAGGCCGGTCCGGATTTAGAGGATAGAAAAACGGTATTTTCCGGTACTGCCAAAGAGGCAATTAATCTTCTTTCGACTCAAGTAAATGTCGCAATTGCAGCGGCTCTTGCAAGTGCGGGACCTGAAAATACAGATATGGAGATTCAGGCAGTCCCTGGATTTAAGGGAGATCAGTATCAGATTAAACTGGACGGAGAAGAAGTAAAAACAGAATTAAATATCTTTTCGAAGACGAGTGCCATAGCCGGATGGAGTGTTGTGGCAGTTCTGCAAAATGCCGTAAGCCCGATTGTATTTTAAATTTAAAAGGAAAGGAGATAGTCATGTTTAAAAAACTTGTTGCGATAGAACCGATTGGTATGGTCACATCTGCGGAAGAGCAGTTATATGATTATGCCAGTGAGGTTATGATGTACGCGGACATTCCGAAGAATGACGAGGAAATCATAAGGAGAATCGGCGATGCAGATGCTGTGCTGCTCAGTTATACTTCGAGTATAGACAGGGCAGTGATCGAAGCGTGTCCGGAAGTTCAGTATATCGGGATGTGCTGCAGCCTGTATTCTCCGGAAAGTGCCAATGTGGATATCAGTTTTGCGAATAAAAAAGGCATCACGGTAAGCGGAATCAGGGACTATGGAGATCAAGGGGTTGTGGAATTTGTCATCAGCGAACTGATCTGTTATCTCCATGGTTTCGGAGAAAAACAGTGGGAGGAGAAACCTATGGAGCTCACTGGCCTTAAAGTCGGTGTTGTAGGACTTGGCACAACAGGAAAGATGATATCATCAGGCCTTCTGGGACTGGGGGCAGATTTATACTACTTTAGTCGAAGCCGAAAACCTGTAGAAGAAGAGAAAGGGATCAAATATAGGGAATTGAGTGAACTTTTGAAGACCGTAGATGTCGTGTGCACATGCCTGAACAAAAATGTTATTCTTTTCCATGATGAACAGTTTGAACAGTTCGGAAACCATAAGATCTTCTTTAATACATCAATCGGCCCCTCACACGATATTGCTTCGCTTGAAAAATGGCTGGATCACGGCGACAATGAGTTCTTCTGCGATACAAAAGGTGCACTTGGTGATCCTACGGGAAGACTTCTATCAAACTCTCACGTGAATTGTATGGATCAGTCAGCCGGCAGGACCGGACAGGCAGATGTGCGTCTGGGTGAAAAAGTCCTGGAAAACATAAAAAAATTTTTTGAAGCTAAGGCATAGGGGGAAAATTACAGATGATAGACTATCTATTAAACGGTCAGTCACCGCTTCTTGCATTTGCAGGGATTCTGTTTGCATTTGTATGTACCTGTGCGGCGATTACGAAACTGGGCGGAAAACTGCCCAGAGATATGGGACGAGATTACGCAGTCGACGGGAAACTGTCAGCCGGAAAGCCACGTGGAGCCGGACTTATTTTTATACTGGTTTTTACCGTGTCTGCATTGCTGTTTTCCAGAGTCAGCCTGGAACTTGTGATTTATCTGGCTATGGTAGTGGTTGAAATGCTGACCGGATATCTGGATGATGCTTCCGATAAGCCATGGGGAGAGTATAAAAAAGGTTTTCTGGATCTGCTTGTATCTATTATTACAGCTGCCACATATATCATTTTTAATGGCAGCACAATTGAGTTTGCAACGCTGGGAATCAGTGTAACACTGCCCTCGGTCGTCTATTGTATCCTTGCGATTATATTGATCTGGTTCTCGATCAATGTGACAAATTGCTCGGATGGTGTGGATGGACTGTCTGGGACACTGTCAATTACTACCCTGATCACGCTCTACATCATAGGACAGATGAAAGAGATGGATCCTTCCTTTGCGTATGTGATTCTTCTGTTTGTTGTCTGCATTCTGGGGTATCTGTGGTATAACGCGACACCGAGTATCCTGATGATGGGCGATGCAGGTTCGAGAGCCATGGGTATCTTTATCGCGATTTCTGCCATGAAGACGGGAAGTCCTGTGATCTATATTCTTGCAGCGATTGTGATGATATTTGACGGCGGTGCGGGGCTTGTGAAGGTATTCCTTCTCAGGTTCTTTAAAATACATATCTTGAAAAATGTAAGGACTCCATTACATGATCATATGAGAAAAGTATCCGGATGGTCGAATACGCAGACTGTATTTCGTTTTGTGATTATTCAGGTTGTGGTTTCGGCAGCTTCAATATACCTCATTATGATGCATTAACAACTCTTCAGCAACCACTTTGTAGTGAAAAAAGGTGAAAGACGGGACCGATAATGCATCAGTCCCGGCTCTCATCTTTTTTCTTTATTTTGCAAAGGATACATCGATAATCGCAATTTCACTGTTCGTTCCGATACGCATGTCCGGCCCCCAGGTACCCATTCCGGAGGTGACTATGGAAGTGAAATTATTTTCCTGATATTTCCCATATGAGTTTTTCCAGAATAACTTAATGAACAGATTCCCCGGAAAGAACTGTCCTTTGTGTGTATGTCCTGCCAGGGACAGATCCATGCCTGCTCTGGCCTGCTCATGGAGATCTTTTGGCTGATGTTCCATTACAATGATTGGCTTTTCAAGATCAATCGTTTTTGAAATCTCACTGATTGTATTGGGCCTCAGATCGGGGACACCAGTTTCGCTGGCATCGAGACGTCCAATGAGGTAAAAAGCATGATCTATATATACAGATTCATCCTGTAGTACTTTCACGTTTCCATCTTTCAGCATCTGATCAAGCCGTGGATCCAGCAATGCTCTCTTTTGATTGCTTATAGGAAAACCGGCGAGTACTTTCTGGCTTACATCATGATTCCCGTAACAGGCGTAAGTGCCATAGGTTGCCTTGATTTTGGAAAGAATGCGGCTGAGTTCTTTCGGATTGCTGACTGCATCGAAATCATTGCTGTAAAAGTCTCCTGTGAGACATACAAGGTCCAGATCTGCATGATTTAGTTTTGTTACCATTTGTTTCAGCTCTCTGGTTCCGGCATGATAACCAAGATGAAGGTCAGATACAAGTCCAATGCGAAGGCCGGTTAAATTCTCAGCTTTTTTGTCAATTTTTACCTGATAATCTTTTTCTTTTATATGGTTCGCATGAATAGTCCCGCAGGTACAGATGCAGACGGCTGCAAGCGTGATCACAGTTCCGCTTACTTTGCATATCTTTTTATACTTGTCTGTCCATATGTGAGGCATCTTTCTGCGGATTCGTAAGATCCTTCCTGCGATACCCGCGATCAGAACGCCAATCAGAATATAACAGAAGAAACCTAACCAGAAATCACCTAATCTTACAAGTGAAGCCTTTATCGAAATCGGGGGCAGCAATATCGCAGCAGGTGAAAGAGCAAGCAGTATATAGACAATTGTATAAATGAACCTGATCCAGTGATTACGAAAAATGGGATGACAACAGTTCAGCCATTTTTTCACGTTCCTGAAAGCTGATAATATAAAGATAAAGTAAATGATCATGACCAGGTACAACATGTTATAATCCCCCCTTTTTCTATCATTTTGAAGTCAGTTTTCGAATCGGCCATTTTCCTTTTAGCATTTCTTTTACGGCAGAAAATTTTTTCTGTATATAATCTACCGCGATGATACTATAGCGCAGAATTGGCTCCGTTGCAATGGAAAAGAGTACAAACAGCATGACACATTTCCGCGACATCCTGTTGATACCGAATAAATCGCCCAGATAGAAACTACATGACAGCAGTCCTATGATGCCTCCCACCCAGATAACCCAGCGCAGTTTATTCATGGGACGGCTGATCTTATAGAGGATCATAAATCCGACAATTGCCAGGAGCATCGTGCATGCTGTCGAGATGTCGACTGCACTCACGGAAAATTCCTGTCCGAAGAGGACCAGGGTAGCGACTACCAGAAAATCTGTGAGACCGGCAGGCAGTGCTTTGATCATGACATTCGTCAGGAAATGTCCTTCAATTTTGTTGGTGTTAGGCTGCAAAGCTAAAAAGAATCCCGGGAGACCGATGGTAAATGTACTGATTAGTGAAACCTGTGAAGGCTCCAATGGGTAGTTAACCATAAATAACATGGAAAATACCGACATTAAAAATGAAAAGATATTTTTTACCAGGAAGAGGCTTGCGGAACGCTGGATGTTGTTGACAACACGGCGACCTTCTGCGACAACGGATGGCATACAGGAAAAATTCGAATTCAGCAGAACGAGTTGAGATACCTGTGCTGCTGCATCACTTCCAGATGCCATGGCTACAGAGCAGTCGGCTTCTTTCAACGCCAGTACGTCGTTGACACCGTCGCCTGTCATTGCTACAGTCTGGCCCTCGGCTTGGAGAGCTTTTACGAACTGTCTTTTCTGATCGGGAGTAACACGGCCGAAAACGGTGTATTTTGACACTGCATCCTGAATATCTTCTTCACTTTTTAGTGTAGAGGCATCCACGTATTGATCGGCATTTGCGATTTCAGCCTGTTTTGAAATCTCAGACACTGCAACGGGATTATCGCCGGAGATTACTTTAATATCCACGCCCTGTTCCGAAAAGTAATGGAAAGTTTCTGGTGCCTCTTCGCGGATCGGATTGGAAAGTGTGACCATTCCCAGGGGAATCAGTTTTCCATCCAGTTCTCCACTATCCGGGACTCCGTCAAAAGAGCCAAACACGAGTACCCGGCGTCCCTTTGCTGCTTCTGTCTCGATCTGCTCCCGGCAAGTCTCATAATTTTCTTTGAGTACAAACTCCGGGGCTCCGAGAACATAACATACATCAGAAAATGTAGCGCTGCTGTATTTAAAAGCCGAAGAAAATGAAGTGATGCGTTCGGCAGTTTTTCCACTCGGAGATGTAAAATAATTCTTCATTGCTTCCATAGTGATGTTATCGGGCGGCATTGCCGCTGTAAAGTCACTGAGCATTTCTATAAGTGACGGCATATTATCGCAGTCAAACCCGGATAAAGGAATCACATCACATACCTGCATGCTGTTGTCTGTGATTGTACCGGTTTTATCGACACACAGGACATCTACACGTGCGAGTGTCTCAATACATTTCATATCGTGAACCAGTACATTTTTACTTGCGAGTCTCATGACACTGACGGCCAGCGCTACATTTGCGAGGAGATACAGTCCCTCAGGTATCATGCCGATAATTGCAGCCATTGTTGACGTTACACTGGTTCGAAGCGGTGCGTGTGACAGAAAAAACTGCTGATAAAAAAGGAGAAAGCCAATAGGGATGATGATGATGCCCACGGCTTCTACCAACCGGTTCAGCGAACGGATCATCTCGGATTGTTCACCGTCCTTAGCGGCTTTAGCCTCAAGTGTCAGCTTTGAAATATAGGAATCTTCGCCAACCTTATCCAGTCTGGCACGGCAGGTTCCCGATACAACAAAACTTCCGGACATCAGTGAATCTTCAGAACCTTTTGTGATTTCATCCGCTTCGCCGGTGAGGAGTGATTCATTTACTGATACCTCTCCATCAAGAATTATGGCATCTGCGCAGATCTGATTTCCCGCTGCAAAGATCACAATATCGTCGAGAACAAGTTCTTCTGCCGGAATATCCTGCTGCTGGCCGTCACGTATTACCTTTGCCTTTGGGGCGTTTAACACAGATAATTTATCCAGCGTATTCTTTGCGCGTATTTCCTGAATGATTCCAATCAAAGTGTTGGAAATAATAATCGGCAGAAAGGTGAGATTCTTAAAAGAGCCCACTATGATTAGGAGGACTGCAATGATGGCAAATATCAAATTGAAGTAAGTAAACACATTCCCTTTAATAATCTCTGATATCGTCTTAGATGGAGGCTCCACGGCTTCATTTGCCCATCCGTTTTCCATATATTCATCTGCCAGTTCGGATGAAAGCCCATGATCCGGATTGGCCGCATAGCGGGTGATTGGAAGCCTTCCCGTGTTTTCCTCTGGGATTTCTTGTGCTTTTTGTATGTCTTTTCTCATTTTTAGCAGATACTCCTTGCTTTATGTCATCGAATCTGGTGAAGATCACTGATTTCCGGTTCTATATTTAGCGAGTAGTTCGTATAGTATACCACGAAACCAGGTTTTGAACCGTTCGGTTTGCGAAGGTTCTTTTTCTGGGTATAGTCAATTTCCACTTTTGGAGCGGTTCTTCCACTGGAATAGTAGCCCGCCAGTCTGCCGGCTTCCTCAAAAGTACGGTCAGGCATCTTCCCATCGGGCCCGCATTTGACGATGACATGGGAACCCGGGCGCCCCTTTGCGTGAAACCACCAGTCATTTCCGGTAGCAAATTTAAATGATAGTTCCTCGTTTTGCAAGTTGTTTTTTCCGATATAGATATCAAAACCGTCGGAAGAAATATAGTGAAAAGGCTTTGAGGTAATCTTGACCCGTTTCTTTTTGGAACGTTTTCTTCGGATATAGCCGCTTGCGATTAATTCCTCTTTTATCTGAATCAGATCCTCTTCATCCAGTGCGATATCGAGAGACTGACTTACCGATTCAAGGTGGTTGATTTCTTCTCTTGTATCTTTGAGCTGTGTCGTCAGGGCTTCCTGTGTTCTTTTGAGTTTATTGTAGCGGTTAAAATAATGACTGGCATTCTCCTGTACGGTTTTAGTCGGATCAAGCGGTATTGTTGTCAGCTCATTTGTATAATAATTCAACGCTTTTAAGGATTTATCTCCGGGAGCTGCCTCGTAGCCATAGGTGTGTAAAAGTTCGCCGTAGACTCGATATTTATCCTTTTTTTCAGTACTCTTCATCTGCTTTTCCTGAATATTTAATTTCTTCATATTTCTCTCCAGAAGAGTGGAGACAACCCTTCGAAGATCGGAGGATTTCTGATGAATCCGGCTGAGACGGTTTTTCATCTCATAATACTGCTCGAGCACCTGGCTGATACTGTCATAGGTCTGGCATTCGTAATCCCGGTATTGAGTCAGTGGCAGTGCAGAAAATTCAAGTGGTTCCCGGCCTTTATAAACAATATTCGGCGTAAAATCATTCCTTGTGATATTGTCCATCACAAGCCGGAAGATGTGAAACAGATGCGTTTTCTCCTGATCAGTCATAGCCTCAGGAGGTCGTCCGCCGTCTATATCGGCCCGAAAGCAGATTTCTTCGCTCATCAGGGGGCTTAAACCGGTGAGAGAGGTGTAAATCGCCTTTGAGGTCTCTGTTGGCTTCGTCAGTACAAAATCCATGAAATCAACTTCGGTAATCTTATGTGGATCCAGCTTTTTGGTCATCTGTGGTATAAAGTAAGGTCGTCCCGGTAGGACTTCTCTGACAGAGCTCATATTGGCAGAGATATGCTTAATACTGTCTATGATTATATTGTCTTCATTGCAGAAGATAATATTACTATGTTTCCCCATAATTTCGATGATCAGTTTTTTTTGGCTGAGATCACCGAGTTCGTCGAGATGTTCAATATGAAAAACCAGTACACGTTCAAGGGACGGCTGTGTGACGGACAGAATCTTTCCGCTTCCGATATGCTTTCTTAAAAGCATACAGAAGTTCGGTGCTGTCATAGGGCTTGTCTTGTTGTGGTCGGTAAGATAGACCAGAGGCAGTGAGGCATTTGCCGAGAGCAGCAGTCTGTACTGTGTACGGTTGTTCTTTATTGTGATCATCAATTCGTCTGTTTCCGGCTGAGTTATTTTATAAATTTTTCCGCCGGCGATTTTATTTTCTAATTCTGCGGCCAGAGCTGCGATTGTAATTCCATCAAATGCCATAAATTCTCCATTCTCATGTTTGTACGGGTTTCAAAATCATGCTTTTTTATGCAAGCATAAAACGCATGACCTTTCAACCCCATATGATACACGAATTGTTCCGCACATACGTGCTCCCACAATTCTAAAACATTCGAATTACGCCCTAATCGGGCTGCATTCTCATGTTTTACGGGTCCCAAAGCCGTGCTTTTTCATGCAGGCATGAAACGCAAGGCCTTTTGACCCTGGTATCATATTAATTCTACTTAATAATGGGTTTTATGTCAACATGTGATATAAAAACATTTGACGTGTCAGAGCCAATCAAGTATAATAAAAAAGAATATACAAAAAAAGGCAGGTGTAAAAGACGATTGCAGGCGGGAGGCGTTCATGATTAACAGTATGACTGGCTTCGGACGGTCGGAGGTTCAGGTCTCGGATATGAAATTTACAGTGGAGATTAAGTCGGTAAATCATAGATATCTGGATTTTAACATTAAGATGCCCAAGAAGCTTAGTTCTTTTGAAAATGCAATACGGAATACACTGAAAGAATATGTGCAGCGCGGTAAGGTTGACGTCTTCATTACGTATGAGGATTTCACCAGGTCGAATATTTCTCTGAAATACAACAAAGAGCTGGCGGAACAATATTTAAACTGTGCTCGTAAAATGCAGGAAAGCTTTGGACTGGAAAATGATATTACAGTATCAAGACTGGCTGGATTCCCCGAGGTACTTACAATGGAAGAGACAGTAGTAGATGAGGAAAAACTCTGGTCTGTTCTTGTGAAGGCGCTTAAGGAAGCGGGAGAGCAGTTTCAGGCTTTGCGAAGTCGCGAAGGTGAGAATCTGAGAGATGATCTGACTGAAAAGCTGAAGCAGATGCAAATAAATGTACAGCGGATTGAGACACGTTCTCCGCAGATTATGGAGGAGTACAAATCAAAGCTTGAACAGAAAACAAAGGAGCTTCTGGTGGACACAACGGTTGAGGAGAGCAGAATTGCCGCAGAAGTAATCATTTTTGCCGATAAGATCTGTACGGATGAGGAAACTGTACGACTGCACAGTCACATCGAGAATATGATGACTGTATTAAAACAGAGTGGTCCGATTGGAAGAAATCTGGATTTTATCGCACAGGAGATGAATCGTGAAGCAAACACGATTCTTTCAAAGGCGAATGATCTGAAGACTTCCAATATCGCGATCGAACTGAAGACGGAGATTGAAAAAGTCCGTGAACAGATACAAAACATCGAATGATACCGGGATAAAAAAGCACAAAATAATTCGCTGGTATTTATAAAAAGAATAAGGTGAGAAAACATTGGTAAAACTTGTAAATATAGGCTTTGGGAATGTCGTAAATTCTGATAAGATCGTCGCAGTGGTCAGCCCGGAGGCTGCCCCGGTCAAACGATTGGTTTCTCATGCAAAGGAAGAGGGAAGCGTGATTGATGCAACACAGGGAAGAAGAACAAAGTCAGTGATTGTAACCAGTGAGAATCTGATCATTCTCTCTGCTCTTCAGGCTGATACGATCAGCAGACGTTTTAACCATGATACAATTGCACCGGAGGAGAAAGTTGAAACGGATGAGTAAGAAAGGTATTTTAGTAGTAATTTCCGGCTTTTCAGGAGCTGGGAAAGGAACCGTGATGAAAGGTATTATGGACAGGTATCCGGATTATTCTCTGTCTATATCGGCGACAACCCGTGTCCCGAGAAAGGGCGAAAAGGAAGGAGTACATTATTTCTTTAAGACTGTACCGGAGTTCGAGCAGATGATCAGGGATCATAAATTTATAGAATATGCCAGGTATGTGGATCACTATTACGGCACCCCAAAAGAATATGTAGAGAAACAGCTGGATTCCGGCAGAGATGTAATTTTGGAAATTGATCTTCAGGGTGCTCTTGAGGTGAAGAAAAAGTATCCTGAAACTTTATTGCTGTTTGTGACGCCTCCGAATGCAGAGGAGCTGGTGAAAAGACTGAAAGACCGCGGAACAGAAAGCGATATGCAGATTCGCGGACGCCTTGCCAGAGCAGTCGAGGAGTCGAAAAGTATGGTAAAATATGATTATATCGTGGTAAATGATGATATTGACACTTGTGTCACACATATTCATGAGATGATACAGATCCAGCATGATGCCAGCATTCATCAAAAAGAGTTTATATCCAGGATATGCGAGGAATTAAAGGAGGAAGTTTAAGATGATACATCCATCATATAAAGAGTTAATTGAGGTAATCAATAAGGGGCAGGACCTCGATGAGGCACCATTAGTGACATCCAGATATTCGGTAGTTCTGGCGACAAGCAAACGTGCAAGACAAATCATATCCGGTGCAGAGCCGTATGTGGAAGGTAATATCAAAAAGCCTGTGTCTATCGCTGTAAAGGAGCTCTATGAAGGGGATATCCATATCTTAAAAGATGAAGATGAGATGGAAGGTGCGATGAAGAGCGATGTGATCCAACAGGAAAAGGAAAGACAGGATGAGGGAAATATCTAAATACGTAAGTATCACGGGGGTAAGAATTGGGCTGTTACAGAATTCTATAAACTGTAACAGCCATTATCTTCGAAGAAGAAAAAATCGGGAGTTTATATGAAAATACTTTTTATTTCACTGGGTTGTGATAAAAATCTGGTGGATTCCGAACACATGCTGGGACTTTTGACCGGGCATGGATACAAAATTACAGACAGTGAGTCAGAAGCAGATATTATAGTCGTCAACACTTGTTGCTTTATTCAGGATGCCAAGGAAGAGAGCATCGAAAGCATTTTGGAAATGGCGGAATATAAGAATAGTGGTTCACTCAAGGCGTTGATTGTAACGGGTTGTATGGCTGAGCGCTACAGGGATGAAATTCGCCGGGAGATACCTGAGGTTGACGCAGTGATCGGTACGAACAGCTATGATATGATTGTCCATGCCATAGATGAGGTATTGAATGGAAAAGGGTATGAGAGCTTTCATCCGGATGAAAAGGTCCCCCTTTCCGGGGACAGGCGTTTGATTACGACAGGCGGTAGCTATGAATATCTGAAGATCGCTGAAGGCTGTGACAAACACTGCACATATTGTATTATCCCGTCACTCCGGGGACATTATCGGAGTGTGCCTATGGAACAAGTCCTGTCAGAGGCAGTGAAACTGGCCGATTCGGGTGTAAAAGAGTTGATACTGGTAGCACAGGAGACGACCCTTTATGGACTGGACCTGTATGGTAGAAAAAGCCTCCATGTTCTATTGAAAAAGCTATGTGAGTTACCACAGATTCACTGGATTCGAATCCTCTACTGTTATCCGGAGGAGATTTATCCGGAATTAGTTTCGGTCATGAGGGAAGAGCCGAAGATCTGCCATTATATGGATCTTCCTATCCAGCATGCAAATGATGATATTTTAAGACGCATGGGCCGGAAGACTACAAAACAAGAGTTAATTCGGATTGTGGCGAACCTGCGAAAAGAGATACCGGATATAGCGTTACGAACGACACTGATCACAGGATTTCCCGGCGAGACAGAGGAGCAGCATGAGGAACTGATGGAGTTTGTGCGTGAGATGCATTTTGACCGTCTCGGGGTATTTACATATTCACAGGAAGAGGATACCCCTGCCGCTTTGATGGACAACCAGATCGATGAGGAAGTGAAGAAGGAACGCCAGGCAGAACTTATGGAGCTTCAGCAGGACATTTCCGGAGAAAACGGAAAGAAACGGATAGGTCACACCACGTGGGCTGTCATCGAGGGAAAAGTGGCAGATGAGAATGCTTATGTCGCCCGTACCTATGCAGATGCCCCGGATGTAGATGGATATCTGTTTTTAAGTACTTCCAGACAGCTTGTCACGGGAGACTTTGTAAAGGCGAGAATTACCGGTTCACTGGAATATGATTTGATAGGAGAGATAGAAGATGAATACACCGAATAAACTGACGATACTGCGAGTAATTATGATACCGTTCTTTGTACTGTTTATGCTGGTTCCAATCGGTGGAGATGCCCATAAATGGATAGCTCTTGCGATTTTTATCATAGCGAGTCTTACAGATACTCTGGATGGTTATCTGGCAAGAAGAGATAATCTGATAACGGATTTTGGAAAATTTATGGATCCTCTGGCTGATAAACTTCTGGTATGTTCGGCTATGATCTGTCTGATTGATCTGGGGAAGATCCCATCTTGGGTTGTCATCATCATTATCTCCAGGGAATTTATCATCAGCGGATTCCGTCTGGTTGCTTCTGATAACGGGATTGTAATTGCTGCCAGCTGGTGGGGTAAAGCAAAAACCGTGAGTCAGATGGTTATGGTAATCATGTTGATAGCCGATCTTGGCGGAGTATTTCACACGATCGAGATTGTTCTGATTGCAGTGGCTACTGTACTTACAGTAATTTCTTTGGTTGATTACCTTACGAAAAATAAACAGGTTCTATCTATGCAGGATTAAAGCATAAAATTGGCATTCTTGTATCAAACTATTTGAGAGAGGAGAAGAATATGACAGTAGAAATTATATCCGTAGGAACTGAAATTTTACTGGGCAACATCGTAAACACGAATGCCACATACCTGTCAATGCAGTGTGCAGCACTCGGACTTTCTTGTTATTATCAGGTTGTGGTCGGGGATAATGAGCCGCGCATGGCGGAGGCTATGAAGATTGCGCTTGACAGATCAGATGTCGTGATCTGTTCGGGTGGTTTAGGGCCAACAGAAGACGATATGACAAAAGAGGTTGCATGCCGGGTTATGGGTGAGAAGCTTGTTGAAGACCCTGAAACCCGCCGCCTGATTAAAACATATATGGGCGCTTTTGCAAAGTCACATCGTGGATATCAGATTACAGAGAATAACTGGAAACAGGCGATGGTGCCCGAACACGGAATTGTACTTAAGAATGACAATGGTACGGCGCCCGGGATTATTATAGACAAGAATCAAAAGATCATGGTCCTGCTCCCGGGTCCGCCGATTGAAATGAAACCTTTGTTTGATCAGCAGGTATTTCCATATTTGCGGAAGAAACAGACGGAGGTCATATATTCTACGACGTTAAAAATTGTTGGCAGCGGCGAAAGCTATGTGGAAATGTCCATCCGTGATCTGATTGACAGACAGACAAATCCGACAATTGCCACGTATGCGAAAACTGGGGAAGTACACCTAAGGCTGACAGCTAAAGCGGAAAGCGAAGAGAAGGCAAAGAAACTCATCACACCGATGAAACATGACCTGGAGAAAAGATTTGGAACTTTGATTTATACAGAAGATGAAGAAGAAACCCTGGAGATGGCTGTGGTTAGACTTCTTCATGATCAGAATCTGACTCTGACGACTGTGGAGTCTTGTACCGGCGGCGCCGTAGCAGCGAGAATTGTGAATGTATCCGGAGCTTCTGAAGTGTTTAAACAGGGATTTGTCACTTATTCGAATCAGGCAAAACAAAGCCTGGTTAACGTAAAAGCTGAGACATTGGACCAGTTTGGCGCCGTTAGTGAGCAGACTGCCCGTGAAATGTCGGAAGGTGTCATTCACAATGCCGTTTCTGACATTTCGCTGTCGGTCACGGGAATTGCAGGGCCGACAGGCGGAACAAAAGACAAACCGGTGGGGCTTGTCTATGTTGGATGCAGCTGCAGAGGAAAAACAGCTGTAAGGGAACTGCACCTTTCCGGAAACCGCAATAAAATCCGTGAACAGACGGTAGTCACAGCGCTGACTTTCTTAAGAGAATGCATTCTTGGTTCTATGTGACTCTTTCGTATGGGTCTCAAGGATTATGCCTTATTCATGCAGGCATGAATAAGAGCACGAATTTCCTTTGTGGTGTACCGCACCAATATGATACCACGGATTGCTCTGCGCGTTGCGCTCCCGCAATCCTACA
>ENA-UOOI01001166-UOOI01001166.1-fermentation-metagenome-genome-assembly--contig:-NODE-1166-length-28872-cov-3.887185_pt1 | contig 28872 bp, 27 predicted proteins | sample MGYA00245779_ERZ724027 | MGnify/ENA primary metagenome ERZ724027 (study PRJEB28704, sample SAMN03018318) | fermentation metagenome | biome: anthropogenic terrestrial biome; feature: soil; material...
TTAAGGCAGGGTCGAGTAGCCGTTTCAGTATTTCCGGGGAGAGGGCTCGCTTGGAAACCGTCGTTTTTTTTATGCGCAGGCCGTGAAAAGGGTTCATGATGGGAGTTTCCCACAATCCTTCTTTATCTACCGCATTGTTATACAAAGCCCGCAGCCCCCTGAAATAAAAATCTACAGTTTGGGGTTTTTCAGGGTGCTTGGCGCGAAGCCACTGTATATAGCGCTCAACCCACTCCTTTGTGATTTCATGCAGGAAGAACAATTCCTGTTCCTTACCCAGAAAAAGGGTCAATTTGTTGATAAAACTCTCATAATTTGCAGCTGTATAATAGTTGCCCTTCTCCCCCTTGCCGACGGCGATTTTCCTGAAAAGAGATATTACGGAACACGCATTTCCCGTTGATTTTGAATTTTTCATATATTTTTATTTAATAATGTTGATGATGAGATAATGTTTTAAGCCTTTTGCAGAGGGTAAGCAATTCTGTAGCTTTGTGTTCATATCCCTTGAATTTCTCATTGGTATTAATAATCCTGTTTTCATTAGCCTTCTGACATTATTATTGTTTTAGTTAGAACATATGCAACGATCTTCTGTCCCTAACGTACTGGCGACGCCACAGAACAAGCATTTGTATATCAGATATTCAGCCGTTTTCTTTTTCAGTCATTTTTACATTCTCTGATTACAAGTAAGTTTTAGTTGTTTGCCGGTTTTTTTTCATTATAAGTTTTAAAGAGCCTCCCTTCACTAATTCGGAATAAGGCAAGCGTAACGATTTATCTAAATTTCCATTCAAATAAGCTTCCTGTACATATATGTTTTGCTGCGGGTTATTTTCCGTTTCGATGATAAACTCACCCTTTCTAATGTTTTGGGGCAAACAGATAGTAACTCTGTCAAATAACGGACTACCTATCTGGAAAGTAGGCTCCGGCGCCGCTAAACCTTTCACATCAACTAATGCTGGTGGAATGTAAAAAAACCAGCGACTATGTGCTGTCCCGATATTGAAATTAACATATTGGGTCAGATCTTCATTTTCTATTGTAGCTTGAGCAGTACAGCCAAAAATAAATACACTATGAACGATAAATGATAATAAAAAAAATTCATCAAATAATTATCTTTATACGTAATTAAATTACTTTTCATCATATCATGGATAATTTACCGGAAAAAAACTGTCTGCAAAGATAGATCAAAATACAAACTAAAAAATATTCGTTTTTGGTTTTTAATTGTCGTCATACGTACAGGAGGGCATTATGCTTCTGCTCTACAACTGCCTGTAAAAACGATATAATATCTACTGGAAAAAAAGTGCCCAATTCAGCCGGACCAAAAGAACATACAGGCTATCTTTGTCCCGGATATATTTCCTATTCATATAAACCATTTCAAAGCAAGAAATATAAAGCGAGCATGAGAATCATACGTATATTTTGGGTACCAGATATAAGATCAGAGGATTAGAAAAACTTCCGGCAGATAGAGAAATGAGCCATGCGTCCTTAGCATATTCTATATAATGTTCTTATCCCATAGCTTTGAAATGTCTTATCTATAGGACAAAAATATATTCCTTTTGTCTTGGCTGTAAGACAAAAGGAATATATTTGTGTTTCACAGAAACTCCTTATTCCTGATTAACTCTATCTACTGTTATTGTGGAAAATAAGTTTCAGAAGTTACTATAACTTATTATCCGGTCCATTTGTGCGGAGATATTTTTCAGATGGTTCCTGTCTCCACCCGGTACTTCCGCCGTTAACCAACCCCCTGTATGCTTTATTTCGCGGATCCCTTTCATTACAACAGGCCAGTTGTTGTCCCCTTTCAGCAGGTCTACCTTAAAACCTTCCCATAATCCTTTGGAATTCATCAGTTCGCGGCTGAATTCCTTGATATGAAGCTTCACGATACGCCGGTTCAATGTGCTGATCCAATGTTCAGGCCAGCCGTAACGCAATACATTGCCGATATCGAAATACCAGCCTACAAGCGGATGGTTGATCTCATCCACATAACGTTTTGCCTCCACCGGACTTAAGAGAAAATTGTTCCATACATTTTCCAGCCCGATTTGCATACCCGTTTTTTCGGCATAGGGGATCAATTCCCTGATGGAGTCTTGCGAAGTGATGTACGCCTGCTCGTACGGCACTTTTTCATTCACTACGCCCGGTACCACTAATACGGTGTCTCCACCCAGCTCTTTCACTTCCTGCAGGGATTGAGCGACCGACCCGATACATTTTTTTCTTACCGCAGGGTCGGGGTCTGAAAGTGGCGAACTCCAATGATCTTTATTTACGACGCTGGGAAGTTCGATGCCTGATCCCGCTTTCGCTTCGAGCAACTCGGATATCCTGAACTCAGAGGGAGTATTTAACTCGATGCCGTCAAACCCCAGATCTTTCACAAGTTTGAATTTATCGGTCAAGGATAACTCTTCCTTGATCATTCCATATCCTAAAGCCTTTTTCAGCGTTACCTTACCTGAAATGCTTTTTTCACCGGCAGCCGGTTTTGCCAGTGGTTCAGCGGCGGATGCCCGCGGCGACACGACCGCAGCACCTGCGATAACTGCTGCCGATTTTATGAAATCCCGTTTGTCCTTATTGGTCATTATTTAAATCCTGTGACACCCGGAATGGCGATGGGGACATCATATCTGGTATCCCATGAGATATTCTCCGGGAACAATACCTCATTAGAGGACAAAGCCTGGTCGAGTGTAATGGTTTGCCCTGTATATCCCGCCATACGCCCCGCCAAGGCTACCAGGTTGGAGCGGGTCATCCATTCCCCGTCATTCATCGGTTTGTCTGCCCTGATGGAAGCGAACAGTTCATCATGTTCCTGCTGGTACATGCTTCGTGATTGAGACCTTTTATAGGCGTTTTCATCTGTAAATTTTGTCTCATCATCGTAGTTCCACGGATTTTTCCCTGTAATCTGATGAGCCCCCGTGCGACAATCCACCACACATTTTCCGTCTGAACCTACGAGCTCTACGGCGTATGACGGACTTGTATTGTTTTGCTGGCGGCAGCGGAAATAGGCTTTCGCCCCCCCGGGATATTCATAGACAACCGCGAAATGATCGTACACGTTCCCGAATTTCGGGTCTGTCCTCTTTTGTCTTCCTCCGCTTCCGGTAACCTGTAAGGGGACAACATCCCCCATCGCCCATTGGAGCATGTCGATACTGTGAATGGCCTGCTCATTGATATGGTCCCCCGACAGCCAGTTATAATAAAGCCAGTTGCGTAACTGATATTCGAAATCCGACCATCCTTTTTGCCGTTCTTTAAACCACAGTTCACCCGTATCATACGTCGCTTCGGCAGTAAGGATCCCGCCGATTTGATGGTTTACTATTTTACCGAAAGTCTCCCTTTTCGGTAGATGGTATCTCCAGCAAAATCCTGAAACTAAAGACAAATTCTTTTCTTTTGCTTTTTTCGCTGCAGCAATAACCCTGCGTAACCCCGGGGCATCCACGGCAAAAGGCTTCTCGCAAAAAATGTGTCTGCCCGCGTTGACGGCGGCCTCCAAATGGGCAGGCCTGAAAGCGGGAGGAGCTGCCAGTAAAACAACATCCACGTCTGAGTCTATCAGCTTTTGATAAGCGTCAAGACCCACAAATTTATTTTGACCGCTTACCTGCACTTTATTTTTCAATTTCTCTTTCAGCGAATTGTACGATGTTTCCAACTGATCGGAAAAGGCATCTGCCATAGCAAATAAAATAACATTGGGGTCTGCATTCAGCGCTTCCTCCGCCGCTCCGGTCCCGCGGCCGCCACAGCCGATCAACCCTACTTTCAGCGTGTCGCTGTTCGATGTCCAGGGCGTTTTTGAAGCCCATGCTAAATTCGGAACAATCACGGAACCGACTGTAGCGATCCCTGCCGTCTTGAGGAAATTTCTTCTCGAATAGTTCATAATATTTTTCTAAGTTGATTTAATAACCCGGATTTTGTTTTAGTTGGGGTGCTTTATTAATTTCGGTTCTCGAAATGGGTAACCAATAATTCTTATTTTCCCATTTTCTGGAATCTGCTAAAGTTATTGTATTGTAGATATACATTGATACACCATCATTAAAATGATAAATATATAATGGATTCTCTGTTACCTTGTCTCGCTTTATATTGAACACCGAAAATAACTTCATCATTCCAAACTCCTTTTTGCAGGAATACACTCTTGCAGTTATCCGCGTAAACCATCGCTTCTTTACTTGCTCTGCCCTGTACTACTTCATTTTTATCGGGTAATCCTGCGATAGCATTCTCAGAATCAGATAATATAAAATCTACTGTGACCTGTAAGGTCGCTCTTTCCTAAAGTGTCCTAAGTAATCGGGTGTTAAAGTTCCTTTCGTAAACGTTGTTTCGCCCGCTCTGTAAATATCTAGCAGCTCATCGGTTGAAGAGGACAATAAGTCTTCAGCATTCCCAATACTTCTTCCCTGTCGCCGCCCATTTCATCATACCATTGATACAGGAAAGCTTCCGCCAGATTTATGTCTTGAAAAAGAGATTCTTCGTTAAATGAATCTACCGGCTTTTGGTCCAGTGCATTTTCACAGCAAAAGAACAAAAAAAGGAGTAATAATGCAAGCGAACAGTATTTAATATTATTATAATGTTTCATATTATATAATTTTAGGAGATTTATATCAAAAATTAATCTTTAATCCTAGAGATAGTAAGCCAAAACAGCACCATAAGCATGTCCGGTTAGTCTTTGCCAGGAAACTGCACTTTCCGGTTCATCCATAAAAACAATTTTATTCTTGTTCCAACTGAAATTCCCCGATATATCCAATCCTAATTCAGGTGTTAGTTGCTTATGGAAGCCTGTGTCAATTTCAAAACCCCTGTTATCGACCGTAGCAATATTCTCCAACGGCAAAGCCTCCCTATCCACGATTGTCTGGCATAAATACTCATCCGGAGTTTGTTTTGTCGTTTTCACCTCCGGCATTAAGTGACTTTTATTGCCAGCAACGTAGCAGGTATTGATATTTTAGTAAACGGTTTTATGGTATTTACCTGATTATTCATACCTTTGCGGAATGTCTGATTTTGTTACAATGTATTAACCATTGTTTAGCAACACAAATATACTGTATATACTCAGTATTTGCCAAATAATATAATTGGCAAATAATTGAAAAGCAGCAGAGAGTATGGAATTTATAGAGAGACTAAAGTTATTTATAAAATCTAAGGGATTGGGCCAGACTAAATTTGAAGGGTTAGTTGGTTTTTCACGTGGATATATTAGTAAGGTAAAGACTTCGATCGGTGCGGATAAACTGTCTAATATCGTAGAAGTTTTCCCTGACCTTAATCTGGATTGGCTTATCACGGGAAAAGGAGAAATGATAGACCCTTCCGGTCAATCGGATCCTATCGGACAAACCATCGGGATGGTGGAAGAAGGCTCAGTGGATTATAAGAACAAATATCTTGAAGTGTTGGAGGAGAACAGATCCCTCCGGAGGGAGATAGAAAAACTCCGTAAGATAAAACATGGTTCAAACATACCATAAGTCAATTTATTTTCATACCTTTACGCCTTTAGCAATTGAGTTATATTGTATCTTTCTTCTCAATGTTTTGCTCCGCCCCTTGTTTGGCGGATCTTTCCATCGTCAAAATCGACATCAAAATCAACTTTCTTGTTTATATTATTAACTAGTGCAATTTGTCGTGACACATTTTTGCTAATAAGATGAAACCATCATGCAGAGGTTTATAGCATATCCTCTTTCTGTTATTTATTATCTGTTGTTTGGAAGTACGTTGGTTATTTTTCATGTAATTCAATGGATATGCTTCAACCTGTTTGGATATGACGCTCACAAGAAGAGTGTGGATATTTTATGTTTTTTCCTTGTGGCGAATACGTATGTTCTGGGGACAAGATATAAAATCAGAGGATTGGAGAAACTTCCGGCAGATACTCCCCTGATTATCGTCGCCAATCACCAGAGCTGGTATGATATCACGACCATTGGCTGGTATATGCGAAAAGTACATCCTAAATTTGTCAGTAAGATTGAACTGGGAAAGGGAATTCCCAGTATTTCATACAACCTGAGACATGGGGGATCGGTACTCATCGACAGAAAAGATGCGAAACAGGCCTTATCCGCAATCCGGGAAATGGCGCAATATATAGAGATACACAAACGTTCGGCAGTGATATTTCCCGAAGGAACACGAAGCAAAACGGGTAAACCAGGGACGTTTGCTGAGAACGGGCTGAAAATTCTTTGCAAATATGCGCCTTCCGCTTACGTTTTGCCCGTTACGATCAACAACTCGTGGAAAATGACCAGATGGGGTTCTTTCCCTTTAGGTATAGGGAATAAAATAGAGTTTATCATTCATGATCCTATCCCCGTAAAAGATATACCTTTCCCTGTGCTTTTTAAAAAGACAGAACAGGGAATAACTCAAGCTATCAATTGATGCGAAACAATCACAGAAGAAAATATGGTAACATTCGAATTGGAACGTGGTCAAAGAGGCATGAATGCCGCAAGGATTACTCCAGCCAATAAGGATGGCCAATAATCAATAATAATTAATTAAGAAAAAGAATGAACATTTATGTATCAAATCTAAACTTTAGCACAAGCAGCGAGAGTTTACAAGAATTATTTGCAGCGTATGGCAAGGTAACCTCCGCTAAAATTATCACAGACAGGGAAACAGGAAGATCCCGCGGCTTCGGCTTTATTGAAATGCCTGATGATTCGGAAGGGCAAAATGCTATTTCTGAATTAAATGAAGTGGATTTTGAAGGAAAGACTATCAGTGTTAACGTGGCTCGCCCTAAAACCGAAAGAAGAAGTAATGGTGGTTACAACAATCGTGGCGGAGGCGGAGGATATAATAGAAATCGTTATTAACAAAATAATTTGACATTAAAAACGGGTAAGCCTCTGTATAGGCTTACCTGTTTTATTTATAAGAACGGCATACACCGATACCGGGGATTGCCTGTATCCCGCTCCAAAAGTCAGAGTACATTTATTCCCACTCCCGCCAAAGCGTACAGTGTGGATTGCTCCAAATCCCTAGTTGAACTATTTCCACTGCTTTTTATTCACCCCACTAAGCGTCATATATGATCCAGAATGCACAAATAGACCAAAGGCTCCGGGCATTGGCAGAGAGCGATTATAAGGTTTTCAATGAAAAGCTGATCCCGACGAATTATGAAATACGGGGAATCCGCATGCCGGCATTAAAGAAACTGGCAAAGGAATTATCCACAGAGCCGGAGATCGGGGACTATCTGAAAAATGCGGAATTCACAACTTACGAACATGTTCTACTTTACGGATTAGTATTAGGCAACTTAAACAAACTTCCGTTGGAAACCGTATTAGGCTATGCAGACCCTTTGATCCTGCGATTCGATAATTGGGCGCATGTGGATACGCTTACCTCGGCTTTTAAGATATTCAAACAATATCCCGATGAGATATTTGCCCATTTTCTGCCATTGAAGAGTGACGAAGGGGAATTCACAAAGCGCTTTTTCGTAATCCTCCTGATGTGCCACTACATGGACGGGAAATATATAGATACGACATTGCAACACCTGTCGGAAATTCCCCAAGGGCAGTATTATGTGGATATGGCTATCGCCTGGGCGGTCAGCATGGGTCTTGTCAAGTTTTACGATAAAACCTTGCCCTATCTTGAACAAAAGGCCTTCTCCCGGTTCGTTCACAATAAAGCCATTCAGAAGGCCCGTGAAAGCTATCGGATATCAGCGGAAATCAAAGAGTTGTTGAACGGAATGAAGATGAAGTGATCAGCTATCAGGTATTTCCTTCAGGTATGCTGAAATCTTTGTCAGCAAATAGCGCTGCCAAACCTGATATCTGTTTGAAACGGAGTAATTCGTCTTTGTCCATCCCTATGTTTTTCATGATCCATGTATCACTCATCCCCGCTTTTTTGAGTTCTGCCACAACATTGGTCATCAGCTCAATACTATGGGTCCCCCGGGCACGGTTGTGCCTGATCGTGGAAGCCATACGGTTCGAGAGATCTTTGTCTATCACCGTTACAGGCAAACATCCCTTTTCCCGCTCATAGATGCGCTCTGAGGTTTTCATCACCAGATACCGGTGGAATCCGTCCACCAGTTCATACTTGTCCTCTTCCGGGAAGTAGTAACATACGCAGGGCATGGTGTAACCGTCTTCCCATATCGATAATTCGAGGAGTTCCATTTCAGGCGGGGCAATAACATTGGGATTGTATGCATTCGCCTGTATTTTCTCTACCGGCACAGCCTTTACTGTATAAACCGGACTGGTGTATTTTTGTTTGTCATTCATGTATTAACCTATACCTTGATAAAAATCCATTACTTTATTACGAAGTTCAATCTCTTTCTTAGTCATGGCAAATCCCATGTATTTACACAGGTGGTCGTTCCTGAGAATACATATACACATTCGTTTGAAGGTGGGAAGATATTTAAATCCGGGAATTTCGATATCATCCTGGTACTTCATCCTGACCGGACGTTTGGTAGTCTTATAATTGGTATGATCCAACACCTCCATATCGATCCCGATATCCTGTAATTGCTTTATCGTTTTATCCGGCAGGCAACCGCCCCGTTTACGCCAGAAATTAATACTCACCGAGAGTTTTTGCAAATAATTCTGCCGTGTCTCTTCCGGCAGGGTAGACAAAAGGAAATGCATATAACTTTCCCATGTATGTCCGTCCGGCAGAGTAACTTTTTTCTGTGCAACGACGCTTGTATGTCCATAGAGGGAGGTGAAATTGATACCGTTCACCCGGCAGATCATTTTACCCCACATATCGGGATCGATAGCCCGGTAAAGATGCAGGCTTTCCTGCGCCGCCAGAAGGAAAGGGCTGGCTACACGTTGTTTATCCAACGGAACGCCTGCCTGATAATACAGGTCGTACAACCGATTGTAATCCCACCCGAAACGGCCGTTTGCCGTCCATATGTCCGTCGTCAGCCAGTCATGTATCACATAGGCATTGTAAATATTTTTCGACAATTGTTTTGTCCACTTCAGGTTATGATATAGGTGGTGTTTCCTCTTGCCATATATCGTTCTCCACCGATGGGTACTTTCCTGGGTGCGTATCCCGACCAGGCAACAGGTTTTCTTAGCATTCTTCTGTAAATGATACCATTGGGCAAACAGGATATAAAATTCGGAATCCCATATTCCCGGATGATAAAACGGAAAATCCGTTTTCCGATAGCTGTCCGCAGGCATATCCCTTACCCAGAACTCCCTGCAATCCTCATCCCAGGGACGCCAATATGTCTGGTGCATAGAGGTACAGGTGGTCACTTTGAAAGGTACGCATACATGATATATTTCCAGGATATCGGTATTTGCCTTCAAAACTCTGTCGACATATGCCACCGTTTCACTGTATTGTATTTCATAGTCCATGTAAAACACACCGATCTTCCTTTTCAGATTGTTATCCCTTATATATTGTATACAAAGGTTCAACATCACACCGCTGTCCTTACCGCCGGAAAAAGAGACATAGATATTATCGAATTCATTGAATATTATCTTTATTCTCAGCATGGCCAGTTCATATACGTTCTTCTTCATCCCTGAATACTTTCGATTTGATCAGACTATTTGAGTCGCTTGCTCCTCGATTGTTCATTCTGCGTTCGGCAAAACCAAAGCAAGCTTTGTTTCTGTTCTCACTTAACGAAATAGTTCAATTACATTAGACTATTTCTACGCTCGGCATAGATAAAACAAGTTTTACCTCTGCTCTCGCTTAACGAAATAGTTCATTTTTGCATACCTTTTCCAATAAAGCACAACCGCAAATCCATTCTTTTCGAATTCGGGAATATGGCGTAACTGTGTAACCGATTCAATCTCAAAGTCAGATGAAAGTGACTTGATAATTTCTTTCAGCAGTGCAGAGAAAACGGCGCTGTCATCGTCCGCCACATAATAGTTATTTATTTTGGCCTTATCCTCTTCTAATTTGACGGGCATAAAACCAAGGGTACTGCCCTTATCCGTAGCCACAAACCATGTATAGCCGGAAGATGTCTTATAAGGATAGTTCAGGTTGTAATTGAGGACTCCCTCGTTCATTACAAGGTGTGCCACTAATGGATAAAGCTGCCCGTCTTCCCCTTTTAATTGAATGATATCCATATGAATGAACAAAATAATTGCAATATGAAAATTTACTGAATACCGGCTCTTGCCGCCTCCCACCCGATGATGGCAGCTTTACGGACAAGCCCCCAATGGTAGCCTCCCAATTCGCCTGACGAACGGATCACCCGATGGCACGGTATCAGGAAGGAAACGGGATTGTCCCCGACAGCAGAGCCGACGGCGCGTGAAGCTTTGGGATTATTGATCCGTGCGGCAATATCCCCATAGGTGGTTAATTGCCCCATCGGTATTTTCAATAAAGTTTCCCATACTTTCAACTGAAAATCGGTGCCTTTTAAATGGCATTTTATTTCGTCGGACACGCTCCAATCCTGCGAAAAAAAGGACAATGCTTTTTGTTGTATCGCATCCGGCTTCCGCTGACAGGCGGCTTTGGGGAATATCATCCGGAGAGCATCGAAGGCTTCCCTCTCATCCTCTGAAAATGCCATGTAGCAGAGGCCTTTGGATGTTGCCGCCACGATGATATTCCCGAAAGGGGTTCCGGCAAAGCTATAGTTGATCGAGAGTTTTTCCCCTCCGTTCTTGTATTCGCCCGGGGTCATCCCCTCTATATTGATAAAAAGGTCGTACAGGCGTCCGGTTCCCGACAATCCGGCTTCATGCGCCGTATCGAACAAAGAAGCCCTACCCTCTTTCAGCATCTTCTTGGCGTATTCTATCGTGGTGTATTGCAGGAACTTCTTCGGGCTTACCCCCGCCCAGTTCGTAAACAGCCGCTGAAAATGCGCCGGACTGAGCCCTACCTTTTCCGCTATTTCTTCCAGCCCGGGTTGCTTTTTAAAATCCTGCCGGATGTAGGTGATGGCTTCGGCAATACGGGCAAAATCAAGTCTTTCCTGAGTGTTCATTTGTCTGTCGATTGTTTTTTATACAAAAATGGGGATAAGGAGATATAAAAGAAACCCGATTCATGCTTATTTTAGGAAAGGGAAGCAGGATATGTTTATTTCAAAACATATTTTGCAGCGCCGCCTTGTCCTTGATGATAATATCGCCCCGCTTCACTTCAATGATCCCTTCGGAGGCCATCTCCATCATTACCTTCACAAGCGCAGGGCGGGAAACGCTGAAAAGGCGGGCAATGCCTTCTTTGGAGGCTTTCAGCCGGAACGACTGCTCGCCGGCCGACTCCTTCAGCAGGTAATAGGCGAGCTTGGCGCGAATAGTCCGCAGGGAGACAAGCCGCAACTTCTCGGAAAGGAAGGATACTTTATTGGAGATGTAGGACAGAAAAGCCAGCATGAACGATTCATATTTCCTCATCAGGAAGTAGACATTCTCTTTCGGAATGACTACTGCTTTACAGGGCATTTTACATATAGCCGAAACGGGAGACCGGTTGTTCGTGGCAAACAGGAAACCGGTGGCCAGCGGATTGGGGGCCTTAATATGTTCCACTTTCATAAAATCTCCCTTCTCATCGGCCATCTCCGTAACGATCTCCCCCCTGATCAGAATATAGAGCGACTCATAGCGAGCCCCCTGGGTAACGATCACATCGCCCTTCTCATAGGTCTTCACGGAAAAGCGCACGTCCCGCAGAAAATCTTCACGCTGATCATCCGGAACGGAACTGCACAGGGGGCATTGAAAGATCATTCCTGCATGATAGTTTTCAACATGATGTCTTTCCATACTATATCATATTACTCTTTTTCCCTGTCATACCGGATAGGTGGGGCTCCCGGCGGACAGAATAACCGGACTCCCCGGGCAGGTAAGTATCCGATAATGAAATTGAACGTTTTCGTTAAGCTAAAGGAGCAAAGACCAAACCTGTTTGGGCTATGCCATAGCGAGAAAACGACTAATGAAATTGAATCCCGAATATAGTTTATTTTTCGCAATTGTCATAATTATTACACTTTTTTCAGTATTTTATTTCTTACTTTGTCTGTGAATATCTTTAAAATAAGTGCGACCATGGGCAAACTTCGAAACTTCTGGAATGAAATACGGCCGCGCGGGGGATGGAGATATCCGGCCTTCATTATCAGTGGCGCTTTCGTAGGCCTGTTCATCTATACCTTCTTCGCGTCACGGGCATACAGCTATCTTTCCAATGACCCCGCCACCTGCGTGAACTGCCACATCATGGGTCCCTATTACGCCACCTGGATACACAGTTCCCACGGGCGAAACGCTACCTGCAACGATTGTCACGTTCCGCAGGACAATAAACTGAAAGGATATTATTTCAAGGCGGTCGACGGATTGCGTCATTCGGCCGTTTTCACAATACGCGGCGAGGATCAGGCTATCCAGGCCATCGAGGCGAGTTCCCAGGTGATCATGGATAATTGTATCCGCTGCCACACACAACTCAACACTGAGTTTGTAAAAACGGGACGCATGGGTTTCAAGGATATGAAGGAGATGGGCGGAAGTACCTGCTGGGACTGCCACAGGAACGTTCCGCACACACGCAGCAGATCACTCTCATCCACACCCAACGCCCGGGTGCCGATGCCGGAAAGCAATGTACCGGAATGGCTGCAAAATATGGTGAAGAGGAATGAATGATTTGTTGATTGATTTATGGATTTGACGATTTGATAACGTAATGATCCGGCAATTGACTGGATCGGAAGATTAAGATATGACGATCAGAGATTGAATGATCAACAAATTCTATTTAAACAGGTAATTGGTAATCAGTCATTGAAAAATAATAACTAGTAATTCATAATTTATGAAGAACGGGAAAAACGATAACAAAATGAAGCCCTGGGTAGGATGGGTACTCTTTTTCGTTACACTGGGAGTAGTATTCCTACTGGGAATGCTTGCGGCTTCCATTACCCAGCGAAGGGCCGAGATAGCAAGCGTGATGAACAACAGGAAAGTGGAGATCGCGGGTATAGAGTCGAGGAGCGAGGTATTCGCAGTGAATTATCCGCGTGAATATGAAACATGGACCAAGACGGCAGATACCACATTTCAAAGCGAGTTTAACGGGAGCAGCGCGGTGGACGTACTCGCACAACGCCCAGAGATGGTGATCCTGTGGGCCGGTTACGCTTTCGCGAAAGATTACGGCACACCGAGAGGACATATGCACGCGGTCGAAGATGTACACCACTCACTGCGTACCGGGGCGCCCATGACTCCCGACGCAGGGCCGCAGCCGGCTACCTGCTGGACATGTAAAAGTCCCGACGTACCGCGGCTGATGGATTCGGTGGGAATTGCCGAATTCTACAAAGAGAGTTGGGCGCATTGGGGACACGAAGTGGTCAATCCCATCGGCTGTGCCGATTGCCATGATGCCGGAACCATGGATCTGAAGATCAGCCGCCCGGGCCTTATAGAGGGATTTGCAAATATGGACCTGGACATCAGGGAAGCCACCCACCAGGAAATGCGCTCACTGGCCTGTGCGCAGTGCCATGTGGAATATTATTTCACACCCGAAGGCAAGTACCTGATCTTCCCCTGGCACAATGGTACCACCATGGAGGGAGCGGAGCAGTATTACGACAGCATCGGTTTTGCCGACTATACGCACGCGCTGAGTAAAGCGCCCATCATCAAGGCACAACATCCCGATTATGAGATATTTAAAACGGGCATACATGCCCAACGGGGCGTATCGTGTGCGGATTGCCATATGCCCTATATTTCAGAAGGCGGCGTAAAGTACAGCAGCCATCATATAAGAAGTCCCCTCGCGAGCATGAACAATACCTGCCAGGTATGCCACAGGGAGACGGAAGAGGATCTCAGGAACGCCGTGTATGAACGGCAGCGTAGTGCAGACCAGATCCGTAACCTGGTAGAGGAAGAACTTGCAAAAGCGCACCTTGAAGCCCAGTTCGCGTGGGAAAAAGGGGCTTCCGAGACACAAATGCACAACGCCCTGCAACTTATCCGTCAGGCGCAATGGCGCTGGGATTACGCAGTCGCTTCGCACGGGGGTTCCTTCCATTCTCCGGTTGAATTCCAGCGTATCCTCTCCATGGGTCTGGACCGTGCGCACAAAGCCCGGTTTGAAATCTCCAAAGTATTGGCAGAAATCGGTTTTACCGGCAATGTTCCCCTGCCGGATATCTCCACAAAAGAGAAGGCGCAGGCCTATATCGGGCTCGACATACAAAAGGAAAAGGCCAACAAGAAGAATTTCCTGGAAAACGTTGTTCCCCAATGGCTTGAAATGGCAAAAGCCAATAACCGGCTGGTAAGTCTGCGATGAAAAGTCCTTCCCGTAAGATCTGGGAGCAGCCGTGGGGGTATGCGGAAGGTTTTATCATGGCGGCAGGCGTCCTGTTGTCGGGGTTGCTCCTGCAATTCGCAGCCGGGAATATCGAGACCGCCCTTTTTGCTTTCCCCGTCAATACTATTCTCGGAGCCCTTTTCGTTGCGGGGATTCTGGCTGTCCATTTTCTAGCCGGAAAAAGCAGGACGGTCAGATGGCTGTCAGGGGTATATGCCACCATTCCGGCGTTAGCCGCCCTGCTCACACTCACCGTGATCCTGGGATTGGTCCCCCAATTTCCTGCCGGTACGGGCCGGGAGCAATTGCCTCCTCACCTTTTCAGTTCTCCCGGCTGGTATCAGATGATCCATTCATGGCCATTCGTATTACTCTGTTTTTACAACCTGACCATCCTGGGACTTGTCACTCTGAGACGGACAACCCGGAAGCAGAGCTGGCGCGACATCGGATTCTATCTGAATCATCTCGGCCTGTTCATCGCCCTGCTGGGCGGATTACTGGGAAGTGCCGATATGGAACGGCTCACGATGAGCATACAGGAAGGGCAGGTGGAATGGCGCGGAACCGGTAAAACGGGGGAAATAAAGGAATTGCCTGTTGCCATCCAATTGGATACCTTTATGATAGAGGAATATGAACCCAAATTAGTCATTATCGAAAACGAAACGGGAAAAATGTTGCCCGCCTCGCGCCCCGAAACCTATATGTTTGAAGGAGTGGGAAAAACCGCCCGTTTGGCGGACGTAACCCTTGAAATAACGGATTACCTGCCGCACGCGGCTATCTTCAGGGACTCTACTTTCCTGAACGTGGTTCCCATGATGATGGAGGGAGCTACCGCGGCCATCAGGGTGAAAGCGGACAAACCGGGTCTCGGTCAGCCTATGGAGGGATGGGTCAGCAACGGCAGTTACCTCTTCCCGCACCTCCTGTTGCAGATTGATGAAGAAACAAGCGTGGCCATGCCGCTGCAGGAGGTAAGAAAATACAGTTCGCATGTGACTGTATATACGGAAGCCGGAAGTACAAAAGAAGCGGTGATCGAAGTCAACAGACCGCTGCAGGTAGAAGACTGGATGATCTATCAGTACAGCTACGACGACTCGAAAGGTAAATATTCCGGCACATCCGTCTTCGAGTTGGTGCGCGACCCCTGGTTGAAAACGGTTTACATAGGCATCTTCATGCTGCTTGCCGGGGCGCTTTTCCTGTTTATCGCGGGACCTAAAAAAAGCATATCATGACCTGGGATTCATTCATATACTTTGCGGTGGGAGCCGTACTGCTTTGGGGCAGCGGAGCTGCCCTTGCATACCGGAGCAAACATAAACTATGGCCGGCATGGCTGACTGCAGCCGGATTGATCCTGTTTTCGCTTTTCATAGCCGGGCTGTGGATCTCGCTGGAGCGTCCACCCCTCCGCACCATGGGTGAAACACGGCTCTGGTATTCCTTTTTCCTCCCCGTGGCGGGACTCCTCACCTATCTGCGTTGGAACTACAAATGGATACTCTCTTTTACCACTGTGCTCTCCACGGTATTTATCATCGTCAATATCGTAAAGCCCGATATTCACAACAAAGTGCTTATGCCGGCGCTGCAAAGTCCCTGGTTCGCCCCTCATGTTATTATTTATATGTTCTCCTATGCTATTCTGGGTGCCGCAACGCTGGTAGCCATCTACTATCTGGCCAGGGAAAAGAAAATCACCCACAAAGCCCGCCTCATGGAGATGACAGACAGCATGGTGTACGCCGGCATCGCCTGCATTACGCTGGGCATGCTGATGGGAGCCATCTGGGCAAAAGTGGCGTGGGGACATTATTGGAGCTGGGATCCGAAAGAGACGTGGGCGGCCGCCACCTGGCTGGGATACCTGCTCTATATCCATTACCGGTTGAAAAAGAACGCGTCGGACAAAACCTCGATGATCCTTCTGGTCCTCGCGTTCATCTTATTGCAGATATGCTGGTACGGCGTCAATTACCTCCCCTCGGCGCAACAAAGCATTCATACTTATTCCTCCTGAAATATTGCCAGCACAGCTTAGAACCCGTTTCCATGGTACTGTTCTTCGTGAAACGGGGACTTCAGGTTATCCTTTTCATTATTCCAGGGTGAGAATTTCCTTGAAAATAGACATTTCATTCTCAAAATAGTTACTTTTGCAATGAATTTACGCCATTCAATGTGAAACGGAATTCATATGACCGCCCATTTGTGTATTTTTGATACAAAAAGACTGAAAAATCAAACATAAAGTTAAATTTTATCGGATTATATTACTTTTTTATCGTTTTCATTTGGATTGTCAAACAAATTGATTATTTTTGCAGCAGATTGTTTACTCAAATATAAAATCGCGGGTGTAAAAGCCTCCATTTATCAAATTTACCTCTATTATGTCAACATTACGTTTTAAAGCAGTAGAAGAAGCATCCAAGAGAACGCCCTTAGAAGTGACGCCTCCTACACAACTCCCTTCCGAGTATTATGGCAAATATGTATTCAACAGGACACAGATGTCGAAATATCTCTCCAAAGAGACGATGAATATCGTACTGGAAGCGATTGACCGGGGAACCACACTGTACCGGGGGATTGCCGATCACGTGGCAGCCGGCATGAAAATGTGGGCCATGGAGATGGGCGCGACTCATTACACGCACTGGTTCCAACCGCTCACAGAAGGTACTGCCGAAAAACATGACTCTTTCATCGACTACATAAACGGCCCCGACGGGGGGATTATCGAGAGATTCTCGGGTAAACTGCTGGCACAGCAGGAGCCCGATGCGTCGAGTTTTCCCAGCGGCGGCATCCGCAATACTTTCGAAGCGAGAGGGTATACCGCATGGGATCCTTCTTCACCCGCTTTTATCATCGACGATACATTGTGTATTCCCACCGTTTTTATCTCCTATACGGGAGAGGCGCTGGACTACAAGACACCGCTGCTGAAATCGCTTTCGGCTGTAGACACGGCGGCAGTGGAGGTTTGTAAACTGTTCCATCCCGAGGTAAAAAAAGTCTACTCATACCTTGGATGGGAACAGGAATATTTTCTGGTGGACCAGGCGCTCTATGCCGCCCGGCCTGACCTGAGCCTTACAGAGCGCACCCTTATGGGGCATGAAAGCGCCAAGAACCAGCAATTGGAAGACCACTACTTCGGGGCAATCCCCCCGCGCGTGGCATCTTTCATGCGTGAGGTGGAACTCGAGGCTTATAAATACGGTATCCCGTTAAAAACCCGCCACAATGAGGTGGCTCCCAACCAGTTTGAATTGGCTCCCATCTACGGAGAGACCAATCTCGCAGTCGACCAGAACCTGTTGATAATGACGCTTATGCACAGGATAGCCGTCAAACATCATTTTAAGCTGCTACTGCACGAGAAACCGTTCGCCGGCATAAACGGGTCGGGTAAGCACAATAACTGGTCGCTGGGTACAGATACCGGGATCGGCCTGTTCACCCCCGGCAAGACCGCCAATGAGAACCTGCTGTTCGTCACCTTCCTGGTGAACACGTTGATGGCAGTGTACAAACACAACGGATTGCTGAAAGCCTCCATCATGTCGGCCAGCAACGCACACCGCCTGGGAGCCAATGAAGCGCCTCCGGCCATCATTTCCATCTTCCTGGGAAAACAGATCACGGCCGTACTCGATAAGATCGAACAGAGCTCCGAAGACGACGACATCACCGTGGACGAACTGAAACAGATGAAATTAGGTGTGGCGCATATCCCCGAAGTGCTGATTGACAACACCGACAGGAACCGCACATCACCGTTTGCTTTCACCGGCAACCGTTTCGAATACAGGGCCGTAGGCTCATTGGCCAACTGCTCATCGGCAATGACTGCGCTGAATGCGGCAATGGCTGCCCAGTTGATCGACTTCAAGAAAGAGATCGACCTGAAAATAAAAAAGGGGATGAAGAAAGAGGAGGCCATCTTCGATACGCTCCGCCTCTACATCAAGGAGTCCAGGCCCATTCGTTTCGACGGTAATGGCTACAGCGAAGAGTGGAAAGAAGAAGCCAAAAGACGCGGACTCGACTGCGAAACCAGTGTTCCCCTGATCTATGACATCTATACATCCAAAGAATCGGTAGAAATGTTCGAGAGCATCGGCGTACTGAACGAAAAAGAACTGCATGCCCGCAACGAGGTGAAATGGGAGACCTACACCAAGAAGATACAGATAGAAGCCCGTGTATTGGGCGACCTCTGTATGAACCACATCATCCCGGTCGCCACGGAATACCAATCGATGTTGCTGGATAACATATATAAAATGCATGCCGTTTTCGACAAGGAGAAAGCGGACAGGCTGTCAAAGGAAGATGCTGCCCTTATCGAGGAGATCGCAGACCATATATCGGCTATAAAAGTGAATGTGGACGATATGGTAGAAGCCCGGAAAGCGGCCAACAAACTGGAAGATGCCCGCGAAAAAGCCGTAGCCTACCATGACAAGGTGGAGGTCTACTTCAACGTGATCCGCTATCATGTAGACAAACTGGAACTGATCGTGGATAATCAGATGTGGACCCTACCCAAATACAGAGAGCTGCTATTCATCAGCTAAACGTCAGTATCCGACAACGATAAACATTTATTTGGAATAGCAGATAATTGATTATCTGCTATTTTTTTGGCTAAAAACTAAAAACGACGCAAAATGAGACAAGAAAATATATTCCGGGATCTCCGGCAATTCGAAAAAGAGTCGCTCTATTCATTCCAGAACGAGCATGATGCCTGCGGCGTCGGCCTGGCAATGACATTAACGGGCGAGAAGTCCCACGACATTGTGGAGAAAGGGCTGCAGGTGCTGGAGAATATGGTGCACCGGGGCGCTGAAAGCGCCGACAACATCACCGGCGACGGGGCGGGGATACTGGTACAGCTCCCGCATGAGTTCATTCTACTGCAGGGTATTGCCGTTCCGCCGGAAGGGAGATACGGTACCGGCCTCGTCTTCCTGCCGCAGGAAGACGAAAAAAGGAATTATTGCCTCTCTATCATCAAAGAGAAAGCTTATGAAGAGGATCTTTCGCTCTTCTTTATCCGGGATGTGCCGGTCAACAGCGATTGTCTGGGTGAAATCGCCCTGGTCAGCGAACCGGTGATCAAACAGTTGTTCGTTACCGGTCATGTTTCGCCTGATGAGTTGGAGAGAAAACTCTATATCCTGCGAAAAAGAGTGGAGAAGGCCATCTATGCCTCGGCGATAGCGGAAGAGCGAAGTTTTTATATAGTAAGCCTCTCTACCCGGCAGATGATCTACAAAGGGATGTTGTCGTCGATACAGCTTCGTCAATACTTTCCGGATCTCACCAACCCCAACTTCACCAGCCGGATCGCGCTGGTCCACTCCAGGTTCAGCACCAACACATTCCCCACATGGGACCTGGCGCAACCGTTCCGGATGCTGGCGCACAACGGCGAGATCAACACCATCCGCGGGAACCGGCAATGGATGCAGAGCCGTGAGAGCGTATTGCAGTCGGACCTGTTCGCCGATATGGAGGAACTCTACCCGGTAGTCCAGCCCAATATGAGCGACAGCGCCTCCGTCGACAATGTACTGGAATTCCTGGTGATGTCCGGCAAATCGCTCCCGCACGCTATGGCGATGCTGGTTCCGGAAAGTTTCAATGAAAAAAATCCCATCCCGGACGGGGTGAAAGCGTTCTACGAATACCACAGCATGCTGATGGAACCGTGGGACGGGCCGGCCACGCTTATCTTCAGCGACGGGCGTTACGCGGGCGGAATGCTTGATCGGAACGGGTTACGGCCGGCACGATATACTATCACCCACAGCGGCGTCATGATCATGGCATCGGAAACGGGTACCCTCGCTTTCGAGCCATCCGACATCAAACAGATGGGACGGTTGAAGCCGGGAAAGATGATGATGATCGACACGCTGACCGGCACCATCTATTCTGATACAGAGTTAAAAGAGACATTGGCAAAAGGCTTTCCTTACCGTGAATGGTTGAGCAGGAACTGCCTCAAGCTGGATGATATCTCTTCGGGACGAAGCGTGAACAACAATGTCGGAAACTACGAGACCCTGCTGAAAGCATTCGGCTATTCGGTGGAAGATATCGACATACTTATCAAACCGATGGCATTGGAAGGGAAAGAACCTGTCTCCTCGATGGGTAACGATGTGACGCTGGCGGCGCTGTCAGACAAGCCGCAACGACTGTTCAACTACTTCCGGCAACAGTTTGCACAGGTGACCAATCCTCCCATCGACCCGATCCGGGAGGAACTGGTGATGTCGCTGACCGGCTACCTGGGCGCCGTACATCAAAATCTCCTTAAAGATATACCCGCACTATCGGGTATTGTGAAGGTAAAAAGCCCTATCCTGACCAACACCCAGTTCGATATCCTGTTGAACCTGCGGTACAAAGGATTCTCCTCTGCCATTATCCCCATGCTGTTCGATCCGAAAAGCGGTGCTGAAGGGATGCGTAGGGCACTGGAACAGATGTGTGTTTCAGTCGAAAAAGCGATCGATGAAGGCAAAAATTATATCGTATTGAGCGACAGAGGTGTGGATGCGGAACATGCGCCTATCCCTTCCCTGCTCGCCACATCAGCCGTACACCATTACCTGGTGGAGAAACGCAAAAGGATGCAGATCGATATTGTAGTGGAGAGTGCCGAGCCGCGCGAAGTGATGCATTTCGCCCTATTATTCGGATTTGGCGCCAACGCCATCAATCCTTACATGGTCTTCGCCATCCTTGCGGAAAAGATAAAAGCGGGCGAGATCGCGCTTGATCTCGCTACGGCAAAGAAAAACTATATCAAATCGATCAACAAAGGGCTACTGAAAGTGCTTTCCAAAATGGGGAACTCCACCCTGCGGAGTTATCGCGGCGCACATATCTTCGAAGCCATCGGCATTTCATCCTCGCTGCTGGAAAGCTACTTCAAAGGAACCTCCTCAAAGATAGAAGGGATCGATATGGAGGATGTAGCCCATGAAGTGTTGCAACCATTCATCGAAGCGTTCTACAGCGACGACAGCGAACCTTTCCATCTCCAGAACCTCGGGAATTACGCCTACAGGATTGATGGAGTGTACCACGCCTGGAACCCGGAAACTATCGCCCGGCTGCAGATAGCCACCCGGACAAATAATTATGAGCTGTTCAAGGAATATACTGCATTGGTAGACAACAAAGAGAAACCCGCCTTTATCCGCGATCTGCTCGACTATTCCCGCAATCCCATCGATATTTCAGAAGTGGAACCGGCAGAAAACATTATGAAACGTTTCTGCACCGGCGCCATGTCTTACGGCTCCATCAGCAAGGAAGCACATGAAGCCATGGCCATCGCAATGAACATCATCGGCGGACGCAGCAATACCGGTGAAGGGGGTGAAGATCCGGAACGGTTCCATCCGCAGGCCGACGGCCTGTCGCGCCGGAGCGCCATCAAACAAATCGCTTCCGGCCGGTTCGGGGTCACGACGGAGTACCTCGTGAATGCCGATGAACTGCAGATCAAGATCGCCCAGGGGGCAAAACCGGGCGAAGGGGGACAGTTACCCGGTTTCAAGATAGACGATATCATTGCCCGGACGCGGCATTCTATCCCCGGCATCACCCTGATCTCTCCCCCGCCCCATCACGATATTTATTCTATTGAAGATCTGGCGCAGCTTATCTTCGACCTCAAGAACGTGAACCCGAACGCGAAGATCAGCGTGAAACTGGTCTCAGAAAGCGGTGTTGGCACCATCGCCGCCGGCGTGGCGAAAGCCAAAGCCGACCTGATCGTTATCAGCGGCGCGGAAGGGGGCACCGGCGCAAGCCCCGCCAGTTCGATCAAGCACGCGGGATTACCGTTAGAGATCGGCCTGGCGGAAACGCAACAGACACTGGTAGCAAATAATTTACGGGGGGTGGTCACGTTGCAGACTGACGGGCAACTTAAAACCGGACGCGACATTATAATGGCTGCATTACTCGGCGCCGAAGAATTCGGTTTTGCCACCAGCGCACTGATTGTACTGGGGTGTGTGATGATGCGCAAGTGCCATCTGAACACCTGCCCGGTAGGAGTCGCCACCCAAAACGAAGAACTGCGGAAACGGTTCGTGGGACGACATGAATACCTCGTCAATTTCTTCCGTTTCCTGGCGCAGGATACGCGCGAACAACTGGCGGAAATGGGATTCAGGTCGCTGGATGAGGTGATCGGCAGGGCTGACCTGCTGGAACGCAAGCATTTTCAGGAATTGCCTAAGACCGGAAAGATCGATCTGGCAAAGATCATCTACTTCCCGAAAGAAGCAAACCGCTACGCTATCAGGAGAACGGCTACCCAACATCATAAGATTGAGGATGTATTGGATCGTATGCTTATCTCCGAAGCGCTTCCGGCCATCGAACTCCAACAATCGGTGGGCATCAAGGCGGCAATAAAAAACACGGACAGGGCAGTGGGTGCCATGCTGTCGGGCGCCATTGCCGGTCGGTACGGGCAAAAGGGGCTGCCGGAACACACCATCTCGGCCTATTTTGAAGGATCGGCCGGGCAGAGTTTCGGCGCATTCCTGGCTGGAGGCGTCACCTTTTACCTGCATGGCGACTGCAACGATTACCTGGGTAAAGGGTTATCGGGAGGACGTATCATCGTGGCACCGGCCAAAGGCAGCAATTTCAAATCGGAAGAGAATATCATCTGCGGTAACACATCGCTCTACGGCGCTACCTCGGGAGAGGTGTTTATCAGCGGCATCGCCGGCGAACGTTTCTGCGTAAGGAACTCGGGCGCCACCGCTGTGGTGGAAGGAGCCGGCGACCATTGCTGCGAATACATGACCGGTGGTTGTACGGTCGTGCTCGGAAGCACCGGAAGGAATTTTGCGGCCGGGATGAGTGGCGGCGTAGCCTATGTATTGGATGAGAAAGGTGATTTCGACTTTTACTGCAATATCCGTATAATCCCTATTATATCTGAATTTCAATATGGAAATGGTGGAACTGACACTGCTGGAAGAGATATCCGACATCAGAGAATTGAAAAACCTGATATCCAGACACAGTCAATACACCAACAGCGAAATAGCCCGGCGTATCCTCGACAACTGGGAGTTTTACGCAGGTAAATTCATCAAAGTAGTGCCTATTGAATACAAGAAAGTGCTGCAGGAAAAGAAGATGGCGGCATTGAACCAAAAAATCGCCGTGGTGGAAAGAGATTATTAAAACGACAACATTATGGGAAATCCAAAAGCATTTATGACGATACCCAGGAAAGAGGCCGGATATCGTCCCGTAAGCGACAGAATATATGATTACAGCGAAGTAGAGCAGACACTCAACAGGGAAGACCGCAAGTTGCAGGCAGCCCGGTGTATGGACTGCGGCATCCCGTTCTGCCACTGGTCCTGCCCCCTTGGGAATAAAATGCCCGAATGGCAGGATCATATCTACAAAGGCGAATGGAAAAAGGGAGTAGAAGTATTGCAGGAGACGAATAACTTTCCGGAATTTACCGGGCGGGTTTGTCCCGCGCCTTGCGAGAAATCCTGTGTGCTTGCGCTACACGAAGCCCCGGTGACCATCCGGGAGAATGAGGCGGCCGTGACCGAAGTGGCGTTCAGGGAAGGCATGATAAAAGCCCATCCGCCGAAACACAGGACAGGCAAGAGAGTGGCCGTCATCGGCTCGGGGCCGGCAGGATTGGCGGCAGCCCAGCAGCTGAACAGGAAAGGGCACTCTGTCACCGTCTTCGAAAAGGATCACAGACCGGGCGGACTGCTCAGGTACGGCATCCCTAATTTCAAACTGGCCAAACAGGTCATCGACCGCCGGCTGGCATTACTTATCGAAGAGGGCATTGAATTCAGCACCAATACGGAGGTAGGAAAACAGATCTCGGGAGCGGAGATCATGAGGGAATATGATGCCGTCTGCCTGGCAGTGGGCGCCGGACAACCAAGGGACATCACTCCGGAGGGACGTGAGCTGCAAGGCATTCACTTCGCCATGGATTTTCTCTCACAACAGATCCGTATCCTTCAGAAAGAGGAACCCGATACCGCCGAAAGAATATCGGCAAAAGGGAAGCATGTGTTGGTGATCGGCGGAGGCGATACCGGCTCCGACTGTGTGGGCACGTCGATAAGGCAGGGGGCCGAAAGCGTGACGCAGATCGAGATCATGCCTAAACCACCCGTGGGGCATAACTCCGCTACCCCATGGCCGAGCCCTTACCCGCAGGTACTGAAAACCTCCTCATCACACGAGGAGGGTTGCGAACGCCGCTGGCAACTGAATACGCTGATGTTCCGCGGAGAAAAAGGACAGGTGAAAGAGGCGCTGGTAGAAGAAGTGAACTGGGAGAAAGACGGGAACGGCCGCTTCGGTATGGTTTCCACAGGCAGGAAAGAAGTACTGAAAGCCGACCTGGTACTGCTGGCGCTCGGCTTCGTGCATCCGGTCCAGGAGGGTTTGTTGAATGAATTAGGCGTCAATTATGATGTCCGGGGAAATGTGGCGGTCGACAAACAGCATCACAGTACTGTCCCCAAAGTTTTCGCCACCGGCGATGCCGTGATGGGAGCCAGTCTCGTGGTGAAAGCCATCGCCTCGGGCAGAAAAACCGCCGAGAATATTCATCAGATGCTAATGCAGCAAGAGAACGCGGCACTTTCCGTATCATCGGCAGCATCCCTTTTATCACAATAACATCCATTCATCAATCAATAAGAAATTGCTAAAATCCGGTTATCCCCCGCCGTAAGCAGATGGTTTCATCCGGATTTATGGCTGCATCACCCCAATTTCTTTGTAGAAAAGGGAAAGACCTCTCCAAAGAAGATGGATTTATAAGATAAATTAAAAACAGGAAATAACATGTGTGGAATAGTTTGTACATTCAATATAAAAAGGCCGGAAGAACAATTACGCCCTCAACTGCTGAAAATGTCGAGGAAATTGCGTCACCGCGGACCCGACTGGTCGGGTATCTTCTCTTCCGATAAAGCACTCATGGCGCACGAACGCCTCTCGATCATCGACCCCGCGTCGGGGAAACAGCCTCTTTACAGCAAAGACGGTAAACTGGTGCTGGCCGTGAACGGCGAAATTTATAACCACCGGGAGATCCGGAAGCAATACCAGGGCAAGTATGAATTCCTCACGCGGTCTGATTGTGAAGTTATCTTAGCGCTGTACCGGGATAAGGGGACCGGCTTTCTGGATGATCTGAATGGTATTTTTGCCTTTGCCCTGTACGACACCGAAAAAGATGTTTTTTTGGTGGGACGTGACCATATCGGGATCATTCCCCTCTATCACGGATGGGACAAGGATGGAGCCTACTATGTCGCATCGGAGTTGAAAGCGCTGGAAGGGTATTGCAACAGGATTGAAGAGTTTCCTCCCGGGCATTACTATTACAGTGGCGACGAGCAACCCCGGAGATGGTATTCCCGCGAGTGGACGGAATATGACAATGTGAAAGGGAATACTTCGGATGTACAACTTCTCAGAAAAGCACTGGAAGACGCCGTACAACGCCAGATGATGAGCGATGTGCCTTACGGGGTACTGCTTTCGGGCGGACTGGACTCTTCCATCATTTCCGCTATCGTCAAGAAATTCGCTGCGAAACGGGTAGAAAGCGACAACCGCGAAGATGCCTGGTGGCCGCAACTCCACTCCTTTGCCATCGGCCTGGAAGGATCGCCCGACCTGGCGGCGGCACGAAAAGTGGCAAGCCATATCGGGTCGGTGCACCACGAGATTTATTACACCATTCAGGAAGGAATCGACGCCATCCGGGACGTAATCTACCATATCGAAACATATGACGTGACGACTGTCCGCGCAAGTACGCCGATGTATCTCATCGCCCGCTTCATTAAATCGATGGGGGTGAAGATGGTGCTTTCCGGCGAAGGGGCCGACGAGATCTTCGGGGGATATCTCTATTTCCACAAAGCTCCCAACGCTGAAGAGTTCCACAAAGAAACCGTCCGGAAACTGGGTAAATTGTACCAGTACGACTGTTTGCGGGCCAATAAATCGCTGGCATCGTGGGGAGTGGAAGGACGCGTACCCTTCCTCGACAAAGAATTTATGGATGTAGCCATGCGCCTCAATCCCAAAGACAAGATGGCGGGGAACGGAAAGATTGAAAAGCATATCCTGCGCCAGGCATTTGAAGATTATCTGCCCGCAGAAGTTGCCTGGCGCCAGAAAGAGCAGTTCTCCGACGGTGTAGGATACGGCTGGATCGACACCTTAAAAGAGATGGCGGCCCACGAAGTAACGGACGAACAGATGGCCAATGTACATCATCGCTTTCCCATCAATCCGCCGTTAACCAAAGAAGAGTACATGTACCGCTGTATCTATTCCGAACTGTTCCCGTCGGACAGCGCCGCCCGGTGCGTTCCGTCCGTTCCGTCGGTAGCATGCAGTACGCCTGTCGCCCTGGAATGGGATGAGCAATTCAGGAAAAATGCCGACCCCTCAGGCAGAGCGGTCGGCCAAGTACATGAGCACGGATATCAGCAGGCGCACTGAGCCTCATGAATTCGTATACATGATTCCGGAAGACCAGACACCAAAAGCATCAGCACGCACTGAGCCGGGCGAATACCCGGCTTTATGCCCCGGTCGGGTTAAACATACTCGTCGCCGTAACGGAACTTCACATCCGTCACGAAGTGTTTGATCCGCTGCTCCTCGCTTTTCTTGCAGATCATCAATACATTGTCCGACTCGGCCACAATATAACCGTCAAGACCCTGTAAGACGACCAGTTTATCCTCACTCATCGCGACGATATTGTCGTTGCTCTCGACAAACAGGGTTTTGCAGTGCAGGTTGGCGTTGCTCTCCTCATCCTTCCCTGAAATTTCATGCAGAGCACCCCAGGTTCCCAGGTCGCTCCAGCCGAAATTGGAGATGTTCACATAGACGTTATCAGCTTTCTCCAGGATACCGTAATCGATGGATATATTGGGACAGAACGGGAAACTGGCATCGATAAACTTTTTCTCTTCAGGCGTGTTGAACAACTCTTTTCCCTCACTGAATTTCTGATTGATATCCGGAAGGTATTTTTTGAAAGCATCCATGATGGTGTTTACATTCCACAGGAAGATACCCGAGTTCCATACAAACTCTCCGCTGTCGACAAACTTTTTGGCCAGTTCGAAATTAGGCTTCTCGGTAAACGCTTTCACTTTGTAGATTCCGCCTGTCTCTTCCTCATTCACCTGAATATATCCATAACCTGTTTCAGGACGACTGGGTTTAATTCCCAGCGTGAGTAGAACCGGGTTGCTGTTTACAAAGTCCAGTCCCTTTTGGATATCGGCCACGAACTCATCCGTCTTCACGATCAGGTGATCCGAAGGGGCGACGACTATATTCGCATCGGGATCAACCGCTTTTATTCTGAAAGAAGCGTATGCGATGGCAGGAGCGGTATTCCTCCTGATCGGCTCCAGCAGAAGCTGATCCTCTTTCAGTTCCGGCAACTGCTTCTTCGTCATTTCGGCGTACGCATCGTTCGTCACAATATATATGTTCTCAACCGGAACAATCTGTTTAAACCGGTCGAAGGTACTTTGCAGCAATGACCGTCCCGTTCCGAAGAAATCAAGAAATTGTTTGGGTTTTCCCTCCTTGCTGAAGGGCCAGAAGCGGCTTCCTACCCCGCCGCTCATTATGACACAATAATTATGATTGTTTCTCATTCCTAAGATTATATATGTATTTTAAAATGAAATTTACGTCGGTTCATATCTGTCATTTTACGGGTTCAATAAATTTAGCTTAACGAAAACGTTCCTTATTAGTTAAATAACGTCCTTTCGCAACAATTTGTTTATGGTCTCCGCAAATTTGCCCTTAAAGATACAAAACAAAACCGAAACCACATCGGAAAGCAGTCGGAAACGAACATGAGAATTATTCCCTAAAGTTAACCGTTTGAATCTTGTTCTACTCTCACTTAACGAAATAACTGCTATCTACCACATAGTACAAATAATCTTCCCCCCATATCCTAACGAAAAGAGAAGAGAACCGCACAAAATCCATAAAACATTTTCGACCTTTAGTCTTCCCTCTGGAAAACGAGAGGCGGTGACATTCCAACCAAACAGAGGTATAGCATCACTGACATATGCATTCGACCACAAAGACAGACGATCAAAACTTCAAATAAAACATGAATTACACCCCATACTCGCAAAAAAGAGCGGTAACTTATTTTAAAATACCAAAAATATGCGTACTTTTGCATTCACTTTTGGTAATGCCCAGATGGCGGAATTGGTAGACGCGCTGGTCTCAAACACCAGTGGATTC
>ENA-UOOI01001167-UOOI01001167.1-fermentation-metagenome-genome-assembly--contig:-NODE-1167-length-28849-cov-3.989269_pt1 | contig 28849 bp, 17 predicted proteins | sample MGYA00245779_ERZ724027 | MGnify/ENA primary metagenome ERZ724027 (study PRJEB28704, sample SAMN03018318) | fermentation metagenome | biome: anthropogenic terrestrial biome; feature: soil; material...
TTATAAGATGTACATTGCAGGCAAAGGCTGCTCCAGGGAAGCACTGCTCGAAAAACACAATAACCACCCACTTCTATTAAGCATGTTGGCCTCCCCAGAGAACATGATTGAGGGGGGCTTGGAGGATGCTGTGAGCGAAATGTCCGACATCTATCTAAAATATTCTGGCAGGAAACTACGGGATGAAGAGTGGGAGGCTATTTTGGAAGCAGCCAATAATATCTCCGTTAAGGTGGACGATAACAAATGGTGCAGGGATACATTGGTTGAGCTGCTTGATGTTTTGGAAGACGGGGAAAAAGAACCGGATACTTTAGAAGAATCTCAGCTGTCTCTTCCATATGTAAATTATGAAGAACAGAAGTGGGATATCCAGACTGAGATGCATTTAGCAAGGCAGGGGAATGTTTTAGCATATGGTACAGTAACAATCGATAACTGCATTAAATTTCCTGTGCAATTAAGAAAATATAAGGATGAAAAAAGTGGGGAAGAAAAAAGTTTTTTAAGTTATCCTAGAAGATTGGTCAAGGGACAGTGGGAAGACACAGTGCATCCGGAGCGAGAACTGCATAAGAAAATTACGGCTTCTGCCGGCAATGCAATTAAGAAAGAGCTTGCTAAGGATATGTATCTGCCGGAGGTGGATGTTGTTTCTGTTACGCCTGTTACCCCTAAAAATATAGCCGGTGCAAAGGCGGTAATATGTGGCTTGGCGACTGTAAAGATAAGTGGACTTACCATTCATGGGATTACAATCAAGCAGAGCGAAAAGGGCCTTTTTATAAATATGCCACAATATCAAAATGATACAGGATATAAGGATATTGTATATGGAACATCCAAAGCAATACAACAGAAAATGGAAAAAGCAATCTTAAGTGTGTATAAAGACAAAATAAAAACAGCTACGCCTTTGAAAACAGTAAATAAGGTATTGTAAAACCCGTTTTATAAATGGAGAGCTACTCAGAACATAGAATTTATTACTTATGAAGGAGGTACATATATTTGGCAGGAAAATTTGAATATATATCTAAACTGGCCGATAAAACAGCAAAAAATATTATTAAAAATGAGGCTGCATGGAAGCAGTATCTGGACACAGCTGCAAGGCTTTATAAGTATCCATTTCAGGAACAACTGTTAATCTATGCTCAACGACCGAATGCTGCAGCTTGTGCAAGTATTGAAATCTGGAACGGTAAAATGAACTGCTGGGTAAATAAAGGAGCTACCGGAATCGCTCTAATCGATGAAGAGTCACCATATCCAAAATTAAAGTATGTATTTGATGTGGCCGATGTACATAAGGCCAAGCGTATAGGACGTACTCCGTATCTTTGGAAAATGCGGGAGGAACATGCAGATGCAATCATAGCTCGTTTGGAAAACATCTATGGCAGCACGGATCAGTCACACGGGTTTCCTGATAGATTGTTGGAAATAGCAGAGAGGATTGCCTATGATTGCTATGAGGACGCTGCGGATGATATGGCTTATCTGACGCAGGGCAGCTTTTTAGAAGAATTGGATGAACATTCGTTACAGGTTCGCTTGAGAGATACGCTGCAGGCGAGTATTGCTTACACTTTGTTGTCACGATGCGGAGTAGAACCAGATATCTATGCAGATGAAATGAATTTCCAATACATTTCTGACTTCAATTCGGTTCCGGTGTTGTCACAGCTTGGCACCAGCATCACCGAACAGTGCAAACCTGTATTAATGGAAATAGGCAAGACCATACATGCATATGATTTGGAAATATCTAAAAAAAGTATTGCAAATACTACAAACCAGAGCTATAATGCTTTAAAGCGTGAAAGTGAAGGGCGGCAGCCTATTTTAAGAAAAACACCACATCTATTGGAAGGACAAAGGCAGGAGGAGAAGGAGGAAGAAAATAATGAGCGAAGAATTGATGTATCAGAAGAACGGAGATTATTACATTCCGAATATCAAAATGGACGAACAGCCACAGACAGACTTAACAAAATACGGGCTGATGAGAAAGAATTATCTGAAGGAATACAAGAAAGGAATCTATTCGGGGATGCTGCTGGAAGGCAAACTGATGGAACATTTGTTGGAGGTTCAGGAAGCAGCGGATCAGCGAATGGAAATGTTGACAAACCAGATGGCAAAGACAGCGGGAGTGGACGAGGAGCTAAAAAGCATGGATCAGATGCGTTGGGTACAGATGATGAACAATATCAGACAGTCGGCGGAGGAAATAATTTTAGAGGAACTGATCTACAATTAAAGACTGAGGATATAAAAAAATCGGACAGTAGTGTACTGCCCGATTTTTTTGACCATTTCGACCGGCAGAATGAGGAGGTCGATGAATATCAACAGATTAGTCTTTTTCCGAGTATGGACGAACAGGTTGGAAACATCACTTTAGATCATGCTGATGACTTATTTGCTTTGTCCATGGAAAATTTGATATCTGATGAAATGATAGATTATGTACTGCTAAGTGGAGGCGGAGAGAGTAATAGCAGATCCAGAATCTTTTCAAAATATCAAAAGGGATTAGACCACAAAACTATGACAGGATTTTTGAAACGTGAATACCGGTTAGGGGGGAAAGGCTTTACTTTTGAGAAGGATCCTCTTTGTGTTTGGTATGAAGAAAAGAGTATGAACTTTTCAAGGGGAACGTCAGCGAGATATACTCCAATGCGGACTCTGACATGGGCGGAGGTGGAACAACGTACCTACGATCTGATTAATTCAGGAAGATACATGGATGAAGCAGAACTATGGCAGGTGCCGCTACGAGAGAAAGAAGAACTTTCTTCTAAAATATATTTCTTCTTTCGTGACGAATATGGATCTCTTCCGGCAAATGTTACAAAGCAGCCATATAGTTATCCGGAAGCCCAGGCTGAAATCATAGAACACCTGTCTACTATGGATGGAATTAACCGCATTTTACAAGAGTTAGACAAAGCTATGGATAAATTAAGCAGTGGGGAGGTTGAACCACAGATTAGGCTAATATATCGGCCAGAGAACATCCGGGAATCCGTAAAAGAATTAACAAGAAAACCAGTTTCCTTTCCTATTGCAGCATCAATTGATATACCTGAAGAAACTTTTATTACGCAGGATGAGATTGATTATACTTTGAGCAGAGGAAGCAGATTTGAAAACGGGCTTTTTAGAATCTATGAATATTTTTTAGATAGTCATGATAAGGTAGAACAGGCATCCTTTTTAAAGCATGAATATGGAATAGGTGGCTTCTCAGGTGCTTTAGCAGGCGCAACATCCAGTTTTGCTGACTATAATTCAAAAGGGTTTCAGTTAAAAAAGGGAAGTATTTGTGACCCAACTGCAGAAGTACTATTTGCCTGGCCCAAGGTTGCGGAGAGAGTTCAGAAGCTGATTGATACTGACCGCTTTTTAACTCCTCAGAAAAAGGAGCAATATGAAAAGTGGAAAAATGCGAAAGAACAAGAAAAAGTAATTATTTCGGATTCACAATCAAAAATAGATGAAGAAGCAAAGGATCTTGAGCAGATACAAGAAGGGCGTAGTATTTCTCATTCAGAAGAACAACAAATACAAAGATATCAGTACAAGATTCATAATGATTCATTGGGAGTAGGTACACCGAAAGAGAAATTTCAAGCAAATATAAATGCAATCCAGATTTTGAAACAATGTGAGGCAATGAAACGCTACGCTACAAAGGAAGAACAGGAAATCCTGTCTGGGTATGTTGGCTGGGGCGGATTATCTGAAGCTTTTGATGAAACTAAATCTTCTTGGAGCAAAGAATATTATGAATTAAAAAACATATTGACGGCGGAAGAATACCGCTCAGCCCGGGAGTCCACATTGACAGCGTTTTATACGCCGCCCGTTGTTATACGCTTTATGCACCAGACCTTGGAAAACATGGGTTTAAAGACGGGAAATCTTTTAGAACCTTGTTGTGGTATTGGAAATTTTTTCGGGATGATGCCAGAAGGACTTTCCCATTGTAAAACCTATGGAGTAGAACTGGATAGTATATCGGGAAGGATTGCAGCTCAGCTATATCAGAAATCTCAAATCATGGTACAAGGTTTTGAAAAAACTAATTTTCCGGACAGTTTCTTCGATGCAGCGATTGGAAATGTTCCTTTTGGACAGTTTAAGGTTACGGATAAACGTTATGACAAGCACAATTTTCTTATCCATGATTATTTCTTTGCAAAAACATTGGACAAGCTAAGAACTGGCGGTGTAATTGCATTTACTACATCTTCTGGAACAATGGATAAGAAAAATCCTGCTGTTAGAAAATATATTGCACAGAGAGCAGAACTTGTAGGGGCTGTTCGTTTGCCAAACACCGTATTTAAACAGAATGCAGGAACTGAAGTAACTTCTGATATCTTGTTTTTTCAAAAACGAGATCGTGTAATGGATCTGGAGCCTGAATGGGTGCATCTGGGAGAGAATGAGAATAATATTTCCATGAATCAGTATTTTATCACTCATCCGGAGATGATCCTTGGAAAAATGGAACTGGTGTCCGGTCCTTACGGAATGGAGGCTACCTGCAGTCCATTGGAGGGAAAAACACTTGCTGAGCAGCTCTCAGAAGTAATAAGCAGTATTCATGCAACTATTGAAGATGCTGGTTTATATGAATTGGATACTGAATTGGAAAAAGCAGCGATTCCGGCAGATCCTGACGTTAAGAATTATAGTTATACCATTATGGATGGCGATGTGTACTACAGGGAAGATTCTGTAATGAAGCCTTTGGAGAGGGCAGACTCCTTGGTTGAGAGAATCAAGGGAATGGTTGCTCTTCGCAATGCTACTCAGACTGTAATTAATTATCAATTAGAGGAATACGATGATTCTGCTATAAAAGAAAAGCAGTCAGAGCTATCTGATCTGTATGATAATTTCATAAAACAGTTTGGTCTGATAAACTCTCATACTAATAAGCGGGCATTTAATCAGGATTCTAGTTATTGTTTACTTTGTTCCCTGGAAGTATTGAATGAAGATGGTACGCTAAATAGGAAAGCAGATATGTTTACCAAGCGCACAATAAAAAGACGGGAAGCCATTACCTCAGTGGATACTCCGACAGAAGCTTTGGCTCTTTCATTGAATGAGAAGGGCAATGTAGACATTAGATATATGGCTTTCCTGTTAGGAGACTCCGAAAATACTGATAGAGTGATAAAAGGACTTAGCAGTGTTATCTTTAAAGATCCATTGAGTGACCTGGATGATCTCAATTCGGGCTGGATGACAGGAGATGAATACCTGTCTGGAAACGTTCGTGAAAAACTGGAGATTGCCAAACTATGTGCAGAGAATCATCCAGAATATTCAATTAATGTCACAGCATTAGAACAAGTACAGCCTAAAACGCTGGATGCATCAGAGATTGAAGTGCGGCTAGGTGCAACATGGGTAGACACCGAATATGTTAATGACTTTATGCATGAAATATTTGGGACACCACAGAACAAAATTGATAGAGGCCTTATCGGAGTACAATATTCTGAAACCAGTGGTCAGTGGAATATTAAAGGGAAAGGTGTTGATTTTGGCAATCCGCTAACAGAGACTACTTACGGGACTGGAAGGGCCAATGCTTATAAAATATTGGAAGATTCTTTGAACTTACGTGATAGTCGTATCTTTGATACTGTCATAGAAGATGGCAAAGAAAAACGTGTACTTAATAAAAAGGAAACTATGTTGGTAAGTCAGAAGCAGGAAACAATAAGAGAAGCCTTTAGGGGTTGGATATTTCAGGATATTAATCGGAGAGAAGTACTTTGCGAAAGATACAATGAAATTTTCAATTCTAACAGACCAAGAGAATACGATGGAAATCATCTGACTTTTCCTGGAATGGCGCCTAATATTACCTTGCGTACTCATCAGAAAAATGCAGTAGCGCACCAACTTTATGGAAATAACACACTACTTGCACATTGTGTGGGGGCAGGTAAAACATATGAAATGGCGGCGGCAGCAATGGAGAGTAAGCGGTTAGGATTGGCACAAAAGTCATTATTTGTAGTTCCAAATCATCTGACCGGGCAATGGGCCAGTGAGTTTTTAACACTATATCCGGGAGCAAACATTTTGGCGGCAACAAAAAGGGACTTCGAGCCTGCCAATCGGAAGAAGTTCTGTTCACGTATAGCTACAGGAGATTACGATGCAGTTATTATCGGCCACAGTCAATTTGAAAAAATCCCATTATCTAAAGAACGCCAGGCAATGATGATAGAACACCAGATAGATGAGATTACAATGGAAATTGAAAGTCTAAGGGCACATCAAGGAGAACGTTATACTATTAAACAGATGGAAAAGACAAAAAAATCTTTGTCTACACGGTTGGAGCGGTTAAATGATAATTCAAGAAAGGACGATGTTGTTACCTTTGAGCAGTTAGGAGTGGACAGGCTTTTTGTGGATGAGAGTCATAACTATAAAAATTTGTTTCTATATACCAAGATGAGAAATGTAGCCGGCGTTGCACAGACAGAGGCACAGAAATCCTCTGATATGTTTGCTAAGTGTCAGTATATGGATGAATTAACTGGTGGAAAAGGAATAACCTTTGCTACGGGGACGCCAATAAGCAATTCTATGACAGAACTTTATACTAATATGAGATATCTTCAATATAGTACATTGCAGAGATTAGGGCTGGGTCATTTTGACAGCTGGGCGGCGTCATTTGGTGAAACTGTTACGGCGGTCGAACTTGCTCCGGAGGGGACGGGATACAGGGCAAAGACCAGATTTGCAAAGTTCTTTAATCTGCCGGAACTGATTTCTATTTTCAAGGAATCTGCTGATATTCAGACACCGGACATGCTGGATCTGCCAGTGCCTGAGGCCATATATGAAAATGTGGTGTTGGAGCCTAGTGAATATCAACGTGAAATGGTACAAAGCCTTGCTGTTCGGGCGGAGGATGTACGTAACGGTAGCATAGATGCCACTGTAGACAACATGTTAAAGATAACCAATGACGGCAGGAAACTTGCTCTAGATCAGAGATTGATCAATGATATGCTGCCGGATGATGAAAACTCGAAAGTTAGTGCCTGTGTAAATAAATCGTATCAGATATGGGAGCAGACAAAAGAGAATAAATCCGCCCAGCTTATATTCTGCGACCTGTCTACTCCTAAGGGGAAAACGAAGGTAGAAATAGCTGGTAATACTATAGAAGCGGATATTTTTGAAAATGTCTATGTAGATATAAAAAAGAAACTGATTGCGAGGGGTGTACCGGAAAAAGAGATTGCATTCATCCATGAGGCAAATACAGAGTTGAGAAAAGCGGAGTTGTTCGCAAAAGTAAGAAGCGGGCGGGTCCGTTTTTTGCTTGGATCAACCGCCAAAATGGGCGCTGGGACCAACGTGCAGGACAGTCTGATTGCAGAACATCATCTTGATGTGCCCTGGCGGCCCTCAGACATTGAGCAGAGGGAAGGGAGAATTATCCGGCAGGGGAATCAGAATGAAAAAGTATACGTTTATCGCTATGTGACAGAAGGCACCTTTGATACCTATAGTTGGCAAGTTATCGAAAATAAACAGAAATTTATATCTCAGATTATGACCAGTAAATCGCCGGTTCGGAGTTGTGATGATATTGATGAAGCCAGTTTAACTTATGCTGAGGTCAAAGCATTGGCTACGGGAAATCCTTTTATCAAAGAAAAAATGGATCTGGATATACAGGTATCGAAATTGAAATTGTTAAAATCCAACCATACCAGTCAGATGTATCATTTGGAAGATAATATTGTAAAGTATTACCCAAAGAAAATCAGTACATTAAAGGAAAAGATTTCTGGATATCAGGCTGACATGGAACTTTATAAAAAGGCTGCTCCTTCTGAAAAAGATTCTTTTTCCATGAAGATTGGAGAACGTGTGTATACAGATAAGAAAGAAGCCGGTACTGCTCTTCTTGCTTTCTGTAAACAGGTCAAAACCCCAAACGTTGTAACGCCAATCGGTGAATATCTGGGATATAAGATGAGCGTGGAGTTTGACACATTTTATCATAAATACACGTTGAACCTCAAAGGTGAATTAACCCACTCTCTGGAGATAGGCACGGATGTTCTTGGCAACTTAAGCCGTATAACCAATACATTGGGCGCTATGGAGAAGAAATTGGATCAGGCACAGGAAAACTTGAGTAATGCGGAAAAGCAGCTTGCAAGCGCTAAAGATGAGGTTACAAGACCATTTCTTCAGGAAGACGAACTGAACCGGATGCAGGAACGTTTATCTGAATTAAACGCCTTGTTGAACATAGATAAAAGTACTACAAATAAAAAATTAGTAGATCAAGTAAGGGAAAGGACGGATTATAATATGGGAGAAAATATTGAAAATATTGAAGTTCCTGAAAGTTGGAGTATTGTTGAAACGAACAATGAGTACATTTTGTCACATACCGGCGATGAAGTTCTAAGAGGGTCCAGGGATGATATGGAGTCCGCTGTGGGCCGTATCCACAAAGCGAAAGAAAACGAGGGAAAGTTTGGACAGCTTATTCACACAATCAGAGAAAGTAAAAATTATGATATGGAATCTCTCTCCAGCATGGTATTGATTGCCAGCAATGAATTGAAAGCCATTGAGGCAGGCCTTATTTATCCGGATAGAGACACCTTGCAATTATTTGGCAATATTTTTAGTGTATTCGCCAATGAATTGGAAAGCGGAAATATTGTCCCTAAAAAGTCCAGGGAAGACTTAAATCAGGCTCTCCATGATATAAGTGGGTATGTAACAGAGATTAAGAATGATAATAATTATTTCTCAAAATTTATGGAAAAACACGGGATAGAGCCTGAAAGAAGCATGGTCCATGATCTAAAACGAGATAGCGGAGAAGCTAATAAATCTGTTAGGGAATATTATGTTATAGATGATCAAGTAACTGGTCAAACTGTTGCAGATAGGAATGGACAGGAGATACAAGCTGAGAGCCGGGAAGAGGCAGAAGGAATTGCAGAATCATTAAGTAATGAAATGACAGAGATAGGAGAAGAAGTGGGGACGGTCAATGAAACTAAAGATATAGGTAAACCGACAAATGAGAAGCGCCCTTCTCCACTTGCACCCAGGATATAGGAGGAACATTTTATGGAGAATAAAATGAATTCCGGCCCTCCCCGTTTATTCGTAGATATGGACGGAACACTAGCTTGTACCGAATTTCGGTACGGAAAGGAAATATATGAGTGAGAGAGATACACAGCAGATCATCATGGCGGTTCAGAAAGCAACGGTGCTTATGGACCCTGTTTTTAAGCTGACTGCAGCGGGAGCTGCGCTGCTAATAACATATCTGGCACGTATGGTCAAAGAACATAAAATAAAAAAAGGAGAATTTAAAAATGTGCAGGAATTTATGAAGGCAACGGACGGCCAATATAATATTGTGAATGTGCCGGTGCCAACAACGGCAGAGGGATTAAAGTGGCTTGGATCAGAAGGCTTCGGAAAGGAAATGGATAGTTTGAGAGAAATGGGTGTCCGTGTTCAGTTAATGCCGGATTTAAATAAGTCAGATGGCTTCGAACAACTTATGATACAAAGTGATGATATGGAACTCTTCAGCGGTTGGTATGAGAGATACTTGCAGAGGCAGATGCGGGGAGGTGAACACCTAACGCAGGATTTACAGAATCTGACGAATGGGAAAACAACCCTGGTGAGTATTCCCTTTGAGGAAAATGAAAGTAAACTGGTACATGATTTTGAAAAACTTGGTATCAACTATTCCATATTACCTGATCTGAATGTTGGAGATGGAGAAATACAGATCATGGTAGCCAGCAGCGATATTGATACAGTCAAGTATTGGTATGGCATGTATCAGAATGATCAATTGGCAAAAGGAAATGAAGTAAAGGATATGAATTATGTCAATATGGAAGATTACACACAAACTGGTAATATGACCGAGGAGGAATATATCAATACTGCCAGCCCTGAGCTGCAAAAGGCTAATGAAAAGTATGAGAATCGGAAATATGGAGAAATTGAAAACAGCGTTATAAAGCAGGAAAACAGAATTCGGAGTACAGAGGATGTTGCCTATGAGCAATATCATAACAATCCGGGCTTTACCGAAATTACGATTAATAAGGAAACGTTGGTTGAGAAATCCTCTTTTGCTCAGAATGAAAAAATAAAGGAATCTGGTCTGTTTGCCAGCCGCATACCAACTACCTATGGAAAGGACGAACAAACACTAATTTTACCGAATGAACAGGTATTTCTGACAGACGATGGAAAGACGTATATAGCTTTTCTTGAAAAAGATAAATCTCCGCTTGTGATGCTGGCAAATGGAATGCCTGTATCAGTAACTGAAAGAAAGAATGGAGAGAAGTTGTTCCGAGACTATTATGATAAAGTTGAACGTGAATTCTATAAGAAGGAGCAACTTTCGCATACTGCCAATAAGGTACAGGAATCTGCAAAAAGCATGGCCACAGAAAAAATACCCTCTGTTCCAATAAAAATAAAGTAGGAGGTACATATGATTCAAAGAAAAAGAACACCCTGGGGAGTTCTATTATCAGTGCTTGTGTTCCTGTGTGTGCTTGCTTATTTTCTTTGTGGACTCTTCCTGTTGTCAGGGGTAAACCTCACAAATTTTCAAGATAAGCTGCTGTATATCCTTCTTCATCCGTTTCAAAATTGGTGGAATGATAAGACAGTTGGCTTTATCGGTGTAGCATTTTTGATATGGGTAATGTTTGTTGCCTGGTACCTGGATAATAACCGTAATTATCAGTCCGGAAAAGAGAAAGGGACAGAAGAATGGGGAAATGTTAAAAAATTGAGCAAAACCTTGCGTGACAAAGATGAAATGAAAAACATGTATCTGAGCCAAAATATTGCAATTTCAAACTCATTACTGTCTAACCAAAATATGCTTGTTATTGGTGGCTCCGGTAGTTATAAGACTACTTCTGTACTTACCCCTAATATTCTTATGGCTTCCTGCACAAACGTGATTTTAGATATAAAAGGGGATTTGCTGAGAAAGCACGGAAAATATTTAATCAAGCACGGAGTGACTGTAAAGTCTTTAAATTTTATTAATCCGGAGGAATCAGATCGGTATAATCCGTTTGCTTATGTAGCAAGGGAGACAGATCTGATTAAATTAATCACCAATACCCAATTATCGGTAAAACCTCCAGATGCAATGAAAGGGGATCCGTTTTGGGATGACGGAGTAGCATTATATTTGCAGGCAATGTTTTATTATGAATGGCTGCAGGCTAAGGATGAGGGAAGAAAAGCATGCTTTAATAATATTTTGGTCCTTGTAAATATGGAGAGCAAACACGTAGATGAGGAAGGGACTACAGCACTGCAGCAGGAAATGAATAGGCTTGCAGCTATAAAGGGCGATGATTATCCTCCGGTACGTGATTACCGGAAATTAAAAGAAGGAGCAAGTGAAACAGTACGCAGCATTGTAATCATGGTGAATGCAATGCTGCGTTTGTGCGAGACAGCCTCAATAAAAAGGATACTTTCTGATGATGACCTGGATATTAAGTCCCTGGGGCTGGGCATAAATGGAAATCCAGATAAAAAGACGGCACTTTTTCTTGTTATGCCTGACAATGATGAGTCTTTCAACTTCTTTATCAGCATGTTTTATACACAGCTTTTTGACGTGCTACTATATACGGCAGATCATGAGTGTCACGGGGAACTGCCGATACATGTGCGGCTCTGGGCCGATGAGTTTTATGCAGGGCCAAAACCAAACAATACAGAAAAGCTTATGGGTACCATACGAAGCCGTAACATGTCAATTGTTCCGATCCTTCAATCTGTTTCACAAATCAAAGCAATATTTCCACAAGATAAATGGGAAATATTTATGGAAAATTGTGCAGCCGCCATTTATCTGGGATCTGGGCCAATGGCTCATTCTACACACAAATATATTTCAGATCTATTAGGGGACATGACAATTGATACCCGCAATGACAACCGGCAGCTGGGAATGCAAGGGCAGACCAGCCTAAATAATGGTAGAGACGGAAGAACACTTATGACTCCGGCTGAGGTAAAAAGAATGTCCAGGAAAGATTGTATCTTATTTATTGAGGGACAATATCCAATCTACGATCAGAAGGCACTACCATTTAGAACACAACGGTGGATAGAATCTGCAGCGCTGGCATTACCATTTGGCTATAAACACCCAGTAAGAGTTATATATAATGAAAATACCATGACTTATCGCACTTTGAAGACAAAGAAAACTATCCAATTTCTTGATAAAAGGGAAGTACAGTTTTTTAAAGAAGCTGAAAAGACCGATTCCACCATTAGAGTATTTGAAATGGATGAGGAGGATTTTCTTTACTTGAACTGGAGAAAGAAGCCGCCGCTTTCGGAAGAAGAAGTAACAGAAATATTCCAACAGGCAAAAGCAGAGAAAAACAATGATGAACAACAGGAGGAAGAGCTTCCAGAGGATGTAAAACTTTTAGGAGATCAGAAGAACGTACCGGATTCCGGTACGGAAGTGCAAACACAATGGGATCTTTCCGGCAGTGTGTTTCAATGTATAAAAAGATATGCAGTGCAGCTGAGTGAGGCGCAGTTAAATGAGATATTGGTGGGACTTGAATCTGGGTTGAGTGAAAAGCAGATAAAGTCCTATTTTTGTCTGCCGGCAGAAAAAATGAATCAATACCGACGTGCATATATGTTCAGCAGTTCTAAGTAAGAGGAAAAGATATATGAGAATACGAAGTCCAACAAGGGTGTTTAGAGAAAACTTTAATAATGAAAAAGAATATAAGTTGTCCTCAGGAAGGAGCATTAAATTCATGTGTATAGAGAATAAGGAATTGTATTCACAGCAGACAAAGGCGGCATTAATTGAGAAACGAGAATTTGAGTTGACGTCACAGCAGCTGAGGTCTTTGGTGGAAATAATGGAGGAAAATCAGATTTTGGAGGTAGAGATAGACAATGCAAAATGAACATGAATTGGAGGTTGTAAATGTCAGGTTAGTAAGAGAGCCTTCTTTGTATAGCGAAACGCCATTGAATACTCCTCAAGCAATTACGGAACTTATGGCGGATGAGCTCTCGAAATATGACAGAGAAGTTATGTGTGTGCTGAATATGAAAACGAACGGACAGTGTATTAATATGAACATTGCTAGTATGGGTGCGATTAATCATACTCTTATAAGCCCAAGGGAAATATTTAAAAGTGCCATTTTAGCAAATGCGTCCCATGTCATTTTGCTACATAATCACCCTAGTGGTTCTGTGCAACCATCTCATGAGGACCTCGTAGTTACAGAACAATTAGAAAAATGTGGGCAGCTTTTGGGCATTCCTGTTAGGGACCATGTAATTATCGGCGGCACCAACAAAAAAATGTATAGCTTTGCTGAAAATAGACAGTTAGAGGGAAAGAAAGAAAGCCCCAATATTACACAGGAAAAAAAGCTAAATCAAAAAAATAATAGACAGATAAGCCAACTTCAGCTGTGACTTAAGAAAAAGTACATAAACAGAATTATGTTGAATAAAAGGACAAATAAGTTTAATTCGAGGAGGAATTAATATGAAATCATTTATGGAAGAATATGGAGTTATTATCGTAGCGGCAATTATCATCATGATACTCGTTGTAGCGGCGTCTCCACTTGGAAATTCAATTAAGAGCGGAATTACAGAAGCAGTAGCTAAACTGACGTCTGCACTTGCAACTACAGTGGCACCATAGAATAGGCAGCTTGTAATGAGCTGCCTTTTAAAGGTGAGCAGGAGGTTGAAATGAAACTAGAGAAAGAATGGGACTTTAAGGATGAAAATTTTGGTGAGCTATTACCGTATATACAGGATGATATGATTACGGATATTAATTACAATGGCTCAGATGTGTGGGTAGAACACTTACAAAAAGGTATATATAAAGCGCCTGTGCAGCTTTCGCCGGAATTTGTAAGTCAATTTAGTATTCGTATTGCAAATGTAGTAAGCCAGCAGATCAATAAGTACAATAATGTGTTGGAAGCAGAAACGGATACTCTCCGGATTTCCATTATACACCCCAGTGCGACGAATACCGGATATTCTATATCTATACGGAAAACTCCGGTAGTGATGAGATTATCATCTCAAAGCATGTTGGAAACAGGATATTGCTCAAATGAAATCTTGGATTTTCTCACTAATTGTGTGATCGGGAAGATGAATATAGTTTTTTGCGGACAGCCAGGTGCAGGGAAAACAGAACTTTTAAAGTTTCTTACTCAATATATACCCAGGGAAGAAAAGGTGATGACCATAGAAGATAACCTGGAAATCCATTATAAAGATATAAATCCTGGGGCAAATTGTGTGGAAATGAAGGTGGATGAGGAATTTTTCTCCTATACAAAAGCAATTAAGACAGCATTGCGGCAAAACCCGCAATGGGTTCTGCTCTCAGAGGCACGTTCGGCGGAAGTGAAATATCTGTTGGAATGTTTCTCTACAGGACTCCACGGTCTCACAACGCTCCATACGGATGACACCAGGAAAATACCTGACCGCATAAAAAATATGATGCAAGATGCATATGCTGCATCCAGACTAGAAAATGATATTTACAGTTTTCTAAATGTAGGGGTACTGCTCCGTAAGAGAGTTTCTGAGAATCAAGAAGTAACACGATGTATCGATCAGATCTGCTTGTTTGATCGTGTAGGAGAAGAAAATATAATCCAGATGGTGGTAGAGGACGGAAAAGTGGTGTCAAGGGAAATGCCAGTGAATGTTAAAAGAAAGTTTGAACATCAGGGAATCTGTGCACCTTTTGAATCAGCGTTAAAAATCTGAGGAGGTGAAACATGTCAGTACGGAATGAAAAAGTGAAGAAAGCTTCCTTGTTTAAATACTTGAATCCCAAAAATCTAAAGGGCGAAATCAAAGGATATGGGTATACCTTTACACCTGGAGATTTTCTGAAATATATTGTTTTGGTATATGGTGGAATAGTTGCGTTTTCATATTTATTTAAATTGAAGATACCTTATATTATTTTTATTGCAGCAGCGGTTACACTGCTCCTGCCTGATATATTCCTGAATCAATTTCGGAATATGTATGAGGAAAAACGCTTTGAAGATATTACGGCATATATGGAACAATTGCTTTATTCGTTTAAACGAAGAGCAAAGATATTATCCGCCCTGCAGGATACACTAACTCTATTCTATGATGAGCATAGTAAGAGTCAGGGGGGACTTTATGAGGCTATACAGAAGGCAATTGATCATATACAGACATCTGAAACAGAAGGCAATATTTACGAGGAGGCTTTTTCCTACATAGAAAAAGAATATGGATGCAAACGGTTATATAAAATACACGATTTCCTTATACGTGTGGAGGCTGCTGGCGGAGAATGCTCTAATGCAGTAGAAATCTTGTTGGATGATAGGAAATTATGGATGGACAGAGTATACACTCTTCAGAAGGATAAGGCAAATGTAAAGGTGAAAATCACAATAGGTATTGCCCTATCCTTTCTTATTTGTGCAATGGGAATATATATGCTGCCGCCTGATTTTCATGTCATAAATAATCCCCTGTCTCAGGGAATCACAACACTTGTCATTATAACGAATGTGTTGATATGGTATGCATCGCAGAAAAAATTATCCGGAAGCCTTCTAGTGTCAGGGAATGAAACACCATTTAAAGAAATTCAGAAGCGCTATGAGTATGTCATGCATGTAGATTTAAAACAGAAGAGAAAAAAGGCACTGATAACAGCTGCAGCATTTTCACCATTGATTTTATTGGCATATTGGAAAGTGAATATAACGAGTGCTGCCTTTATGGCGGTATTTTGCTGGCTGATTGCATCGCAGCCAAAGAGACACTATAAGACATCTTTAAAAATAATAACAAAGGAAGTCGAAAAAGCATTTCCTGAGTGGCTGATGAGCCTGGCCCTGCAGCTGCAGACAGATAATGTGCATGTATCTATCTCTAAGACGATCGGTACGGCACAGGAGGTATTGCAGGAAGAATTGCAAAAGCTACTGGATGGAATCGAACAAAGACCAAATTCTTTGCAGCCGTATACTAATTTTTTTCGGAAAATACAGCTGCCTGATATCACATCAGCCATGAAAATGTTGTATTCCATGGCTGAGTTTGGAGCTGCCGATGTGGAGAAACAAATAGGTGCGTTGGTACAACGCAATACAGTTTTGATGGACAAGGCTGAACGGATTCGACAGGAAGACTCCCTTTCTGGAATTAGTTTTTTAATCTTGCTGCCGATGCTGACAGGTGTTATAAAGCTTATTGTGGATTTGGGACTGGTAGTTATGAGCATTTTGTCAACAATCAATACGATTTAGGGGTGCAGGTATATGAAAGAATTTTTTGAGGAGTATGGAGCCATTATCTTCATATCCATTATAGGTCTGGCAGTAGTGTATGGAATGTGGGAAATGCTGAAAATGGTTTGCACTATTTAAGAAAGGCGATAAGGATGAAAGGTTTTATAGAGGAATATGGGGGCGTTATTGTGGCCTGCCTTATGGGGCTTTTGATATTAGGAATCATATCTTCCTGCATTACAGACGGAACATTTGTTAATTTGATTAAAATGTTTTTTCAGGGCGTCGGCACTACAGTTACAAATTGGAGGTAGCAAATGAAAACATTCATGGAAGAGTATGGGAAAGTTATTGCACTTGTAATCGTACTTGTAGGACTGATTTTATATGTATTTGGTTCAGATGCCCACGGCTTGTTGGGAGAATTATCCAAGGTGAAGGGCGTGGAAACTGTGGGGGATGCTGATAATTCTGAACTTCTATCGTCTGTTGGCAGTCGGGATAATCCGACGTTAGAGGTCAAGCCTAAAAAGCTTAGGATTGGAAATGAATACAATTTATTAGATAAAAATGAATATTACATTACAGCCAGGAATGCAGATGATGCTGAACTGGCTGTTTCTGTGAAAAGTATTATATCCCCGGAAGGCGAAGCATTAACGGGATTCGTCAATCCGAATGCTTTTAAGCCGGACAGATCAGGAATCTATGTTATTAAATATGAAACACATGAGGTGTATAAAACATTTGTGAAGACAACGGAAAAGGATTACCAATTTGTTGTAGATTAAGAAAGGGGGTGGCAAGTATGAAAGGGGCTATAGAAACTATGATGGGGGTCGTGATCATTGCCTTGTCAACAGTTTTGATAACCGGATTTATTATAGCGTCTTTAAATACGCAAAAGGCGCAAAATTATCATGCGGCAGTGGTTGCAGAAGTGGAAGCAAGTGATTTTTCACCCACGGTAATAGCCAGTTGTGAAGAAAAAGCAATAGAAAATGGATATACGGACTTACAGATTGAACAAATGACCTCTGTAAAAGAAGAAAAATATGCGAAAGTTACGTTGATGTATGATTATCCAATGCCTCTGCTAAATGTATTACTGGAACATAAGATTGTTGGCTATGCCAGATAAGGGGAGATTATGAAAAATGCTGTTATCAGTTTCTTTTTGATTGTGATACTTATATTTGGGGCTGTCATTGTGAATACGGCGGAAACCAAAACAACTAGGGAAAATGAGTTGGATAGCAATCTGGATTCCGCAATGAGAAGTTCTATGAAAGCTCTCATGACAGATGAAGATTATCAAACAGGAAAGTCTGGACCGGATGAATTTATAGCTGACTTTATTCAGAACTTTTTCGTCAATACCACAAGTGATGCAAAATTTAAGATAGACATTAAGGCTGTAGATATAGATAAAGGTCTGCTAGATGCAGAGGTAACAGGCTATTACAACCAGGTAATAGGTACGGGGAAAGTATCAAGCAGAAAAACTGTAGTGCTAGAAGACTATGATAACATGGACAATGTGTACTATACGGTGACATTTAATGACGGTGACAACATTATTAAACAGATCAATGTGCATATAGGAGATTCTCTCAAAGGAGAAATGCTGCCTCAATCAGATAAATATAAGGGGGGGTGGACTTTGGAAGGAAAAGAACTGATTTATACAGCCGATAACATTGATCAGATAAAAATGGAATCGCCTATAGTCTTAAATGCAGTCAAGTAGCTTAAAACTTTCTGAAATCAACAAAAAAAATGAAAGGGGAAAGACAATGGTAAAGGGTTGGAAATGCATATTATCAATGGTGTTAGTAATGACATTGGTTTCCGCCGGACCGCTTACAGTTGTTCATGCGGAGGATCTCACTGGTGCTATTGCTGCGACAAATGAAAATCAGCCAATTTTCTCAAAAATTATGGAAAAGGAGGAGCCTTACCAGACCTTTGGGCAACGAAAAGACAGAAGTGATATACTGGACAAATTATCAGAGAAAGAATCCTATGAACTTATGATCCTGATGCGCTACCAATATTTGAAAGAGGATATCCAGGGGCAAGATCAGTTCCTGAAACCTTATCAGGACATAGTTGAAAACTGGAAAAAGAAAGCAACGGTTAATAAGGACACGGATGATACTAATAATAAGGACACAAAAGAAAAATATACGGAATGGAATCAAGAAGCATTTTCTTTTCTTCCTGACAAATCTATTATTTATGAAAGGGACAATGTAGAAAAGAAAGTAACTGATTTTGCTACTTATGCTGAATATCTTCAAACGTTGACCGCAGTTGATGTAAGTCAGTTTTTAAAGTTACTGGGTGAAATATCTGTTGCTGAAAATGATGTAAACTTCGCAAAATCGATAGAAAACTATAATAAATATCGGGATGAAGTCTATGGATTTGATGAGATGGATAATGCGGATGGGACAGGTAATGAAGAAATAACTGAACAAATATCTGATGATCAGACAGATAAGGCTTCTGATGATGCCCCGAGTGCTGTTGGTGTAGAAGAAAGCCAAAAGAGTGATTCAGAAGACAAATCTCAATCTGATGATACTGAGGAAAATTCCATAAAGTCTTCAGATGATAAAGCGATTGATGAAGAAAACGATGAATCAGCTGAACAAGATGAGCAGCCGTCTATGGGAATAGATGAAAAGGTGGCGGAAGAAAGTGGAGAAGGTGTACTTGTAAATGTTGCCAGCCGCTCTATAGATAAATTTGAGCCTCCGTCAGTGTCTGCCAATCTCTTTAGCTTATTAAAAAGTGAAGCAAACGTGGAGGAAGAGAAATACTATGAAGTGTTTGCTGATGTGTCGGACGATGATGTAGATGAGGTACAGGTCAGGGTTGAGGTTGGTGGAAAGTTTACTGAATATGCAGCTGAAAAAGGACATTTTACGGCAAAAGATACGGAATACAATTGGAAGCTAAGTGTTCCTTATGCGGAGTTAGGACTTGAGGGAACGGATGGGAAAATTTCATCAGACATAATTGCTTTAAAAAAAGCCCCTAAATTGGAAGACGGCCCAAATTCAAATGATAAGTCGTCTGCAGACCCAGAATCAAAAGCTTCAGACAATGAATGTGCTGGTACTGGGAATAAGCAGGACAATGAGTCATATGGTCTAATAAGAAAAAACGGTACAGATTTGAATAGACTTGCTACTTTTAAAAAGACTGATGCTCCGGAAATTGACTCTAAGGATATGAACCAGAACGTTGTTGGAACTGCATCAATTCTGGCAAGTACAGCAAGCGGTGTATATAATGTTGCAAAAACATATCTTGGCTCAGATTTTTCAATCTTAGAGACAAATACAAGCACTACTCAAGTTTATTATGTATATGGTACTGTGTATTCAAGCGCATATCAATATCATAAGATATGGGATGTATCAATTAATGGGAAAAACTTCAGCAACCTGACTATATCAAGTTACGATGGCTCTCAGGCAACAGTAAGACTTAGGAACAACAGCACAGAGAATCCTGGTACATGGTTATGTATTTACGGAAAAATGACGTTGAATAATCTAAATATTATAGGAACCGGCACAGGGGACTCTCTTGGGTTGGTGTCTGCTAAAAATACCAGTGATAAACTGACCGCATCTGAGGGCGAATCTTCCATATATGCAACCAATTGTACTTTTTCCAATAATAGCAAATGGGCAGTTCATGGTGACAGAAATGCATATCTTAATGTCGATCACTGTACTATTAAGAACTCCCAGGGAGGCGTAGGATGCCATGGACAGATTAATGTTACAAACTCTAACTTAGATAATACAGGTGGCTCCTTTTCCGGCAAAGCTGGAGTACAATTAAACATTCAGATAAATCAAACAGGCTTTAAACATTCCGCAAATTTACAGAATAACACCATTAAAGGTTTTTCTATGGGCGTGGAATATGCCATAAGTAAGTACTGGCCAAACAATCAGATTGGCGGCACCTATGGAACGGTAACTCTGACTACAACGGGGAGTGGAAATACAATTGCTAATTGTCCAGTAGGGATAGATATCAATAAGTACAGCGGATTAACAAATTATATGCATATTACACTTGGTAGTGTATTTTCACAGGTGTATGGGTGTACGACAGGTGTGCTTAACACTGAGTCTCATGATACGTTTAATATCTCTGGGGGAGCATTCAGAAATAATACACGGGCAATCAATAATGCTTATACTATTAATTTTACAGGTGGCTCAATTTATTCGAATTCATCTGGAAGCAATTCGGGTGCAGGAGTATATAATTCCAGTACGGGTACCTTTAATATGTCAGGTGGCTCAATTTATTCAAATTCAACTGCAGCTAATGGTGGGGGTATATATAATGCCGGCATATGTACTATAACATCAGGAGAAATTCGAAACAATACTTCCGGTGGTAATGGAGCAGGTATCGCAAACACAGGTACCCTGTCTCTGTCAGGAGCATCAATTTATTCTAATACAGCTTCTGGATCTGGTGGCGGTATTTATAATACGGGATCCACTTCTCTGAGTAGTGCTTCTTTAGCATCTATCATGAGTGACAACACAGAGATAGCCAGTGACGGAGACCTGAAGGTACTAAATGATACTCAGAGTATTAAACCTCTATCAGATAATAAGAGCGTAAAACTGTACAATAATATATCTGCTAAAGCAGTTACGAATGTGGCTAGAATAGGAACTAAGTATTATTCCAGCCTGCAGGATGCTGTGAATTCAGCAAGTTCAGGGGCTACGATTTATCTGTTAAATAATTATACTGTAAGTTCGACCGTTTTAATTATAAACAAGAATCTCGCTATTTATCCGGAATCGAGTAACGTAACATTGACTTGCAATACGGGTACTTGGGGAGTCCATATCCAGAATTCTAAAGTTACGCTTGGAGGTAACGGAGATTATACTTTGTCGTTTGATGGAAACAAACAACAAATAAAAGACTCTGAGGGCATTATTGGCATCAGTGGAAATGGCAGTGTTGTAAGCTTACATTCGGGTTTGCGCATCATAAACTCATCACAGAATGGTTTTGTCTGCGGAGCTGGTAATACAATTAATGTAAATTCTGGTTCTCAATTTTTTAACAATGGAAAATCAGGGGTTGTATGCGCTGGCGGTGCAAATATAACTGGAGGCAATTTTTACAAAAATGGTCAAGATGGTATAACTATGCTTGCGAATGATGGCACAAAACTTAATGTAACTGGCGGAAGTTTTTATAATAATGGGCGGGCTGGCATCGCTTTTGGGGCTATAGATCCAACAAGTAAGGATATTGTGTGCTATGCGACATTAAGTAAAGGTGAGATTTATGGTAATGGAGTTGGATTGTATTTGAACACCAGCAATAAAAATTACTGGAATGTATCCAACACTGGGATGTCCATACATGATAATACCAATAGAAGCACTACACAAAGTGTTGCTGGCATGGGCGGAGGCATACATGTAAGCACTAAAAGCGTACTAGCTGTGACTGGTGGATCTATTTATTCCAATAGCGCTTCCGGTTCGGGCGGAGGCATATATAACAGCGGTACATTAACCCTAACCAACGGTACTATAAGCGGCAATCAAACAGCCGGCAGTGGCGGTGGAGTTGCCAATACTGGAACCTTTATTCATAATGGTGGCTCTATAACGGGTAATAAGCAAACAACTACTAATGGTAATGGCGGCGGCGTCTTCAATTCGGGTACCTATAACTTAAAAGGTGGTACGGTTAGTAATAATACTAGCGCTAGACATGGCGGCGGTATAAGAAACGACAAAACTTTTAATATGACTAGCGGTACAATATCTGGGAATGTAGCTACGAATAATGGTGGCGGAGTATTCTCTGGAGCTAATACAACTACTAATATTACTGGGGGCATTATAACAAACAATACTTCGCTTGCCGGTGGTGGAATAGCGATGGATACCACGACCAGCCAACAGACGATAAAAAATGCCACAATTAGCAATAATAAAGCAACCAGCTATGGCGGCGGAATATGGAGTGGCGCCGATTTGTTGCTATCAGGAAATACAGTCTCCAGCAATAGTTCGGGAAATGGCGGCGGCGTATATAGCTCAGGTCCTCTTACTGTACAATCTGGAAATATTAATAACAATACGGCAACCGCTAATAATGGTGGTGCTATATACCTTGACGCAGGAACAGGTAATATTACTGGCGGAACTATTACAGGTAATAAGGCTGTAAATGACTGCGGTGGCGGTATATTTGTCAACATTAGTTCCAAGCTTAACATCAAGGGCGGTACAATTTCTTCTAACTCAGCTAAATGGGGCGGTGGTGTGTTTAATCAATACGGTGGTAACACAAACATGACCGGTGGAGTAATAACCCAAAATTACGCTTCTGACAGAGGTGGCGGCTTATTCAATAAGTCAAGCGGAACCACTAAGGGAATTATAAGCCTTACGGGCGGTACGATCTCTGCCAACACAAGCACGAACACCGGAAGTGGAGTCGTAGTACAGTCAACGACTAATGTTGGCGGTGCGGTTAATATCAAAAGTGACAATAATGTTGCCTTATTTGATGGCAATTATTTGAATATTACATCCGCACTGACAGGAAGCACTCCAATCTTGGTAGTACCAAATAGCTATTCATCTGGTAGTAAGATTGCCGAGGTTGCATACGGAACGAAGCTTGGAAGTCTAATGTTCTCCAGATTTGATCTGGTAGATGCCAATGGCTTTATAATCCGACCGGGGGACTATGTGAACGCTGCATCAGGGGTTAAAGCAACAGATATTGTTGTAAGCAGCAAGTATACGGTACACTATGATAAGAACACCACAGAAACAGTAACCAATATACCTGCAGCTGGAACAAAATACTGGTATGAGGGCTACACTATACCGTCTGCGCAGCCAGCATGGATGTATCGAAGGTTTAAAGGTTGGAATGAAGATAAGACCGTCAGTACTGGGACATACCAAGCGTCTGGGAATATCGATGCTGCTGTGAATAAAAATCTAGTTCTGTATGCCATATGGGACTCTACTGTCGCTGTAAAGTATACAGGGAATAAAGCAGACAGTGGTACGGAAAAGAGTGAAAATGTTACTTATGAAACTGCTGCAGCAAATGGTGGATATGGTATTAGGTCGAATGCAGGGTATGCCAACTTTGCGAGAAAGGACTATAAATTTGTCGGATGGAGCAGCATTTCTTCCACATTGCCGTCCAAAACAGAATACTCGGAAAATGGTGGGGATAAAATTTCCTACGAAGACATCTATGGTCTTATTACAAAGCAAGGCACAGCAGGGGAGCACCCGCCCTTTATGACTTTATATGCTGTTTGGGATAAGATTCCCGCAATCAAAACAGTAGATAAAGAATATTACGAGGGGGAAACCATTAATCGGGATGATCTGCTTAAAGATATTACAGCAAAAGATGCGGAGGACGGGAATCTTACTTCAAAATTGAAGATTGTCAAGATTGCATATAGCGAAGGAAAAGTTGATGGTGACAATAAAAAGGCGGCATACACAGAAAGTTGGCCAATGGGAATGCCGGAAGAATCGACACTTGACACATGGTTCCTTAAATTAGATAAAAAGGATGGCAGTGTTACTCACACGGTCACATATGAGGTTGCTGATAGCGCTGGAAGCATCGTGACCAAAGAAGCAAAAATCACAGTAAAGTACAATGAGTTTCCAACCATAGAAGCAGAAGACAGGTACTATACACTTGAAGAAGCCCAGACTGGAGCGATCACGGAGGACGAACTGTTGAAAAACGCTATTGCTGAGAATAAGTTGTATGGCAAAGATATAGAGGAAGGGGAAATATCAGACAAGATAAAATTGATAAATTTTCATCCGGAAGAGATGGCTGCTTTCACTGATTCTGGATATGTATCTGTGACCTATCATGTGCAAGACTCCATGGGGCCAGAGAAAAAGGGTAAGGAAACCACAAAGCAAATCAAGGTAAATATCATAAAAGATGGGGAAAAGACGGAGACAAGCCCTGTGCAAATAAAATATATTAGGTTTATAAATAGAGACAACTATTACAAAAATGCAGATGTGAATGCCGATGCCTTGTCCCCTGCGGAAAAGAAAGAAAAAAATGTCAATGGAGGATTATGTGTAGATTCAAGATGGTATTCAAATGAGCTATATCGCAGACTGATCACTTCCTTATGGGAAACCTCAAGTTCTAAAGAAGTGTGGAGATTTATACCCGAGGATGTTATAGAAGTAAAAAGGTATATCGAAGATTATGGAATTGGAAATAGTAAGTCACAAACTGCTTTAAATGAATTTGTGTCCAGATTCCAGGAACTAAAAAACTAATTTGAAAAAGTAACCTTAACTCATCACTTAAAGGTGGGTTAGGGTTACAGCAAAAAGACAATTGGTCTGAAATAAAATTGTATGATAAAATATTATATTGAATAAGGAGTAAGGTAGAAGTTATGAGAAAAATACGGTAATATTTTATTTTGGTTATAATGCTGGCTTTACTGTTTACGTTTACCGGGTGTGAATCTGATAAGCTGCAAAAAACGGCAATTACAACGCAAAAAAGCCAACAGCAGGCTATATTACTTGAAACGATTCCAAAGTTCTCTGGAGAACCATATATTGTTTTAAATAGTAATAAACCCGATTTAGATGAGAGCACATTTAAAATGGAATCTTTTGAATCATATAGCGAATTAGACGAATTGGGGAGATGTGGGTCGGCTTCTGCTAATATAGGTAAAGAGCTTATGCCGATAGAGAAAAGAGGAAAAATTGGCCAAATAAAACCTTCTGGTTGGCATACAATAAAATATGATTGCGTGGATGGGAAATACTTATATAACCGCTGTCATTTAATTGGGTATCAGCTCTCCGGAGAAAATGCGAATGAAAAAAACTTGATTACCGGCACAAGGTATATGAATACGGAAGGTATGCTCCCCTTTGAAAACTTGATAGCAGAGTATGTACGCAATACAGGACACCATGTTATGTATCGTATTACACCCCTTTATGAAAAAAACAATCTGTTGGCCAGTGGCGTCCAGATGTTGATTGTCAAGTAAAATTGACCCACTTTTTCGTTTAAATCTGATCCACCTTAGTTTTGGTTTTTGTGGATCAGATTTTTTTGCTATTTCTGTTTTTTACACTGTGAATTGACCCACCCTGCTAGTGTATGATCAGTTGATAACCATCCTGAGTCAGCGTGGTTTTGTCAACGATAATCCTTTTGGAAAGGGAATCTATCGTGATATATTTACTTAATTCCAGCAGACGATCACCAATTAGTTCCCGAATCAGCTTGTCCATTGCAGCGGGACGTGTATCCATTTCCTGTTGTTCTTTGGTACTGATATGCTGCGGAATGATTGGTGAACACAGCTCCTCCATACTCATGAACACGTTCTCTGCACTTTGCGTTTCACTGGTGCTGGCCGCAAAACAGTCATTTTTGATATCGTATGAGAGATCCGGGTGATCACGCATCCTTCTGAATACAAAGTATGGATTCTTTACATTGTAGTGATTCTCAAGTTGCTCATAAACCGCATGTTTTCCATCGGAATTATATATTTTTGCAAGTTCTTTCAGATCTTTGTCTTTTACTTTATATCTCGCCATATATATTCACCCCCTAGTCAAATGGTAGTTCAGCATCCGGATGTGCGAATCGCCATTCTTTGAACTGCATCTCCTGTTTAGCAGATTGTTCTTTGGCTATTTCTATCTTTTGCTCTGTTTCTTCAAACAAACCATAACTTCGAAGCATCTGTTCGTATATCCGGACCTTGAAATGCAATTCATCCAGATCTTCCCTTAGGTTGTCTATGGTATCTTCTCCACGAAGCCGTGCAAGATAGTTTTCCTCTTCCCTTGGTGAAAGTTTTTCCAGATCTCTGCGGATTTCTTCCTGATAGCGGTAATCATCCAGAAAATCACAAGGAACACCACCTTCTGTGAAGGCCATAGATCCGTTGTCATGGACACTGTTTCCGGCTAATACCCATTCCCTCAATGCAGTTCGTTCATCATCTGTCATCTCATTATTCTTTTCATATTCAATCAGCTCATTCCAAAGAACAGCTGCTTTTTCTTTACTTATTGTATCCATAGCCTTAGAGATCCTTTCCGTTTTTAACACTTAATTTTGACCCTTTGACACGATAGCTGTCACCAGTTATACTTAGTATATGGCAGTGGTGCAATAATCGGTCAAGAATCGCAGTTGCTGCAAGCTGTCCGGTAAACAGCTCGTCCCATCTGCCCATTGGCAGGTTGGTCGTAAGAATGAGGGAGCTTTTTTCGTATCGTTGCCGAATGATCTGAAAAAACAGGCTCTCTCTTTCTCTGTCCATTTTTATGTAAGACAGTTCATCAATAATCAGCAGATCTATCTTTTGAAGTTTTTCGAGTGTATCTGCCAGTCGTCCCATTGTCATTTCTTCATAAAGCTTATCCACCAGCTCTTTTGCATTTACAAAAAGAACCTTTTTTCCTTCATGACACGCATTGATTCCGATGCCGGTAGCAATCATGCTTTTTCCAACTCCTGGCGGTCCAATAATGATGATGTTCTCATGCATCTGTAAAAAATGCAGTTTTCCGAGTTCCTCTATTTTATCTTTATCCAGGGTATGGTTAAAACTGTAGTCGATATCACTCAATGATGCGAATGAATCAAAGTTTGCTTTTTCCAGCAGCAACTCCTGTCGTCTGGCATTTTTACCTTCTTCCTCAATCGTGAGAAGTCTTATTAAAAAGTCCATGTAGCCCAAGTCATCTGCCTCAGCTTCAGCAATGATGTCAGGATACTGTTCCCGCATATCCACCAGTTTGAATCGCTTCATCATTTTATCTGCATAGGTCTTCTTATCCTCAGCTATTCTCTGCATGGCCCATCTCCTTTGCATAGATCTTCATAATAACTGCAGTCCCTTGTGAGAGCAGTTTCAGGTACTGGATGCAGTGAATCTGGTTCTGAGCCTGCATTCTCAAATTTACGTATTCCGTCATTGTATTCTTTCAAAAGAGCCTTAAATCCTTTGGTATCCATCCGATCCTCATCAACTGCAAGGCCAATCAGCTTATCCATCACATCCAGGCTGTATAATTCCTGCAGTTCCATGATTTTTCTGGCATAATGGGTTGGCTGGTCAAACTTTCGTCCCGCTGCGTTTAGATATCGGACACCATTGCTGTACCTTTGCGTAAAATCGCGGCGGATTTGTGGAATGGAAGTACTGACTCTTGGTGCAATTGCTTCATAATGTTCTGGATTGGACAGTGTCTGATATTTCCTGCCGGCCTGTTCAAAACTCATGATGTAGTTTTCTTTCGAATCATAAAGCTCTATCCGAAATCCATAGACCAAACGGAAGTATACGGTCCGGCCAACATATTTCACAGGCACACTGTATTTGTTGCTGTTAATACTTACAAAGCTGTCTGGACTGATTTTTCTGCTCTGCATTTTTTTCGTCCTGTATCTGCTTTTTGGCAATGGCAGCAAAAGTGCCTTTTCTTCCAGCAGATAATGCTGGTTTGGAATTCGCCTGGTAGTGGTGTGCTTTTCATTGCACCAGCCATCGACTTTCTCCTTCACCCTGATGTTGAGGTCCTCCATATTTGCAAAGTCACTTCCCTTTATGAACTGATTTTCGATGTATTTAAAAGGGGATTCTATCTTGCCTTTTTTACGGGGCCAGTAGCAGGGGCATGCGTTTAATTCAGTTCCAAGATGTTTTGCCAGCATTAGTGCATGCGGATTATATCGTATTTCATCCTCCGATTTTGGATTATTCTCGATTACAAGAGCCTTCGGATTATCAATCAGAAGTTCTAAAGTGACGCCTCCCAGACCTTCATATAATTCCTGAATTGCTTCATAGATGGCGTCTGCATCTACCCTAAGTGAGAAACATACCGCCTTTTTGCGGGAAGCCGCCAGAATCATTGCGAAGCAATATACTTTCTGGTAACTGCTTCCAACCAACACTTCGTATTCAGTCCAGTCGAATTGTGCCTGATCACCTGGTGGGCTTTCATGTCTTACAGTTGCCTTTTTGCTTATGTGATTTCCGACATCTTCATCAACTTTCCTTAGAAACCGGTAAATCGGACCAATGCTTCCAGTGTAGCCTTTTTCTTTTAATTCCCGAAACATACGTGTCCCATTAAAGCTATAAGGATCACAGCGCCACTCAATGATAAGCTCCTTATAGTCCTCTAATTTCGATGAATAGGATGTCCGGTGGTAGACCGGAGGTTCTGTCATATCAAGTAGCCTCTTTACTGTATTTCGGGAGATGTTTAAAATCTTTGCTGTAGCCCGCTTGGATTTTGTCTGCTTGTACACTTTTTGTACAGCTGCCCAGTCTT
>ENA-UOOI01001170-UOOI01001170.1-fermentation-metagenome-genome-assembly--contig:-NODE-1170-length-28798-cov-4.160456_pt1 | contig 28798 bp, 23 predicted proteins | sample MGYA00245779_ERZ724027 | MGnify/ENA primary metagenome ERZ724027 (study PRJEB28704, sample SAMN03018318) | fermentation metagenome | biome: anthropogenic terrestrial biome; feature: soil; material...
AATTAGTGGAAAGTCTTTAGAGTCCATAAACTTGTTCAGGGCAGAATCAAAACTCGCTTTGCAAAAGATTGATTCTGCTTATCCTGAACATGCGTTAACAGACTCTAAAGACTATGAGCTCAGCGATTGAAATAATATTCTTCAAATATAAAATATGTACTCATATACATCCGTCCATATTTTATTCTTTAACTGCCCCCAGCATAATGCCTGTGACAAAATATTTCTGCAAAAACGGATAGACAATCAACATGGGTACCATGGCTATAAATACCTTTGCGGCATTAAGCGTCCTGTTCGAGAGTTCGGAAAGTCTTTTGTATTGCTCAGGAGTCAGATTCGTACCGGTCGGTATATTGACAACCAGTTGCTGTATATATGTCTGCAGCGGGTATCTGTCGGATGTATTCATCAATACAAGACCATTAAAAAACTCGTTCCAGTGGTAAACGCCTATAAAAAGCGTAACTGTAGCAAGCACAGGAATCGAACACGGTATGAAAATCTGGAATAAAATACGCCATGGACCTGCACCGTCGACTACTGCCGCTTCCTCAAGATCCTTTGGAAGATTTCTAAAAAAGTTCATCACCAGAATTACATTAAAAATAGGTACACCTCCTCCAAGAATCAATGCCCAGATGGTGTTTATCAGATGATAATTCTGCATTGTCAAATACCACGGAATAAGACCTCCATTGAAAAGCATGCAAAAAACAAGAATCCACATAAAAATATTTCTGGCCTTAAATTCCCTTTTTGATTTTGACAGGGGATAAGCCATCAAAACAGTAATAAACATTGAAAATGCAGACCCTATAACTGTACGCTGGATGGAAATCCAGAATGAATTAAAAAATAACTTATCGCCGATAATTTCCTTATAAGACACAAGCGAAAATCCAATCGGGTAAAATGTAACCAATCCTGCGTTTGCCGCTGCTTTATTTGAAATGGATACACATAGTGTATACCAAAGAGGATAGAAACATGTAAGCATTAAAAACCCGAGAAATATATAATTAAAAATATCAAAAATCCTTGATCCCAAATTTTTATTTCTTATCAAGATGAACACCACCCTTTAAAAGACCGTGTAATCGGCAAACCTATATGCAAGATTATATGATATTACAATTAGTATAAAGCTGATAACAGACTTAAATAAACCTGCCGCTGTGGCAAGAGAATATTGAAGATTCTGAAGGCCTAGCCGGTAAACCCATGTGTCTATGATATCACCTGTAGAATATACAAGCGGATTATACAAGTTATATACCTGGTCGAATCCTGCATTCAGCACATTGCCAAGGCTTAGTACGCCAAGAAGCACCACTGTCGTAGACAACGCCGGCAATGTAATATGCAGCATACTCTGCCAGCGGTTGGCGCCATCGATTGCAGCGGCCTCATACAAATTGGGATTGATGGAAGTCAAAGCTGCAAGAAAGATTACGGCATTATAACCAAACTCTTTCCACACATCCGTACCGATAAGCAACTGGCGGAAAATCCCTGCATCAGCCATGAAAAGCTTGGGCTGGCCTCCAAATGTCTTGATGAATGTATTGATCACTCCGTTATAGCCAAAGATACCTATTACAATTGTCGCCATTATAACCCATGATAGAAAGTGCGGAAGGTATACTACCGTCTGTATCAATTTTTTATATCGAAGATTGACAACCTCATTGAGCAATAATGCAAAAATCAACGGTATCAGTAAATTAAATACCAATTTCCCAACAGCTATTATAATCGTATTAGCTATAACAGTTTTACTGTCGTTTAATTGAAACATATACTTGAAATTGTCAAGTCCGACCCATCTGGAATGAAATATGCCCGCTCCCGGATTGAAATTTTCGAAAGCCATAACAATGCCGAACATAGGAACTATACTGAACATGAAAAGCCAGATCATTCCTGGAAGCAGCATCAAATAATAATATTTTTCAAATCCTCTTTTTCTCACAACTATCGTCCCCCTATCTTAAGTGCTATTACAACAAAGACGTTGAAATTTCTCCAACGTCTTTGTTGTAATAAATTACTTCTTTAAAAGCGCCTTAACTTCCGTTGTTATCTGATCGCCGCCCTGCGATTTCCAATCGGTCACGAACTTATCAAATGAGCTTACAGGCGACTGGCCTATAATAATCTTGAGCATCGTTTCATCTTCCATTTTCTTTAAATTAGCCCATTTTACCTCCATTGTAGGAGTCTGGCTGTATGTTACACTGTATACTTTTTTGTCGATCGGTATTGTGGCAAAGGAACGATCACCTATCATAAGGGAATACAAGCGTTGAAAATCCCCAAAGTTGCTCATATCAAAATTGCTTACATTTAAATTATCAAAAGGAGGCTTAATAACTTTTTGAACTTTGGTTGCATCGCTGTACATCAGCTTATACAGGCTATTGGGCTTATTATAATCCTCCGGTTTTGTCTCACCTTTGAGCACCTTAAGAAGTTCCTTGTATTCATATTCGGTTTCATTCGCCGCCGCCATGACATTACGAAGAGGATACCAGCCGATGCTGACCGATACATCAAACTTGGCTTCATCGCGCACAAGGGCATTATTCATAATGAGTATAGCCTTAACGGCATCTTCGCTTGCCTTTTTGCTGATAAGCGTGTAACTGCTTCCCGTGGTCTTCATATGGGCATTCCATTTGCCGTCATCGGTATACACAGGATATGCCTGCCAGTTGGCCTTGGGGTCATTTTTAAATGAATCCCCGTTGCCATATCCTCCATTCCACCATGGGCCGAAGAATATACCGCATTGGTTCGAATTGATAGGATCGCCGACATTGTCGCGCGTCCCCATCTCGGGATCTATAAGTCCCTTTTTATACCAATCGGCTAAAAGCGTCAATGTCTTTTTAGTACTTTCACTTATGGAACCGTAGCTTACGGTGCCGTCTCCATTATCCAGCCAGTATCCAGGATATGAATCCATTGCGCTGAATACAGGATCAAATCCGCACATATTATTAGATGATGTTAAAAAAGTACAATAAAGGAATGTGTTCTTGGATGGGCCTGCAATACCGATAGTTTTATCACCGGCCACTTTATTATCAATAAACGCTTTTGCTGTTTTTTCAATATCACTTAATGTCTTGGGAACGGGCAGTTTAAGTTTGTCGAGCCAGTCCTTGCGTATCCACATTATATGGACACCATCGGTATCGACTGTTATATTCGGAAGCGAAACCATCCTTCCATTATAGCTTGCATTCTCCATTGCACGCCCTTGAGTGCTCTCCATGATTTCCTTCACCTGAGAGGATTGATACTGTTTGAATAAGTCCGTAATATCGCAGAGCAGTCCCGAGCTGGCGGCTTTTGTCATATATGTGCGGTCGGCCGCCACCATCCCATCCGGCAATTTACCGGAGGCTATACTAAGGCTTACCTTTTGGTTGAAGTCGTTCCCCGTAGCAGCTGTCCAGTCTACAATAATATTTATATTATATTTCTCCTTGACATAACGGGTATACTGGTTGCTTCCTGCACTGTCACCCTTCGGCAGCGTCTTATCAGTCGGATCAACGCTCATGCCTATGTGTACATCGACAGGATTTGTAAACTTTCCAAAGGCAGGATCATCACCGACAAGTTTATTTGTAGATTCACCTTTGTTTGCAGCATTTTTAGTAGAATTTTTCGAACATGCCGCTAATATGCCTAGAGATAACAAAAATGCCAGTATAATTGATAAAATTTTCTTTCCCAAAATGACCACTCCTCCTTTAATTTTATATATTCATCATATCATAAAGAATTACCTTATTATGTAAGGTATCTGTTACATGTTTATATGACAATACCATATAAAATTAGATGAAGGATGATAATTGTTCTGAAAATTCAAATCACTTATCCCTATTGTGAAATTTCAATCTGAATTCTGACGGCAACAAGCCTGTTTCACTATGAAAGATCTGTGAAAAATATTTTACATCGTAATAACCTACATTTACCGCTATCTCGCCTATGGACTGCTTTGATTGACATAAAAGCTGTTCGGCTGTTCTGATTCGTTCCTGGCGTAAAAAGCAGTTAAATGTTAATCCTACATACTTTTTGAAACTCTGGCAAAAATAGCTGCGGCTCATGTTGACATATTCCGCAACCACTTCGGTGCTTATGGGCGTCGAAAGGTTATTGCGGATAAACAGCACGGCCTTAAGTATACAAATGGGAGTTTCACTCAGTTTTTGAGATTTGGATACCTGTGAATATATGAAGCCGCGATAATGCTTTATCCATTCTATTGCCGAATGTATACTCTCTATATTCATCGTCAAGTCTTCTTTTATATGAAAAGTATTCTCGATATTCAGGGCAATCCGCATAAAGAGCTCCTCGATATACTTAACCGGTATATAAATCTCAGCCGTTTCTGCACACAGCTTCTGGAAATCGGCATCACTAAACAGCCAACTTAAGGAAAACCATTTTTGCTCAACTTTATTCCATTTTTCCCTGTTGAAAAAATTTTCCGGATTAATTGCTGGTCTATAATTCCCTTCATATTTTGTATCCTGCTTTAGCACTTCCTCCTTTCGAAGTTCCGTTGTCAACTTTTTCTCTATTCTATCGAAAATCTCATCATAATCTTCCATTTCCAATTGAGCTTTTGAAATATAGTCGAGTATGCCAAGGCGAAAAGTAGTCTGCACATATTCAAAATCTTCATGGAAAGTAAGTACAACAGATTGCAGGTTTGGATAAAGTTTATGCGATTCCTTTATGAGCTCAATTCCGGACAAAACGGGCATGGATATATCAACGAACATTAAATCCACGGCGTTTTCCCTCAGAAATTCAAGCGCCTTCGCGCCATTGGCGGCTTCACCGACCACTTTCATATTGTGGGAAGCCCATGGCATAATTGAAATCAGACCTTTTCGTGCCAGTTTATCATCATCAACGATTAAAACGCGGATCATATCATTATCTCCTATCTTAAAGGTAAACATAATGTTACAGCCGTACCATGCCCTGGCATGCTGTCGATAGTCATATAAGCCGAATTACCATAAAAAGATTTGAGAATTGAACGGACGTAGCGAAGACCTATCCCGTGTTTTTGAGTCTTACTGTCGTCAGGATCAGTCTGTCTTAACATTGCCAATGCATGCTCATTGATCCCTTTTCCATTATCCTTTATAACAATTTTTATATCTTTACGATTATTTACAGGCATGACATTTATCTCGATGGTTCCGTTCTCATCTATCCCGTGATATATTGCATTCTCTACAACAGGCTGCAAAATAAAACGGGCAACGGGGCGATCGAGATACTCGCCATCCTCAATATTTTCTATCACTTTAAAGTCATAACGCATCTGCTGCAGCTCAATATAAGAGCGCAATACCTTTATCTCTGTTCGAAGAGTAGCAGGCTCCTTAGACCTGCCAATATTATAGCTTAAAAGAAAATTCAATGTGGAAATTACCTTGCCGATATCATTTTGCTTATGCAAAACCGCCAACCAGTGTACGGAATTTAGAGTATTCAGCAGAAAATGAGGATTTATCTGGTATATCAGCTTCTCAAGCTCTAGTTGATGGCGCCGTTCTTCCTTTTCCTGGACATCATGCATCAATTGCTGTATTTGCTGTTTCATAGTATTGAATTTGTCAAATAGCTTGTCAAATTCATCGATCCCAGTCCTATAATGCAGCGCATTCATGTTGCCCTTCCCAATGGATTCCATCTCGGATTCAAATACACGTAGGGGTTTATAAATGAGCTGTAACAACATTATTGTTATAAATGCCATTATAATCACGGTGAGACCAAAAATAAGCAAAATATGATTCTTCCAAATATAGAACTCGTGATTATAACTAACAGCAGGAACAAGCAGCACTGTTTTATATTCGTAACCGCTTTCAGTTTGATTCCATATATATTTTCCCAAGGTGCCTGATTTTTCATCCAGGTTAAGTATCTGGCCATTTGAAAAAGCATTCAGATTGCTGCAGTATCTGACGCGATCCCTTCTATCAAGCAAAGTTAGTATATATGGCATATTTGCGCTTCTTGACAGCATATTTATATCATTTGCAGTATCCGATTTGGTTTCGACATAAATTATCCACTGCTGTCCGTTTGAAAATGTTATTTTACGTACCACTGAAACCACTTGATCCGCGCTGAACCTGCATTGCGATAAATGGGGTGATTGATATATTATATTTGCATTATCCTCAAGATCGGGCAGAGCCTGCAATGAGAAATCATCCTGCAGAGGAAGATTGGCAAAAACAGTCTGCCTGCTCTTTGGATAATAGTATGTAACCAGCTCGACGTCCGAATTTGAGAACGTAATCAATCCTATACTGCTTGCAATGCTTCTGGATAATACCAGACGATTATACGATTCTTTAGCTGCGAAATACTCTTCGACCAGGCTTCCAACATTGCCCTCGGGTGCCATCTGCTGTGTTATTTGAAGCAAGTTTGCATATTTTTGCGCAAGCTTTGCAGACTGCTGCTGCAGATCAAATGACATTACGGTTTTAATTTTATCTTCCTGTATCCTGTATATAGCATTATATGAAACAATAACCATTAAAAAGCAGCAGCACATGATTCCTGCCGTCAAAGTAATCACAATTCTATTTTTAAGGGTTGAAAGCGAGAATATACTATTTAACTTCTTTAGAAAATTTACCATATCGATTAAGTGCCACAGATAATAAAAAATTAAATTTATTATCGTGTACACCTGTCCACCTTATAATTTATTTAAATATTTAGTATATTCTTATATTCTTCATATATTTATAGAATCCTTTTTAATCCGTATACTTTACTTAAATTTATATCTTTATTGTATAATAAAAATATAAATTGAAAATCGAAAGGAGAAAAACAATCATGAAATTCAGTAACGGATGCTGGCTGAACAAGGATGGCATCGATGCATACGGCCCTGTCCAGGCCTATGATATTGAAACAGACGATAATTCGATATCGGTTTTAGCAACTACGAGATTTATAACAAATCGCGGCGATACGTTGGGAGGACCCGTCATCAAGGTAAGACTATCCTCGCCAATGTATGATACTATACGTGTACAGATCTTTCATTATAAAGGAATCAATATTAGGGGACCAAAATTTAAAATAACAAGCATGCCGGAAATAAAAACCGATATCGTAAATAACGAAACCTCAGCAAGCTTGACAAGCGGAAATCTCAGCGTAAGGATATCAAAGACAGGTAATTGGAATATGGGCTTTTATAATGGCGATGAAAGAATAACCGGCAGCGGTTATAGGCAAATTTCCTATATAAAGGATGCCAAGAACAATGCTGTTTTTATGAGAGAGCAATTGGATCTATCAGTTGGAGAATGCATATACGGATTAGGAGAGCATTTTACGGCTTTTGTTAAAAACGGACAAACTGTCGATATGTGGAACGAGGATGGCGGTACCAGCACCCAGCAGGCTTATAAAAACATCCCGTTTTATATAACCAACAAGGGATACGGTGTATTTGTGAACCATCCGGAACGCGTTTCTTTTGAAGTAGGGTCCGAAAAAGTAAATAAAGTGCAATTCAGCGTTCCCGGGGAATATCTTGAGTATTACGTAATTAACGGCCCTTCCATGAAAAAAGTTCTTGAAAACTATACGTTCCTGACAGGAAGGCCGGCGCTGCCTCCTGCTTGGAGTTTCGGCCTGTGGCTTACGACATCTTTTACAACAAACTACGATGAGAAAACCGTTACCTCTATTATAGACGGGATGGCTAAAAGGGACTTGCCTCTCCATGTTTTTCATTTCGACTGTTTCTGGATGAAAGGGTTCAATTGGTGCGATTTTCAATGGGATGAAAGAGTTTTTCCCGATCCTGAAAACATGCTAAAGCGTTTAAAGAAAAATGGATTAAAAATCTGCGTATGGATAAATCCATATATTTCTCAGGAGTCAAAACTCTTTGATGAGGGTATGAAAAACGGATATCTGATAAAAAGGCCGAATGGCGACATATGGCAGTGGGACATGTGGCAGCCTGCCATGGGCATCGTCGATTTCACCAATCCAAATGCATGCGAGTGGTTTGCATCAAAGCTCAATTCATTAATTGATATGGGCGTAGACTGCTTTAAAACGGACTTTGGCGAACGTATTCCCACCGATGTAGTTTATTTTGACGGTTCCGATCCTGTAAAAATGCACAACTATTATACATTCCTTTATAATAAGACGGTATTTGATGTCCTTAAAAAAAGATTTGGAGAAGGAAACGCTGTATTATTTGCCAGATCTGCGACTGCCGGCAGCCAGCGGTTCCCTGTACATTGGGGCGGAGACAGCACTGCGGATTATGAATCTATGGCAGAGAGCTTGCGCGGTGGATTGTCCCTATGTTTATCGGGTTTTGGTTTTTGGAGCCACGACATAGGCGGCTTCGAAAGCAAATCTTCGGCAGATGTTTATAAGCGCTGGGTGGCTTTCGGACTTCTTTCGTCTCACAGCAGGCTTCACGGCAGTTCTTCCTATAGAGTCCCATGGCTTTACGATGAAGAAGCAGTAAATGTAGTTAGGCTTTTTACAAAATTAAAATGCAGTCTAATGCCATATATTTTCAAAAATGCCTGCGAAGCCTCAAAAAAAGGTATCCCGGTAATGAGAGCAATGGTGCTTGAGTTTCAGAATGATCCATCCTGCGATTACCTTGACAGGCAATATATGCTGGGCGATTCGCTCCTTGTCGCACCTGTATTCAACAAAAAGGGTCACGTATCCTATTATCTTCCGAAAGGTATATGGACAAATCTGCTATCAGGTAAAACAATCGAAGGCGGATGCTGGAGAAAAGAAATCCACGATTATTTGAGTATGCCGCTAATGGTAAGGCCCAATAGCATCATAGCCATAGGAAGCGAAAACAGAAAACCCGATTATGATTACGTAGACAGAGTTACACTCCATGTCTTTGAACTTCAGGATAAGAGTACCGCTTCCACCATTATTTATAATATTAACGGACAAGCAGAACTCACCGTTAGCATAAGCCGGATGGGCAACTGTATAACCATCGATTCCAATGGGACTGATAAAGCATGGAACATTTTGCTTAGGGGTATATTTAACATAGATACTGCAAAAGGTGCCTCCTTTAAAATCGAAGAGCTTGGAACAAGATTGGCAATCCCGAAGCAGGCAAAGCATATAAAATGCATACTTAAATAGTATTGTCAAATCTGGTAATGAATCTGCTAAAATAGCAGATTCATTACCAGACAATTTTATCTGCGGTTTTCTCCAATTTCCTTTGCCGATAAATAATTTTTATAAATTTTTGCAAAATTAAAAGAGTCCCTTGCAGAAAATTTACAATTTACAACTGACGAGATCCTCCAGGTCGAAGATAAAATTGTCAATCCTGTTATCCCTATGCAGACCATTACAAGGGCGCCTCGATGTGCAACATCCGGCAGGCAAAGAGGAAGCAACAGCATCAATATAGGTAACAGATAGAACAATACTGCTACAATCCGTCCAAAAGGGTCAAATAGAAATATAATTGTATTTTTATCACTTCTATTAAAGATGAGTGAGGTGACCCAAAATTCCAAAAATTTGGATAGAATTACCACAAGCATCCATAAAGGAAACAGATTGCGGAATGACAATGATAAACAGGCCGCAACAATAAAGAAAAGATCGGTCATTACATCCATTATCGCCCCGATATCGGTCTGGGCGCCAAATTTTCGCGCAAGTTTTCCATCCAGATAATCAGACGTCCCTATCAATAGGAATAATACGGCACATGGCAAAAATGGACTTGAATTATGCAATACCTCGGCGCAGAACATAACTGATAGGGGTACACGTATCAATGTCAACGCATTTACTAAAATAGTTTTGGTCACTTCGATACCTCCATTCTCATATAATCGCCATGGCCATGAATGAACAATAAAAATATTCATTCAGATAGAGACAAAAATATATGTTCTCTATTTTACATCAGCGATCAGTCAATCCTTTCATGATAAACTTCACAAGCAATTTAGTGACTTCGGGGAAGTACTGGATTCCTATCTCTTCTTTATGTGTGTCAAGATAGATCACGGAATTCATAAGCGCCACAAGAAGCTCATCATCTATATCACTTCTTATTTTATTTTCCCGCTTCCATTTCTTTAACAAATCCATATAAAAGTCAAATAAAAAGCATCCGTATTTATCATTATATCGTTTTTCTAAATCACCGAAAATATCTTTATTGTACCATTCCTGAAGGATTCGATTTTTTTTTATGGCACCTGTACTCAACGACAGAAATTTAGTTACTAGAGTTATAGGATCATCATTTAAATCAAGCGATCTCACGATAGATTTTTTGGCCGCTTCATTTTCCCTGAAATAAACATCAAAAAAAAGCTCCCCTTTTGATTGATAATAGTTATAAAAAGTCCCGACTCCCACTCCCGCCTCTCTTGTTATATCGGAAACATTTACATCCTTAAAACCCTTCAAAAGGAATAATTCCCTACCAGCCTTAAAAATTTCTGCTTTCTTGTCCACCATTAACACACTCTCCGTTTTATATGAATGAATTAATTTTTTATTCATTCATATAATATAACAATTATATTTATCTGTCAAACCGCTTGATATCATTTTCTTCAATTCGTAATATGAAATATGGCATAAATAGGATTATGCTATTTCCCCTGCATCTGGCGTTCGATCCAAGCCATCAGCAGATTCACGATTTTCTCTTGTTGCTGTTCATTCAGCTCAATACCCTTCGGAACACCATACCACCTGTTAAGGCATCCTCGGCAGCAGCAGGCGCAAGCATGCTGCGCGATGAACACCGGATGACCGTGCATCGGCGTCTGCTTTCCGTCGTTTGGTATGACAGCCGGCGCCAGCCGCTGTCGGATGAAGTCTTGTGCGTGGAGGCGGATGGTATACATGCCTTTTTCCCGGACATAGGATTTGTCTTTTTCTTTCAAGGAAAAACTTGCCCGAAATTTCGAAGTCTTAAGCCTATCCAGTGCCTCATCAATTGTTTGCATGCTGATTACCTCCATCCTTAATTCCATCTTTATCTCCACATTACGCTATTGTGTAAATCAGAAAACAAAAGCGTTTTATCGATTCCTTCTTCTTCAAAAAACAACTCCATCCATCTCCATAACGCACTTCTGTAATCAATTAACACTTCGCCGCTGTTTCTCCCATAATTAGACGCAAGATATTCAAAACTCGGTATTGCATTTTGAATCTTTTCATCAAGCTCATGAAACATTCTCAAAATATCATTAATAGACATATACAGATATTGATCTATATTATCTGGCGTCGCCACCAAAAACATAATTCGCTTGGTCTGTTCAGGCGCCTGATGCTTCATAGTTGCGTCAACCCACTCGGAATTCATTTTATATCGTTTGAAATTAAAGATACTATTATTATATAAAAATTGAGGCAGTTTATTTACGGAATCAACATCCAAAAACTCATGAAATATCTTTTTTGCATTGCCGCGATAGTCCAAAAGAGAATAATGCATCCTTCCGCCTAAATGCATTAATGTATGATGTAAATTTGCGAGTTCATTTATATTGCTCCTAAGAATAAAGATACTGTTTGTAAAACTAACATCCTGTCTCTTTAACTCCTTTGAAAGCTCAAGTAAATAATCATAATACCCTTTTGCACTGACGAATGTATCATGAAGTTCTCTTGTCCCAAACCATGATATATTAGCATTTTGCAGTTTGCAATCATACTTCAGGTATGAAACCCAATCCGCGAGTTCCTTCCCTTCACGCACAGGCGTTCCATTAAGGTTTTGGTACCCCGAAAAGCATGATATTTTTCTATCGATTTCCATTGCCTGTGGTAATTGAGGATAATCAGAGCAGTTGTAAACGCCAAGTCCGACGTCAATCCCTGTACATCGATAAAATCCAATGAATTTCATTGCCAATTGTGCCAATTTATCAAAAGGAATACACGGTATTAAATTATCGCTGGAACATAACAAGCAGTGTTTACATTTGCATTTACATGAAGACACAAACCCATTCACTGTTATTTGTGCATCGGTTAGAGATAGTTTCATGTTTTTACCTCTCTTAAAATTTGAAGCTCTGTATTGGTGAACACTGTTGAATGAAATGCTTTAATTAAATATTGTGGTGGAGGCGAGGGGTATTGAACCCCTGTCCGAAAGTCAGACAATCCGAGTTTCTCCGAGCGCATTCAGTGTACTTACAGGCTGGTGGCACATATTTTTCGATATGCGTCCCGGTCCCTTTTCCCTCTATCGGTCTCCCGCTGACAGGATACCGATTTCAGTAGCTTCATAAATTCCGTTCCCTACTCAAAGCTTTGTAAGGCTCGGTTCCCCACTAGTCGACGCCCAATCCTAAGCCGTGGGATTCCTAGGTTGAACGAGCAGCTTAAATTAAGCCGCTAAAGCTAAATTATCGTTGTTGTTTATTTTTTGTCCCCAGCTTTTTTACGTGGCACCAGAGACCAAACCACGGCTCGCTTCTCGAATCCACTGTACCCCCGTCGAGACCATTTACGCCCCCATGTTAGTACCTGTTTCTAGATTTTATACTTTGTTCCATCTCTCTTTCAGCATCTTTCTTTGCCATATCTGCTCTTTTATCATAAAGCTTTTTCCCTTTTGCAACTGAAAGATTGACCTTTACTAAACCCCGTGGTGATAGGTAAAGCTCAAGTGGAATTAAAGAATAGCCTCTCTCTGACACATATGATGCAAGTTTCGATATTTCTCTTTTATGGAGGAGAAGCTTTCTATCCCTTAAAGGATCACGATTAAAAATATTTCCCTTTTCATATGGGCTTATATGCATATTATATAATATTACCTCTCCGTTTTCCACCATTGCATAGCTATCCCTTATATTAACCTTTCCTGACCTTACAGACTTAACTTCCGTCCCGGAAAGGCTAATGCCTGCCTCATATGTTTCTTCAATAAAATAATCGTGCCTTGCCTTCCTGTTCTCGGCCAGCACCTTTCTTCCTTCAGCCATAAAATCACCACATTTTATAATAAAGTGCCCATTACCGCCTGGCACTTTATTATAACATATCTATATTCTATGTCAATATTCACAAAATGCATAATCCAATATCTATACATTTGCCTCTTCGAGTGAAAAATCTATTGAACCTTCATCTACATTCACTTTTGTGACCTTAACCTTTACCGTATCTCCAAGCCTGTATATTTTTCTCAGTCTTTCTCCTATAAAACAGTGATGGTCTTCATCATAAAAATAATAATCGTCGATAAGGCTGCTTACATGTACAAGTCCTTCGGCTGTATTTTCGAGCTCAACAAACAATCCAAAGGGAGTCACACTCGATATCACGCCTTCAAAAACCTCACCTATGTGCTCTCCCATGTATTCGGCCTTTTTAATGTCATCAACTTCTCTTTCTGCTTCCTGTGCCACAACCTCCATATCACTGCTCTGTTTTGCGGCATACTTTACAAACCCTGACAGCTTTTTCTCCCTTTTTTCAGTTATCGAATTATTGAGGTATTCCCTGATAATCCTGTGAATAGTAAGATCAGGATACCTTCTTATAGGCGAAGTAAAATGAGTATAGTATTTGGCGGCCAATCCAAAATGTCCCGTGCATTCGGGGGAATATCTGGCTTTCCTTAAGGAACGCAGCATCAGCGTATTTATTATTACCTCTTCCTTTTTACCAGCCACTTTATTTACAATCTCCTGCAGGGCTTTTGGATGAAGATCGTTTATGCCCTTTATACGATATCCAAAGTTGTGTATAAAATCATTGAATGCCCTTATTTTTTCAGGATCGGGATCCTCATGTATCCTGTATATAAACGGCAGTTCGGTCCAGTACATGTGTTCAGCCACAGTTTCATTTGCCGCCAGCATGAACTCTTCGATTATCATATTCGCTATTTCCCTGTCATAAGGCCTTACATCTATGGGTCTACCCCTGTCATCAAGTGTTATCTTGCATTCCGGAAAGTCAAAATCTATGCTTCCCCTTTTCATCCTTTTCTCCCTCAAAATCTTGCAAAGTTCCTGCATGGTTCTGAATTCGTCTACCAGACCCGAATATTTTTTTATCAGTTCCTGATCATTATCCTTTAATATTTTATTTACATCTGTATACGTCATCCTTGCATTAGTACGGATAATACTTTCAAATATTTCGTGATCCTTAATATTTCCTTTTTTGTCGATTTTCATCATGCATGTCATCGTGAGCCTGTCAACATTGGGATTCAAACTGCAGACATCATTTGATAGCTTTTTAGGCAGCATAGGAATTACTCTGTCTATAAGGTACACACTTGTTCCTCTTTTTTGTGCTTCCTTGTCTATGGCATTGTTCTCTTTTACATAATAGCTTACATCCGCTATATGTACACCCAGCATATAATTGCCATTTTTAAGCCTCTCAACGGAAACGGCATCATCTAGATCCTTTGCATCGTCTCCATCTATCGTAACCATCTTAAGATTTCTAAGATCTCTTCTTCTTTTATATTCGCATGCTGGTATTTCTTCCGGTATAGCTTGCGCCGCTTTCTCAACATCCTCAGGGAATTCTTCGGGCAGGCCGTATTTTCTCATTACCGATAGTATGTCAACACCCGGTGCATTTTTGTATCCCAATATTTCTGTTATTCTGCCTTCAGGATTTCTTCTCGGTCCAGGCCACTTTGTCAGCTCGGCTACAACTTTCTGTCCTGTTCTTGCACCGTTTGTCTCCGATTTTGGTATAAATATATCCTGAAATATCCTTTTGTCATCAGGCACAACAAATCCAAAGCTTTTGCTGCCTTCAAATATTCCTACGACCGAATTGTTTGCCCGGCTCAATACCTTTATTATCTCCCCTTCAGTGCTCTTTCCCTCCTCCCTGGATTCCAATATCTTCGCAATTACCTTATCGCCATTCATAGCTCCGGACATATTTTCCTGGGAAATAAATACATCCGAAACCGTTTCGTCATCAGAAATCACGAATCCGAATCCTTTAGAATTGCCCTGAAGTTTTCCTACTACAAGGTTCATCCTTTCAGGAGCGCCATATCTGTGCTTTTTTGTCTTAAAAATAAGCCCTTCCGATTCCATTTCATCCAGTATTTTTTTAAAAGCATCTTCTTCATCTTTCTTTATATTAAAAGAAGTTAGCAGCTCTTTAAAAAGCATCGGGTTATATGCAGACTCTCTCATAAACTGCAATATTGTCTCTTTAGTGTTCATTCGTATTCCTCCAATATTCATCATCACCTGTATTAAATAAGCCATCAATCAATACAAAATCATGGGTGCATATTTTATATTCGAATAATATATACACTTCAAAAGCATATTGATTTTTCGCACTAACATATATTATACTTTATTTTCCTTTTATATATACAAATATTAACTCTAAACATCTATTTTATTATACAATAAAATTTGATATCCGGCTATTTTAAAGAACAAAGTTAATTTTGCTTAACATTGATCGATATTTGGGAAAGTGCATCCTTTTCAAATTGTTAAATTATTTTGTATTTTACTAAATTTAAAAGGTAAATAATAATAAATGTCGAATTAATATCTCGGTAAATTTTTGTATTTTTATGAAAGACTATAGAGAACACATCACGGAGGTGTATCTATGAAGGGACTAACAAGTTTTGTCTCTTTTTCGTTGTTTTTAATTTTTTTTATATCGGGCAAGGCATATGCAAATATAGCGCCCTTAAAAATATTGAAGGATGGCGTTGAACCTGTTAAAAATCCGCCTGTTAAAATAGAAAGTGCACAGATCAATGTGTCACCTTATTACAATAATATAAAATTTTCCTGTGCTTATACATTGAAGGGGATAGATAATATAGACAACCTTACGATTGGTATCCCAGGCGATCTCGGATACACTCTGGAAGCAGGATATATTGAAAATCTGAATGTATTCATCGACAATAGAGAAGTCGATTATAAAATATATAATACGGCTAAAAGCCTATCCGGTATACGGGATAATTATTCCCTGCGCTTCAAATGGCACACATTCAATGTTCCGATCAAAAAGGACACTGAAACAAATATATTTTTAAACTACGATATTTCCTGGAGAACATCCGAAGAGAATAACAACCCTTATTACATAATACCTTTTATGTTCTCAACGGATAAGCTGTTTGGTGATGTCAAAAATTACAGAATACAATATTTAAACGATGATCAAATAAGTCCTCCCGATGTAAGGATAATAATGAATTCAGTAGCGGAGTATAATAATATATCAAAATCGGCATTATCTCCTGCGCTGAATAACAACCAGCTATTATGGAGATTTGATAATACAAATGATCTTCATGATTTCCGGCTTTACGTTCTGTCTTACCAAAAGGCAGCGTCCAATTTCAGCACAAATACGTCTATAGATTATTCCATAAAATGGGCACTGTTAAATAATAACTATGAACAGCTATCGAAAATTTTTGAGCAAATAACACAAAACCAAAAACTATCCACACTTACGTCGAATGATCGCGGTACGGCGGCCTATTTGGCATCCGAATTCTATTACAGGCAGAAAAAATATAACAAAGCTCTTGAGATGCTGTCTTTACCTTACAAAACTAATATTTGGCCTGTATATATTAAATATGAATATATAAACGCCTTAAAACTTAAAGATTCAAATAATTACAGTTCTTTTATGGAAGAACTCCAAAAGCTTGGTCAATATAACGAATATGTCCTGGCTCGCAGCTTTGCAGATGAAGAGATAAAGCCTGCCGCCGAAGCGATCGCCAAAACGGCAATTGAGGAATCGTCCATTGAGGAAAAAGTAGATAACAGCAATACAAAATATAATAAATATCTGTTATACGGCAGTGCAGGGGCGGCAGCAATTTGCATAATATATTTGCTGCATAGGTCCCACAGCCATTAATATATAAAATGACACACCTTAAATCCAATTATTTAAGGTGTGTCATCAGGCTATCTGTTTCCAAGTATGTTCAATCCGATGGATGTTATAATAAAAAGTACCATACATATCGCCGTAGCTCTTTCAAGCTTTCCTTCATAGCTTCTGCCTTTATTCTTCCCGAAGAATGTTTCGGCTCCGCCTTGAATTATACCCGTTATCCCTTCAACTTTGCTCGATTGAAGGAGTATGACCAGTATAAGTATAAAACAGATGGCTATATGCACAATTGTCAAAAATGTTAACATAAGGATACCTCCCGTGCTGTTTAAAAAAACCAGATTTCATGATTTGATTCTATCACAGCATGCAGTAAAACACAATATGTCCTTTCAAATGCTGTCAGGATTGTTCTATCTCAAATTATAAAATGCGCTTTTGCCTAAATACTCGGCAACTTCTCCTAATTCTTCTTCAATCCTCAAAAGCTGGTTGTATTTAGCGACTCTCTCAGTTCTCGACGGAGCGCCTGTCTTTATCTGTCCGGCATTAACACCTACAACCAAATCCGCTATGGTTGTATCCTCCGTTTCTCCTGAACGGTGGGAAACAACAGCAGTATATCCTGCTCTTTCAGCCATCTCAATAGTATTTAATGTTTCTGTAAGGGAACCTATCTGATTTAACTTTATAAGCACGGAATTGGCTACGCCTAATTCTATTCCCTTTTTAACCCTTTCGGTATTTGTTACGAACAAATCGTCTCCGACAAGCTGTATCTTCTTTCCAAGTTTATCGGTTAATGCTTTCCAGCCGTCCCAGTCGTTTTCTGAAAGCCCATCCTCTAATGAAACGATAGGATATTTTTTGATCAGCGTTTCATAAAAGTCAACCATCTCTGCTGCAGTATATACTTTGCCTTCTCCTTCAAGATGATACTTTCCATCTTCTTTATAAAGCTCAGAGGCAGCAGCATCAATTGCGACCGAGATATCTTCCCCTGGCCTGTATCCTGCTTTTTCGATTGCCTCGATTATAACCTTTATAGCCTCTTCATTGGATTTAAGGTTCGGGGCAAAACCGCCTTCATCACCAACGCCTGTCGATAACCCTGCTTTATTCAATATCGATTTTAACGAATGGAATGTTTCAGAACACATGCGGAGGGCATCGCTGAATTTCTTTGCTCCTACGGGCATTACCATAAATTCCTGAATGTCCACATTATTATCGGCATGCTTTCCGCCGTTTAATATGTTCATCATAGGAACAGGTAAAACTTTTCCATTTACTCCGCCTATGTACTGATACAGGCTCAAACCGCAGGATCTTGCAGCAGCCTTTGCAACGGCCAAAGAAACACCAAGTATTGCATTTGCTCCAAGTTTACCCTTATTAGGGGTTCCGTCCAGGTCGATCATCGTTTTATCGATAAGCGTCTGGTCAAACACATTTAAACCTATAACTTGTGGCGCAATAACATTGTTTACATTATCAACTGCTTTTAAAACGCCTTTCCCATTATAGCGCTCCTTGTCATTATCCCTGAGCTCAACAGCCTCATAAGCGCCTGTCGATGCTCCTGAAGGCACTGCAGCCCTGCCTATAGTACCGTCCTCAACCTCAACTTCAACCTCTACTGTGGGATTTGCCCTTGAATCCAGTATCTCTCTTGCATGAACATCTACTATTTCATAATATGTTTTCATTTTATTATCTCCTTTCATTATCCAGTATAATTATGCTTTGCAATTTATCCGATTATAATACTCTTTCCGGTCATCTCTTTAGGAATGGGAATCCTCATCATAGAAAGCATAGTCGGCGCGATATCCGAAAGTCTTCCGCCTTCACGAAGTTTGGCATTTCCCTCTCCGATTACGATAAACGGTACCGGGTTTGTTGTATGAGCTGTATGCGGGCCGCCGGTTTCAGGATTTATCATCTCTTCGACATTACCATGATCCGCCGTTATAACAAGCTTTCCTCCAACGCTCAGCACCTGATCCAATATCCTGCCTATGCAGGCATCTACTGTTTCTACAGCTTTAACGGCAGCTTTGAACACTCCTGTGTGACCTACCATATCGGGATTTGCGAAGTTTAAAATAATCACATCGTATGTTTGGCTTTTTATTTTCTCCAGTACGACTTTCGTAACCTCATATGCGCTCATCTCAGGTTTCATATCATATGTCGGAACCTTAGGCGACGAAATCAATATGCGGTCTTCTCCTTCATTCGGCTTTTCAACTCCTCCGTTGAAAAAGAATGTCACATGAGCATATTTTTCCGTCTCAGCAATTCTAAGCTGTTTCAATCCTAATTTGCTCACGTATTCGCCGAGAGTATTTTTATACGTCTCAGGCAAATATGCTATATCAACATCTTCGATAGTCTTATCGTATTGGGTCATACAAACGAAATGAGTCTTAAAATATTCTCTTTTAAAACCTGCGAAATTCTTATCTACGATAGCTCTTGTAAGCTGCCTTGCTCTATCCGGTCTGAAATTGAAAAATATCATGGAATCGTTTTCACATAATTTTGCTGTAGGTTTACCATCCTTTAGAATAACAGTAGGGAGCACAAATTCATCTGTTTTATTTTTATTATAAGAATTTTCTACTGCTTCTACAGCGGATTCGGCTGTTTCTCCCTTGCCTTCAACTATCGCATTATATGCAAGGTTAACTCTTTCCCATCTTTTATCTCTGTCCATTGCATAATATCTTCCCGCAACAGTCGCTATTTTTCCTATTCCTATTTCAGACATGTAATTTTCAAGTTCGACTATATAGCGTTTTGCACATGCAGGCGGTACATCCCTTCCATCTAAAAAGCAGTGAATATAAACTTCACTGAGCTCCTCATCTTTGGCAATCTTAATTAACGCTTTAAGATGCTCTATATGGCTATGCACACCTCCATCAGATAAAAGGCCCATTAAATGGAGTTTTGTACCATTTTTTTTCACATTATATATTGCGTCTTTAAATGCTTCGTTATTGAAGAAATTACCTGTCTTTATTTCGCTGTTGATTCTTGTAAAGTCCTGATAGATCACTCTGCCGGCTCCGATATTCAAATGTCCGACCTCTGAGTTTCCCATCTGTTCTCCAGGCAGTCCCACATCAAGACCGCTGGCTTTAATCGATGTATGAGGGTATTTCTTTAAAATTGCATCCATATTCGGAGTATTTGCGGCAACTTCTGCATTTCCCTTATCGCTCTTGCTTAATCCCCATCCATCCAATATCATAAGCATGCATAACTTTTTATCCATCTGATGTCCTCCTTAGAAGTTTACTATGGCAGCAAAATCAGATGCTTTCAGGCTTGCACCGCCGACCAATGCACCATCGATATCGCTTTGCGCCATCTGCTCCTTTATTGTTGCCGGCTTAACGCTTCCACCATATTGTATCCTTATCTCGGATGCGCACTCATCGCCCAAAATCTCTGCGGCTGTTTTCCTTATGAATTTGATCATCTCATTAGCATCGTTCGCCGTTGCCGTTTTTCCGGTACCTATGGCCCATATGGGCTCATATGCGATTATTATTTTCTTTGCCAGTTCTACTGTGAGGCCCTCAAGGTCCTTTTTTATCTGACTGCCGACCTTCTCATAAGCCTTGCCGTTTTCCCTCTCGGATAATGTTTCCCCCACACAAACTATAGGTATTAGGGAATGTTTAAAAGCGGCATGAACTTTTTTATTTACTGTTTCATCAGTTTCTGCAAAATATTGCCTGCGTTCCGAATGGCCTATTATTACATATTTTACACCCAGCGAACTCAACATAAGCGGGGAAACCTCACCGGTAAATGCCCCTTGTTCTTCAAAATGCATATTCTGTGCGCCAACTTCTATATTTGTGCCTTTTACAGCTTCACAGACTGCAGGCAAGCATACAAAAGGAGGGCATACGACCACCTGGCATTTTGCATCTTTTACTTTATCTTTTAGTGAGTTTATCAGTTCTACAGCTTCATCGACAGTTTTATGCATTTTCCAGTTGCCTGCTATAATCGGTTTTCTCATATTATTTCCTCCTTAAAATTATTTCAGGGGCACCCTTCCTTTAAATACACCTGGGGTGGGAAGAGTGTCCCCAAAAGGACATTTCACATTTTATTATTTATCATTTAAAGCAGCGATCCCTGGAAGTTCACGCCCTTCCAAAAATTCAAGGGATGCTCCTCCACCTGTTGAAATGTGGGTCATTTTGTCTGCATATCCTAATTTCTCAACGGCAGCAGCAGAGTCTCCCCCTCCGATTATGGTCGTACCATTAATTTTGCTAAGGGCCTGCGCTATTGCTTCCGTACCGACGGCAAATGCAGGCATCTCAAAGACACCCATGGGGCCGTTCCATATAACGGTCTTTGCATCTTTTAATTCGTTTTTAAAAAGATCAATACTCTTAGGACCTATATCAAGCCCCATGCTATCGGCCGGTATTTTATCGACATCAACAGCGTGATGCTCCGCATCTTCTTTAAATTCTTTTGCAATGACAACATCCACAGGAAGCAGAAGCTTTATGCCCTTTTTCTTCGCCTTTTCCATCATTTCTTTTGCCAGATCGATTTTCTCGGGTTCAAGAAGGGACTTCCCGACTTCTCTTCCAAGGGCTTTTTCAAAAGTATAAGCCATCCCTCCGCCTATTATAAGCTTATCGACTTTATCAAGAAGGTTATTAATAACACCTATTTTGTCCGATACTTTGGCTCCTCCAAGAATAGCAACGAGCGGCCTATCCGGATTGTTCAATGCCTTCCCCATAACGGATATTTCCTTCTCGATAAGGAAACCGGCTACGGCAGGCAAATACTCTGCAACTCCCGCTGTTGAGGAATGCGCCCTGTGAGCTGTTCCAAAGGCATCATTTACAAATACATCTCCGAGTGAAGCAAGCTTTCTTGCAAATTCACTGTCATTTTTGGTTTCACCTTTTACAAATCTAACATTTTCAAGGAGCATTACTTCTCCGTTTTTAAGCTTTGCAGCTATTTCCTTCGCATTTTTCCCGACAACATCACCATCTTCGGCAAAATATACCTTTTCGCCAAGAAGCTTCGATAATCTGTCTGCGACAGGCTTTAAGGAAAACTTCTTCTCATATCCAGTTCCCTTTGGCCTTCCAAGATGTGACATAAGTATAACTTTGCCGCCATGCTCTTTAAGATATTTTATGGTCGGAAGAGCACTTCTAATTCTCCTGTCATCAGTTATGTTTCCATCAGCATCCTGAGGAACATTGAAATCACATCTTACAAGTATCCTTTTGCCGAGTATCTCTATATCTTTAACAGTTTTTTTGTTCATAATTTCACTCCCTTCAATATTTAATTTATATTCAAAGGCTGCAATACAAGCACTAATTTATAAACTAAACAGATTAAAGCCTTTCAGCTACGTAGTTTAAGAGGTCTACAATCCTGTTTGAGTAAGCCCATTCATTATCATACCATGAAATAACCTTTACCAGATTTCCACCCATAACCATTGTCGATAAACCATCGACTATGGATGAACGGCTGTCTCCCCTGTAATCTATTGAAACAAGCGGCTCTTCTGAATAGCCGAGTATTCCTTTCATCTTTCCCTCAGCAGCTTTCTTGAATGCGCCGTTGACTTCCTCAACAGTTGTTTCTTTTCTTACTTCGCAAACAAGGTCTGTAACTGATACTGTAGGAGTCGGCACCCTCATTGCAAGACCGTTCAATCTTCCCTTAAGCTGCGGTAAAACAAGTGCGACAGCTTTTGCAGCTCCGGTTGTTGTAGGAATTATGGATTCTGCAGCAGCCCTTGCTCTCCTTAAATCTTTGTGAGGAAGATCAAGTATCCTCTGGTCATTGGTATATGAATGAACTGTTGTCATTAAGCCTTTCTCTATGCCGAATTCGGCATCAAGAACTTTTGCAAACGGAGCGAGGCAGTTTGTAGTACATGATGCATTTGATATGATATTATGTTTCGCTGGATCGTACTTTTCTTCATTGACGCCCATAACTATAGTGATGTCTTCACCCTTTGCCGGAGCACTTATTATTACTTTCTTTGCCCCTGCATTTATATGCAGAATTGCCTTTTCTCTCTTTGTGAACAATCCTGTTGATTCAATAACGATATCGACTCCAAGTTCTTTCCATGGAAGATTGCCTGGATCTCTTTCAGCAAAAATCTTTATTTCTTTTCCATTTACAATAAAGCTATGTTCTTTTGCTTCTACAGTTCCCTTGAACTTTCCAAATAGCGAATCGTACTTTAAAAGATGTGCTAACGTTTTCGGATCCGTCAGATCATTTATAGCTACTATTTCAACATCTTTATTCAATTTCTCCTGTGCAATCTTGAAAGCATTTCTTCCTATTCTTCCAAAACCATTGATACCAACTTTTATCGTCATAATAAAACCTCCTGAAAAATTTATTTTAAATATTTGAAAAAAATATTACAAACTATGCTTAACCACTATTTTGAGCTTAAAAGCCTTACCATTTCTTTAGCAGCGCCTTCATCTGTTATCAATATGCTGTTTTTACTGTATGTCTTTGTGGCTATAATAGCCTTTGCCTTACTGTCACCACCCGCTACCGCTATAATCGTTTTGATTTTTTTGACATCTTCAAACTTGAGCCCGATTGTCAGTGTCTTATCGACTATAATGCCATCGCTGTCGAAATAATAACCAAAAGCCTCGGCAACAGGTTTTTTATCCATAAGTTTCTTCAACTCTTCATCGCTTAAACCTCTTTTTTTTGACATATCATCGGCTCTGCCTATACCATATATCAGCAAACTCGTTTTGCCGATACTTTTTATTATGTCCTTTATCACAGGCTCATTGCCGACGGTTTCAAGCGCCTCTTTGCTCATCACATCGGGCACATGAAGAAGCTTATAGTTTGCATTAAGCTTATTTGCAAGGTTTGCTGTTATAGTATTAGCCTGCGTCTCGACTAATTTTCCCATCCCCCCTCTCGCAGGTACAACCAGAATATTTGATTTGTTAGTTATCTTCGGCATACTGTTCACAAGTTCCTTGACCGAATTTCCACCCGTAACGGCGATTACCTGGTTATCTGTTATAAGGTTTTTTACATAATTGGCGCCAACTCTTCCAACTTCTTTCAATATCAATGGGTCCCCGTCAATATTGCCTGGCACTATTATAACCTTGGAAAACCCTAATCTGTCCTGCAACATTTTTTCAATGCTGGAAAAACCCTTTAGCTCATGTATGTATTCTTTTAAAGTGTCTATTATATTCTCACCATCAGGCGTAATAGTCATGCCCACGGATTCTATATTGATTAATCCCTGATTTTTTAAAAAGTTTACTTCCTTCCTGACGATCCTTTCACCCATTTCGAGCTGCAATGCAAGAGCTCTTCTGCCAATAGGGCCTTTAAAATATATAGCTCTTAAAATAGTATATCTTTTTTCCAACAATTCTATAAGTTCCGGAACAATCTTTTGCTGCAGCAGCAGTAAATCTTTCAAAATCACCTCACGCCCTTTTGGCCGCTATTACACAATGTGCAGGCAATATCCAATCAATTCATGTCATGAATTGATTCATGGTATGGGACTGTCATCGTCCCTGTACTTCATTTATGTCCCACCCGGATAATAAATTATCCTATATTATGGTATCATTTTAGCCTTGATTTTTCAATACACAAAAACATACATTTTAAATGTATTAAATACGCTGGCTAAATGATTATCTTGCGATGCCTATTTGCTATTTTCTTCTATCTGCGGGGCTTTGAAGTTCAATACTCCATTTCTGTCTTGTGGAACCGTTATTTTCTTGTCTTTGACTAAATCGGCATACTTATCGACAAGATCGAGCACATCCCCGGGCGTATTTTTATATGATGATTGAGCGAGCCCCACGCCATCTTCCTTTAACCCGAGGATCGTATGCTTGCCGCCCTTAAATTCATTGTTCATAACGTCTTCGACAGCATCATACGCAACATTATCTACTCTTTTAACAGCGCTCGTGAGTATGTACGGCGCATATTCAGGGAATTCTATTGCCTGATCCCTGTCATCCCCGATGGCCCAGGCTTTATTATTTCCCTTGTCTGTTATTTCTTTTGCCGCCGCAAACAAGCCTTCTCCATTCCCATCTCCTGTATGATATACTACATCGCAGCCGTCTTTAAACAAAGAAATCCCCAGCTTATAGCTTTTATTTATATTTGTAAAGTTATCATCCTTTCCATACCTTACTTCCTTTGGATAACTCTTTTGATCCTTGCTTAAAAGTCCCTCCGCGGCAGCGGAATTAACGGTCTTGACTCCCGCGGCAAAAGCGCTCTCTATCATGTTTACAGCCTGTATGTTTTCACCGCCTATAAAACCCACTTTATTTGCAAGAGTCATTTTTCCTGCTACAATCCCTGCCAGGAAAGCCGCTTCTTCTTTTTTAAAAGTAAATGATTCAACATTCGGCAGTTCTATTACAGCATCGATTAAAGCAAATTTACTATCTGCCTTTTTAGGAGCAACATCTTTTACAGCGTCCTCCATATCCTTACCCACACAGAATACGAGAGTCGTCTTTTCCGCATTTGTCAGCGTATCTAAATTCGATTCATAATCATAATCCTTTTTTGATTCAATCACTTTATAGCTGATGCCATACTTTTCCTTAGCCCTTTTTATGCCTTCATCAGCAGCCTGATTGAAAGATTTGTCATTTATACCGTATATATTAGTTAAAAATCCTATTTTTATCGTCGGTTTGTCAACATGGTTATTATTATTTGGAGGTACAGGAGTATTTATTTTTTTATTTATTTTAAAATTACACCCTGTAAAAAAATCGCACATGATAATTGCCGATAAAAATATAGTGATAACCTTTTTCATTTTTTACCTGCCTCCGGATGAAAGTTTCCAATCAACTCAATTTGCCTTTATTTAATTCTATATTCCTGAATAAATTCCTTCAAATTATAGGAAATTTATTAAATTGTTAATTAATTCGGTGAAAGATACCCTTTTTTGATGAGAATACCTCTCGCTTTATCGCCTTCATCAGAAGAGACAAGTATAATGGGACCTGTGCACCCCATCCCGCTTTCGGAATAAACATCATTTTCCCACAGCTCTTTTACGGCATCCTCAAGCTCGAGTATATCAACTCCCGCTATCTGGTATGTCACTACCTTCTTAGGCGGAACGTTTACAGCGATTGTATCTTTTTTCTCATGCCCTTCGGAAAACCTATCCAATATTTTATTGTAACCGGCCCTTTTTGCCGCCTCAAATTCTTTTCCGGCAATATCTAATATTCCATTTTTGACCATGGTTGCAGCATATCTTAACGCTTCACATATTACAGGAGCACCTGATGCCCTGGAAACAATGCTTATGACCTTATTATATCCTTCGCCTATTCCGGGGCCATATCCATATCCTATAGATTCATAACTTCCACCTGTTGTAAACGAGCTTAATAATTTTACCAGAATATTCCCCGTAAGAGAATCTGTTACCATTACATCGCAGGTCCCATGCAAAAGGTCGTTTCCACGCATGATGCTGCCTCCATCCTTCCTTACCGATGCCGCAAAATTTATGTTGTATCCGCTTCTTTGAAGCTCTTTAAGCGCTCTCTCAGCCTGTCTCGCGCCATCGATATTTAGTATTCCTATACTGGGATTCAAGTTTCCCGACGCTTTTGCAACTATTATTCCATACAGCGCATTTTTGAAAATAGACTCAGCCCTATTTGCTGAAGACGTACCGGTGGATGCCGATATAAATACTTCCCTTCCGCATCCCGGAGTTATAACCCTTCCCACAGTGGAGACACCTATCGGGAAATTATAATGCATTGTAACGGCACAGTCGATCCTTTTGCTGTTCAATAACTCTTCCATTTTTTTATGCGCTTCTTCTAATGTATCTGCTTCATATGATTCAAAGCCGCTTCCATGTTTCGCTCCTATAAGAACTACATCAAAATCACCGTATTTTGTCATCGCCATTTTTGCTGCTTTAATAATCTCATCCGTACCATGCTCACTTCCGGGTACGGTTATTCCTACTCTGACTTTATTTATAAACGAGCCGCTTTCAATTGCATCCGCAATATCGCTAAATACTTCTCCTATGGTTTTCCTTATATTATCCTGCACCGTAAGCTCACCTCTACTTTGAAAGTAATGTCGATGCAAAGTCTTTAAACGCCTGTGCAATCATGCCTTTTATCTCATCCTTTGAAACCGCATACCCTTCATCTGTTTTACCGGAATTTTTCTGGATTACAAATGAAATTCCGTCAAACAGATTTGTCATCCTTCCTAAAAACAAGCTGCCCTTTCCTATTACCATTACGCTTTTTATTTTCCCTTCCAGTATAAAGTCCCTTGCAAAGCCTATTATGGGAACACCTGAAGGCACATGGCCCTGGGTAGGGGCAAAACCTGGATTCCCGTGCTTCTTTGCAAATTCCATAAGCTGAGATCTTTCGATTTGTTTATACTTGACCGCTAATGCTGCGATCATTTTGAAATTGGCCATCGGGACATTCCCCGCTCCGGCAGGTTCCGTGCATTCAGGATTTTGCATCTCCGGAGAATATTTATCTATATCGGTCATCTTCATGCCGGCACTCTTAAGCGGCTGATTTACAAGAGCATCGATTACGGCCTGGGGAGATGCGCCCGAGCCGATGTCGTGCTTGCCTATCATATCGGTTCTTACAACCGGGTTTACACCATCATTTTCAGAAACAAGCAGTGCAAATCCCCCAAGGACATCCTCCATCAAAGGCATGCCTTTTCTAAAATGATCCCTTCCGTTCATCCCGAGCTTGGCTGTGCTGCCTCCACCAAGTACCACTACATTTTTAAATATTCCGGCCTTTACAAGTGCACAGGCATGCACTACGGAATGAGCAGGCCCGGCGCAAAAACCCCTTAAGTCGATGCCCGACGCATTCGTGCACCCCGCGATTTCACCTATGGATTTGGCCATATTTCCGCCTCCTCTCTGGTTCATATCGCCTATCGCCTCTTCGGAGCACTCTATGATATAATCTATATCGCCAGGCGAAATTTTGGATTTTCTGATTAAATTTATTAGCGCAAGAGCGCCTGATGCCTTGACAGACAAATTTTCAACCATTATATGCGAGGATAGATTCGGATCAAATTCATGGGCCCTTTTTACACATCCTATTATCCTGCCGTCCAATTCAAGCTTCTCGGCATTGGATTCCCTTATATTCTTTAATATTTCGTCTTCACCCACGCCATCCCCCACTTTGTCCGACATATAATTCAATACCGGATGTCTCGATAATTTCTCCTTTATGCTCTTTGCAAACTCTTTTTCAAGCATTACAAGTTCAAAAGAATCGCTTATTTTTAAAAGTCCGTAGAATTCATCCTCTGGCATTATTTCACCATATTTTCCCCATCTGGATGATCCCTCGATTTCTTTATTATACCATGGCATCTGCATATCCGAAAGCGCGTCAGGAGTTATATTGCCTATATAAACCTGATTTGGAGGGTATGATACAACGTCATCAAACGATCTTATATGCTCTTTTATGTGCTTTATATATTCGGAATCCGGATTGATTTTCCTTTCCATCATCTGAGTCGTACCGTTATTTATAAGCATATCCGGCGTATCTACCAGTATATAACTTGCGCCTTTTATAACAGGAAAATCCATTTTATCATCTCCACTAAAAAGGGGTGGTAAACCACCCCTATAATTTAATCTGTTGTGCTAACTGATTATTTAGGGTATTAAGGAATATTATGGTAATCG
>ENA-UOOI01001171-UOOI01001171.1-fermentation-metagenome-genome-assembly--contig:-NODE-1171-length-28794-cov-3.896343_pt1 | contig 28794 bp, 23 predicted proteins | sample MGYA00245779_ERZ724027 | MGnify/ENA primary metagenome ERZ724027 (study PRJEB28704, sample SAMN03018318) | fermentation metagenome | biome: anthropogenic terrestrial biome; feature: soil; material...
AGCCTTGACTTAATGTCTGTTTAATTTCTTTATTTACGTTTTTTTATGAACAAATCAGAACTAATTAGCGCTATCGCCGAAAAATCCGGCCTTAGCAAAGTGGACGCCAAAAAAGCGTTGGATGCTACCCTCGAAACTATTTCCGGAGAAGTGAAAGCTGGCGGTAAAGTGGTATTGGTAGGATTCGGAACATTCTCTGTCTCTGAAAGAAGCGCCAGAAAAGGGATCAACCCCCGTACAAAAAAATCGATCAACATCCCGGCGAAAAAGACAGCAAAATTCAAAGCCGGTTCAGAGCTGTCCAATCTCTAAGATCCTGGTTGATTGTAGAATAAAAAAGGAGCAAATTGACAGATTTGTTCCTTTTTTAGGGGCTGTGCCGTAGAGATAAATAACTCTGCGGTGTGGTTTCATGACGGACAAATCGTAAAATTTCTGTAAAAAATTGTTCTTACAAAAGAAAAAATCCCTACCTTTGTCCTCCCAAAAAATGACTCCGTAGCTCAGTTGGTAGAGCAAATGACTCTTAATCATTGGGTCGAGAGTTCGAGCCTCTCCGGGGTCACTTATTAAAGCGCTTAAATATAGATATTTAGGCGTTTTTCTTTTTATATAGCCTCTATAAATCACAGTCGTTTTTTCCTGTTTTTGCGTTGGTTTTTGATGTTTTGGTAAACCGGGATGTAAACCGGAAAACCGTATGAATACAACAAGCCTTAAAAAACAGGGAGTCTGTTACCTACCCCCATAGAACATTTTGCCAACCCTATTTGTCTATAATATATCTACATTAGCCAGTCAAAATATAATGGATTTGATGTGGACTCATTTTTGTTATAATATATCTATGATTACATTTCTTTCGGAAGGTATCTATTGTGAAGCGGGTAATTTTTACATTGACCCGTGGAGGCCGGTAGATAAAGCCTTAATCACCCACGGTCATGCAGATCACGCCCGATGGGGAATGAAACATTATTTATGCCATCATTATACTGAACCGATATTAAAAAGCAGGATGAGTGCGGATATTGACGTACAAAGTGTCGGGTACAATGAAGTGATCCATATCAATGGTGTCAAAGTCTCTTTCCATCCCGCCGGACATATTATCGGCTCGGCACAGGTACGTTTGGAATATAAAGGCAGGATAGTGGTGGTTTCGGGGGATTACAAAATACAGGATGATGGATTGTCCACTCCCTTTGAACCTGTCAGGTGCCACGAATTTGTGTCGGAGAGCACTTTTGGGTTGCCCATTTATAATTGGCTTCCGGTTTTGGATTTGAACAGGCAGTTACAGGATTGGGTATTGCAAAATCAGACAAATGGTAAGACTTCGGTATTAATTGGTTATTCTTTGGGCAAGGCACAGCGTATTATGAAAGCCCTGGAAGGAATGGGTACATTATACGTGCATTATTCTATCGGAAAACTGAACGAGGCTTACGAAAGTGTGGGTATCGATCTGCCGGATTATCATACTATTGACCTGAGGGAAGACGTCAGGTATCTGGACAAAGGTATCGTGATCGTACCACCCTCCCTGGCGGATTCTAATGTTATCCGCAAGATTCCGAATCAGGCAACGGCTATTTGTTCGGGCTGGATGCAGGTGCGGGGTGCCCGCCGTTGGCGAAGTGCGGATGCCGGTTTTGCCATCAGTGATCATGCCGATTGGAATGGGCTGCTTGAAGCCATAAAAGCGACCGAAGCCGAAAAAGTATATGTCACGCACGGTCAGACCTCCATTTTTACCCGCTACCTGAATGAAATTGGCATACCTGCGGAAGAAGTGAAAACGGCTTTTGGTGATGAAGAGGAAGAAGACAAAACGCTTTTAAGCAATGAAGCATTCCCTACGCATGAACAGCCGGAAATAAATTAATAATCCCATTTATATGAAATCATTTGCCCGCCTGGTAAGCGCATTGGACAGTACCAACAAGACCACTCAAAAACTGGAGGCTATCGACCGTTTTCTGAACGAAGCAGAAGAGGATGACAAGTTGTGGCTATTGGCCTTGTTCACGGGCAAACGTCCCCGCCGTAATATCCACAGCGCCTTAATGAGGCAATGGGCAATAGAGCGGTCAGGCATTCCGGAATGGCTGTTTTCAGAAAGCTATTCATCGGTGGGCGATATGAGCGAAACCATCGCCCTTATCTTACCACAACCTCATGACAGTATAGAGAGAAGCCTGTCGGAATGGATGGATTTGATTATCGGGTTGAAAGACAAATCCGAGGAAGAAAAGAAATGTTTTGTGTTGGAGTCGTGGGATGCACTATCGTCTACCGAACGTTTTATTTTCAACAAGTTATTAGGCGGCAGCTTCCGCCTCGGTGTTTCTTCCAAAACCCTCATCAATGCACTTGCCAAACGTTATGATCTCGATGCAAATGCCGTTACGCACAGCATCATGGGAGATTGGAAAATGGGCGAAATAACCTTTGAAGGGTTGGTAAATGGTCATTATACGGACACCCAGCTTTCCAAGCCCTATCCTTTTTGTCTGGCATATCCTTTGGATAAGGCACCGGAAGAATTGGGCGACATAGGCGAATGGCAGACAGAATATAAATGGGATGGTATCCGGGGGCAGTTTATCAAACGGAACGGGGAGGTTTTCATCTGGTCGCGGGGGGAAGAACTGGTGACCGGACAATTTCCTGAAATCCGGGATGAGTTGCTGCAATGGAAGGATGATTTCGTTATAGACGGTGAAATATTGGTCATAAAAGACGATCAGGTACTCAATTTTTCGGAACTTCAGAAACGTCTCAACCGGAAAACGCTCACCAGAAAAATGATGGAAGAGCTACCTGTCCGGGTTTTTGCATACGATTTGTTGGAGTGGGAGGGAGAGGATTGGCGCGGGAAAACGATGCATGAACGCAGGGCAAAGTTGGAAATGCTGTTCCAACTCAATCCATCCAGCCATTTACGACTTTCCGCGATTATACCCTGCTCAGGCTGGGATGAATTAACGCCTGTCAGGGAAAGCGCCCGGGATATTAACAGTGAAGGCCTGATGCTCAAGCACAGGCAATCGCCTTACCATACCGGACGTAAAAAAGGCAATTGGTGGAAATGGAAAATTGATCCTTTGACCATTGATGCGGTTTTGATCTATGCCCAGAAAGGAAGCGGCCGTCGCAGTGCCTATTATACCGATTATACCTTTGCCGTGAAAAGCGAGGGCAAACTCGTCACCATCGCCAAAGCCTATTCGGGTTTGACAGACAAGGAAATCCAGGAAGTCAGCCGTTTTGTGAATAAAAATGCCCTGGAGAAATTCGGCCCTGTCCGTACAGTGAAACCTGAACTGGTGTTTGAAATTGCCTTTGAGGGCATCGGTTTCAGCACACGGCACAAATCGGGCGTGGCACTGCGTTTTCCACGGATTTTGCGGTGGCGCAAAGACAAAACCGTCGATGAAATTGATGATATTGAGGAAATTAAGAAACTGATTAAATAACGCGCTTTGGCCAGGAAATTCCAACAAACAGAAGGATATACTATTATTGCGCGATGGATGCGGTCCAAAGGCAATATACCGTTTGGTTTTCAGGAGAGAACCTGGGAGCGCTACGCCAATGGTTACAGTGGAATGGTCATCGCACCGACGGGATTTGGAAAAACATTTTCCATCTTCCTGGCTGTGCTGAGCGACTTTATGAACCACCCCGACCAGTATAAAAGCGGGTTAAAGCTTCTATGGATTACTCCGCTACGCTCACTTGCCAAAGATCTGGGAAGAGCCATGCAGGAAGCCATAGAAGAAATAGGGCTTGACTGGACGGTGGGTGTACGCAACGGTGATACAGAGGTGAAAGTAAAACAACGCCAGAGCAAGTCGATGCCGGATGTGCTACTGGTGACGCCCGAAAGCCTCCACTTGCTGTTGGCACAAAAAGGGAGGCAGAGTTTTTTCAAAAACATACGATGTGTTGCCGTGGATGAATGGCACGAGCTTTTGAGTACGAAACGTGGTGTGATGGTGGAATTAGCGTTGGTTTACCTGAAAAGCCAACATAAAAAACTGCGTGTCTGGGGTATCACGGCTACTATCGGCAATCTTGACGAAGCCATGGATGTTCTGTTGCCTGCCGAAAAAAAGAAAACAAAAGTCATTGCCAAAGAGAAAAAACAGATTGAGATCTTGCCGGTGTATCCCGACGAAGTGGAAGTATTACCCTGGGCCGGTCATCTCGGTGGTAAACTGGCGGACAAGGTTGTTCCGATCATTTTGGCAAGCAAATCCACCCTCATTTTTACTAACACCCGCAATCAGAGTGAGATGTGGTATCAACTTCTGTTGGATGCCTATCCCGATTTTGCAGGAAAGCTGGCCTTGCACCACAGTTCGATCGACGGGAACATCCGGCAGTGGATAGAAGAGGCGTTGAGCGAAGGCAGATTGAAAGCTGTAGTATCGACTTCGTCATTGGATTTAGGCGTGGATTTCAAGCCGGTAGATACCGTTATCCAGATCGGGTCGAGCAAAGGTGTGGCAAGATTTATGCAACGTGCGGGCAGAAGCGGACATTCACCGTATGAAGTATCCAAAATCTATTTTGTTCCGACACATTCCCTGGAACTTATCGAAGTATCGGCATTGAAAGAAGCGGTCAAGACGCAAACTATTGAACGGCGGGAACCCATGGTGATGACCTTTGACGTGCTGGTCCAGTTTTTAGTAACCATCGCATTAGGTGGAGGATTCAAGGCTGATGAACTGTTTGCCGTTATCAAAAGTACATTTGCGTTTTCTGAAATCACGGAAGAAGAATGGCGGTGGTGTATCATGTTCATCACACAGGGTGGCAGTGTGGGTAAAAATTATGAGGAATTTCACAAAGTGGTCAGACAGGAAGACGGATTATTTGTGGTTCAAAAACGGCGTATAGCGATGCTGCACCGCATGAATATCGGCGTCATCGTGAGTGATGCCATGTTGCGGGTGAAATTTATTTCAGGCGGATACCTGGGCATGGTGGAAGAGTATTTTATTTCCAAATTGAAAAAAGGCGATAAGTTTATTCTGGCCGGGAGAATAGTAGAATTGGCACATATCAAAGAAATGACCGTGTATGTCAGAAATGCCGCGGGCAAAGCCATTGCACCAAGCTGGCTCGGTGGACGGTTGTCATTGACTTCCAATCTCTCCTATTTTCTACGGCAGAAGTTGGCTTTATCGGCACATCCGCAGGCGAAAGAAAAAGAGCTTAATTTCCTGCATCCTTTACTGGCAAGGCAGAGCGAGCATTCGCATATCCCTGCTGTTGATGAATTTTTAGTGGAGTTCATCAAGACCCGGGAAGGATACCATCTGTTTATGTATCCTTTTGAGGGCCGGTTGGTGCATGAGGTGATGTCAGCGCTTATTGCGCACCGTATCAGCCGATTGTATCCGATCAGCTTTTCAATAGCGATGAATGACTATGGGTTTGAACTGTTTTCCGATTCGGAAATCAGGCTTTCCGAACAGGAACTTCAGCAAGTCCTCAGCAGGGAAAACCTTATGCAGGATGTCGTCGACAGTATCAATGCCACGGAAATGGCCAGGCGGAAATTCCGGGATATTGCCGTAATTTCGGGGATGGTTATTCGAAACGTATATGGAAAGCAGCGTAACAATAAATCATTGCAGTCCTCATCGGGACTTATATTTCAGGTGCTGGAGGAATATGAACCCCGCAGTCTTTTACTACGCCAGGCTTATGCCGAAGTGTTTAATCAGCAACTGGAAGAAGAACGGTTAATCGCTGCGTTCAATCGCATCAACCAAAGCAAGATCATTTACCGGTTTTCAACGGGATTTACTCCCTTGAGCTTCCCGATAAAAGTGGACAGCCTGCGCCAATCCCTGTCGAGCGAAGATCTGGCAGCACGTATCGTGAAGTTGCAGGAAAGAACATTAAAGCAACCTAAAAAGCGTATATGAAACAAGCATGAAGTTAAGAATAAAGAATAAAGAGCAAGGAATAAAGACTTTATTAATTGACAATTGACAATGGATAATTGACAATGAATTGCAAATCGACGTAGTCAAATCTTGACTTCTTCTCATCTTATACTTCAAACTTCTTAGTTCTAAATTCCAATTTCTAACTTCTTCCAGATTCTAAAAATATTCTATATGCCGACAAAAAAAATTATATGAAACTATCGGAACATCCTCTGTTATTTGGTGGACAGAAACTACTTCTAAACAATCAACGGACGATCTATTGGCCCCGGGAAAATGTGCTGATACTATCCGATCTGCATCTGGGAAAAGCGGCTCATTTTCGTAAACACGGCATAGCATTACCCACAACCGTAAGTGAGCATGACCTGTTCCGTTTGCAACAACTGTTGGTTCATTACCACCCAGGACAAATGATCATTGTAGGAGACCTGGTTCATGCCGGCGCAAATAAGGAAGTGGAATCTTTCAGAAGCCTGGCTTTGCAGTTTCCGGAAACCTGTTTTTCGCTCATCAGGGGCAACCACGACAGGTATGCTCCCAAAAAGTTGAATGAATTGGGCATTACCCATTATTATGACACCCTGCAATTGCAAAATATTCACTTCTCCCATTACCCTGTCCAAAGTGAAATCCCGACCATCAGCGGGCATACTCACCCCGGAGTGAGTATCCGTATGCCCCACGGGAAGTACCTGAGATTTCCCTGTTTTGCCCTTGCAGGCAATCTGCTTATCCTGCCTGCCTTCAGTTTATTTACCGGTTTGGATACCCATTCTCTGCCAGAAAATACGGTTTGTTATGCGATTCACGAAGACGGGATTTTCATTGTCTGAGTTATATACGATAACGGATACTTTAAAATTGAAATACTTTCAACTAACGAGAATACACCAATCAACGCCGATCCTATCATTCGAATTTGATCTCCCCGTTATCAGGAATAGCGGAAAAGAGATTCGGGGCATACCAGTCAGCCCTTTTTGGAACGTGTAAATCGAGATTAAGTTTATTGTTGAGCTTTTCAATAAGGTATGCCGAAAGGAGCGGTGATGATTTTTCTTCGTTCTGGTGAACGAAAAAACACAATTGCCTCAATCCTGAATCTTTCCATTGAATAATTCGCTCACCCCAATCATCTATGCGCCTGTAGTCTATTTCGTCTACATTACAACCCGTGAAACGAATAAAAGCTGTGGGTGTTGTCAGCCGCATATGCATCATATCGCGCCTGCCGGCAGTATCCACGATAACATTGGCAGTATGATGCGTTTCAAGGAAATGGCAATACTCGTTCCAAATTTTTTTGTCGGAGTACCATTCTTTGCTTCGCACTTCTACCGCCAGCGGAATAACTTTCGGGAAATCCGTCACAAATGCTTTTAGTTTGTCGAAACCTTTGACGCCGAAGTTTTCGTGTAGTTGCAGAAAACAGATCCCCAGTTTTTCTTCGAAATGGGAAATGGCATCGCAATACATCTTTGTAAGCTCTTCTACATTGTCTAAGCGGCGCATATGACTGATAGATTGTGTGATTTTCGGGAAAAACTTAAATCCGTCCGGAGTTTTGTTTTTCCATTTCACCACCTGGTCTGCCTTCGGCATACTGTAAAACACGGAATTCATTTCGATGGAATTAAATTGCCGTGAATAAAACCCTTCAAATCGGTTTTGTTCCATTTAGCGCAACCGATATATACTTCAAAGGGTCCATTTGGGGCACTCTTCAAAATTTCTTTCGTTGCTGCATCATCGGCAGGAATGTTGAAATCTATACCTGTAGGATCTTCTACCTTTCCGTACTTCATAAACTCATCGTTTAGGATGTCACTGTTTTTTATCTTCTCTGGGTTTATTCTCCATTGAACCCCTCCAGCTAAATCGTTTTCAGCTCTGGATTTTAAACTAATTTATAACCTATGGGTTTTAATTAGCCTTCTTCCCAACCGCAAGGGGGGCTTTACCGAACAAAGCCTTTTTAAGCGCTAATGCACTTTGTTCGGTAGAAAGCCTTACTGCTTCTATATGATCCAATGGATTTAATAAACCATAATCATGGATAAATCCGTTGTAGGTCTGAATCGTCGTTGGGACACCAGCTTCATCTAACTTTCTTGCATAAGCTAATCCTTCATCAAAAAGAATGTCATTCTCCGCCAATTGCACCAATGCAGGGGGAAGTCCTTTCAACTGGTCGATAGAAGCATTGAAAGGGGTTGCATAATATTCTTTGCGTTTTGCTGTATCCGGTAGATAATTGTCCCACATCCACTTCATCAACGAAGCGGTAAGGAATCGTCCATCAGCATATTTATGCCATGAATCATGCGAAAAATCTGCGTCAGTTACAGGCCACAACAGCAATTGGAATTTAATATGCGGTCCACCTTTGTCTTTTGCCATCAGACAGGTCACGGTACTCATATTTCCACCTACGCTGTTTCCTGCAATAGCTAAATTTGATCCATCCACTCCTATTATATCTCCATTTGCAGCCACCCACTTTGTTGCGGCATAGATTTCATTGATAGCAACCGGATACTGTGCTTCGGGCGATGGTGTATAATCCACAAAAACAGCTGCTGCACCACTGTTTACAACCAGATCACGTACAAGTCTTTTGTGTGTGGGGTAATCTCCCAAAATCCAACCTCCACCATGAATGTATATAAATACCGGAAGCTTTTCTTCTTTTGCTTGCTCAGGTTTTATAATATGGATATTTACTGTAATTCCATCCTGTGTAATCTCTCTTTCCGTTTCATTGATACCGGAATAGTCAACCTCTACAGATTTTTGCGTATCTATAAGTACCTGTCTTGCTTCCGGGGGTGTAAGAGTTTCCAGGGGCTTTCCGCCGCTATTATTGAGCGCATTTAAAAATTCCCTGATCTGAATTAAAATTTGCGGGTCCTTTTCACCCTGAATTGTCTGTGCCATAATTAAAATTTTTAATGATGAATGTATTTGACTGTCTTAACCATCTTTTCGGGCCGGGATGGATTTTAACCGCATACATAACACACATTGGTTATATCGATTAAGACTTCTAATAAGCTCATACTATCCATGATTTTATATAACAAATTTCAAAGCAATCTGTTAGTGAGAAATAGCTAAATTATGGGAAGTATCCTTAATCACAATTATTTTTCTCTGCTTGCATGTTTTTCCCTAACTTTGTGATTTAATAAAACAGCACATCTGAATGAGCCGATTAAAATATTCTATTACCTTACTGCTTCTTTGTATGTTAGCATTTTCAGTCAACGCTCAACGAAACATTGATTTTGTAAATCCGATGGTGGGTACGAAAAGCATGGGACATACATTTCCGGGAGCATGTGCTCCTTTTGGTTTGGTACAGTTAAGTCCCGATACTGAAATGATTCCCCACAACATTGATGGGGTTTATCAGCCCGATGCTTATCGCTATTGCGCCGGATATCAGTACGACGATAAAACGATTGTTGGTTTCAGTCACACACACTTCAACGGGACGGGACACTCCGACCTGGGCGACATCCTTATCATGCCGATGACCGGAGAGGTGAAACTGGATATGGGTACGGCTCAGGATCCCGGTAGCGGATACCGTTCGCGTTTCAGTCATGAGAAAGAAAAAGCTGAAGCTGGGTATTATTCCGTGATGCTGGATGATTACGGTATCCTGGCGGAATTGACGGCTTCCGATCGGGTAGGGGTGCATCGGTATACTTTCCCGGAAGGGACTGAAACGGGGCATATCGTGATCGATCTTGATTACGGTATTTACTATTACGACGGTAAGACGCTGATGGCCAACCTGCGGGTGGAAGATCCCTGTACGCTCACGGGTTATCGTATCACACGGGGCTGGTCGCGCATGAACTATACCCATTTTGCCGTGAAGTTCTCCAAGCCGATAGTCAAATACGGTTGCCGTAACAATGAAAAGGTGAAATATAACGGCTTTTGGCGTAAATTTGATATGACGGAGAATTTTCCCGAGATGTTCGGAACCCGCCTGACCGCATTCTTCGATTTCGATTTTTCTGACGGGCAACCGCTCGAAATTCAGGTCGCCCTATCACCCGTGGATTGTCTGGGTGCAATGAAGAACTTACAAGCCGAGACCGAAACGAAATCGTTCGATGAGATATGGGAACAGACGCAGCAAAAATGGGAAAAAGAATTAGGTTGTATAGAAATGGATGCCGATGATGATACCAAAGCTGTTTTCTATACGGCGTTGTACCATACGATGATCAATCCTTCCATTTATCAGGATGTAGATGGCCGCTATCGGGGTATCGACCACAATATTCACCAGGCGGAAGAGGGTCAGGTCAACTATACGATCTTTTCTGTCTGGGATACGTTCCGTGCTCAGCATCCGTTGATGAACCTGGTCAAACCGGCCCGAAGCACGCAGTTTGTCAATTCAATGCTCCACCACTACCAACAAAGTGTACACCGGGCATTACCCGTCTGGTCGCATATGGGTAATGAAAACTGGTGTATGATCGGTTACCATTCGGTTTCGGTGGTGTCAGATGCCATTGCCAAAGGGTTGGATATTGATAAAAAACTGGCGTTAGAGGCGTGTCTATATAGTTCCAACGTGGATTATTATGATGGGATCAAAGAATACACAGCGTTGGGGTATGTGCCTCTGGAGCGGAGCGGTTCGGCTGCTTCCGTCACATTGGAATATGCGTACGACGATTGGACGATTTATACATTGGGCAAGCAGTTGGATGATAAAGAGGTGGCCGATGAATATGCACGCCGTGCACTGAACTACCGGAATGTATTCGACCCATCGCTTGGCTTTGCCCGTCCGAAACTGCAAGACGGAACGTTTAAAAAGGATTTCGATCTGTTGGATACGCACGGACAGGGATTTATTGAGGGAAATACGTGGAACTATTCGTTCTTTGCACCTCACGATGTAGACGGATTAATAAAGCAGATGGGTGGAGAAAGGCAGTTTGTCCGTCGTCTGGATTCGTTGTTTACCATGCATCTTCCTGCAAAGTATTTCGAAAATACGGAAGATATCAACGAAGAAGGTTTAATGGGAAATTATGTGCATGGGAACGAGCCGAGCCATCATGTACCCTATCTGTATAGATGGACAGATGAGCCGTGGAAAGCACAATCACGGTTACACTCCATCATGAAGCAGATGTACAAGAATAAAATCGATGGCTTGTCGGGGAATGATGATTGCGGCCAGATGTCCGCCTGGTATATCTTTTCTTCGATGGGTTTTTATCCTGTTTGTCCCGGCTCCGACCAATATGTCATTGGTTCCCCGTTGGTGAAAGAGGCCGTTATAAACCTCGAAAACGGGAAAAGATTTACCGTGAAAGCGGAGAATTATGCCGATGAGAATGTATATGTAAAATCGATAAAACTGAATGGCAGCCCTTACCGCAAAAGCTTTATTACCCATTCCGATATAGTAAACGGAGGTGAACTGGTGTTTGAAATGAGCAGTAAGTCAAACAAAAAATCGTCGTCCTACCAAAAACCCTATTCATTCACACACTAAATCGTAATGATATTCTTATAAAGGATAATGACCAGGACGGTTTCAGAACTAAGCATTCCGGAACGGTTTTATCCGTTTAAAAAAAGAGTTGAAACACTTGGATTGATTTTGTTTCTTAAGAGAGAGACTAATTTAGTGAATATGATAATATGCAATCAATCTTGTTGAGTCTTGATCCTAAAGAGTTACATATTCCAACAAATAAATAATCTATGAAACGAGCATGTAAGTCAATCTGATAATAATTTGGTGATTTAATGATTTAATTTGTAAATCGATAAATTGCTATATCTGTGAATGTCTTTGTTTTTTGCTCTTTATTCTTTGTTCTAAATAAAATAATCATATGAAAATCAGGAAAATTTCGTTCGCCTTGTTCGCCTTGTTCGTGTTGTTCTACATGTGTTGTTCTTCCGGATTGTTCTCCCAGGAAAAAGTAAGTGATTGGAAAAGATTCCGGTATCCCGAAATCAATTTTGTGAATAAAGCCTCCGGTACAAAAGGTTGGGAAATCTACAACCGCATCATTCCCGCCCCCGGAAAATATATCAATGCAGCCATTCTGGAAGTGGTCCAAACGTTGTATTGGAGCGAAAAAGACTCAATTCCCGGGGTTAGAAAAATCAATTACGAATTGAGGGATATTGATGGCATATCAGCCAAAGGCGGTACTCCCCCTGAAATTACAATCTTCTACAGCTCGCGTTGGGTTGAAAAATCTGAAAAGGATGCCGGTGATGAGAAAGTACTGTTTGAAACGCGGGGAGTTTTGCTTCATGAACTAACGCATGGGTTCCAACTCGAGCCGCAAGGTATAGGAACGTATGGTGACGGTGGTGAGTTCTGGATTTTTATCGAAGGCATGGCTGATGCTGTGCGGATCCATAACGGAGGTTTCCCTCAAGACAATCGCAAACCGGGTGGAAGTTGGAAAGACGGTTATCAGCGTACCGGCTATTTTCTGGACTGGCTTACCACAAAAGATCCCGATTTTCTCCGCAAATTCAACAGGTCGGCCCTTGATATCGTTCCCTGGGGATTCGATAAAGCCCTTAAATACGTTCTGGGTCAGCATCACAGTGTAGATGTACTATGGGATGAGTATCAGAAGTATCTGCAAACGAATCCCGGCAAAGATTAGTTATTGGAAGTAATCATACGGGTCACTTTGATTTATTTTATGGCTTCTTGCCATTTGAAAATATTTCATCTCTTTTCCTGCGTTTTTTGATGATATCAGAACGTAAAAGGAAAACTACACAGAATTTAATTCTGTAAATTTGTGTATTCATAAACTATAAATACTATGACTACAAGAAGAGAATTTATCAGAAATATCGCGATCGGCACTGCCGCTGTATCGGTAGGCGGTGTATTACCGGGTTTTAGTGCAAGAAGTTATAATAACATTGTCGGTGCCAATGAGAAAATAAGGATGGGCGCCATTGGAGTAAATTCACGGGGAAATGCACTGGCCGGAGGATTTGCAAAGGAGAAAGGTTGTGAGATAGCCTATGTATGCGACGTGGATAAACGTGCCATGGAAAAATGTATAGCCAGCGTAGTAAAAATTGGTGGTAACACTCCGATAGGAGAGAAAGATATCAGAAAATTGCTGGAGAAAAAAGATATGGATGCCGTCTTCATTGCCACACCCGAGCATTGGCATGCCCCCGCTGCCCTTATGGCGATAAAAGCCGGAAAACATGTTTATGTGGAAAAACCAACGAGTCATAATCCTGCTGAAGATGAAATCTTGATGCAGGCGGTGAAGAAATACAATGTAGTGGCGGGGACAGGGATGCAGCGCAGGTCATGGCCGAATGTGATCAATGCGGTACAGGAAATAAAAGACGGCGTGATTGGGAAGGTATATTTCGGTAAAGCCTGGTATGTAAACAACAGGGCTTCCATAGGAACGGGTAAGGTTACTGCAGTACCTGATTGGCTCGATTGGGAATTGTGGCAGGGTCCTGCTCCCAGGGTGGCTGAATACAAGGATAATTATCTTCATTACCACTGGCATTGGTTCTATAACTGGGGAACCGGCGAAGCAGGAAACAATGGTGTACACTTTCTGGATATTCTGAGATGGGGGATGGATCTGACCTATCCCACGCACGTAAATTCTTCGGGAGACAGATATGTTTACCGTGACGATTGGCAGTTCCCGGATACCCAGATAATCAATCTCGAATATGGAGATAACAAGTTGATCACTTGGGAAGGCAGAAGTTGTAATAGTCGCAACATTGAAGATTCTTCGGTAGGTTGCGTATTCTACGGAGAGACCGGCAGTCTGGTTATCGGAGGAGGAAATGCTTATAAGGTATATGACCTGAAAAATAAACTGGTGAAAGAGGTAACCAGTGAAATGTCGTTTAAAGCCGGAGATATCACCAATCCTACTCAACAGCTCGATTCATTCCATTTCTCGAACTTTCTGGACGGTATCAGAAAAGGCACCCCTTTGAATGCCGATATTAATGTGGGGTGTATCAGCACAACTCTGGCTCATTTAGGTAATATTGCCCAGCGTACAAAAACTACATTCAGGACAGATCCTGTAAACGGACATATTATTAACAACCGTGCAGCCGGTAAGCTCTGGAACAGGAAATATCAAAAAGGCTGGGAAATGAAATTATAAACCGTTTTTTGAAAATTCTCTTTTTATTCCGCCGGAAGAACTATGAATCATTCATATTTTCCTTCCGGCGGCTTTTTGTTAACCAATTGAATATTTAGTCTATTTCACTATATTAATGGAGCGACCGGAAAGTGGAAGCGGTGAGGATAGCAGTATGCATTGGTTAGGTTATGGTTTTTGTAATTTATCATTGAGGGATTGAATCGCATTTAAAATAATTATTTCAGCGTCCTCTGTAACAGGACTTGATAGAATTTCATATCCACCTTCGCCATATGCTTCTTTTGTGCCGATATAAAATGGGCCATAGTCTCCATAAGCAGCCATTGTCACGAATTTATCAGGTGCCATTGCTTTTGCTGCCAATTGGTATTCTACAAACAATTCCCCCGGCATAAAGAAAATTTGCGCCTCATTTACAGTAAGACAACCGATATCAATGGTCTTTCCTTCCAATACACGTTTATACCATCCTAATCGTCCCATATTATTCGCCAGATAAGGACCGTTACCTGTTGCCATGTTTTTCTCAATTTCGGCTGTGGAGGGATTTGCCGGTAACAGGATGGGTTCCGTTGTCCATCTGACATTTTTTGCGGAAACAGGATATTTCCTTATGTTATGCCAGGCGCGTTCCATTCCGTCAGCCATTTTTTCGGCCAATAGGAACCGATTTTCATGACTGCCATCATTATATTTGCCCGCAGCAATATTTCCTCCCGCACCATTAAAATGGACATGTAATGCATCCGGAACAGCTAACTGGCGTAGAAACCGTGCAATTCCGGGAAAATCGGGATTTGCAATTCCTGTACGGTAGTAACTTTGCGGATGAGTGGCATAGAAACTCAAAACCGCCAATGGTTTGTCTTTATTCCAGAAACTGATTAAAGAGACATCAGGATCAATAAGCCCTTCGGGTTTATCTCTCAGCAAAGAGTCATTACATGCAGATCCCCGCATTGTCTTTATTTTTCCATCCACCATATCCACTCTCCGGTTGGAAGCAACCTCATACACCGGAGCTTTACCCAGGCCAATATCGGTAACAGGCTGTAATACCTTACCGGCGTTGATAATCGCCTCCTGAATATTTTTTATGAGTATCCTGGCAAAAGAACCATCAAAACATCCTACAGGAAGATTATTTTCTTTTAATAATCTCTCTGCCGTAAAATCACATATAGGTGCATCATGTTGGTGAACGGTATGTACTGCCACCCGTTCCGGGGTAGTCCCGGCTGCGACGGCCAAAGATTGTTTAAAAATATCTTGTGATTCATTGGAAATTCCTATCCAGTCGATAGCACATAAAATTATAGGCGCTCCCGCCCCGGTTAATACAATTCCTTTTGCACGTAATCCCAAATCAGATGAATTGATCATGCGATCATATGTCAATTGGCTTCCTACAGGGGGAGTTGCATCTACGTCAAATACCCCAATCTTTAACTCTCCGGATGATTTTTCCGATTTCGTACCAATACGCTGGGAAATACTTTCCATAGGTTGAATAACATTTGCAGTGGCTGCAACGGCCATGCCAGCGGTTATGGTGGTGAGAAACGATCTTCGCGATATATTTTTTGTTTTCATCTCTTTGCCTATTTTTTGCACTGGAGTATTCCGAATAATTTACCGGCAGTTTATAAATTTATAGAGAGCTCCTATTTTACCGGTGAGTATATTCGGGGAATCTTTCTCCTACTCCTTTCAGATCAAGAAATCAAATGCAACTTATCTCTATTCTCATATACTTTCATAATTGCATTGATTACATCATCCATGTCTTTCTGGGTTGCTAATAGCGGCCCGCTTGCCCACAACATTACCATATTGTCACATACCCAATCGCAATTGGGCAGGTTCAGGTCCGCCTTGAACTGTTGTCTTCTTTCAGGCGTGTACATGGTCTGGTATTCTTTTCTTGCGAGAATATTGTCAGTCCATGGTTCCCTGTGCAATCCGTTTCTAATATAGGGACTTAGAGATATTCCCTCTGCCGCAACGGCTTTTAAGAACACATTGCGGTGGGCATTGTTCCAGTGTTCCTTATGGTAAGCCATGGTATATAAATAGAAGGAACCTTTGGTTGTTCCTTTGTACAGTTTCTGAGGTACGAGCCCTTTGAATCCTTTCAATTTGGAACTCAGGTAAGCGGCATTCCGGTTACGTGTTTCAAATTGCTCCTCTGCACGGGTCAATTGTTCCAAAAGTACGGCCGCCTCAAACTCATTCATCCTATACTTGGGTCCTATCGTTGCATGGGAACCTTTCTTGCTGGTTCCATGATTCATTACCGTATAACAATTATCCAGGAGTTGTTCATTATTACTGATGATACCGCCTCCTTCTCCACAACAGATAGTCTTGCTGGTCTGGAAGCTAAAGCATCCGGCATCTCCTATTGTTCCCAATTTTTTACCCTGATATACGGCGAGATGAGCCTGACATGCGTCTTCAATAACTTTTAAATTATGCTTTTTGGCGATACTCATTATGCTTTCCAGATCGGCCGGTTGTCCCATCATGTGGACCGGTATAATAGCTTTTGTGTTTTTATTCACTTTTTTCGCAACCCAGGCGGGATCCAGCTGAAATGATTCCTTATCCAGGTCAACCATAACGGGAAGCGCGCGGGCGCTTATGATGGCGGAGATAGTTCCCATATCAGTATAGGGGCTGGTTATTATTTCGTCCCCGGGGCCAAATCCCATCGCCTCTACCACGGTATGCAGGGCTTGGGTACCTGAGCCGGTGGTAACACAGCCTTTTACTCCCATAAGTTTTGCATATTCCCGTTCAAATGTAGCTACGGTCCCTGCACTGGGATTATCTATCCGGTTCCATTTGCCCGACCTGATTACATGGGTCACTCTTTCCACAATTTTCTCATCCACGTAGGGCCATGCAGGCCATACTTTTCCTTTCACTAAGGGTTCGCCACCCAATGCAGCCAATTTACCGCTTTCTTTAACATAGATATTGTTGGATATGCTTTCCATCGGTTTTATGGCGCTGGCGGTAGCCGCCACCACCGTACCTGCCGATACGGTTGTCAGAAATGATCTTCTTGATACTTTATTTGATTTCATTGTGTAATTGTAATTTTAATTATTTACAAATCCGGTTTTCACAATCTGATACTTTTCAGCGTCATTTACAGGATCAGGATGTTTATAAATCAATACACCATCCGCATGTTCCCTTCCGCTTCGAATTACTTCTTCTACGTAGGAGGGAGTAGAAGCCCCCAGTCGGGAATGAGCTGTCAGATATACATCGATATAAATTGGCATCTGCCCCTTGAAGAGGCTTCTCAGTTTTGCAATTTCCTGCTCAACCAATTCGGCATTCTGAAGATTTCCTCCCTCAGATTCTGCCCGGTATGGAAACAGTATCCCATCGAGCAGTGGTGCATATTTTTGTGCAAAATCAGCCGTTATCTGCCGATAATAGGAGCAGGGAATAAATTGAAGTGATGGGTTTATTTTATCGATTTCATTCATCATTTTCTTCACATATTCCGGCGTATAAAAAGTAAGGTTATGTACAAAATCATCAATACTGAATGCGACCAGATTAGGATAATTTACACTAAGCTTTGCGATCTCTTCCGACCATCTGATATAGTCTGTTCCAAAAGGCTCTGAATTCCATTTAGCTTTTGGTTTTGATTCGGAAGGCGGTACTAAGGAAACCCATACAGCGATCCGGTTTTTTAATGCCATGGGAAGAAAAAGCTTCAGGTCATCCCAGTCGTTTTCATTTTGCCATATTAGCCAGTTATATGTATTTGCATTGAGATCTTTCAATTGTTCAATCAACTTATCAAGATCTGCCCGCCCGTTTGAAAGTTTTGGTAAGCCGGCATAAGTACCCAGTACCATCCGTTGTTCAGGAGAGAATTTGAATGTATCTTCCGACAGTTTTTCGGTTGAGCCACAACTGGAGAAAAACAGGCAATAGCCGACGAGAAGTGATGCAATCGCTGTTGCCACGGTACCTGAAGATACGGGAGTGAAAAAGGATATTCTTGTTATTTTGTTCGATTTCATCGTCCTTTTGAATTATTTATGAAATACAATTACAATAAGTGCCGGTTTGAAAATGGATTATGAGAAATGATTTAGGGTAATTCTACTTTGATCAAATCTTCTATCTCTTTCCCATTATGCATAAAGCGGGCTAAAGTATATACGTTTCCTGCATCGTCCAAAGCAATGGAATTTACATAGGTAGGATAAGCCTTGTCTTCATAAAATACAGGTCCCAGATCTCTGTATTCTTTTTTCGGGATGTCGTAAGTTACGATATGAAGATGTTCCAATCCTTTCGCTGCACCCATATTAATTTTGTCAAGTCCGGTAACTCTTTTTCCGTTCTCGTAGATAGGAGCACCGGTTAAATAATGGATTACCCCGTTTTTATCAATCATGAACCCAAGATATCCATAGCTGAACTGGTCAAACATTCCGCTTTTCTTTGAAGGTCCGGAAGTGATACGGTCGATTATTTCAATTTTCTTTTCCTTTGGATCAAAAGTAAACAGATAGCCGGAATTACCATGAACTCCATAGGCTTTGTTTTCCGGTCCATACCAATATATCTTTCTCCAGTTATAGCCCATGCTTCCCGCATCTTTAGGGTCATACGAACCAAAGTAATCAATTCGTAGATCAACGCCTTCCAGTTTTTCCGGAGCGGACAAAGAAGGATTGTAATAGTATATATCGCCGTCCCCTGTAGAATAATATACATTTCCATCCCGGGGATCCACAAACATTGAACGGCAGATTACCCTGAAGTTATCTGTGCCTAATTGAGTTTCACCGGCTTTTGATACCGGGCCTAAATTCCGGAGGGTACCGGTTTTTATGTCATGATGAACCAGTAACCCTTTTGGCCATGTGAGTCCGTACAACTGGTCCCGTTCCTGGTCCATCACCATAGTAATAATACCTTCTCCTTCAGGAGCAATTGACAAACTCTTCAATTCCTTTGTATTTAAATCGTAGTAAACAAAATGTCCGCCGGGATATAATTGATAGCCTTCCGGAGCTACTGTGGGTACATTTTCCGCACCGTCTATCATCTGGTAATATCCCAGATGAGTAGCAAAATACAATTTTTTATCTTTCTCGTAGAATTCCACATGGCTTTTCCCTTGCGCGATATATTTTTGTTGTTTTTCGCCTAAAGCTTCAGATAAATCGGCAATAAATTCTGTTTTATCAGTCTGGGGATCATAGCTATAGAATTGTCCTCCCACATCATGTCTCGTAGATGATAATACATAATATATTTTTCCGTCGCTTGCCTTGGATATCGCATTGTAGGTATCATGGGCGTCATCAAATCCTGAAAAATACCTTTTTGCAACCAGAGGAGATTGATTATCAGACTGATCTGCCCTTTTATTGCCGGTAGAATCAGTCTGGCTTTCATTGCATCCAGCCAAAAAAAGCAACATTAAAATAGAAATAAAAACAGTTTTCTTCATTTTTGTTAATTTTTTATTGATATTATAAAGTTTTAATTATTTTCTCACAAAAGATAATTCCAGATTACTTATGATCTCATTAATCCTGTTCACCGTGGCCTCTGTAATTCTTCCCGCAGGGTCTTTTGTCATCAATCGGGTGTAGCTTTTATCGATCATCATATATTCCCCCGAGTACTCAGGCATATTCAGTTTACGTTCGCTTGCTTCCTGTGTTTCAAAATAAGTCTTCTCCATATAAGTAAAATCCCAAATCGTCATCGTGCACCTCCCCTCTTCATACGTCATACGTAAACTATAAGTCACATAGATAGCAAACAATTGTGCCACCTTGGCATCGATTTCGAGATAATCGGTTATTCTACAAACAGTAGAATCTCTGCTATTGAAAAGAAACACTCCGGAATACGGATCTAATTTGTTGTTCAAATAAGCTATTGACCTTTTCATGAACTCTTCCTTATCCAGGTCGTGCTCAAAATTAACAGAAAAAACAACCTTTCCGTCCACCACGGGAATTGAATCTTTTGAGAATTCAACAGATTGTGCATATCCCAGCATGGGGAATAAAAAGATGAACAACAAGCAAAACTTGAGAGTATAACCTCTTTCTGATAGAATTATAGCAATGTTGTGCATACACTTTAGATTTAATTGATGAGTAATTTTCTTAATTTCCCTTGAATACTTAGTTTGTTTATTTTTCTAATAAATTTTTATATCCGTTGAGTATAACAGGTTCGATCTGGGTGGACCATTTTGCCGGAAGTCCATATACGCGCTGTGATGTGTCACCCTCGTATCCGCCTTCCTCTATCACTTTGGCAGAAGGAATATATGAAACGATATCATTGGTATACCCCATTACGAAAACTTCTTGTCCGTACACCTCTTTCAATTGAATTGCGTAAGAGACCAGCACTTCTCCCCCCATTATAAACAGTGATTGATTTCCTATTTTCCAATATTGTATAGGGTAGGAGTATGATTTTATGAATGTCCCCTTCTTTTTATATTCACCGATCATTCCTCTTGCCCATCGTGCCTGATAGTCGCTACCCTTTGCTATTTCTTCTAATTGTTGTATGGGTAATGGCTTATCGAACGGAAGATCAATTTCATCATATTTATCCACAAGCAGACTTGCCTGTATATTCATTTTGCCAGACAGTACAGCCTCTACGGATGCCGCCAGTTGTTTTCCGTATTGTATTGCCAAAGGAAGGGTACGTCTCGGCAAAGGATTCTGATCTGCGCCGGCTCCCTGAAAGAACATGGCTATTGCACCCGGATGCGATTTTTCCAATTCTATTTGAGCGAATCCCGGATAATCACCTGAAAATTCATTGATAGATAATGTAGTCGGGTGGCACGCATAACCAAAAATAATAGCTATTAAACTTTTGTCTAGTCCTTCTACTTTAATGACGGGTACGGCATAGTCATTAGGGCCATTCAGGCTGGTGGTAGAGGTTAATTGATTTTCTTTATTATTCCGCCGGTTTACCTGAAAACGGGCAGTGCCGTTTTCTGTATAGATCTTTGCCGGTTTTAGATTGGTCATTGATTCTCCGACTAATTGAAAGAGCATTTTTTCCAATTGTGCGGTGTATTGATCGACTTTTTTCCAATTCCCGGCATCCATAGGGTAAATATATTCCAATCCTCTCGCGACAACAGGCCCTGAATGGGTATGTGAACAACTTAGTGCGATCTGAGATTTATTCAACCCATATTTTCGTCCTATTTTCTCTCTCAACGCATCCGAGAAGTCTTTGGGAATTCCTAACAGGTCCATTGTTACCAGCACTGATCGGTTTCCCTGCATATCTTCCATCAGGAGGGCTTTTGCCCACAGATCATGTATCTTTCCTTCAGACGGTGAAGTTCTGCTCGAGTAACCGGCCATCCAAACCGAAGAAGAAGGAGTGATATTTTTGCGGGCTACCCCTACTTTCCATATATCATGGCTGCCGGAAGCCTGTCCGAAAGAGAAGAATGTACCTCCAATCAATAAAATGATGAAAACAAAACGATTATCTAATTTCATTTTGATTACGTATCGTATTATTTTTTTAATTTTTTGACAATCTTATCCGCATTATCATGTATCTTTTCAATTGCATTCGCAATATTATCCATCGACGACTTATTTCCCAGGAACAAATTCTGAGTCAACCATATTGCTTCTTCATTGCATATCCGGTCATTCATCGGACATTGATTGTTATCTATAAAGCTCCGGTAATCCAAATCTTCTTTGTCATATACCTTTTGATACAATTTCGATTCGAAAGCCGCTTTAATAAATGGTTGAGTATGTAACGGGGTATAGCCTGAAGAACACGGAATCCCTTCTGCTCTTAATGACTCCAGGAACTGGCTTCGGGTCAGTCCCTTGAATTTATCTTTATTGTACAACAGCGGGTATAAGTGATATACGGCTTTTGTTGTTTGGGGATACAATGTGGCAGGAGAAATACCGGATAACCCTTTTATTTTTTCCGATAAATATTGTGCGTTCTCCCACCTGGTATCTGTCTCTTTTTCCAGGTTTGTCAGCTGTACCAATCCGATAGCAGCCTGATACTCCGTAAATCTTATTTTCGATCCTACTCTTACTCCTCCTCCGCTTACACTGCCGACCTGGGTTCCATAAGGAAGGCCTAAATTATGGAAAGAGAAGCACTGGTCCATAAACGCTTCATTATCGCTGGTAATCGCACCTCCTTCGCCAATCGGCATATTTTTCGAGGTTTGAAAACTGAAACATCCCGCATCACCGATTGAGCCGACCCTTTTCCCGTTCACTTCCGCGAGATGGGCCTGGCAGGCATCTTCAATGACTATCAGGTTATGTTTTTTCGCAATCGCCATTATCCGGGTCATATCTGCCGGAATTCCCAGAATATGCACCGGAATGATAGCTTTGGTACGGGAAGTGATTTTTGCCTCAATCTTTGACGGGTCTATCTGGAAGGTTTTGGGATCTATATCCACGAAAACCGGTAATGCCCCATTCATTAAGATTGCCTGTATGGTAGCGATAAATGTGTAGGGAGGCACAATCACCTCATCGCCTGGCCCTATATTGAATTGGGCTACGGAGGCAATCAATGCGTTGGTTCCGTTCACCACCGAGAGGCATCTTTTTGTTCCGATCAGTTCAGCCCATTTTTGTTCAAACTCGGCAGTAACTTTAGACCTCGACCATACTGTGCTACGCAAAACTTCCAGCACACTTTCCTCATAAGCCGATTTCCAGACCGGCCAGTTAGGCCATACATCATGATGTGATTTGGTACCACCCAATATGGCGGGGAGTTTGTCATCTCCATTTGATTGTCCCCATGCATATAGATTATTAAATCCGGATACAGCCAGTAGGCTGGCTCCTCCGATAGTTCCCGTTATAAATTTGCGCCTGTCCATATGATTTATTTTACTGGTATCATCTATTACAGCCGTAAAACCGGCCTCTTCTCCTAACTCCAAAAATCATCCAAAATACTTTACATCAACAGATATCTTTTCAAGATTATACTTTTATTTACTGGATAATATTTCTGAATGCACCGTATTTAACTAAGTTTCAAAGATATGTAATTAATATTATCTCTGGTGTTTATTCGCGAAATATTATCCTCAAAAGACGTTATTAGCGTTAAATTATAGCTCTATTTGTCCCTCTTAGCTAATAACTCAATCTCTTCCTCCTTCAATACCCTGTTGTATAAACGCACTTCTTTTATCTGACCTTTAAAAATATCGTTCTGACCAGAGCCAATTTTTAAGGGTGCAGTAGAATCCATGTTAAACATTAATGAATCAGGTATCATAGTTTCATTCACTAATTCTCCATCTACATACAGCTTTAAGTTATTGGCTGATTTTGAAGCTACAACATGATGCCATCCAGTGGGAAAAGATTTATGCCATGTCACAGATTTGCCGGCTTCATAAGAATTTTATATTCCGAAATATGGTTTACGGGTTTTCCATTTACCTTTCGTAAAGTCAGGGAAAGCGACAGGCCTGTTCTTTTTAATAGATTGGCCTGACAAATCAACGATGGCGCTCATTACGGCCGAATCGTAAACGTTGAGCGGTACGGGGCCTTTCGCACGGACAGCTTTGATAAACTCGCGCAGTTGGATATAGTCCACTCCGCCATGTCCACCCGCTTCTATGCCGTCGGGTTGCCACCACTTGTGCAGGTACTTTTCTTCGTAAGGCTTCCATTCTTCCCACTGGTGATAGTTCGGTGACTTTTCAGCAAGGTAGATGCCGCCGCGCTCTTCATCGTAAACGCCAAGCGTACCTTGAATGAGCCAACGGTTGGAATACGGGCGGGGTAATTGCATGTCATAGTTGATTATCAATGTTTTACCATTCGCTGTTTTCAATGTCGAAGTAACAATGTCGCCCTGCTTGAATTTGCGGTTGGCATTGGGGTGGTTTTCGCCGAATTTCCGTTTGAAATAGGCATTGATACCCTTACTCGCCGTGGCAGTTGAATAGATTTCGGTAAACACATCACCGCAGTTGATGTCCATCCAACTCAATACGGGTCCTACACTGTGCGTGGGGTACTGATCGCGATTGTAATTGACAAGATACTTGGCAGGCCATCTGTCGGTGCCGGTCTGGCTGTCGAAAAACCAGTGGTCAATGCAGTCATGCGAGTGGGCACAGTGTGAATGAATGATTTCGCCGAAAAAACCTTTTCGTATCATATTGAGAATAGCTAAGTTATCGCGCCGAAAACTCCAGTTTTCAAGCATCATGCAGGGTACGCCGGTTTTCTCGGAAGTTTCGACCAATGCCCAACATTCCTCCACCGTGAGCGAGCATGGAACTTCAATACCTGGATAGATGCCGCGTTTCATCGCTTCCACAGCCATCGGCGTGTGATATTCCCAATAGGACGCAATAATAACGGCGTCTAACTGCTCTTTATCAAGCATTTCAAGATATGTCGTGTCATCTTTGCAATAGGTTTTCGGTGTCTGGTTACGGCGTTCCTTGCACATTGTCACAGCGCGATTGATACGGTCCTGAAAAAGGTCGCACAGCGCAGCGATTTCCATTTCATTGATTTTGAGCAGTTCGCTCATCAAACGGGAGCCTCTCGCCCCCAATCCGATAATGCCGACCCTAACAGGGGTATCCACTTCGGATACAAGCTTACCTGTACCAGCCATTAATGGATGGGCAAATTCCAAGGCTGTTGAAGCAATCAAGCTATTTTTTACAAATTCTCTTCGAGTCATTGTATTCCATATTTGGTTTAAAGATGAGTCCACTTTAAAAAATGGTATTTTTCAAATTAAACAGATCAATACTTCGGTAAATATTGACAACTAATTAGTATTCAGATGTATATGAACGAAGTTTAACATAAAAAAGAATATTAATCCGCTGATTTTCACTATCTTTATATCCTGCGAAAGATAAAAAGATTGTTTTTCTTTCATCTTACCGTTTTATATTTATAGAGAGTGTAGCTGTTTTTATTCTTCAAAGAAAACGGAATCTGTCCGTTGACATCAATTATTGCCGTAAAACTGACCCCTTCTCCCAATATTGATTCCAACTCGACTTTGGTCCCCGGCTCCAGCCATGTTTTCATTAAGTATTCCGGCATATCATTTGATTCTCTGAATATGAGAAAATATCCTGAATTTTCCTGAATACTTTGGAATCCCGTCCAGGATTTACCGGTTGGTTCTTCTCCAACCGGTAAAATCAAACCTTGATGGATATCATTTTGAAATATTCTGTATTTCTTTATCGTTTCTCCTGTTGAAAATGCTTCTCCCGGTAAATTATGAGCCTCCATCCACGCCAATGGTTGTGACATCATGGTTATTGCAAAAAGATAATCAAAATCATATAATTCCGGAGCAAATATATCATTTTTATAAATATCTTTATTTCTCCATTTATTCAAAAATTCAATCTGCAGATTTTGGACCGGAACATATTTGGACAATGTCCATAAATTCCTTAAGCTCCAATAGGGATAATAACTCCCGAAATCAGAATATCTGTTTTCCAGGAAAATATTGCCGTATTCACTCTTATATAAATAACCAAAACGTTTGTCCGCAGTTACATCCAGATTTATAACGGCATCATCATTTAACTCCTTCTGTACTCTCTTAAATAAACTATCGACCCTCAATTCCGATAATTTGTTATGGATCCTTAATCCATCAATTTTAAAAGTCCTTATACCATATTGCTTATTCAGGCCGACTAAAACCTCCGCATCTTTTTCCCAGCCCGCATAATTATCCGTATAACTCGGATTAAACCACAAACATATTTCTATTCCGTATTCTTTCCCTTTTTCCATTATCGGGGTAAATCCGGAAGGAAAATTAGTTTTATCGGGGATCCAATAATCATTATTTTCCCATATATTGTCAAAAGACCCTCCTTTTACGGAAGCGGGGCTTTTGCCTGTTTGCCATCCGTCATCTATTTGAAAATGCGAAATTCCCAATTGAGAACACAATTCCAGTTCTTCTATGATATATTTTTCATTTATCCTGCTGTCACGCCCTCTGTCTCCCCATGTATTCATCATGACCATATCATCTCTTCCCTGTACTCTTTTACGTAATTTGTCCTGGTATGTTCTTAGTGATTTTAAAGAAGAATATTCGTCTTTGGCAAAGATGCCCATAACAGCAGAATACCCCGGTGTCCATACGGCAGGGTCTATATCCTGAGAGTCTATACCGAATCCTATCATTCTGATCTGGCCGAATGAGGCCAGATAATCGCCCGACAAATATTTTAGCTGTGCATTTGGAGAAGGGGCTTCCTTCAGTAAAAAAATACCTTCGTCATTTTCCCGGTTTCTTGCAAAAAAAATATTCCCCCGGTACAATCTTTCATTGTATGCCTGATAATCATGAACCGTTACCAAATCATTTAAATGATCGGTCATTTCATATAAGTCCACCACCCTGTAAGTCCAATGCTTACCCGGTAGAGAAAGTTTTTCGAGGACAGGTACCTGCGACCGGGCGTTCTTCGAAGCGACAAATCTTACATCAGCTAATGATTCATGGATAAAACCTGGATCATACCATTTCGACGTACCGATATTACCTTTAAAATAGAAATCAAAGCCAATGGCCGGGCAATCGGGGTACAAACGGATAATTCTTTTTACAAAAAGTTGATCTGTTTTGTATATGATCTCAACTTCAACATAAGCTTCTTTTGATAAGGTTTGCTCAACAATATACGTACGGAAAGATTCCAATCCTGGTCTCTCCATTATATCGGGAAAGTTTGTATCAGGAGCATCATCCGTTGCATTCCATTGAAACCCTGTCTCTTTATTTAAAATATGTCTGGTTATCAGGTGGCCGTTATTAAATTTAAATATCCTTTCTATTTTGGAGTTTCCTACTGTCAGCATATCGTCTTTCAATTGTACGACACAATCGAAATAGCGTAAGTAATTATTATTACAATATAAAGTGTGGAAAGATATTGCAATAAGTAGAGTGCTGATAAACAGTATTTTATTTTTCATTGTATTTTTCTGAATTTTTTGTTTTCGGATTTCCGGAAGAATAATAACCGCCTGATAGTCTTTATCAGATATCAGGCAGTTATTTGAGAAAGAGAAATACCAAAAACATCAAAATAACCCCTCCATTATTCTTTAAATCAACAAATATCTTATCAAGATAGTGTTATTATTTATCGCGTCATGTTGTTAAATATATTGTATTCGAATAAGTTACAAAGATATATAATTAACATTACCTCCCATGGTAATTTCCGAAATGTTATCCTCAAAAGACGTTATCTCCCGATTTCTCACCGATTATTAACGCCTAATCTTACCGTTGTTACCTTAAACGGTTCTGATACCGCCTGGTGGGCGGCACGTTGAACCGTGATGGCTTCCAAAGGAGTTATAGTGGCTGGTGCGAAAGAATTTCCAATGACCGATTTTCCGGATAGAGTTTCGAACCATGTGCAGGCGGCAGTATAACGTCCTAAATCCAGAGTCAGGTGATGTCCGTCGCGACAAAAACGATCGCCGATAAAGCTGCCTCTACCGTTCTGAATAGCTGTTCCTGAGGGGACAATCATTTTTATTCCGGCTTTACGTGCGGCTTTACGCGATGCTTTTACAATAGATTCATACATATATTTTTGGTCGCTCTTATATTTCGGAAATGCATCGCTTTTTGAATTTTGGGCATAGGCCCAAGTCTGGTGAAAAAGGAATTTGGCTTGCGGATTGGTAACATGTTCCCTTACAAATGCTGTCAGTTGGATCAGATAAGGGAAATAAGTCCCGGTCAGACCCGAATTTGCACTATTTTGCTGAAAACTGATATAATCCCAGTTTTCATCGTTTATGCCTTGTAATAAGGATACGCCGGGGGCTGTGGCCTTTTTTCCCGTCCCGTCGATTTTACGATACGAATATTCCGCCTTGCCGCTCTCCACGTTGCTCCAGTGTTTTTCCAGCGAACAACTGCTAATGTGTAAGTTTCCGATAATAAAAGTCACTCCATCCGCTTGTCCCAACTCGTATAAATAGTTTTCCACCGCATCTATTGAAAAACTGTTGCCGACTGCCAACACTTTTATTGTATCCTGCGACCATGCATGGATCGTAAATAAAACAATAAATACCCATAAAGTTAAAAGACACTTTTTCATAATTGAGATGTATGGTGTTTGTAATTAATCTTCCAATAGCTTGAATATAGCTGGTTTTAATGTCCTTTCGGTTTCAGGGTGTACATTCGAGGCGGTTTCACTTGTTTCATATCCTCCTTCCTTATATGCCTTTTCGGTACCGATATAACCCGGCCCGTACTCTCCATAGGCAGCTACGGCGACAAATAAATCGGGGCGCCTCTTTTTAGCTGCCAACTGATAATCTACAAACACTTCTGCCGGCAGATGAAGAATCCTTGCTCTTCCAATACTTAAACAAGAAATATCTACCTTTTTTCCACAAAGGCAATGTTCATACCACGCCATTTTACGAGCGTAACCCACATTTTGCCCGTATAACGAAGGATTGTTTTCCAGTTCTTTTTTTAAAATAGCAGAGATTTCCAGGGTCAGCTCATAT